>Ga0364866_10347_pt1 | contig 30770 bp, 32 predicted proteins | sample ExccelAu500001D3_3_FD_206913 | JGI IMG/M metagenome (GOLD analysis project Ga0364866, IMG submission 206913) | Enriched cells from Trout Bog Lake Hypolimnion, Wisconsin, USA - BchlTB.Aug13.5000.01.D3 | ecosystem: Environmental > Aquatic > Freshwater > Lake > Hypolimnion/Profundal zone | place... | reverse complement strand
TATCTCCCTCAGCGTGAATTGCCTTGGTTCCCTGCTGGGGCTCGAAAAACTTGATGTGGAGGATCTCGGCCCATCCCTAGAGGATTTGGCGCTTCCTCAGGCTGTTCGCTCCCAACTTGGACGCCTATTGGAGAATCCTCCTGAACTGGATTGTCCCTTCATCATCTATCTCAAGGGGACCGAGCAGAGCGGACGTCGAACCTTAGCCAAGTGCCTGGCCAAGCACTTCGATCGCACCCTGAAAAGCATTCGACCCAGCGATGGCCCTCAACCAGGGGCGTTCGCCATTGCCGAACTTCCCTCTCACTTCGATAACCAGGACTTCCAGTTCATCAAAGAGCACCCTTCCTGGATCTTCCTCAAGCCGACCGAGAAAGACCTTACTTTCGACCCGGAATCTCGGGCTGACCTTGTGCTCGACCTCGGCCCACTCTCCACCGATGAACGGACCATCCTCTGGAACCGGCAAATGCAGGAAGCTGGCCCTTCCTTTGCCGGGTTGGATATCACAGAGCTGGCTTCGCTCGAAACGGCTCCTGGACGCATCGTGGAGGCGGTGAAACGTCTCTCACGCAGTTCGGCCTGGGAGGAATTAAGCCCAGAGGCGGTACAGGAACGCCTGAAAGTCGCCCTCACATCAGGCAAATCCGAGGTTCCAGAAACGACCCATGCAGAGAAACTGAAACCCGTCCGTTCCCTGGATGAACTGTGCCTAGCGCCAGGGGCAATGACCCGCTTCAAGCACATCCTCCAAGCCATCCGTGGCCGTAAGGAGATGCTGGCGAACTGGAAGCTAGATCCAGGTTTGGTCGGCCACGCACAAGGCGTCATGCTCTTCCACGGTTTGAGCGGAACTGGGAAGTCGATGGCTGCTGAGGTACTGGCCCATGAATTGGGTCTGCCGCTGTGGCGCATAGAGGCTGCTGAGATCGAATCCCCCTATGTCGGCGAATCAGAAGCTCGGCTGCAACGGTTCTTCGCCAGCGTGAAGGGGAAACGAGCCGTCCTGCTCCTCGATGAAGTGGAAACGCTGCTCATGAACCGCAGCAATACGACTGGCAGCACCAAGCGGTATCAGGACAATTTCGTGAATACCTTCCTCCGGGAACTGGATCGTTTCGAAGGCATTCTGGTGATGACGACCAACCATGCCGATAGCCTAGACCCAGCTGTAGAGCGCCGTATCCAGTTTCGGATGGCTTTCGAGTCCCCCACAGCCGAGGTCCGCGCTCAGATATGGAAGACCCTGCTCGGTGATGCTCCGATTCCAGGTCGTGAAGCCCTGGATTTCAGCTCTGTGGCTGAACGCTTTCCCTTCAGCGGCGGTCGAATCCGTAATGCCTTCATGGACTCCTGCCAACGAGCCGCCGAAGCCGGTGCCATCAGCCAGGACATCCTTCTCGCCGCCTGTGAAGAGGAACAAAGATCCTCTATAGCGACCCAACCCTTCCGCATCATCCGGGGCTTCAGCGCCTAATCCCCATCTCTCTCCCATCATTCCGCCCTCGCTGGTTCGCGGGTGGTCAACCCGTCTCCAAGCACTCCCCAGATAGGCATCCCAGGAGAACCATGCTTCCCGAAATCTCCTTTCTCGCTAACGCAACCTCCGGGTGGCTCATGAACCTCAGCCCTTCGGATATCCAGCAAGGCCCTAACCTGTGGATGAAGCACATCACCGAAGTCGCCCTGATTTACCCGGGTTCTGGTCTGGACGGTTCACCAGTCCGACAGTGCAACGGCGTTTTCCAATCATTCATCTTCGCGGACTATGGTACTCCCAAGGCTGTTGTCCTGGCTGAACTAACCCGTCAACGTAGAACAGGGACAGGGTTCGCTCACCACAACCTTGTGGGCCTCGTGGAATTCGATCCAACGCCTCTTGTGGCCAACGCTGACCCGGCCTTTATCCATCAAGGCGAAAACCGCCACCAGACACAGTCACCCTTCGGAATCTGGGCGGTGTACGAGAGCAATCTTCCCGACTCACATGAACGGTTCAGCTTCTTGTTCCTTGGAGTGGAAGCCATCCAGGCTCTTGCAGCACTCTTCCCAACCGAAGCTCCCCACGGATTGGTCGTACAGGAACATGGCTTCTCAGGCAACTGCTGGTCAAACTTCAGCGACCCCATTTTGAAGTTGGCCGAGCATTGGAATAACTTTCCAGAGGTCCTGATTCTTGGGCCGAACCACCACCTGGACCAATGGCACGAGTGGGCACAGTTTCGTTGTGTCGATTTGGCAACCGAGGCTATGCACCAGGAGGTTCGGGAGGTGCTTTGGCTGAATACCTATGATCTTTTTAATCGTGATCGTTAAGGATTGACCCATGAGGGAAGGATGTTGGATTCGCAACACGGGTGATTGGCACTGGATCACGGAACACGCCTCATGGATTCTGAAACCGGAGAACGCGAGGTTGTTGCGACTTCCTGAAGAGGTCCAGTCCGAGCTTTCCACCATCTCTTGGGACTTTAATGGCCCTGGGAGAGAGGCCATTCTCCGGTTGGCCATGAGTGCTGGGCTAATCCGGATGAGAGGCCATGGCTCCTCTGTGACCTTCGAATTCACCCTCCCGATGTCGGCAGCGATCCAATCAGTGAGACCTTTCATGGACCAGAATTTCGGTCCGCTTACCTGGTGCCAGTTCAACGATCTGGATACGGGCCAGTCCTTCGGAAGCTTCTACAAGGATCTGTGCAAAGCCATGGACAACGAGACGCTCTCAGACCTGTTGGCCAAGGCTGGTGATTCAGCGGTGGAGTGTCTTGCCACCGATCCTCGAACCAGCCCTAAAGAAGCAGAAGAATGAAAATCCTAGCCTTCTCTGATCTGCACGGGAATGGATTCCATGAGGCTTCATCTCTGATCAACCAGCACCACCCCCACTGGATCGTCTCATGTGGAGATATGCTCCCTGACTTCACTCAGCGTCCGGCGAATTACCGCCTGATGGCTCAACAGGAATTCTGGCGAGACCATAGACACCTATTCATTCGCCAGGGGATCGTAACGACCATGATTGGGGGAAATCATGAACTGCCGGGATTCCGCTATCCAGGGATGGACCTTCTCCCGGCAGGTTTCGAGGGCCGTGTTGTGAGGCTGGAGGGAATCCCTGGCGACCCGGGGCCGTTCAGCTTTGCCAACGGACTACCAGAGGCTGAACTTGAAGAAGAGCTTCAGGACCAGCTCTCCATGGTTCCGAATCCTCTCATCTACCTGAGCCATGCGCCACCCTATGGGAGCTGTGACAAGTCCCATCGCGGAGAGCACATCGGTCATCGCCCTTTGTTCCGTCATCTAATAGATCAAGAGTGGCCGAGGGTACTAGTTCTCTGCGGTCATGTGCACAACGGCTTTGGAGTCGAGGAAGCTGGAACCACCACCATCGTAAATGTCGCTACCGGGTACGCCCTGATCGAATGGAATGAAGGCTTCGTTCATGTCCTGGAAATGGAACGCCTGGTGAAGGATGGCAATTACTGGGACTCCCCTTGAACACGCCATCCCAGAGGAAAAAGGCTGAGGGGTACAAATATGGAATTTCAAAGCCCTAATTAGAGGGACTTAACTATGGACGCGAATTTCCTAGATCAGCCAGAGAAGAGAATCAAAACGAGAACAGACATCAGACCTAATTTGGTCAAGATAGAAGATAATCCCCCAATATCAGCGACCCATTCAGACTCTGGCAAAGCATCAGCAGGGATGTTCCAATTCCAAGCCAAACTGCTTCTTGAGCGGAAGAGGCAACCCTGTCGTGTATCCTGTTATCACTTAACCCACCGCTTCATTCTGCTGATGCCTGCAATGCCTTCCGTTCTCTCTAAACTTCCCGCTTCCTCGGCTTCGTTCAGCGCCTCGGTGCAGACGGGGCAAGTTAGCTTCATTCGTTAGACTCGCCTCGAACCAAACGGAGTGATGTATGAGTGCTGACAGGTACTACGGACAACATCTAGTCGCGGGTCGAGTTGGCTACAAACACCATGGTCTAGGGGTTGGTTCAGGCAAAGTGATCCACTACTCAGGACTCGCAGATGGTCTTGAATCTGGCCCAGTCTGCCTTGTGAGCCTGGAAGCCTTCGCTGGTGATAGTGAAATCGTAATCAAGGCGCATAAAAAAAGGCGTTACTCCAGGATGATTTCAATCCGGAGGGCGAAGAGCCGTATTGGAGAAGATGCCTATTCTCTTTACGGCAATAATTGTGAGCATTTTGTTGAGTGGTGCATAACTGGTGATCATTCCAGTCCACAGGTTGATCGTGTTGTACCCATAGTCGCAAACATGGCCACGATGGGGGCAGCAAGAGGGGCTGTGACCGTTGTGGCATCAACAGGCGCTGTCGCGGGTCTCTCTGGCTCCGGCGTGATGTCAGGCTTGGCGACAGTCGGGGGCGCAGTTGGAGGTGGGGCAGTCGCCGGTCTCGGGGTATTAGCTGGCTCTGGCGGGCTTGGAGCTGCCGTCCTAATTAACAACACTTTGTTAAAAGATGAGAAGCATTTACCCAAATCTGAAAGAGAAGCAAGAGGCATTGGCCGTAAGGCTACATACGCTGGAGCTGCTGCCGCTACAGCTGGTGGCATCGCAACTGTAAGTGCAGCTGGATCTGTAGCTGGCCTAAGTGCTGCCGGTATCACAAGTGGTCTCGCTGCAATAGGTGCCACAGTCGGTGGCGGCATGGCTGCAGGCACCATGATTGTTGCTGCTGCTCCTGTCGCTGCGGCTGCTGCCGCAGGTTACGGAATATACAAGGCATGGAAATGGTATACGTCCTAAGTTCTACCTTCTTAACCCTCCGCTCAACTCGAAACCCTCCCGCACTGCCTTCCGCTCTTTCTCTTCGTTTCCCTTTCTCGGCTTCGCTGAGCGTCTTGGTTCAAGCGTGGCCGGTTGGCTTCATTCGTTAGGCCAAACCAGGCCCCTTTCTCAAGGAGAAAAAATGAAACTCGTACACGTCATTTTCGCAATGTGCTTGCCAATCGCGCCAAGTTTATCCACTCCGTTGAATGCACAATCACCCAACATAGGAGCACAGGCATCCGTCACCTATTCAATTGATAAACAGGAAAGCAAGAAGGCTAAATCAGCGAAAAAACTCCTCATGGATATTGTTAGTCTTTCGATGATTTTCACGATTCCTCATGACGGCTCTATTAATACGACCAACTCAAGAACGGAACGATCTGAGCAGCTTGAGAAAAAATATATTCAATTAAATTCTTATCTCGATTCTGGATGGGAGCAGGAGCTTAAATCGAAAGTCTTTGCTATTCACCCAAGTTCAGGTTTTTCTGCCGCGGAAGTATGGGAACAATCCGAAATAATTCTCAATTTGTATAAAATGCAGTTGAACCGAAAAACCATGAAACGGTAATGATCATGATATCAGAAGATTACGCCAAAAAACACGCAATCAAAACAACCAAATACTGTTATGTTTTGGCATGTGCATGGGAAGGCAAACCAAAAGACTCTATCTGTCTAGAGCGAATTTTTGTCAAAGGCGGTCAAGAAGAGATTCGATTGGCCTGGTGGAACAAAGGTAAGCAAGCGCCCCGTCCAGCAGATGTTGACGCAATTAATTGGACGAATTTATTCAAAAATGCCATCATTCAAAATGTATTCAATGATACCGAAAAGATGGAAATGCTAAAAGCAATTTTGAGCTGATCGAGAGTCGGCCTAACCCTCCGCTCAACTCGGACCCCGCCAGCCTTGTCTTCAGCTCTTTCTCATCTTTCAGCTTTTCTCCTTCACCCACTCAAGGCAACCGATGGCCTCCCGCGTGATTCTCCTGGTTGGTTGTTTGGGTTTTGGAAAGTCCACCTATTCACGGGAGCATTTCCCAGGCGCTGGTTGTCAGTTCCAATCACTACTTTGGAGAAGTGGCCACAATTACCAATAAATCCTTTGAGGAGGTTGGAATCGCCGGAGCGATTCATTTTCCAGCTGGGATGATCAGTCCTCCCCCTCAAGGAGACTCAGGCTGATGTTGGACAATACTTTTGCGAAGTGTGTGAACAGAACTGCAAATCCATAGTTAAAGGCGCAGATTAACCCAGTGCAGACCAAGCCCATTATCCCGAAGGCCAAGGGGAAGCTAGAATTGACTCCACTTGCTGAGGCAAACATAACAACCGCACTAATGCCGCCCGCAATTCCTACGATCCAATTGAAGAAAATCAGAATGCCGTAGACAGTATCCGAGACAGTGTATAGCCGCTCAGCATCCTTTCTTGAACGGTCTGCTCGTGAACTTGAATTGAACCTTTTCGTGGCTGCAACCTTAGCCGCTGGTGGAGTCGTTACAGGGGACGAGGCTGGATGAATTACTCCTTCGTCCTGTTGGACTTCCTTTGATATCTCAGACGCTTCGGCTTTGCGGTAGCAGGTAACGCAAATCGTTTGGTGCAAGGTATGTGGAAGGAATTCCCTACCGCAGACTGAACAAACAATCATGGCCATTAGTGGCTCCCCTCTGGGCTTGGCTGGAGTTCGATCCAGTCGGTTGAAAATTCAAAACATGGTGTGCTTGGTAATTGATAATAGCCGTTCGAATAGGAAGGCAAGTTCCAACACGTGATAGCGGTCACCTGCATTGTCTTTCGCACTTCCTCTACTTCCTGCTGGAGAGATAGCCAAGATTTTAGGTTCATGGCCGATCCTTGCGGGAAACAGGCCAAAACCCCCTCATGCGACACATGATTTCGCGCCAAATTATTTCTGTTGGGTTTTTAAGTATTCCTAAAGGGTTATACATATCTTTGCGTTGGCTATGTGGTGACATAACCTGATAGCTCGGACCGCTAGTGGCTAGCCTCTTGCTGTCGCTGGAACCCAACGGTACGGCGATACCCAGTCCCCAGACACCGCTACTAGACCGTGAGTTTCTGGCAGACCTGCAGAAAACTCGTAATTGGGACCGAGTGGATGGATTCATTGACCGGCCTATATGTGATTAGGCGATTTGGCGCTTTTTGATGACGTTGGATTTTTTTGTCCCGGAATCCAGACCGATCCGCAAATGTAGCTTGTACCGACCGCTCGCGTTGAAGCGGTCCACCGCCTCGACGAGGTTCAAAGCCTTCCGGGAAGCTTGGTTCGAGTGCTCGGCCATTGGGTCCGAGAGCCCCATGGAAGCCAGGTAGGCTTTCCCGATGGTACTGATCTTCTCCAGGCGTGGCTCCCCAGCTATGCCATGGAGTCGCGTGGACAATTCGTCGATTACCCCCAACAGGACTTCCGCGCTGGCTCCTTCGGCGAACTCTCTGAACGCCAGAATGTCCGCGAACAGGACAGTCACTTCCGCATAACTCGCCGTCACCACCTCGGTGTCAGTACTTGCCTTGACCTCGGGGTGCTCAGCAAACCTATGGGCCAGTGAAGACGGCAGTACATTGGCCAACAACCGCTGGGACACCTTCTGCTCCTCGGCAACCCATTCGTACAGCCGCTTCATCTCCCGGTGCAGCAAGCGCACTTCGAGCATGTTGTGCACCCGCAGCAGAACTTCAGCATGGTCAAAGGGTTTACTGACGAAGTCCTTGGCCCCAGCCTGCAAGGCCCGCAGCTTGTGAGCTGGCTGAGCCGTGATCACGAGGACGGGAAGGTAGCCTCCCTGCTCGATTTCATTCAGGTTTTCCATCACTTGGAATCCGTCCATGCCCGGCATCTGGAGGTCGAGCAGGATCAGATCGTAATGGTTGATGAGGTGCATTTCACAGACCTGGCTCGGATCCATGGTGGAAGCGACAGAGGTGTAGTGAGCTCCCATCAACATCTGCTCCAGCAGGATGACGTTGGCTTCCTGATCGTCAACGATCAAGATTTTGCCGTGGAGTATGTCAGTGGGGCTGATCATGTGGGACCTAGTCCCATACTTGCATTTTTCGATGCCTATGGCTATTCCAGCATAAGCACGGACTTTTTGTGAGCTTGTCGCAAAATCCTTCGAGGCTCCTGGATAATTGCTACTCGGTGCGGCGGAGCTGAACACGACCCTGCCGCTCTGATGGGCAGAAACGGCTCATTATCCATTGGAAGCAGTGATCACGGAGAGCTTCTCCTGAAGCTCTCCCATGCTGAAAGGCTTAGGCAGCAGGGTGACTTGTGGATGCGCTCCGGCAAGCTCAATGGCCGTTTGATCAATTCGACCCGAGCAGAGGATCACTGGGAGGGTAGGACGCAGGGCGCGAATGCGCGGCAAGGCTCCTGTGCCTCCAAGGCCAGGCATGTTCATATCCAGAATCACTAGATCGGGCTTGAAACCGGTTTCAAGTTTCACCAAAGCCTCTTCACCACTGGAGGCTGCTTCAACGACATGGCCAAGTAATTCCATTATCGCCTGGATGGAACCCTGGAACAGATCATCATCATCGACCAGGAGCACGCTCAGTGCCCCAGGAGAGAACTTAGGTCGAGGTTCAGCGGCAGATTTCATGGGCATGCATGCTGACCCACAGGCCGGTAGCCTGATTCCCACGCGGGTTCCATTATTCGGCTCGCTCTGGATGTCCAACTGGCCACCGTGGGACATCACGGTCCGGTAGACCACGGAGAGACCCAGTCCCGTTCCCTTTCCAACCTCTTTCGTGGTGAAGAACGGGTCCAGTGCCTTCTTCAGGACCTCCTTGGACATCCCACTCCCCGTATCCTCCACCACCACTTCAACCCATTCGTTGTCGATGTTCCGGGTTCTGAGCGTCAGGTTGCCCTGTTCAGGCATGGCATCCACTGCATTCACGCAGAGGTTCATGATCGCGTGGGTCAAGGCAGCACCATCGCCATGGATAGGGCGCAACTCGGAGTCCATATCCAGAGTAAGGCGAACTTTGGATAGGGTTGTGCGGGCCAGAATCTGAACCTCTTCCTCCAGGATCTCGTTCAGATTTAAGACCATATTTTCTGCCAGGCTGTTCCGGGTGAAGGCCAAGAGACTTTTGACCAGTTTCCCGCCCCGGGTGGCGGCCTTGGAGATGGTGTCGAAGCCACGCCAAGCGGGGCTATCCGTCACCTGAGTATCTTGCAGGGCCGAGGACAAGCCAAGAATGGCCCCCAGCACATTGTTCATGTCGTGGGCGACGCCACCTGCCAAGAGGCCAAGGCTTTCCATTTTTTGAGTTTGAAATAGCTGTTCGTGAAGTCTGAGGTTCTCCTCGTTTTGGAAGGCAAGCTCCTCGTTGGCAAGCTCCAGCTCGGCAGCCCGCTTTGCCTTCTCCTCGTTCTGGAAGGCAAGCTCCTTGTTGGCAAGCTCCAGCTCTGCTGCCCGCTTTGCCTTCTCCTCGTTCTGAAAGACAAGCTCCTTGATCGCCTCCACCAACTCTGCTGCCCCTTTTTCAGCGCGGATGATCAGTTCTTCCCTGCTGAGGGAATTGAAGGGAGACTGGGTCTTTTCTTGCATAGACAGACCGATCCAGGAGAGTAAGTCAGCATATACCTTCTCCGGCATCAGCCCCAGGCATTTCCTCTGCAGCCGCCACCGCTCGACCTTGGTTCTGACCTCATCCACTTCAGCTGGCAGCGGTGCTCGAACCCTTCGCCCCACGAGGCCTCATCATCATCAAGGCCCTGAGGCTATCTCAGCGAGATTTAGGATTCATGCAGGCTTGCCGGAACCACGCACTAGACCTTGAGATAGGCGTAGATCGTCTCCCGGCTGACCGAGTAGAACCGGGCGAGATCCGCCTTCGACTCCCCGTTTTGAACCCTCCGGCGCACCTGCTCCGCTTGTTCTGGCGTGAGGCATGGCTTCCGGCCCTTATAGACTCCGCGTTCCTTCGCCAAAGTAATTCCTTCGCGCTGACGTTCGCCTATCAAAGCTCGCTCGAATTCTGCGAACGCACCCATCATCGAGAGCATCAATGTAGCCATCGGTGAATCTTCGCCTGTGAAGGTCATACCCTCCTTCACGAAGGAGACCTTCACACCCTTTTCCGTGAGCTGGCGAACGAGCTGGCGGAGGTGGTCCAGGTTGCGAGCGAGGCGATCCATGCTGTGGATCACGACCTCATCACCTAGGCGAACGTAAGCGAGCATGGCTTCGAGCTCCGGGCGATCAAGGCTCTTTCCACTGACCTTCTCCTCGAAAACCCGATCGAGTGTGAGGCCATCCAATTGTCTCGCTGTGTTCTGACCCACTGAACTGACTCTGATGTACCCAACCTTCTGCCCCGAGGCCGCCAACGACCCTCCTCTGTCCACCTAGAGTTATTAGGCCTAAATCCAAAGCGTCAATCAGGCTGAATTCGGCCTTAGTCTGACGTCTTGAGCTACGGGTGGCATTGTCAGGCACGGGTGTAGCCCAGATGGGCGCTATCCCTATGCAGAATTCAATCGCCAAGAAGCTGAGCAAGCCTGGAATTCTGAAATTGCGAGGGAGTGCAAGGCAATGCCGGTGAGATCCGATATGAACGAGAGTTTAGGACGGGGTTAAATTCTAATTGGTATTAATAAATAAATTCAATTCACAGAAACGGACTCGCCGCAAGACCGAGATTAACTTTGCTTAATCGAGTATCAAAATTTTCCGCTATCCAAATGTTGAATTGACGAACTGCATATTTTTGAACAATGTTGGCGGAGTTTCCAGAAAAATGACCGAGAGAAATTAGAGTTGGGAACATCGGGGATGAAGCAGTGGCAGGGTTTGTAAGAAAATCTGGTTTGATTTCATGTACTATTCCGATGAATTGAGCTAACAGCATAGGATATACAACCAATTTTTTCGCTTCAGCGAATGTCAGTAAGTCCTTGTTTGGTAGGCAGGCCCAAGGAGTCTTTTGTTGTGACTTTGGAACGATCCCTGGCATTGCTACGCCAACATCTACACAATATATTCCGGTATCGTGGGCGCTCTCAACCATGAGGTTCATGTGTAGCTCAAAAATCGAGGCACCGCTGCTGACATTAATATGAGAAAAATTCCAGGGGAAACCTTGGGTACTCGTCTTCACGATGAATTCTGATTTACTACTTGGATTGACAACATTGACAGAATAGCCAAGGGACATAAAATGTTGAGCCGTACCAGTGATTGAACCAAGTTCAAGTAGTTTGCTTTGGTTAGCTCCCAATTTCTGGAAAGCTGTCTTATGTTTGCTGATGACTTTTTTAATGGAAGCTTGAATGGCTGCGATATCCATCAGAGATCCGTGGATACAAGGGTTGAATAGTCCATCATCAAGAGCTCTTGTAATTGATTCGCGATAATCACAGCCTCAACCTCCTGGTTGAGCTTTCTCAAGTTTGTGGTTAGATCACTACCCTTCGAAAAATCCTGTCCACCGATTTTGATTTTTTCGACTTGTTGCCGATTCAACATCTGTGAAGAATTGTATAGAATCCAGTGATTGCTATTTATGATTGAGCGCAATTTTTTGATTCCAGCTAAATAAATAATTTTGTCAGCTTTTGCCTGATTGAAAGGCGTCTCGGTCTGAGAAAATATTGCAGGCATGGCCCGTTTTACAGTTTCGGCATACGAGTAGACCTGATCCCTGAGTGCCCATGGAAGCTCTTCGATTGTTGATGCTAGGAGTTGTAGACTCATTGTTTGTCCTAACGAAGGCAGCTAATCGACCTCCCTACCCTGAGCGGTGCCGAGGAAGCTGAATGAAGAGAAAGAACGGAAGGTCATGCTGAAAGAAGCCGGGTTGAGTGGAAAAGCAATTATGTAATAGATGCAGTCCTGTGATGAAGCGACAACTTCGTGGGAGAGCATACCGATCGAGGCATGTCATCCCATGTCCGACCGTCAAGCAGCCTCCCAGCCTTTTTCTTGTTACTTCCACCCCACTGCTTGAAGAAGAATGGAACATCAGCACTGAGGCACTGGTTACGAATCTCAACTACCCATTTCTCATCCATTGGCCTTGAATTTGGACCAGATTCTCCGCCAACAATTGCCCAGTGAATGCCATCTAGTACCACTTCACCTAAGGGCTCAATAAGCGGTTCGAAAGATACGAATCGTACTCTAGCTGGAGTTCTCCGGAGGTGGTCAAGCCGATAAAGATACATGGGCGCTTCAACGCTTACACCCATCCATACATTTGATGGCCAATCAAGTTTTTGACCTAGTTTATCCATGCGATCGGACCGCTTGGTTAATATTTGAAAGGTATGCCAGGAGGCTTGGCGCATCACCTCGAACACCCGGAAAATGAAATCTTCAGGCACCTTTTGATGAAACAGGTCGCTCATGGAATTGACAAAAATCATTTGTGGCTTCTTCCAACCCAACGGAAGTTCTAATGCTTGCTCCTGAAGGGTCAGTCTGAATCCATTCTCATAATTGGCTTGGCCCATAGCTTGGAGTCGTTTGGCCATTCTTTCTGCATAACAATGTCTACACCCAGGGCTCACCTTGGTACAGCCCGTAACGGGATTCCAGGTGGATTCAGTCCATTCAATCGGCGATTTCAGACCCATGCCAACTTGACCTCATCTGGGTAACTATTTGCTTTACGCTTCTTCCCATCAAGCTTAATTGCCTCAACTCGAATCTTCGCGGATTCCTCTTCGATTTTCAGTGCAGCGGTCAGGTGCTTCTTCAAGTACGGGGTTTCATTTTCTACAAAACAGCGCACATCCCTACCACTGATAGGTCCCTTCGTCCGAAACTTCTCCCGAAGTTGCTCTACCAAGATACCTGTGGTGTCGGTTTCGAATAGGACGGGTTGGTTTGGGTCCGTGGCATCTGAAAAGCTGAACTCGCCATCAGGGTTGACCTTCCACATCGCTTCCTTCATTTTCCGATGGCCAAGATCATTGTTTGAAGCGAAAAACAGGTAGTACTGAACACGATTCTGCCGGTCTCGCATTTCGAAATACCTTACGTACGTAGCAGCCATCTGGAGCTTTGACTGATAAAGCTCTCGCAATTTGACAATGCGATTGCCTGGACCATGGGCGATCGCCACAGCTTCCTCTGTGCCGAAGGCCTCCACGATATTCTGCACAACCTTCTCATCGGGATGTTCAAGCCAACGGTTGATTGAGTCCACCATGAATGTGATAAATACCTCGGACCGATTGCATTTCAACAATCTCTCGATCAAGGAGAATGGAATGCCTGAAAACCCGAATGGGTCGATGAAAGCGAAGGTTGGCGCAAGAGAATCTTTGGTGTGTCCTATCGAATCGAGCATCTGACCGAACTTTTCATGGAACTTCCCAGACTCTGAGATGACCTTGAATTGTGGCGGAACTGTGAGACTAGCCAACTCGGTACGCAGATGATTTAGCCGGTCCTCTCGTTCTTCGATGAACCAGAAAATCACCTCCCCGCTAATCGAATTGCAGTGGTTCATTGCCGCACTAATGGCGATCATGGGGGACCCAGCCTCACCACCCTTGTATCGTCCAGGACCACAGAACCCATCTATGTAGACGATTCGCCTGTGGTACGTCCCGAGAATTGGGAACCAAGCAGCTAGATATCGTCGAAGTATTTCATGTTTGGCAGAAGTGTGAAGTTCTAATTCCCAGAGGGTTTCCTTGGGTGTGGCCATGTCGATGTCCTCTTAGGCTGGACCGATCATCCTAGAATTCAATCACTTCAATCTTCGTGGTTCTACCCCACCGACTCATACAGGAATCTCTGAAATCCTGTGAAGGCTTCCCTGATTTCCTCGACGCTCCCCAGGTCGGCCACAGCATCGGAGATGGCGTTGTTGTATTTCAGCCTCAATAAGGGTGAGAGCTTCTCCTGGTCGAGTTCATCCACACCCTGTTTCACGTACTGGGCCAGGACAAACTCCAGGAACCCCCGCTGCTTGTCTGAGTAGTTGCTGTGGATGAGTACCTTGGCCTGGGCGGCACGGGCTTCGCGGGTCTCGGGGTGCAAGGCGAAGGCGACATAGGCCAGCACATCGAATAGGTCACTGTTCTCTGCCTCGATGATCCGCTGCATCTCGGTCATGGTGTCTCGGCCATAGCCCTTGTCCGATAGACCCGCCAAGAGTGCCTTTCGGGTGTCGGGCTTGCTCCAGATTGTCCGCAGCTCGGCCTCATTCTTGAAGAATTCAGGCAGGGCACCAAACATGTTCTCCAGGAACTGAGTCGCCGACATGGGCCGTCCGTCAGCACTCCAGAAGGTCGTGGACATCATGTGTTGGATAGTCCGTTCCTTCCCGTCTGCCAGCTTGATCCGGGTTTTCTGCTTCTTTTCAGGCTCCGTTTCATCGGTGTTAGGATCTGGACCAGCTCGTTCCACGATCCGTTTGGTGCCTACTCCAGCCTCTTCCAGCTCCTCCGGCTCTCCGTCCCATTCTGGGTCATTGAAGTGGTGGTGGGCCTGCACGAAGTCATAGATGGTGAAGTAGTCCTTGCCCTCAAAGAGCCGGGTTCCCCGCCCGATGATCTGCTTGAACTCGATCATGGAATTCACCGGGCGCATCAGGACGATGTTCCGGACATTCCGGGCGTCCACCCCGGTGGAGAGCTTCTGGGAGGTGGTCAGGATGGTGGGGATGGTCTTCTCATTATCCTGGAAGTCCCGCAGGTGCTGGTCACCCAAGGCTCCGTCATTGGCCGTGACGCGGACGCAGTAGAGGGGGTTGGTACTGGTGCTCATCTGGTTGATGAGGTCGCGCACGGCCAGGGCGTGAGCCTGGGTCGCACAGAACACCAGGCTCTTCTCCTCCTGGTTCATCTGCTCCATGAAGACCTTCACCCGATAGGCTTCCCGTTCCTTGATCTCGATGATCCGGTTGAAGTCATCCTCTCGGTACAGCTTGCCCTCTTCGGCCACACCTTCGAGGAGGATGTCGTCCGGGGTGTAGACATACTCATCCAGGGTCGTGGCGATCTGTTTGACCTTGAAGGGCGTCAGGAAACCATCGTTGATGCCTTCCTTCAGGGAATAGACGAACACCGGCTCCCCGAAGTAGGCGTAGGTGTCCACGTTGTCCGTGCGCTTGGGAGTGGCCGTGAGGCCCAGCTTCACCGCAGGGGCGAAGTAGTCCAGGATGCCTCGCCAAGAACTCTCGTCCTTGGCCCCACCACGGTGGCACTCGTCAATGACGATGAAATCGAAGAAGTCCGGTGGGTACTCGCCGAAGTACTCCGATTCGTTCGGGCCGCACATGAAGGTCTGGAAGATGGTGAAGAAGATGCTGCCATTCTTCGGAACCTTACCCTTCTTGCGGATCTCGTCTGGAGCGATGCGAACCAGGGCGTCCTCTGGGAAGGCCGAGAAGGCGTTGTAGGCTTGATTCGCCAGGATGTTCCGGTCCGCCAGGAAGAGAATCCTGGGCCTGCGAGTGGGTTCCCCGGTCAGGTTCCAGCGGCTCTGGAACAGCTTCCAGGCAATCTGGAAGGCGATGAAGGTCTTGCCGGTGCCAGTGGCCAGAGTCAGGAGGATCCGTTTCTGGCCTGCCGCCAGAGCCTCCAGAACCCGCTGAACGGCGATGTCTTGGTAGTAGCGGCCAGGGTGAGATCCGCCCTTGTCCTCGAAGGGGACGGTGGCAAAGCGGTCCCGCCAAGCATTCTCCTCGGCATAGGTCCGGTCCCAGAGTTCACCTGGGCTGGGAAAGGCGGGAACATCCCCCTCTTGGCCCAGGGCCATGTCCATGCCGTAGATGGCTTGACCGTTGGTGGCATAGGTGAAGCGAACAGCCAGTTTGGCGGCGTAACTCTTAGCCTGCCCCACACCCTCCGTGTAGGGCTTGTCCCAGGCTTTGGCCTCCACCACAGCCAGCTTGGTGTTGCGGTAGACCAGCACATAGTCCGCGATCTCGGCCTTGGCCCGTTTGCCACCACCCTGGAGCCGCCCCTGGGTAATGCCGTACTCCTCACGAATACGGCTTCCTTCAACAACTCCCCATCCTGCCTTCTTCAGCGCAGGAGTGATGAAGTTGGTTCGGGTTTCGGCTTCGTTCATCCTGGGATCAACCCTTCTTCCGACCAAACCGCTCTCCTGGGAGCAGGTTTGCCTCAAGAATCATGTTCACGAGGGTCTGAGTCCTCGCTTCGATCAGTTCAGGGTTCCAATAGGGCGCTGATGATAGGGAATACTCTTCATCCTGGCACTCAAAGGTCAAGGCATTCAAGGCGAGACCGTTCCTGTACCCGATGTTGATTTTCTGCCCGAGGAAGTTCTTATCCTTGGACAGTTTCTGCTTCTTCTCAAAGGGTGCGGTGGCCAGATCCGAGTTGTAACCACTGAGGGTGAGGTTTCCCAGGCGGTGGACGCATTCGTTTTGAAGACCAGCGGCAGCCTTCTTGTCGCCATCAGCGATCATATGGACCCAGTGCTCAGGAAGCCGCTCAGCCTGGGGGAGGACATGCTCCACTGTCCAAATGAACCGGTCCTTCTCATCCCGAGCCCAGAAATCGGGTTGGTACTCGCGGGTATGGTGCAATTGATCAACCTGGATCAGGAGGTAACGAGCCATGGCGATGTTGTTTTCGTAGATATCACCTTCAAGGGACGACTGGAATTCATCAAGGCTTGCCGGACGAAGGCCCTTCATGAACTCATCTACAAACCAATCGAACTCAAGCAAGCGGCCTGACTTGATCCTCGCTGCGCAGACTTCAATCAGGTCAATTAGTCCCTGGTCTATCAACCGAGTGGGGGGCGTGTCGGTCACATTGCGGCGGATGAAGTATCGCCTCATGAGATCGACTACATTGATCAAGAACCGGTCGTCCTCCAGGTGTTTCCCCTCAAGCGTGAATAGGTAAAGGAGAAGCTGGTAGACAGGGGTGCTTCCAATTCGCTCCAGTTCGGTGAGGTTCCTTTCCAAGGGCTTCGATTTGTATTGCGCCCTCAGCAGGTAGCCGTAGGTCTCCGCCGCAGAAGTAAGCTCATCGAAGACCAGAGAGGCATTTCGGTTGATCAGGGCTTCGAAGATCCGGATGATGATCGACCGAGTTGCTCGGCTTACCTTTTCAACCCGGATTTCCTTACGGTGCTTGTTGGCATTGTAGAAATGTCGCAGGAACCGCTCCTGGTCCTGGGCGTCAGGGATTGCGTCAATAATGCTCTGCCACCGAGTGAAGGAGTCATCAATGTCCACTCCGTGCTTCCGCTCCATCTGGGCAAGCATCTTGTTCTTGATGATGTCCATTGCCGAGAGGGGGAGTCCCCGGTTGTTCAAGGATTCGAAGAGTGTGAAGGCATCCGATTGGCTGCTGACGGTGATCTGAACGAACATCAGATCATTGATTTTGGAGATAAGACGAATGAGGGATGTCAGATCCTTGGAGATTTTGTCCTGAAAGTAGGCAAAAGCTTTCCCGAGAAGCCGATTACCGCAGTAGAGGGCTTTTTGCTGGCCATCCAGAATTCCCGCCACTCCGAGCAGGAATCGGTAGTCTTCGAGGTTATGCGCCTGGGCACTGGGTTGAACGCGAAGGAAGTAGATGTCTTTGCCTACGGAAAAGGAACCGAGCTCGCCAGCCTTCCCATCCCGCTTCCGCTTGACCAGCTTGCTGCGGATGTTGGTCAGGTAGTTCCTTACATCCTCTTCGTCCTGCTCAGACAAACATGCCTGAGTAGATGAAGCTGATTTTAGGGCTTCATAGATGGCGGCCAAGAGAAGAGAAAGAGTCGTCAGTCTCTGCTGTCCATCAATGACCTCGAAGATCAGTTCATCTCCTGGTGAGAGGGACTGGCTATCATTCACGCAGATGATGGAACCCATGAAATAGCCTGGGTCGTTGTCCTCGATGTCGTTGAGCAACTGCTCCCATTGGACTCGGCGCCAGGTGTATTCCCGTTGATACTTGGGGATGTGGAAATGTTCCCTTGCGCCCTGATCCACATTGATGAGCTTGGTAAAGGGCATGTGCTGGGCTTGCATGCACTCTCCTGGTTGCCTTGGATTAAAGGTCGCCGTTGAAGGCTCGGTTGAGGAGGGACTGCTTCAGTTCCTCAAGTGCTGCATTTTTCTGACAGTAGATAGATTCCAGGCGTATGGTTTCTTCATAGATTGTGTAGAGCTTTTCCACAATGCTACGCTGCTCATCTAATTGTGGGTGTGGAACCAATAGATGACGAAGTTCACCCAAATTGATTACCTGCTGGACTGAACCTGTTTCTCTCGCTCCAAGAGCCTTTGCACCCTGGGGAGACTGGAGGAAATACCTGACGAACTCAGGCTCCATGGTTTTCTTCAACCGAATCAGCCCTACTTGACGAGCAATGTTTGCCCCCACAATCTCAGGAGGTGCAACAGCCACTTGTCCGGGTTGGCCAACAAGGCAAATCAATAGTTCCCCCCCCCCTGAGTAGCGTTCGGCGATATTGATCAGAGACGGAGCGAGTAATCGTACGTAACTGTTCGAGCCGCACCTTGCCTCGAACCAAATCGCCCCCTCGGATAAACCTGATTTCACCTTCAGGACCCGGTTTCACAACACCGTAGGTGATTGGTGAATCCGGTTCTGTAAGGGCGTCCAACCGAAGAATACTCCAATGGTCGCATTCATGATTGAAGACCACATCCAGATAACTCTCAAACACATCTCGGGCGTTCAGAAGGTTCTTCTCGGAATTGGCCTTGGCGGTAGCGATGCAGTCAAAGGCTTCGTCGAGGATGGCGACGATGCGCTGCTGCTCTGGGATTGACGGGAAGCTAATCTCCTGGGATCGAACTTCGGCATCGGTTACAGCAGGGTAACTGGCCCCCTTCTGTAATATCTCCATTTGACCCATGAAATGATCTGTGAAGAGGTAGTAGAAGAGGAATCGGTGATCAACCTTTTCCCCTGGCCTCATGACGAAATAACCGGTACTACACACCTGTTTATCAAGGGCAGATGGAACTATTGCAATTCGTCGAAGTGTCGGTCGAATTGTCGCGAAGACGATGTCATTCTCTCTGACACCTCGTCTTGCTCGGCTCGGAGCATCCTTTCCCATCAACCTTTGGGTTTCTTCAATTTGAAATGTTTTGTTGGAGACGCTTGAAACATCTATGTAGTCAAAATATTCATTAGGCTTCAGGTCTGGGTTGACAGTTTCTGTGCGAGTAAGCACATCTCCCAACCGCCCTGACTCCCACCCAGCCCTCACAGTAACCCCCGGATGGTAGCCATAACTTCTGCACTCTCCGCATCCAGGGCCGCGATCTCATCCAAGATATCCTCAGGGCTTCGGAGGGGGACTTCCTCGCGACCATTGGGATTCTTCACGGAAAGGTCGAAGGTGGCCTTGTCGATGGCCTTCATGTCCACAGACCAGGACTTGGGGGAGTCGGCCAAACTTTTCTGCAGGTCCAGGAATTCGGTCAGGTCCTCATCGTTCAGGGGATTGGTCTTCCCCATGTTCCGGCCCGGCTGAAGCTGGTAGAACCATACCTTACTGGTGGGTGAGCCCTTCTCGAAGAACAGCACCACGGTCTTCACGCCTGCACCCTGGAAGGTACCGCTTGGGCAGTCCAGCACCGTGTGGAGGTTGCACTCCTCTAGGAGTTTCTTCCGCAGGGACACTGACGCGTTATCCGTGTTGCTGAGGAAGGTGTTTTTGATGACAATGCCTGCCCGGCCACCGGCCTTCAGGCTCTTGATGAAGTGCTGGAGGAACAGGTAGGCCGTCTCCCCTGTGCGGATGGGGAAGTTCTGCTGGACCTCAACCCTTTCCTTACCGCCAAAGGGCGGATTGGCCAGAACTATGTCGTAGCGGTCCTTCTCCTGAATGTCCGAAAGATTCTCGGCCAGGGTGTTCGTGTGGATGATGCTGGGGGCCTCGATGCCATGCAGGATCATGTTCATGATCGCGATGACATAGGCCAAGCTCTTCTTTTCCTTGCCATAGAAGGTGTGCTTCTGGAGGGTAGTCAGGTCCGCCGTAGTCAAACCCGGCTTCTTCTTCAGGAACTCGAAGGACTCACAGAGGAAGCCTGCCGATCCCACGGCTGGGTCGTAGATGCGCTGGCCGATCTTGGGCTGAACCACTTGGATGATGGCCCGGATGAGGGGCCGGGGCGTGTAGTACTCGCCACCGTTACGCCCCGCGTTACCCATGTTCTTGATCTTGGCTTCATATAAATGGGAGAGTTCGTGCTTCTCCGTCTGGGAACGGAACCGAAGCTCGTCTACTAGGTCGATGACTTCTCGCAGGTTGTAGCCACTCTGAATGCGGTTCTTGATTTCGCCATAAATCTCCCCGATCTTGTATTCCGTAGTGTCCGGCCCGCTGGCCTTCTGCTTGAAGCCGTGCAGATAGGGGAAGAGCTTCTGGTTCACGAAGTCGCGTAGGTCATCGCCCGTCAGGGCTGCGTTGTGGTCCAGCTTCCCGTCCTTGCCCTTGGGCGCGGCCCAAGTTCCCCACCGGTAGGGCTTGTCGAGGATGTAGCCGTAAGGCTTGCCCTCCAGGGCCGCCTCCATGGCCTTGTCCTGCTCCAGGGCATCCAGGTATTTCAGGAACAGCAGCCAGGAGGACTGCTCCGTGTAGTCCAGTTCGCTGGTGCACCCGGCATCCTTGTGCAGGATGTCGTCAATGTTCTTGAAGGTCTGCTCGAACATGGGGGCTCTGGCTCCGAGGTAGCATTGGAATGGTCAATTGGGGGGTTGAGACCCGGGAGACAGAAGAATCGTCTTAAACTTAGGATTAGTATGTATTTAGGTTGACCGCATTGGCGAATCCATCTAAATCCATCGAGTAAGTGTAATGAAATCTCATGATAATCGAGGGAATTGGTCAATCGTTGACGCATTTGCCTGATGACCTGATCCATTCCACAGGGCGGTGAGTTCTTCTTAGGATTGGGAGGCTCACGATTGGCATGTTAATATTGTAAGAATAGATATTGCTATGGATTTGTCCAAATGAACACCCAACTAACCACCTGGATAGCCCAGGTCTATGGGGCCACAGGTTATCTTCAGCGCCTGTACCTGGGGCTTAAAGATCCCATCCAAAAAGACAGAGCCGAAACTGCCGGTGCCTATGCGCGAGAGCGGTTTCGATCCTCAGGGCGGAAGACACACCAGACCCGGACTCCATGGATCGGTCTCCCTTCTTCTCAGTCAGAGCGGAATGCCTGGATCAGTGCCATCGAAGGATTACTTGGCCTGAACCTTCTGGTTGCTCTGGGTTCATCTCCTGGCAAGGGTGGAGCAGGAACACTTCACAAGAGATTGAACCAGGAACTCACCACGGCTATCAGGGGTTTCTCAGCAGCGTTCCCGGCAGAACTCGTCACAAAGGATCTTCATTCCCTGTGTGAGGGCGTCGTTGATCAGGCAGTTGGAGTAGCGGAGGGGGCTTGGCTGGAAATCCGGAAGGAAGGCGAAGAGTCCGTCGATGTTCGCGGCTTCCTCCGGCAGGAGTGGTTGAGGGAAAGCCGGGGACAAATTCAGGCCATGGTCGATTCCAATGGTTGAACGCTGGCCGAGGTGGGGAAATCCATCCATTCATTGATTTAAATCGTTTAAATTCACCTTTTTACTCAGTATTAGTACTGAATTGGTTGAGAATCACGGAGGTTGTGAAATTTAAGTCTAATTATATCAACATCGCAATCATATAAGAGCGCCGATTTGGGGTGCACTATCTTTTTCGCCCTGGAACCGGGTCCTTGAGCGCGGAAATTTGGAGCCGAATCCTAGTGAGGCGTTTCCTCGGATGTCTTCGGTCGGTGAGAAGGTCCGGCTGGTCAAGGCCCCAAACTGTCGGCCCAGCTCAATTCCCAAGAAGAAGTGCCCTCAGAACCAGTATCAGCTCGGTAACCCCTGCTGTTCTGTGGTCAGGGTAATTCGGGAGGAAATGGTGAAGACGACATTAAGAAACCCACTGGGAAGCAGTATCAGGCTATCGAAGGGGGTAGCCATGAAACAGCAGGACAATCACCGATTCAATAACGCAAGCGTCTTTAATACATCATTTAGACATTTAAAGGCTCTCGGATTGCAGAGGCAAGGACACCCTTTCAAGGGTTCAGACCCGACCCAATCCTCAAGGCCCCCCCCTTTGATTAAGGGTCATGGGCTCTTCGCTCGGCAAACAGGTGAAATCGAGCCTCACGGCAACCATTCACATCCGCCAACTGCGAAGAGCCCATGACCCTCAGGTGCATTCATCAATTATCTATATTTAACTAATTTAATAACAATATTTGGAGCAGAAGGGAGGACAAATCGGATGAAAACAGCAACCCAAGCAACAACAGAGGAATCGCAGAACATGATGATTCGTCCTCATTGGATCAACTGCACCCAGTGGCAGAGCCATATGGACCAAATCCTCGTTGAGAAACAACTCCGCAAGGATCTGATCAACAAGGCCAAGGTCAACTTCTCGCCCCAGACGCATCTTGAACACAAGAACCCGCTGAACAGCATCAATCAATTCTTCAATCTTGAGCGAGTCGAACTAGCCCCCAAAGTACTGAACCGAAAAGCCAAACCCGGAATTGATGGGATGAGCCTGAATGATTATCTGAACCAGGCTGACCTCATCGCTCTTATACAGGCAGTTCGATCCAGAACCTATGAGCATCAATCTCTTCGATTGGCTCTCATTGATAAGAAGGATGGTGGTAAGCGCAATCTTGGCATTCCAACCTTTGAAGATCGAATTGTCCAACAAACCTGGACCTTCATAGTCGAACCAATCTTTGAGCGAGAGTTCCTAGATTGCTCCTATGGATACCGCCAGGATCGAAGCTGTCACATGGCACTTGAAGAATTAGCCAAAGAAGTCATCGAACGCCAAATCGTATGGGCGATTGATGCTGACTTTAGGAAATATTTCGACTCAGTGCCACATGACAAACTCATTGGACTGATTCGCCTTCACATCACTGATCCTGTCTTTCTTCACTTTATTGAAACCACCCTCAGAGTTAGTAGGCTCCCATGTACAGAGTCTGATCCAATCCCTTGCGGTCTGCCCCAAGGAGGAATCATCTCTCCTCTCCTGGCCAATCTCTACGCTCATCATGTTCTTGATATCTACTTTGAAGAGGTCATCAAGCCTCGACTAGCAGGTTGGGGGAGACTCTTCAGATACGCAGATGATTTCATTATCCTATGCGGAAGTGAAGAAGATGCTCAATTGGCTCTCAAGCTAATTGGCAAACAGGTCAATGAGTTCGGGCTTTCGCTTCATCCCGACAAGACCATGCTCAGGAATCTTAGTAATCCTATGGTTCTACCTCTAGCTACAAATGAGGGATCAAGAGGGATCACTTTCCTCGGATTTGAAATGGCCTGGCAACAATCAAGTGATATGAGATGGGAATTCATAGGCAAGACAGCACCAGGTCGGAGAGCCAATGCATTAGCTCAATGGGATAAGTGGCTGAAAGACTTTAGGCGAGAACAGATCATACAGGGAAGTAGAGGTATCAGTCGCAAGCAGATTGACCACCTTCTCAACTCTGCTGTCTCTCATATCCAGGGGTTCAACAGTTACTATCTGGCTGAAGGCAATCAGAACGAACTTGCACGATACGAAGAGCAAGTTCGTGAAGCTGGTGCAAAGTTCTGGAACAAATACATTGACCCTCATCGAAAGGGTAGCAATCCCTTTGAAGATGACCGTGAATGGCTTTGGCACAACATCAAGATGCGCAAACTTACTGAATTATCCGGGAAACCGTTGAATTCAGCTTCCATTTCGGAGAAACCCCTTCGGGGGAAGGAGGCGGTATGGGACCGATGATTAGATCACCCGTCAATTTCCTCGGGAGGTAGAGGACATTCAATACGGAATTCGACCTGGAGTGCATACAGACTGCAGCTGCACACACTCCACGGTTGAGGGTCTTACTTCCGCTTGATGGCCTTTCCTTTCAGGTCTGGCCTTCCAACTCGCTTGCTAGTCTTCGTATAGCCTTGGATGTTCTGTCCGAACTCCCTCTTGAACCCCTGGATGACTTTCCTGAGTTCAACTCGAAATTCGTCCTTCTGGACCGTTTCATAGAAGATAGATTCGATCTCCTCCTCTGATCCCCGAAATCGGCGACAAATCGCTTTGGCCAGGACAGCGGCTGTTTTTTCGATTCGACTGCCCCGATGTTCACCCGAGACCTTTTTACTCGGTCTCAGGCTGACCATCTGCCTCAGCGCATCCGGATATGACATCTTCAGCAGGTCAAGCGACTCAAGAGCGGCTTCGTACCGCTTCTCTAGCGTCGAATGAATGATGAAAGCCTGTTTCTGCTCTGGTTTGTCCTGGCAGGCTTTCTCAAGACGAGTGATTACCGAGGCAGGTACAGAGACAGGCCCGACAAGGTAATTCGCCTTGTCCCCTTTGCCCCCCGACCCATTCACAAATTTGATGGCCGCCGGTTCTTCAACCGGTTCCTCTACCTTCGGCGTACGCTCTGGCTGTTTCTTAGTAAAAAGTCCCATGGGTAGTACCTCCAATAGAGGTATCGCCGGTATTGATCGAACGACAAGTCACCTAGGCACTAAGAGATGTGGCTTGGCTTAAAAAATTGCTTCGAAGCTGCCGAAAGCCTTGAAGGAGTCAGTAATACAGGAATAGAGGATGAGGGGAGGCAAGGCAGATGAAACCCACACAAAGGGCACCACCAACACTCGAAACCACAACCCATGGTTCGTAAGTATTTACTTGATTGACAGGGAACCCTCCCACACACCTTCGCAGAATTGCCAACCAATGGATTGACCTTCTTGAAGGAGGAACATAGGTAGCTTAAAGGAGAAAGACCGTGAAAGACTTTTACCTATTCGATGAAATGAACAATATTCCAGACCACACCCAACAGCTATTCATCCAATTAGGTGAGGTGCTCGAAAGAAATCGCCATCAGTGCTGCCCAAACCATCCTGACTTTCTGCCGGTAGTGGACTACATATCCCTGGCATTGCAGAACAAATTGCCGCTGAGAAGCGCCAAAATTATTGGTGATGATGGTTCGACAGGACCATTCACCATAGAAATCGGCGCCCCCTGGGATCTTGATCGTGTCCATGTATTTGCCCGCAAACATCGACCACTTGACCCCTCAAACCCCAAGGATCGAAATCCTGGAGATATGTTCTTATGGGGCAAGAATGGTATGAGGAAGCGCAAGCCGCATGACTACCAAACAGCCCTCTGGATTATCCATTCTGTGCTGGCGAATGGTGGGATATACGCAGCAGCGCCTATCGAAAACTCGCTGGATGACTTTGAGACTTACCTTTGAAGGCAGGCTTAGCCTACTTCACCGGATCTGCAAGCTGGGCCTGGACTGCCCTCTTCCCTAGCTTCCTAACCGAGGCGATAGCCGCCAATTGCTGTCTCCTTGGCCGGGACTTCTCGGCCTCCCAGTTGTAGATCGTCTGGGCTGATACCCCGATCAGGGTCCCCATGTCCCCGGCTGACAGGCCCAGCTTCTGTCTCTGGACGGAAAATCGCTTGGCACTGAACCGGAACTTGGTGGATGCCCCATCCTCCACCTCAAGAGTCGCCTTCTTGGGTCCGTTCTTTTCAAGCCTCGCAACCTGCTTCTCCAAAACGGCCACCTGTCGTTTCAGGGCTGCGATATCAGACCGATACATGGCCGAAGCCTTCTTGAGGCCCTCGATCTCCTTACGAACTTCCTTCTTTGCAAGGCGGACAATCTCGTCTTTCAGGGCAGACCCGATATTTGCCATTTTGCTCTCCATATATGGAAGGGCTAGTGAATCAGACTTTGATGGCCCCAAGTAGAAGGGGGTTGGTTCAGTCACACCATCAAGATGATAACCTTAACTACCCCTGCACTGATCAGCAGCGGAATACAGCATCCAGTCATCCTGCCGATTTTGCGCTGCTGTCCACTACGCGATAGGGGTATACCGAACTGTCTGGACAGTTTGGCCTGAGCCTGTGAGAGACCCAGGGCTCGTCTCCAAGAGAACGAAAGCCCAGGGATGCCAGTGCCTCGTTTCTGGGCCATTTCGCCTCCAGTGGACATATCAGATCATTGATTCAATTAGAGCAAATGGTTTAAGTGCCAACTGCCCTGTTGATGGAAGGGCAGAATCCATTGCTGATTTTCCTTAGAGAATAGGTACCGAGTAGCATTTGAGGCCGTTCTTCGATTCAGTTCTTTCAATCCTTGTGATTTAAGATTAATAATATCAAGTTCTGGTAACGGATTTCTGTTTGCCCAGATAGCGACATTGCTTGAAATGGGTATTGATAATTCGGATTGTGGCCTCCCAATTCCTTCATCTTCAAAGAAGAAAACTGGGTTATCCGATGTTAAAAAGAAATCATCTTCAGTTACTAGATATCTCCACCGCATTGATAGAAGCCCCTCGATCGCTCTTGGGGTCAACTTTGGGCGAAGTCCCATTTGCCATATTTGTTTGGATTGGAGTCCCTGGTACTTCTCGATGATTTCCTCGACCTCTCTAAATCGCTCTTCGACCCTAGCCTCCTCTCCAGGATGGTCGCTGATGTAGTGATCAAAGTCCCTTCGGATTTCGGCAATTACCGATGCTGAAATTCTAGGCATCTGCTCTGCAGTGCGTTTCCTTGCTTTAGGCACTCGTTTCCAAAGGGTGATGATGTACTTAGCGAGTGCTATTCGTTCATTTTCATTAATTTTGATGAGATTCCTTACCTTCTCCAAAGCCGCCATGGTTGGAGTTTCGACATGATTGGCAAGGTAGGATTCCATCTCATCACCGTACATTCCATTCTCATTTGCAACTACTTTGGGTTGTGTTCGGAAGCTCTTTCCTTCGACTCGATCATGTACCCAAATGAGTCCTTCTTTTGTAAATCCCTGCAAATAGAATTGGGGGAGATAGTGATGACCCATATTAGATGACCTCGCCTCTTGCTTGATTTTGAGTCATCTCACAGTCCTTCATAGAATCGGACAACCTATCGCCCAACATCACTCCACCCAGCATGTGGGGAGCCGAGGAAGTGGAATGAAGAGAATGAGCGGAAGGCAGTGCAGGCGGGGTCCGGGTTGAGCGGAGGGTTAGGCCCTGTCACATAGCTCATTCGGGAAGAGGAGATTGCGCGATGGCCACGCAAGCTCGGTTGTTGGTATCAGCGTATTTAAGAGCACAAATGAAATGAGATAGATTGTCGCGGGATGAAATGAGGTGAGATTCAAGTAAGGAAATGATCTTGCGCCCCCAGCCCAAGATGTCTGAGAAATCGGCAGCCTTCATTTCGGTTGATGTCTCAAGGAAGGAGCCTAGCCGCCCTCTGTGCAGCTTATCCCCGCACTTGTGGTAAAGGCGAATCATCTCCGGTTTGGTCAAATAACCAGCTTCGATTTTGTCGAGATGTGTTGCATTTCCGTCTTTCTTCATACTGACAGGATGAGGAAAGAAATTAGAATGCAGGTGTTGCATTCGATTGATAATCTTGTCTGCCGCGTATTCTGTTTGCAAGGAACGAGATTTGGTGCCTTCTATATCTCCATGAGCTACCAGACACCCGATGGCCATTAATTCGCAAATCATCCTTAATTGAAGGAATGAAATTTCGCGGATGAAGGGTGGTGGTAGCCCGAAGCCACCATTTATCGCTCGGTTTACTATTTCGATTCGATCAGAAATTTCATTGAGAATGTCAGCATAGAAATTCATGGCATCAGTTTGTTGCTGTGTTGTTTGCTTCAGGGGCATTGTGTACTCCGATTTGAATTTTCCGGAGAAGAGTGCCGATCGAATGAAGCTAACCGGCCCCACCTGCATAGAGGCGACGAGTGGAGCCGAGGAAGCGGAACGATGAGACAGAGCAAGGGCAATTCAGGTGGGGTTCGAGTTGAGCGGGGGGCTAGAGCGCGGGTATCACGATTTCTTGGCTTGGATATGGAAATCAGCGAATGCAGGTGAGGCGTCTAAGTACCTACGGACACCGTGCAATTCACCTTTTCGATCCAAAGTCAGCTTGAACCAGCAAGCCTTGTTCCCGCCTATTGCGACGGTGTGACCTTCGAGGGTAAGTGTTTTTGATTCCTTATTCCACCTGCCCTTCAATGATTTGAATGATGTATCACCCTGAACGCTAACCAGGATTTCCCCTGTTGGAGAGGTGCTGACAAGCCAGACGTATGCAGATGAAGTTCCTGTCTTCGCAGCATCGACGGTGAAATCACTTGATGGTGTCGAGATGACATTCCATGTGCCCACAAGTTGCGCTGCATCTTGGGCTGAAATTGAGGGTGAAAGGCTCATCACCAGTGTTGGAAATAGGATGGTTCGATGCATTTGGATCTCCTTTGTGATGTAGGTAGATGAACCAGGCGCGCTAATGAATGAAGCCTATCGAATCCGTCTGCACCAGTACGACGAGCGGAACCGAGGGAGTAAAATGTTGAGAGAGAACGGAAGACATTGTAGGCGGGGTCCGAGTTGAGCAGAGGGTTAGCCATGTGCCGCAACTATGCGGCCTTCGCTGGTCGCGAACCACCTGAGCTTGCCGTCTTGGTTTGTGGTTTGCCCTGCCAGCTTCTTGGCGATTAACAGATTGATGGTTTCAGCAGCCTGCTCATGCTCCATGCTGCATTCTTTTGCAATGCCAGATATAGATCGCAATACTAGGCTGGAATTGGTCAATGTAGAGAGTACAGATTTCTCAGCAGCCGTGAGAGCGTCGGCCGTAGCTTTGTCTTGAAGTCTTGTGGTTGGCGAGTCGCCAGGCTCGTCTTCTTCAATTAAGGGAGCAACTGCTGCCTTTGCAGAGGCCGCTAGTTCTTCGGCTGATTGAGCTTGTTTCTTTGCGGACCGAACTTCTTGAAGCACTCGTTCCGAAAGCGTCCTGATGAAGGACCTGGAGGAAATAGCGGCAACAAGGCAAAACCCTGCCAAAACGAACATCTTTGAATAGTCTGGTGGTTGTCCAGCGACTCCACGTATTTTGTCTATCAAGTCTCCAGAGATCATATTTAGGAACAAAGGCACCATGAAGGCAGCACCAACCCCGACAAACATCAGCTTCCACCAAGCCAGCCGCTGTTCGGTTTGTGCATCCTCGATGAAGTAGTTGATGATCCCGCCCAGCATTCCGGAAACCAAGATGACGCAGGCAATGTGCCACAGAGGGTTCATATGTGCTCCTGGATAGCTAAGACGAAATAGGAAAACTGGGATTGGAATGATTGGGGTTGCCTAAGGTGCTCTGAGGCTACGGATCTTGCCCTGGAGCTGCCTATTTCGTCCAATGGGGTCCGATGATTACGGGGTGGGCAGTTAACGCACAAATGTAAACGGCCCCGCCTGCACCGAGGCGACGAGCGTAGCAGAGGAAGTTGGAAGCTGAGAGAGATCGGAAGTGAATGCAGGCTGGAGTCGGTGCTGAGTGTGTGGGTTGTGAGTTGCAGTGTTCTCTGTGCATTCAGGACTCAGAAAGCCGAGAAAGCGTGCGCCCGATGGCGATGCCAGAAACAAGCGGGGTTGTGACCCTAGTCGCTTCGCCTGAAAGATCCCAAGCATCCTTGACGAGAAGTGCAATCCCGATCCAAAAAATAGCTCTCTTGAACACCTGGGCTGTGATTTGTTTCCCTACTCTTTTGAGTAATTCCTTGGTGGCTTTCTCGCCTACCTTCCTCTGTATATATTTTTCAACAATAGCCATTACGGCCTTCTTGATCACATTTTTCCCCAGCAGGCGGACAAGGGCGGCTGCGCCACCGGCGCCGATCGTTTGAAGGATCATTGGCTTGAGCTTTTCCGCTGTGAGGTCTGGGCCCAGGTCAATGCCGGAAAGCGCACTCTTCAAGTCATCATGAGACAGTTTATCTACTGCTTCCCCCAACATGAGCATAGTAATAGCTTCTTCTCGCGCTACTACACCGGCCACTTCTGGAACAATTTTCTTAAAATGCTTTCCTATCCGCTTGTGGACGATAGTCAGCGATTTTTCATATGGAACACTTGATACAAAGGTCCGCCCGGAGTATTCGCGAAGTTCATTAACTATAATTGTGGCTGAGAATCTTAGGTCGAGTTTTGTTAGGTGGTCTGGATATCTTGTAATTACTATTTTAAAAAATTTATCCGTGCAAACATCATTGTTCCATCTGCTCCTCAACACATCAAGTAACCCGATGACATCATCGTTCGGGGATGACGAAATCCAATCCCTGAGAGCGAGGTCTTCCTTGCTCCATTTTGATTCGAATTCTTCTAATTTAATCCCTAGTTCTTCTTCGTATTCAGTATCAATGTCCGGCATAAGGAAGACTCCTAACGAAGCAGCTAACCGCTGGACAGGCTGGATTCGAGTTGAGTGGAGAGTTATGTTTCATTCTGGCTAAGCAACCAAAGTAGTCCGGCGAAGACTGCGCCTGCGATGAGTTGCCCTTTGACCTTGCTTTCTTTGATACCAGCAGCCAGTTGTGCAACCTGGAGGTTGATGTTCTCCATTGTGGCTCCGGTGAGTATCAGCCCTTGAAAATCTGATACCCAACGGGGAAGCTCTGACGGCTGAAGATCCCACATGATTGGGACCAATTTCTTCTTGCCGAAGATTGCCCCACCAACTTCTAGCTGCACATTGGGAGAAGCTAGTGCGTTCTTGCTTGCGAGAAGGATGACCCAATCTGATGCTTGCAGTTCGTCGATGATTCTTGGTGTCCATCTCGCACCGGGGGCGACGCTGATGGATGCGAGGAAAACCGTGAGGCTATGGGCGACCAAATGCGATAGCACGAACTTGGCGAGTTGTTCGTCCTTGGCGCTATAACTTATGAAAACATCTGCCATTGACGGGTCCTCGCGAATGCTAAAGAAGGAAGCTAACAAGCCCAGCCTTCACTGATGCGATAAGCGGAGCCGAGATAGCAAGAAGTTGAGAGAGAACGGAAGGCAATGTAGGGATGGTGCTGGGTTGTACGATTGGTTGGTT
>Ga0364866_10346_pt1 | contig 30897 bp, 29 predicted proteins | sample ExccelAu500001D3_3_FD_206913 | JGI IMG/M metagenome (GOLD analysis project Ga0364866, IMG submission 206913) | Enriched cells from Trout Bog Lake Hypolimnion, Wisconsin, USA - BchlTB.Aug13.5000.01.D3 | ecosystem: Environmental > Aquatic > Freshwater > Lake > Hypolimnion/Profundal zone | place... | reverse complement strand
GCCGCTCACGGCGCGGCACGGAGGCCACCGCCTGCGCCCGCAGGAATACTTTCAGCGCCTCGGGATCAAATGCGGTGCTAGCACCTGTTTTGATCCGATCCACGGCGTCGGTATCGGTCAGCCGGCAGGACGCAAACGCCACGGGCACGGCCAGCAAGCGCGCCAGCCAGGGAATGTTCTCACCCACCAGTTGGTCGGGATACCCGTGGCCATCGAAACGTTCGTGATGGCCCCGGATGATGTGTCCGACCTTATCGAGGTGACTGACGAAGGAGGCCAGCTCCTGCCCCAGAATCGGATGCTGCTGGATAAGCGCGCGTTCGGGTTCCGCGAGCGAGTCCGGATCTTCCTGCCAACGGCGGATAATATGGCGCGGCACACCGACCAGACCGATGTCGTGCAGCAGCGCGGCGCTTTCGAGCGCGCGTTGCTCATCGGCCGGCAGCTTGGCCAGTTGGCCGATCGCGCGGCACAGCTCGGTCACGCGGCGCGCCTGGTTGCCCAGCGACGGATAAAATGTCTGCATCGTGTGGACGCAGAGTTCAATGGAGCGGAACAAGCTAGTTTCCAACGCCGAATTTAATTGTCCCAGTTCCTGATTCTGGCGCGTGGTGAGCTGTACTTGCTGTTCCAGCGAGCGGTTCAAATCCACCAGTTGCGCGTTCATCGTTTGCGTCGCTTCCTGCAAGCGGGCGTTCTGGCAGATGAGTTGATGGCGCTGGAGGGCGTTTTTCAGGGTGGCGATGAATTCCTCATGCAGCCACGGCTTGATGATGAAGCGGAAAATCTCGCCCTTGTTGATGGCGGCAATGACGGTGTCGAGATTCAGCACCGCCGTGGCCAGAATGCGGGTGGCGAAGGGCTGGATTTGCCGTGCCTTGGCGAGCAGTTCCAAGCCCGACAATTCGGGCATCAACTGGTCGGAGATGATGACGGAAAATTGCCGCCGCTGCAGCTCCGCCAACGCCTCGAGAGGCGAACTGTGGGCGATGGCCACATAGCCGGCACGCTGCAGAGTCTGCTGGAGGGCGGATAGAAAGATCTTCTCATCGTCCACCACGAGGATCGGATCCGTGGGCTGCGGAATGTCATCCGGAGAATGCATGTGCCCCGGAAAAGCTTTAGGCGGGGTGGCCACACATGGCAACACCGCCATAAACACGGCGGAGCCGCCGCAAATTCTTCCCAGCCTCACCCAGTTGATCAAGTTTATCGCGGGTACGGGCCAGCGTGGATTGCATCCGGCCATGGTTTTGCCGGGTGAGCTCCAGCAAGTCAGAGACGAGGACTCGCAGATTCTGTTCCTTTTCGGCCAGGTTGCACCCAGCCAGCCGCCATTCGGAGCGAACTTCTTCGGTCAGCCGGCTGACTAAAGACTGATAATCTTGGATGGCCAAGTGGCAGTCGGACAACAAGCTCCAGTTGCGGGTTTGAATGGCCTTGGCCTCGGCTTGCGCCAGCCGGCGCCATTCGCGATAGGCGTGGAGCAGTTCAGCTTCGGTATTCATGCGAGGGCCAATTCGTTGGGCGACCAGGCGGGGGTGCCCGGGAGCGAAGGCGTGGCGCCGTTGAGCATTTGGAACCAGGCGTCGCGAAGCCCTTTTAGCATGGGAATGACTTCATCAATGCCCTGGCGCGACTTTTTGAGGTTGGTGGCGATCAAGCGGCGTTCAAAGTACGAGTAAAGGCTGCGAAGCGTGCTGGCCAACTCGCCGCCCGCCTCGAGATCCAGCGAGCTGTTCAATTCACGAATGATGTCCAAGGCGTGCTGGATGTTGTTGTGGATGGCCGAGTTGCGCTCGGCGATGTCAGTGAAACCAAATCCGAGCAAGGCGCGATCCAGTGCCGAAAGCGCACCATCAAACAGCATCAAGACTAACTGGCCGGGTGGCGCCGTCTGCGTGGCGATCCGACGGTAGGATTTCCAAGGATTGACGGCAGTCATGACGAGGGTTGATGGGTTAAAGATTAGACATGGTTGGCCAGAAAGCCGGCGAGCCGACTCAAGTCCGCGTCCGAGGGGTACTGGCTATCGCTCAACAGTGCGCTGGCCTGCGCCACCTTTTCGGGGCGGGCTTGGGAGGACTGTTTGAGGGTGTCCTGGAGGGATTGGCTGGAAAAAGAGACGGACGAATCGGACGCCGCGCCTGCCGCACCCGCCCCGGCCGCCCGTGTGGCGGCTTGCTGGACGGGAATATAGTTGGCACCACCGGTATTGAACTCAACGATCATAATTTTAGCAAAGTGTTGGGAGCGGCTGCCCAGCCACTCGTTCATTTCAAACTGGTCATCGGCGCGGCTCATAATAACTTTAGCCTTAAATGCTTCATTTCAGCGTTCGGGCAACGTGTCCAACAGGGCGGCGGTGGCATACCGGCCGAACTGCCGGGGCGAGTTCGCCGCCGCCCAGTTTTCCTCCCGGCCAAATGGCCAGAGCGACTGCGGTCCGGCAAACCGTTGCGCCGCGCGGTACACGGCGGGCTGGGCGGCGTCAAACAGCTCGTCCGCCGCCCAGATGATCTGACCGGAGCGCACATCGACCAACTTGAGCCGCCAGCCTACCGCCAACGGCGCGTAGGCCCGATACGCCGTCAGTTCCGCAAAAAGCACGCCATCGCAACCATACTCGCGGCGCAAATATGTCAGGAAATCGGCCGGCAGCGTTTCCGTGCCGGTCCAAGCGGTCTGCCCAGTGCCCCGCCGCAAAGTGGCGGCATCCACCGTCACCACCTCGAATTTCCGCGTTTTCACGAGTTCTTCCCACAGCACGGGCGCCAGGGCGGCACAGCCCGAAGGCAGGTCGCGATTAGCGGTTTCTGCCGCGAGCGGCAACACCGCCACGCGCCGCAGGTCCAAGGAAAGTTTCGCTGGATAAGCGAAGACGTTCTCCGGACGGTGCTCGCGCCGGGAAAGGCCGGCGGGCGGCGGCGCGGCCCGGCTGCCGGCCAGAATTCCGCTCAGGGCGAAAATTCCGACCAGCCAGCCCGCGCGCCAAGATTTACTGTGGCCGCGGCGGTGGCTGCGGCCAGAAAAGGCACTAAAGTTCATGGGAGTCCTAACCCACCCCAATTTTGGCTTGTCTAAAGTAAGCTCGCTGCTGTTTGGTTGCTGCCCGGACCACGTGCGTGGCCGGGACTCATTGGTCCCATGAACTCCAACCTGAAAATTGGCTTACTCCCGTGGGGCCGACCGAGAGGTGATGCGGTCGGGCGCGCGGGTGGACGCCACCGATGAACGGCGGGCGTGCGGTTGTGGTGGAGTGAATGGGACTTGTGCCTCAAGCCGGTCGGCGATTTAGGCCAGGCCGGAGACTTGGGGATGATAGGGACCGGTGAAAATTGGTTTTGCAGGCGCTCCCCCAAGGTGGCCGCCGCTCCACCGCGGGCGCACAAGCGGCGCTCCAGTCGGATATTCGGGTTGGCGGTGATGGGTTTCATGGCGGTTCAGAGACTGCCGTTGGTGACTCCCTGCGAGATATAGGTCAGTTCCGAGTTGGTTTGCGATTCGGCCGTTTCCATGGCTGAAAACTCGGAGTTCCATTGATTGGTGTCGTTGCTGATCTTGGTTTCCAGGTTGGAAATCTGGGTGGTAATGTCCTTGGTTTGCTGGGTCAAATCGGACGTGCGCACGGGCAGAGTGCCATTCGGGCCAATGGTGTTGGTGATAAATGTGTTCATTTGCGCCGCCAGACCTTTGGTGGGATCGGAAAAGAGGGCCTTCACATCATTCAGGTTGCTGCCCAACTTGGAGGTCAGCGTGCTGGAGTCGCTTAGGGCGATGGTATTATCGTTGCCGTTGCTTTGGAAGCCCAGGTCGGCGAGCTGCGTCACGGTGCCGGAGGTGCCGGCAATGTTCTCCACCTGCGACATCAAGGAGCGCAAACTGGTGACGATACCAGAGGTGTTGGTGTCGCCAGTAAGCGTGCCGGGCGTGACCGTGCCATCCGCAGCCGTGGTCACGGACTGCTGGCTGGCGATGTAAGTCTGGAGCGAATTATAGTCCGTGACAAATTTCTGAATGGCGGTGCCAACGGTGGAAGTGTCGGGAGTGACACTGACCGTGGCGAGACCGGTGTTGGCCGCCGTGACCGACAAGCCGGCGATGCCGGAACTGGAACTGACAATGGTATTGGATTGGCTGACGAGCGGTTGCGTGCCACCATTCAAGGTGTACAGCAGGTTTTTTCCGTGGCTTAACGCGCCCCCGGACAGACCCGTGGCGGCCAAGAAATTGCCCGTCACATCCTGCATGGAGATCCCCACGTCCCCGGTGGTGGTGTTGGCCAGCACAAACCGGTTGTTATTGGCATCATAGGACGCGCTCACGCCGGCGGCGGACTCATTGATGTTGCTCAAGATATTCTGAATACTATCCACGCCAGCGTTGTAATCAAAAGTCACGCCGTTAATTTTGAACGCGCCGGCACCGCTGCCGCCGTCGGTGATCGGGGTCTTCAGATCGGCGCTGGACATCACCGCTAGCGTATTGACGTGGCCCAGCGCCGTGGTGCTGGTGATGGTGCCGGTATTGTTCGTGGTGCCGCCGTTATTATTGTAAAGCTGGGCGACTTGGAGAAAATTGCTGGTGTCGGTACCGCTGCCGAGGGTAATGGACCCGCCGCTGCTGGCCAGGGTAATCTTGTCGGTGGTCGCATCATAGCTGGCTGTGATCTGGTTGCTGGTGGCTGCTGCGATCTTACTGAAGACGCTTTGCAGCGAGTCAGTAGTGGCAATGGTCACCTGCGCCCCATTGACGGTGAACGTACCAGCCGTCACCGGCGTGGAAAAGCCTGCCGCGCCGACGGTCACTGTGCTGGGGTTGCCGCCCGGATCCAACCCCTGGCTCACCGAGGAGGCGCCGTTGACTTGTGCCGCCGTGGCCAGTTGCGTGATGTTGAAGGCATAATTGCCCGTGGGGGTGCCGGAAGTCACGCTCGCACTGGCCACGGAAGTATCGGAACTGGCCGCCGTGACGCTGCCAAAAAAAGAAGGATCCAGCAACGATTGCGCATCCGTCTGGAGCGTGGTGAGATTCGTCGTGATCGTCGAATAGGCGGCCTGCTCCGAGCCAATAGTGGTTTGCTGTTGTTGCCACTGGGTTTCCGGGGCGCGCTCGGCATTGCCCAACTCCGTCACAATCGTGGACCAGTTCATGCCCGACGCCAGCCCGGTGACGGCCAGGCTGGAAGCCAAGCTGCTGACGTTGCTCCCATTGGAGCCGATGCTGGTGACTGTGCTGGTTGCCATAATTATTGCTCTTTCTGTGCTTACGCTTTGCCCGCCACGCCATGATTTACATCATTGAAAGCCGAATACTCGGACGGCGCCAGGCGCCGTCCGAGAATTTTCACCGGTCAGGACGCCTGCGCTTACGACAGGAGTCGGAGCACTGACTGAGGCATCGAATTCGCCTGGGCCAGCATCGCCGTGCCAGATTGGACGAGGATGTTATTCTTGGCGTAATTAGTGCTTTCCGTCGCCACGTCCACGTCGGTAATCTGACTTTTTGCGGCCGCCAGATTGTTGTTTAATGAGCTCAACTGGTTGTTGTAATAGCCCAGTGTTTCTTCATTGGAACCGATATTCGCACGATCCGACGCGAGTTGGTTGATGGCCTTCTCCGTGTCGGTCAGCGCCTTTTGCGCACCAGTGACAGTCGCGACAGAGTCGCTGGTCGCATTCGTATAAGACGTACTGGTGGCCAAGTTAACGCCCAAGTTGTTGAACGTGGCGCCTTCACTGTCGGTCGTCACCTTCAACGCGGTACCGGCGAACAAGCTCACGCCGTTGAATGACTTGGTGGCCACGTCGTTGACGTAGGCGCCCAAGGTGGAATACTCCTGCTGATACAGCGCCCGATCACTCGTGGTCTTGGTCACGTCCTGAGCCGAAACGGAGAGTTCGCTCATACGGGTCAAGGCCGTATTCACCTGCTGCAGATAACCGTCCTGCGTCTGATTGAATGAGATGGCGTTGCCCACGTTTTGCTGAGCTGCACCGGTACGCGCGATTTGGGCGCCCAACTTCATTGACACAGCAAGACCAGCGCTGTCATCGGACGGGTTGACGATTTTCGACCCGGATGACAGACGCGCCAGCGATGAACTCAAGTTCATGCTGGATTGCTGCAGCAAAGAGGCTGCGTTTAGTGCGGATATGTTTGTATTAATGACCATAACTGACTCCTTCCATGAGTCACCCCTTGCGGGGAGATGATTTGTTAAGCGGCATCCCTGCCGCTAGGCGGGTTTTGGTAAGGGCACCCGCCCGGAATTATTCCCTCCGGCGATTAGCGGTTGCCGGAGACCGTTACTGCTACTTTTTCCGCAAGGGCTTGTCGGTGAACCACACCTGCAAACTTTCTCGCCGAACATCTCAGGTATCGGCACTCCTGGTGGAGACTTTAGCCAGATTAGGAATCTTTTTTTTCAGGGCAGGAAATCCGCAATGGCCAGCCAGCCACGCTGGAACACCCTAAAGATCAACGCATTATGAAAATGAGGCTCAAATCCGCAAGCCGATGCCGCCGTTACTGGATTTCGAGTTAACTGCTCAGGGGCTGGCAATGCGGCGCGCCCGGCGCGGGCGCTAAGCCTACGGAACCGCTGATTTCCGATGCCCGCTCTGACGCTTTTCGTGCGGATGCTACGTTTTGTGGAGGAGTAAGGGTCTCGAGCGGACGCAGGCGGCGGAGGGCCGCCGCAGTCCAAGACGCTGCGCGCTCGCGCGGGCCAGGGTGAATCGCGCCACGTCTTGGAATGCGCCAGTCCTCTCAAGCCGCGGGGCTCCGCGCGGCCAACTTTCGAATATTTCAACCGACGGCTTGCTTGGCACCAGCGGCCGCTCGCCTCAGGGGCTGTCAGCGATCCCGGCGGCGTTTTCGAAGAACCGCATAACGGTGTCGCCATGTTTGAGCAGTTTCACTTCCACCCAGGGGGCGACGAGTTCCAGGGTGTCGCGCTTGGTGTGGCCCAGCACAAATCTTCCGCCGGGCGCGAGCAGTTGGGGCAGGCATGGATGGTCCAGCAGTTGCTGCGCTAAGGAAGTGGAACGGCGGTTCACGTTCTTCTCGCCGTAGGGCGGATCGGCCAGAATCAGCTCAAATTGACGCCCGTTGGCCGCCAGTTGATTGAGCGCGGGAAAAACATCCTGCGCGCGTAGCTCCAGGAGGCCGCCGTAGCCGGCACTCGCCGCGTTGCTGCGGATAAACTCCGCGTGCCGGTGCGATTTTTCCACGCACAGCACGCTCGCCGCGCCGCGACTCAAGCATTCCAGGCTCAGGGCGCCGCTGCCGGCAAACAACTCCAGCACCCGCGCCGCCACCACTCGCGCCCCCAGCGAGTTAAACACCGCCTGTTTGACCAGATCGGGCGTCGGCCGAACCTCCAGTCCCTTGGGGACTTTCAATATTCGCCGCGCTGCCTGACCGCCGGTGATGCGCATGCACTGCGGGCTTACTTGAAGATTTCCGCGAAGAACAACTTCATGTCCTCCCAAGAACGTCGATCAGCCTTCTCATTATAGTGTGCGCCGGGATTGACGAAGCCGGGATCGGGCTGGGTAAAACTGTGGACCGCGCCGCCGTACTTGATCAGCCGCCAGTCCACCTTGGCGTCGCGCATTTCGTTTTCAAAAGCGGCGAGGTCTTCAGGTTTTTCAAACGGATCATCCGCGCCATGGCAGATGAGAACTGGGCACTTGATATTCCGCCCATCCGCCGGTGCAGGCGAATCGAGACCACCATGGAAACTGACGATGCCCGCCAGCTCCGCCCCGCTGCGCGCGAGTTCCAAGACGGTGGTGCCCCCGAAACAATAACCGATGGCCGCAAGGTGTTTGGGGTCCGCCAGTTCGGAGTGCTTCAACTGCTCTAGGCCGGCGGTTACGCGCCCGCGCAACAACGTGCGGTTGGACTTGAATTTGCCGGCTTCCGCACCGGCTTCTGCCACGTTCTTCGGACGTGCGTCTTTGCCATAGATGTCCGCGCAGAACGCCACATAACCGAGTTGCGCGAGCAGGGTGGCGCGGTGCTTTTCGTAATCCGTGAGGCCGAGCCACTGGTGCACCACCAGCACCCCAGGCCGTGGTCCCGACACTGCATCGTCCCAGACGAGCACCCCCTGGAGGGTCGCGCCGCCTTGCTCGTACTCAACGGTTTTGGACTGGATGGCGGCGCGCAAGGGAGCCGCGCCCGCCAACAACGCCATGGAAAGCAAGATCGTTTTCATAACCCGGACACATTAACCGATGCCAAACCGTTTGCCAACTGCGAGAACGACTTGCCAATTTGCCCGGCAACCCTTTTCCTATGCCGGTGCAGGTTCTTGAACCAGCGGACAGTCATCACTTGAACGCCGTCCTCGGCTGGCTCGGGCTTAATTGCATTGCCGAAGCCCGGGCCGAACTGGGCGCCATCACGCCGGCGCAACAATCGCATCCGGCCGTGCTGGAAGCGCGCTGGCTGCTCTGTGCCCATGAGAAAATCTGGCGCGATGCCCTGGTCGTGGCCGACTGCGAACTGGCGGCGACCCCGAACGACGCCGCCGGCTGGCTGCATCGCGCCTACGCGCTGCGGCGCGTGGACGGCGGCGGTCTGGCGCAGGCTTGGGATGCGCTCTTGCCGGCGGCAGAGAAGTTCCCGACCGAACCGGTCATCGCTTACAATCTGTCTTGTTACGCCTGCCAACTGAAAGATCTGCCCGGCTCGCGCCTCTGGCTGCAGCGCGCCGTGGCCGTCGGCGGCAAGGAGGTCATCCGGAAAATGGCGCTCGAGGACGAGGATTTGAAGCCCCTCTGGCCCGAAATCGAAACTTGGTAACCGTCGTGGAGGAATTTACGATTTGCGACTTACGAGTCACCGCGCATTCCGTGCGGCGCGCAAATGCTTGGTCGCAAGTCAACAATAGCGGGAAGGTTGCAATTGTTTTGTGATCGCCGAATTGAACAGCTCAAGCCCCATACTGTCGATCGCCGGCCTCCGCGTGGAACGCGGCGGCACGACAATCCTGCGAGCGGTGGACTGGCGCGTGGAGCCTGGACAACACTGGGTCATCCTCGGCGCGAACGGCTCCGGCAAAACGTCGCTGTTGAGCGCGCTCACCGGCTATTTGATGCCGACCGCAGGCGAAATTTCGTTGCTGGGTGAAACCTATGGCCGCTCCGATTGGCGCGAACTGCGCAGAAAAATCGGTCTGGTCAGTTCCTCCATCCGACAATTGATGAGCGATGCGGAGCCGGCGCTCGCAACCGTGGCCAGCGGCAAGTACGCCATGATTGAATTCTGGGGACAGGTAACGCGCGCCGAAAAAACCCAAGCCCGACGACTGCTCCGGCAAGTGGAATGTGACTACCTCGCGACGCGCCCGTGGCGGGTGCTGTCTCAGGGCGAACGCCAGCGGGTGCTGATCGGCCGCGCGCTGATGGCCCGGCCGCGCGTGCTGATTCTGGATGAGCCCTGCGCTGGTTTGGACCCGGCCGCGCGCGAACATTTTCTGCAGTTCATCCAGCGGCTGGGCCAAACCCAAGACTCCCCCACCCTCATTCTCGTGACCCATCACGTGGAGGAAATCATGCCTGTGTTTTCACACGTGTTGTTGCTGCGGAATGGCCAGGTATTGGCCGCTGGCGAAACGGCGGCCGCTTTGAATTCCCCGAATATGTCCGCCGCCTTTCAAGCCAAGATGAAATTACACCGGCGAAATCGCCGCTATGCGCTGAGGGTCGGCTGAGCGGGTGGAAGGACGTGAGCCGGAGAACTCTGCGCGAAGCCTTCACCGACTGCGGCTGAGGGCGGCGCTGCGCCGCGCGAATCGCGAGCCAAGCCACACCTTGCAGCGAGCCGCGCCGAGAATTCGCAGCAGAACAGCCGCGCCGCACAAACGGTGGAGGGGTTGCGCCTTCGCCGTCCCCGTGAAAATTCCCGGCTTGTTCTGCGATTGCCATTTGCCTAAATTGCGGGGTCTCCAAAAAACAAATCATTTATTATGTCAAACATACCTCTCAATGTCGGACTGGTAGGCGGTGGCAAAGGCGCATTCATCGTCCATCCTCACCAAAAAGCCATTCACTTCGACGGCACCCGCCGCGTGGTGGCGGGCGCGCTGTTCCCGGACCCGAAAATCGCCTTGGAGGAAGCGGCCAAGTGGCCTTATCCCATCCGGGGCTACGGCTCTTATGACGAAATGATCGCGGCTAACGCTACTCTGCCCACAGAACAAAAGCTGGACTATATCCTCATCGTCACACCCAATTTTGTCCACTTTGACCCCGCCATGAAGGCCATGAAAGCAGGCATTGCTGTCTTTTGCGAAAAGCCGCTCTGTCTGAACCTCAAAGAGGCCAACGCGCTCCTCAAAACCTCGCGTCAGTTGAACGTGCCGTTTGCGGTGGCCCACACGTATTTGGGACATTGGACCACCCGGCTGGCCCGTTATATCGTCACCAGCGGTCTGCTAGGCGAAGTGCGCTGGGTGGACAGCTATTATGTGCAAGGCTGGCTGGCCACCAAGTTGGAAGCCACCGGCCAGCAGCAGGCCACCTGGCGGGTGGATCCCAAACGCGCGGGCGGGTCCGGCTGCGGCGGGGACATTGGCACGCACGCGCTCATGCAACTGCGCTATGTCACCGGCTTGGAAATCAGCGAACTTTCGGCGCAACTGGAGACATTCGTCGAAGGCCGGCAACTGGATGATCATTTCACGGTCTATTGCCGGCTCAACAACGGCGGCCGCGCCCTGGTGCGCGCCTCGCAGATTTGCATCGGCGCCAAGAATGATCTCGGACTGGTCGTCGCCGGCACGAAAGGTTCGCTGCGCTGGCGGCAAGAGGAACCGGAGAGCCTCACCATCTGCCTGCCGAACCAGCCCGACCGGGTTTATTGGCGCGGGGCGGTGACGGCGGGTGATGGATTTCTGCCCAAAGAACTGCCCGCCGACCTGATGGCCGAACCGACCATTCCCGCGGGCCATCCCGAGGCATTTCACGACGCTTTTGCCCGGCTGCACCGCTGCTTCGAAGTCGACGTGCGCCGCTGGAAGGCCGGCGAGAAATTCGCCTGCGACGGCTCCAAGTATGCGAACGTGGCGGACGGCTGGGCCGGCCTGGCGTTTATTGAGACCGCCGTGAAATCGGCCGCGGCCAACGGCAAGTGGACCAAATTCCCCAAGCTCTAAGGGAAACTCCCTTCGCTAACTCACTATGCACAAATTCATCCTGGTCGCCGCACTCGCGGCCACCGCCGCCAACCTGGCGCTCGCGCAAAATGCGCCAAAGAACGTTGAAGTGACCATTGACGGGGTGGCTGGCTTTCAAGACACGCCGCTGGAGCCGGACGGCAAATGGCACGTTCACGATCCGGCGCGCCCCCAACCGCCCGTCGTGACGCCAGGCAATTTCAGCCAGTTGGCTGCGCCGCCGAGCGACGCCACGGTGCTCTTTGACGGCAAGGATCTTTCACATTGGACGGACCGGGACGGCAACCCCCCGCCATGGAACGTCGAGGATGGCGTGATGGTATCAGCCAAGCGCGACGTCCAGAGCAAGGAGGAATTCGGGGATATGCAACTGCATTTGGAATTCCGCGAACCCACTCCGCCAAAGGGCGAAGGCCAGGGCCGCGGCAACAGCGGCGTATTTCTGATGGGCCGGTACGAGATTCAGGTCCTCGATTGTTACCAGAGCAAAACCTACGCGGACGGGGCCACCGCCGGGATTTACGGCCAGCATCCCGCACTAGTGAACGCCTGTCTGCCCCCCGGCGAGTGGCAGACCTACGACATCCTCTTCAATGTGCCGCATTTCAGCCCGTCCGGCGAAGTGCTTGCGCCCGGCTACGTGACCGTGCTTCACAACGGGGTGGTGACGCAAAATCATCAGGCCATCCGCGGCGCCACCAACTGGAAAAGACCCGGCAAATATACGCCGCACGGTCCGACCGGCCCCATTGCGTTGCAATTCCACAATAACGCCGTTTCCTTCCGCAACATCTGGGTGCGCCCGATGGCGGTGGTCAATGATCCGTGAGCCTCTCACAAAAGCACCATGACGAATGATGATTGAAAACCAAGAAATTAATAATTAATAATTAAGATAAACCATGAAAAACATAATTGCCCTAACCGTACTGGGAATGTTGGCGGCTAGCCTGCACGCTGAACCCAAGAAACTGCTGGTCGTGACCACCACCACCGGTTTCCGCCACAGTTCCATTCCCACCGCGGAAAAAATTCTCGCGCAACTCGGCCAGAGCAGCGGCGAGTTCACCGTGGACTTTGTCCGGCAGCCACCCGGCAAGCCCGAGAATCCGAAGTCCGACGCCACCGATGAACAAAAGGCGGCGTTCAAAGCGGCCGATGACGCCTGGAACGATAGCTTGAAGACCGCGCTGCAAAAACTCTCGCCGGACTCGCTCAAGAATTACGATGGCGTGATCTTCGCCAGCACCACCGGCGACCTTCCCATTCCCGATAAACAGGGTTTTTTGGACTGGATCAAGGCCGGGCACGCCTTCATTGGCATGCACGCTGCGAGCGACACGTTTCATAACTGGCCGGGGTATATTGACATGCTGGGCGGCGAATTCCGCACTCATGGCCGGCAGGTGAGCGTGGACTGTCTGAATCAGGACCCGCAAAACCCCGCGACGGCGGCCCTGTCGGCGAAGTGGACGATTTCGCAGGAGGAAATCTACCAGTTCAAGAATTACGACCCGGCGAAAGTGCATGACTTGCTGATCATGGACAAGCATCCCGAGAATGGTGCGTCCGGGCATTTCGCGGTTTCCTGGTGCAAATCGTACGGTGCGGGCCGGGTATTCTACACCTCGCTCGGTCACCGCGAAGACGTCTGGGATACCGATCCGGGCTTGAATGACCGCAAAAACGCGCCGGAGATCAGCAAGGCGTATCAGGCGCACGTGCTGGGCGGCATCGAGTGGGCGCTGGGGCTGAAGGGCTCCGCGGTCACGCCATAAATCGGCGCCCTGCCGCCGCCAGCCAAGACCCGGGTTTCCGCATTTTTAAAGCTTTGGGCGGAGCCGGAAATTATTTATAGTGTGGCATGGTTCATGTTGGCATTGGCTATGACGTTCATCAACTGATTGCCGGGCGCAAGCTCGTGCTCGGCGGGGTGGAGATTCCGCATCCGAAAGGCCTCGACGGCCATTCGGACGCGGATGCGTTGATGCATGCCATCTGCGACGCGGTGCTGGGCGCGCTGGGTGAAGCGGACATCGGGCATTTCTTCCCGAACACGGATCCGCGCTGGCGGGGGGTGCCGAGCCGGATTTTTCTGGAAGAAGCCGCCCGGCAGGTCGCGAAACTGGGCGGCAAGATCGTGAACATAGATGCCACGGTCATCGCCCAAGCGCCGAAAATCTACCCGCATATCGCCGAGATGAAGCAGCACATCGCCACCGCGCTGGGGGTGTCCATAAAACAGATCGGCGTGAAAGCCACCACCAACGAGCACCTGGGCTTCATCGGCCGTGAGGAGGGCATCGCCGCCATGGCGGTGGCGAGCGTGGATCTGCCTCAGGCGGAGCAAACTGCCAACGCATGAAAAGGGTCATGGATCATTGGATTGCTGGATTATTGGGGGGAAACCCAGTTCGTTTGAGTAGCCCTTTACCCAGGAACTGGAGTTCAGCTTTGAGACTGTGATGTGCCTGAGACATGCAACGCGTTAATTCCAACCGGAGGTCTGCGCAAACCAAAGTCCTCTGACCCAGGCACCCACCAAACCATTTTTTATATGCCCAAAGCTGAAATTAGTTGGAAGCGTGTGACCGAAGAGGGCGAGAAACTGCAAGTTTACGCCCAGCACATCGGCCGCGAGTGGAAATTTTTTCACCGTGGGAAACGCTTTGATGTTTGGCAGCCGATTAAGACGCCGCCGCTCGAAGACTGGCTGGAACTGCTGGATGCAGTGCAACGCCTCATTACACGCCGCCGCTACCAACCGGATGATGAAGTATTGCTGCGCCGCACGATTCGCGAGCGATTTCCCGGCACGGATGTTTAGGGCGCGTGGGCTCTGGCGTAATCGCCCATGCCGGTGATATCAATCACTACCACCGGTTCATCACCCACCACCCAGGCGTCATGGCCTGGCGGAAGCAGAGAGACCTCGCCCGGGCCGAACTCCTGCTGGCTGCCATCATCCATCAAGACGGCAAGATGGCCTTTGATGTGATATTGCAAATGCGGGGCTTCGCAGCTTTTGGTGTTTGCAATGGGTTTCACACAAGTGGACCATTTCCAGCCGGGTAGAAGCGTGGCGCGACCAAAGGTGACGCCGCCGAGGGCAACGAGCTCCAATTTGCCCTTCTCGAAGGTGCGAAGTTCGTCGGGTGTTGACAGAGACTTGCTTTGCATTTTTGACATGATTTCCTCGCTTTCGGTCCGTTCGGGCAGTTCTCGCCCCAAAATGAAGGGCCTTGGCAATATCCACCATAAGAAATCCAAGTCAAATGCGGGGTTAGTTGCCACGGGGAGATCAGTCCTCATCCACACGATGTACCGCCCAATCCGGATAAGGCTTTTGGGTGCCCATGGTGGCCCGCCAGAGAATGTGGTTGAACACATCTTCCGGGCACTGGTCCGCCTTGGCGAGGGGCAGGTGACCGGAAACGCGCGCATCCAAGCGCAGTTGCAGGTCAGCGATTTTGGTGGGGGCCGGGTTCATTTCATCCAGCGGCACGTTGTTGGTCAGGGCGCTATACGCCGTGAAATCCGGGGTATTCGTAAAGCAATCGAACATCGGCGTGGCCGTGGCATCCATCTGGTTCATCGGCGGCAATCCCAGCATTAATTCCATGGTGCGCAACAGGCTGGTCTGATTGTATTGCGTGCTGATAGTGACGTGGCGTCGGGTGTAGGGACTGACCACATAGGCCGTGGTGCGGAAACCACTGACATGATCCCAACCGGCCTGCGGATCGTCTTCGACAGCAAAGATGCAAGTGTTAGTCCAGAACGCGCTGTGGCTGACCAAATCCACGATTTGTCCCAGGGCAAGGTCGTTGTCGGCGACCTGCGCGCTAGGGGTGGGGGTGCCGTAGCTCGTGCCGCTGGTGTGATCATTCGGGAGCCAAAGGATGATCAGGTTGGGGAATCCGCCAGCCTGCTCAAAGTGCTTCAATTCCCGGCCAAACTCCGCCGCGCGAAACACGTCCGGCACGTTCAGGTCAAAACCAACCGTGTTGGTGTCCAGATAGGGCCGCAACGATTCGACGTCCGGCTCGCAGCCATAAACCATCCGCCCCGTGCGATTGAGAAAATCCTGATAATACGTGGTCCACGCCTGGCCGGCGGGAATCGCCGGCCCGGTCCAATGGGTGGTGGAGGTGGCGTATTCACCGTAATCGCGAAAGGTCTTGCCCTGCGCCAGCGCGTCATTCCAAATGAACCCGGCTGAGGAGAACGCGAGGGCATCCTGATTGGCGCGACCAAACCCGCCGCAAGGATAACTTCGAGCCCAGGCGCCTAACTCGCGTTCGATATAGTCGTTGGCCAGGGCGGTATCAGTCCATTGATGGCCATCCGCGCTGACCATGCCGGAACAATACGTGTTGTCCAGCAACACGAACTTCTCGACCAGCGTGTGTTCGTTGGGAGTTACCCGCCGGCCAAAATTGCACAAGCTGGCATCGCCGTTGCCGGCCCGCACATCGCCGAGCACCTGGTCGTAGGTGCGGTTTTCCTTGATAATGTACAACACGTGCTGGAAGACCGACGGCTCGCCGACGCGCTCGGGCACCGGCCGCGGCGGCTGGGCTAGCCGCGCCGGCAGCTTGGCCTGCGCCAGCAAAGGGTACCGCAGATTGGCCAGGGCAGCTTGCGTGAAGCTGGCCAGCGTCCCGGCGGAGGGGATGGCAATCAGCGAGAGCGTGCAATAATATTGGCTGATGCCGTACTTGGCGTTGCCGGTGCCCAAGCCTTTGAGGTTGGCGACGTAAAGCTGATGGCGCCGGGAGTTACAGACAATCGCGGCGGGAAACCAGCCGGTGGGAATCAAGCCGAGCTGCGTGGACGCGCCGGGCTTGAATTGAAAAACCGCCACGGCGTTTTGCGTGCCATTGCAGACATAGAGCCGATCACCCGATGCATCAAAGGCCAGCGCGTCCGGCTGTGCCCCGAACGGGTCGCCCGGATTTTGGCGTGCACACAGCGTTTCTACAATCTGGTCCGAGCGCGTGTTCAGGATGCTGATGGTGTCGCTCCCGGCATTGGCCACGGCCAGATATTGTCCGCCGGGAGCCAAAGCCAGCGCGCTGGCATGCTGACCGGTCAGGATTTCGGTTCGGTTAGTATGTTCGAGGTCCAGCACGGACACCGAACCCTCGCTGGCAATGGAGCGCGCATCCACGCGCACGGGGGTATTGTGCCCCGCCAACCCCGTGAAGCTGCCGGCCTCCGGCCGGCGTCCGCCCCAGTTGCTGACATAGAGCTTCGAGCCGGCCAGAACCACGTCAAACGGGGCCACGCCGACCTCCCAGAGTCGCAAAACTTTGCCCGTGGATGCGTCCAGTTCCGCCAGCCGATTGGAAAGATTCAGCGCGACGTAGAGCCTCTTGCCGTCGGCAGACACCGCGATGCCAGCAGGAATGTCGGTTTTGCGGCCCGCCACGTCGATGGACGGCAGAGGGATGGAAAACAGTGGAGAAACCGAGTGTCCTTCGCCAACCCCAAAGACCTTGAGGTCGCCGTTGACGTTGGACAAATAGATCCGCGAACCATCCGGCGAAAACACCAGGCCGCTAAAACTCGACTGGGCGCGGGCATCGGGATGCAGGATGCCGGCGGCCGTGGGCGTGGGTTCGAGGACTTGGCCGGAAGGCAGGGGCACCTGTTGCACAATTTTCCCGGTGGCCACGGCCAGCACGAGCAGTTCGTGAGTTTGGCCCGCAATGGCGAGCAGGCGGCGGTCGGGGCTCAAGGCCAGCGCCTGCGGGCGCATGCCGGGCAAGTCAACTTGGTAGCCGGCGGGCGTGAGGATTTGGTTCGCCGGCGTGATGAATCGGCTGTCACTTTGGAGCCCGACGGTTGCCGTTGTGCCGAAAAAAGCTTCATTCGCTCCGGTAGCCGCGGCCTCGCTGCCGACCAGCCAAGGCATAAGCCAGGCCAAGATGGAGAATCGCACGCAGGAACACAACCGCGCGAAAAATTCATTGGAAAAGAACCAGCGCGAAATGGAATTCGTCATTCCGGCTTGGTCCTTCCTTATCTTTAGGCATTCGTCGTTCATTATTCCTTGTAGAATTTGCCCTCGCCTCACTTGGCGCTCATGTCAACGTCCGGGACAGGGGTGAAACCTGCCTTGGATTCCCGCGAGGAGAATAGCACGTTTTCGTGGCGGAGTCGGGCGATCAGCAAGATGACCAGGAACAGCATCAAGAAACGCATGGGGAAATTCCAGCCAAACGCTTTCTCGAGGCTGGCATTATACTTGGAGGTATATTCATCAAAGGAACTGACGAGCGCCCCCAGTAAAGCTATCAGCGTGCCCCAGCGAAGGTTTAAGAACAGCGTAAGGAGGATGGCGGGGAGAAGATAGAAGGGCAAGAACGAAACCCGCGGGCCGGTCCAAATATCCCCCCAAGCAATCAGGCAAAACCCCAAGGCACTGGCTAGCGCCACTGCCCAATTGCCTACGAAGTCGGCGGATCGATGCGGCGGTTTGATGAGTTGGCCCAAGGAGGCCTCGCTGCGGTGGATCCGATCCGCCAGAAAAACACACATTTGCAGGAGGATAAAGCGCATGAGCACGTTCCAACAGAGGAGATCCCCGGGATGTGAACTTGGGTCCTTAGCTCGTGCCACCAAGGGACCCAGCACCGCAGCGACCCCCGCGAACAGCGCGCCCCAGCCACGGTTGAGATTCCAAGCCACGAGCAGACAAGGGATGGCATACGCGGGCAGCATCATCAGATGGTTGGCATAAGCGTATTGCACGAGGGCCGCCGCCGCGAGCCAACCGCCGCATAAAAGGCCCAGAGGCCAGCCGGCTTTCGAATGCGCGGCAAGGGCAGGGCGGGAGGCGGCGGTCAACGTCGGCTCCCAAAACAGGTTGGCCAGTTGGGCCCCGGCGGCTTGCAGTTGACGGCAAGCATCCACCCACAAGCCCGGCGCGATGGCCGGTGGCAGCCGGGCGCTGGACTGCGCACTAGATACACCCTGGGACCGCAGTGATAATTTCCAGCGCGCCGCCAGCAGTTCGAACACTTCCTCCACCTGCTGGCCACCCTCCAGCGGTCGGACCACCCAGCGGTGATGCAGCAGGTAGGCCAGCACCAACGGATGAATCATGGCGCTGATGCCGGTAGCGGCCGCGTATTTTCCAAAGCGCGGCGACTGCAACAGTTCTTCCACCTCGGCGGCTACTCGCTCGGGCGACTGTCGCCGCGCGAGAATTGCGGTTTGGACAATGAAATGAAACCAGTCCCAGCCGGGGATGCCTTGGAGATTGCCGCGCTCCCAATCAAACGTCTGTAAGTTTTGGGAATTAATCGCCCGGATGTTCCAGGGCGCAAAATCACCATGATGCAGCGTGCTGTGCAGGCGCTTGCCGACCAGAGCCGCCCGGACCACCGCCCACGTGGCGGGCACGGCACCGGCAACTTCGGTCTCCAACTCGCGCCAGGCATCGAAATTCTCAATCTCCATCGCGCGTCCGGGGTTGATCCAGGAATGGAACAGAACTTCCATGCCGGCATCATCATGCGGACTGTCCCCTGGGAAATAGTCGGTGGCAAACGCCGACAATTCCGGCGTGGCGAGTCGGCCGGTCATGCGGATGCAACCCAGGGTGTGGGCGGGAAGTTTTCCCAACAAGTTGGCTTCGTGGTCGGTAATGGCTCGACCAGCGGCATCCAAGCCCAGCTTGATGATCTTCAGCGGGCGGTGGGTCTGGTCACAGACCAGCAGCACCAGCCGTGATTTTTGTCGCTCGGTGCCGCCAAATTTGACGGCTGGCACCGGAAGCGCATCAAACGGCACACTGGATTGCTCCAACAAGAATCGCACAAGGTCCGAATTCTCGCTGGCCGTGCAAGCAAATCTTTGAAAGATCATCCCCGCCGGGGTGTGGAACAACAGCGGCAGCAGCGCCCGCCAAAGCCTCGCCCGCCGGCGTTGCGCCGAATAAAGCTTTAGGCTGATACGCGCGCTCTGCTTGGCGGTGGGCAGGAGCAGGAAAGGTCGCTGCCGCCTCCGGATCAGCCGCCAGGTAAAATCGCGGCAGCGACCCGGCGACTTTTCCGCTCGGAAAAGTCTCGCAATGGCTGACGGGACGTTCTTGGACATGTTTTCTTGGGCGGATATTTCAACCAGGCCGGCAGACAAACATCAGGTCAATCGAGCAATTTCGCCAACAGTTGTCGCCCGCACACCGCTTGTCCAGCGCCGCGGCCCAGCGCCGGAACGGCGTGCGGTACAAGGTGGGAGGTAAAATGCCAAAACCAAACTGGCGCACAATCTGAAACCCAGACGACTGGAGCAGGGCTTTGGTTTCACCTGGCGACATCTCCTGAAGCAGGGCGCCCGTCGGCAGCGCCGACTCGCGCCAGCGCCGCCACACTAGGGCAGGATGCCGCAGCGACCGCGAGTTGCCGTGGACATTAACGAGCAGCAATCCGTCGGGCTCGCGCACCACCTCGCGCAGTTTGCATAGCACGCGCCGGCGCAAGGCCGGCTCGACATTCAACAAAAAGCGAAACGCGGTGACGAGATCGTAGTTTTTCTGGAGCAGCTCGGGCTGGGACAGGATGTCCCCCACCTGGAGCTGCGCGCGGTGGCATTTGGCGCGGGCGAGCGCGACCATATTCCCGGAAACATCCACCCCCTCAGCCGCTTCCACCAGCGCTTCCACGCTGGCGAGCACGCGCCCGGTGCCACAGGCGAAGTCCAGCAGCCGCACTGGCGCTTTTTGAGTGCGCCGAAAATCCCGGATAATTCGCTCAATCACCGGGCGCTGCCATTGCCAAACCAGCGACGCATAGCTGCCCGCCCCGTATTCCTTGGTTTCGTATGCCTCCACCGACGCCGGGTCTTGAAAACGGCTCGAATAACTGGTGGTTTCTCTCTTCAAACAAAACGACTAATACCAAGTAATGCAGTCAGCTTCAATCCAAATGAGTCTGCGGCGATATTCAGCCCGAGCCGAGCTTGGTCACAGCGTTTCTGGATCTGCCACGGCAAGGCGGCGCTCCCACCCGAAGCCAGCACCCAAGCGGTCCTTCAAATCACATAATCACTCAGGCGACTTTTCACGGCTGCCAGAATCTCCTGATAGCATTCGTCCACCCCCAAAGCGATGGTGTTGATGTAATGTTCCCGTTCCTGCGGGCGGGGAACCTCGAAAGGATAGTTGATCAACTGCTTGACTTGCCCCTCTAGGGCCCGCTTGTACAGGCCCTTGGGATCGCGCGCCATGCAGATGTCCAGCGGGGCATGGATGTAGAACCAGATCAGTTTGTCGCCCAAAATTTGGGCCACCAGATCGCGCTGCAGATGTTCCGGGGCCATGGTGGAAACCACCACGTTCAAGCCCTGCTCGGCCAGCAGCCGGGCAATTTCGGCGATGCGTCGGTGATTTTCCAGCCGGGCCTCCGACTTGAAGCCCAGGTCGGAGCAAAGGGTGGAGCGCAAGTCGTCACCATCCAGATAGACCACGGGGATTTTCCGGTCGGCCAAACCATCGCGCAGACGCAACGCCAGGGTGGTCTTGCCCGCACCGGAACGGCCAAACAGCCAGAACACTTTCGTCAACGTTTTCATGCAGTCGTGGTGCCAAGCGCTTAAGCTACAAGCTAGGCTGCGTTAAACAATCAAATTCAACCTAAGCTGATTTCCGCTGACATTTGGCCGGATTGCTTCTACCTTTCGCGTATGGGTCGGCTACCATTGATTTTAGTGACGCCAAGCATCGAAAAGCAGGGCGTGGAATTCCATGATTTATCCGCCAGTCTCTCGCTGCGGTACAACCAGGCCATTCTCCAGGCGGGCGGGATCCCCGTCACCGCCCCCACCACCACCGACCGGGCAGTATTGGCCGAGGCGCTCCGCCGCACCGAAGGCGTATTGCTGACCGGCGGCGATGACATCAATCCCGCCCTCTACGAGCAAAAACTGCCGCGCCGACTTTTCCAAACCGTGGAGCAAACCCCCGACGGCGGGGCGCGCGATCTGTCGGAACTGGTACTGATTCAGGAGATCTTCCGCCAGCAGAAGCCCGTGCTGGCCATTTGCCGCGGACATCAGATGCTCAACGTGGCGTTTGGCGGCAAGCTGGTGGTGGATATTCCCCAGCAAGTGCCGGGCGCCCTCAATCACCGCCGCACGGACAAGCCGCTCGATTTGGTGCATGACGCGGCGTTGACACCCGGCTCCTTAGTGTCCAGAATCTGTAAAGCGCCGGAAGTGGGAGTGAATAGTACCCACCATCAAGGCATAATGGAGCCGGCTGAGCTGTTCACCGCCACGGCCCGGAGCCGCGACGGGGTGGTGGAAGCCATGGAGTTGAAGTCGGCGTGTTCGGGGCTACTGCCGTTTCTGTTGAGTGTGCAGTTTCATCCCGAGCGGCTGGTGCAGAAACATGCGCGATACCGCGCGATTTTTGAGACATTTGTAACCGCCTGTGCTAAATCTATAAGAACATGAAAGGGAAAATACTCATTGTGGACGACGAGCCGGATTTACGATCCATGCTCCGGGCGATCCTTCAGGAAGATTACACGGTCACGGAAGCCGACAGCGGGGCGGCGCTGCAAAGGTTTCTGCCGCTCGATCCTCCCGATGTAGTGCTGTTGGATCTCCGCTTGCCGGACGCGAACGGGCTTGACCTCATGCTTCAGCTCAAGAAAATCTGGCCGGACACGGAGGTCATCGTACTGACGGGAGAAGCCACCATTGAAGCGGCCGTGCAGGCGACCAAGCGCGGCGCTTATCATTTCATCAACAAGCCGTTCGAAACGCAGCACTTGATCGTGACCATTGATCGGGCTATCGAAAACCGCCAACAAAAGGAGGAGGGACATTCCCTCCGGCGAGCCATCGCCACGATGAGCGGCGGCGCGGCCCCGATTTTTCAGAGTGCGGCCTTGCAATCCGTGGTGCGCACCATTGAACGGGTGGCGCCCAGCGATGTGACCATTCTCATCACCGGCGAAAGCGGTTCCGGCAAGGAAGTCATTGCGGACCTGATTCACTCATTGAGCTCCCGCGCGAAAAGCCGCATCATCAAGATCAATTGCGCCGCGCTCCCCCGGGAACTCATTGAAAGCGAACTGTTCGGCTCGAAGAAGGGCGCGTTCACGGGCTCGAATGCGGATCGGCTGGGACTGTTCCGACAGGCCGAGGGTGGCACCCTGTTCCTAGACGAAATCTCGGAAATGCCGATTGACACGCAGAGCAAGCTGCTCCGCGTCCTGCAAGACCAGGAAGTCCGACCGGTGGGGGACACCTCGAGCTACAAGATCAACTGCCGCATCATCGCCGCGACCAACCGCAAGCCCGACGAGGCCATCAAGGACGGCAAACTGCGCGAAGACCTGTTCTACCGCATCAGCGCGATCTCGGTGCATCTGCCGCCGCTGCGGGAACGGCGCGACGACATCATGCCGCTGGCCAACTCCTTCTTGAAGCGATTTGCCGCCCAAGCCAACCGGACTTTGCGCGGTTTCACCACCGAGGCCGTCGAGCGGCTGACGAGTTTTGAATGGCCCGGCAATGTGCGCCAATTGCAAAACGAAATTCAGCGCGCAGTGCTGCTTTCCGAGGGCACCGAGGTGAATGTGACCGATCTGTCCATCAGCGAGATCAAGTATATCCCCACCGAGGGCCACGATACCAGCTTCACGCTGCTGGAAGGCGTCGAACGTAATGCCATCATCCAGATGCTCAAGGAAACCGGCGGCAACAAGCTGGAGACCGCCAAGCGCCTCGGCATCGGCCGCCAGACCCTGTACAACAAGATCAAGGCCTACGGCATTGATGTTTAAGTCTGCCATGAAGCTATTTTTGGTTTCACTCTTGGCCGTGGCGGCCCTGTTCCGCGCCGCGGCGCAGGTCAGCTTGGATCTGGCGCTGGAACAGGATCAGTTTCTACCCGAGGAAGCCATCCGGCTGACCGTTAAGGTCACCAACACGTCCGGGCAACCCTTGCATCTGGGGGAGGATCCCAATTGGTTGACGTTTAACGTGGAATCAACCGACCAATCCATCGTCGTCAAGAACAGCGACGTGCCCGTGGTAGAGCCCTTTGACCTCGAATCCTCGCAAAGGGCCACCAAACACGTGAATTTACAGCCCTATTTCCAACTCGGCCGGCCGGGCCGGTATAAGGTCACCGCCACCATGCACATTCCGGCTTGGTCGCTGACCGTCAACAGCCCTCCCATCCATTTTGACGTCATCCACGGCGGCGAATTGTGGTCGCAAGACTTTGGGGTGATGGTGGCCAAGGATGCGCCGCCGGAAGCGCGGAAATTTACGCTCATTAAAGCGAATTACCTGCAAAAGCAATTGCGCCTGTATGTGCAGGTGAGCAGCAGCGACGGCACCCAGATTTACAAGGTGGCCCCGCTGGGGCCGCTGGTGTCTTTCAGCCTGCCCGAGGAGGAGGTCGACCGAGTCAGTCAATTGCACGTGTTGTGGCAGACCGGCGCGCAAACCTTCAGCTATATGGTCATCAGCGCTGATGGCACCACCCTGGCTCGGGAGGTCTATGACAATTTCAAATCGCGGCCCCGATTGTCCGTGACCACCAGCGGCGACGTGGTGGTGCTGGGCGGCGTGCGACGCATCAAACTGGACGAAGTGCCCGCCGTGTCCCCCCCGCTGCCGCCGCCGGCCGCGTCCCCCCTTCCGCCATCCAAGCCGTAGCGCCGGCGCAGCTTTTATTTTTGCAGGTCGTCGCCCGACAAACCGTATCCCTCCATCAATTTCCGAATCAGGGTGGCGCGGCCCACGGCATTATCCTGCGTCTCGCCAAAGAAACTTTTCAGCTTAAAACGCACGGCGGCGATGAATTCCCCATTGCGGTCATGCAATGGCATTGAGATCACGACTGCGCCGTGATCGCGTCCGAAGGAAATCGTGCCGTCGCGGATAGCCCCCAGTTCCGCTTCGGTGCCGGGTTGGCCAATTTCCGACGCGTCCTTGCTCGCCAGCACGCGGGTGGTGTCATTGGGGCCGAGCGTGTAAATCTGCAGGCCCAGGATCCGCGACTGCTGGCGCAGGAGGTGGTTGAGCATCACTTGGGCCGCGGGCACAACCGGCGTGTAATCCACGACGGCATTGGCAAAATAGCTCACCGCGTCGGATTTGGTCCAAAATCCGATTCGGCCCTCAGCAAAGGTATTGTCGCCGAGCGTGGGCATGACCGGGCGCCCGTCCAGCCACACGGTGATCTGATTGCCATCGCATTGCACCGCGAGTTGATGCCACGTGCCTGGAGTCAGTTCGCACGTCGGCCCAATCGGATCCGAGCGCATGCCATTAACCACCTTGTAGAAGCGAATGTTCTTACCCAATCCACTGACTCGGACGACGTAGTAATTGGATGTGTTTTGAAAGCGAAAAACCACACCGGCCATTTGTTCGGTCCCACCGCTGACGAGTTTAAACTGCGTGGTGAATCGCAAATTGCGGAATTTCTCCCCGTCATAGATGAACATGGGATAACGCTCGTTGGTGGCATCCTGGCTGGTCTGGGCCAGCACGCTCCCGCCGCCGGCCGTCTTGGCCGTGGCTGCGAGTGGCGCAAACGCCGATGGGGCCTCACCGGGCAACACCTGCCATGCTACCGGACCGCCGCCGCCAAGCAGTTCGGCGTGAAAATTGGTGAGTGACCCATTGGCGGCCAATTCCCCAAAGTTAAATTGCAATTCCGCGCCCGCCGCCGACCAGCCCAGCGCCAGCCCGCACAGCAAAATAAAGATACGCATCCCCCAAGCCTAGCAAACGCCGCCCCCCGGGCAAAACAGTTTTACCCGGGGGGCTTTCTAGTTGCGTGCACCCAGCCGCCGCTACGGCGTCTCCAGCCGGTCCAGCCAGCGCAAGAGCCCGTCCAGAATGGTCAGCGGGTGGGGCGGGCAGCCGGGGATGAATAAGTCCACCGGCACCACACTGGCGGCCCCATTCAAGACTTGCGGATGGCCGACGAAGGGTCCGCCCGCAATGGCACAGGCCCCAGCCGCAATCACAATTTTCGGCGACGGCACGGCGGCATAAGTTTTTTTTAGCGCGAGCTCCATGTTGCGGCTGATGGCCCCGGTCACGAGCAGACCATCCGCATGGCGGGGCGAGGCCACAAATTGAATCCCGAACCGGCCCAGGTCCCAGCCAATCGTGCCCAGCACGTTGGTGTCGGCCTCGCAGGCGTTGCAGCCGCCCGCGCTGACCTGGCGCAAACGCAGAGAACGGCCAAACAGTTTTCTTAATTTTCCATTCAACGCGGCGGCCAGGCGGACGGTTTCCGCTTCCGGCTCCCCGAGTAGCAAGTCGGCCCGACGGCCCACCGCCATCCGGTAATCCCCGGTCTGGGTGATGGCTTGAGTCGGACAGGCCGCCACGCAGGCAGCGCAAAAAATGCAGTTGCCCAAGTCCAGCGAAACCCGTTTCCCCGGCTCACGGACAATCGCCTGGGTGGGACAAACCGGCACGCACGCCGCACAGGTGGCGGGACATTTCGCCGCCTCCAGGCGCAACGCGCCGCCGTAGCGGTCAGGCAGGGCGGGTGCCGGGCCCTTGGGGTAGGCCATGGTGGCGGAACCACGTTTCAGCCGATGGATAATAGTATCAAGGACAAACATGCGCTAAAGATCAAAGCCGCAGTAGGACAGGTTAAAACTCTTGTTGCAAAGCGGAAAATCGGAAATGGCCTGCCGCCGCAGCGCCAACGACAGACCCGCCCAGTTGTGAAACGAAGGGTCCACAATTTTGTAGCGCCGGAACTTTCCTGCGCCATCGGTCAACGCCACATGACAGATCTCGCCGCGCCATCCTTCCACGAGGGCCACGGCCAACGCATCGGCGGCCGGGGGGCCGGCGGTTTCAAATATCCCGCCGTCCGGCGGCGCCCCAAGTTGCTCCTCAAGAAATTTCCCGGCCCGCTGAATTTCCAGCCAGCGTACACGCGCGCGGGCAAAGACATCGCCGTCCGGCCAGGTGGACACCGGCATTTGCGCAAAGCGATGCCAGCCCGCCGGATGATCAAACCGCACGTCGCGCACCAAGCCGGAAGCGCGCGCCGCCACGCCGACCAACCCGAGGTCATTCGCCTGCCGATGCGACACCGTGCCAGTGAGCTCAAAACGCGCCCGCACGGCGTTGGCATCCCACAGCCATTCCGCCGCCGCCGCCACGTCAGCCAGCGCCGTGCGGAGCTTTTCGCGCAACTGCGCTGCGCGCGCCGGCTCCAAATTCAGCGGGCCGCCGCCGGGTCGAACCAGGCCGCGGCCGAACCGATTGCCGGAGAGGAGCGCGGTGAGATTGAGGAAATCACCGCGGATTTTTCCGCACGCCGCGGCCGTGGGCAGGAAGGCTACATCGCCCGCCAGCGCCCCGAGATCGCCGGTATGATTCGCCAACCGTTCCAATTCCAGCGCCAGCGCGCGCAGCCACTGCGCGCGCAACGGGGCTTCGGTGCCGGCGAGCGCTTCGAGTGCCATGGCGTAGGCCGTGGCGTGTCCGATCGTTGTGTCGCCCGCCACGGTTTCCATCTGGCTCATGGTGGCGCGATGCGGTCCGCCCGCCAGCGCCGCTTCCACACCGCGATGCTGATACCCGAGCGCAATTTCCAAATGCAACACTTCCTCGCCTTGGCATTGAAAACGAAAATGGCCTGGTTCGATGATGCCCGCATGAACCGGGCCGACCGCGACTTCATGGATCTCGCCGCCCGCCACTTCAAAAAAGCTTCCCACCGCCGGGTGGGCTCCGTCTTGCCGGCGCACGGGTTTCAACCACGGATGCCCTGCGGGCACCAAGCCGTGTTGTTCCCAGACTTCGCGCTCAAATAAATGCGCCTGCGGCTGCCGGAGGGTCAGCGCCGGGTAACTTCCGGTCAGCGGCTCACTGCGCCCCACCGCCAGCGTGTTGTCGCCGTCGAAGGCGAGGATGGCCACCAGCCGTGTGCCCGCATCCTCTGGCACGCCAAACCACGCGCTCAGTCGGCCGCCGCGATCCAGTTCCGCGGCAGTGGCCGCCACAAATTCTGCGGGTGGCCATTCCGGCACGTCGGCCCACGGCACACTCGTGCCGTTGCTCAGCCACAAGAATTCGCGAGGAATATTCATGGCGGAAGCACTAGCAGGTTGACTGCGGCGCTCCAAGCCTGGCTTAACAGCGCCGGCGTGGCCAACCCAACCCAGAGGGAGCAACCAAGAAATGCCAGTGGCGGCAGGATCACGCCGGCCGTTTCGCGGAAGTGATTGGCGGTGGCCCGCGCGGCCGCGTGCGGCCGCCCATCCACGATGGCAAACACCAGTCGCGTGAGTCCGAAAAACGCAATCAGCAGGCAGCCGAGGAAGGCCGCAGCGGTGAAGTTGGCGTGCCGCGCAAATGCCGCGCGCACGACCATCAGTTCACTAAAAAACGGCCCGAACGGCGGACAGGCCGTGATGGCGAACAGGCCCGTGACAAACAGGCGCGCCGACCGGGGCGCGCACCAAGCCATACCAGAAACTTCCTTGATGTTGCCTCCGCCCGCCGCCCGGCGGATGTTGCCGGCGCTCAAGAACAGCGCGCCTTTGGTGAGACTATTGGTCCAGACATGGAACAACGCCGCCCAGGTGCCCAGTCCCCCCAGCGCCGCACCCACTGCCAGGATGCCCATGTGTTCCACGCTCGAATAAGCCAGCATCCGCTTGAAATCCGGCGTGCCCAACAAAAACAAGGCCGCCACCAGCATGGAAAACAAGCCGAAGGCCAGCAGCGTGCGCTGTGTCATCTCGCTGTCTCCCGCCGCATCCACAACTTGCTTCACGCGCAACACCGCCACAAACGCCATGGTGGTGGTGCCGCCGGCCAGCAGTGCGCCCACCATCCCCGGGGCCTCGCCATACACGTCCGGCTTCCAAGTATGCATTGGAGCCAGTCCCATTTTGGTGCCGTAACCCGCGAGCAGCAGCACCCACGCGGCGATCAGCCACGGATGCGATTTGCTGGCCAGCTCCCCGGTCAAATGGACGAATTGGCCGGCGAGCGCGTGGAAGGTGAGATCCCCATTGCCACCAGCATTCAGCGAGGCATAACCCAGACAAAATGAGCCCAGTAGAGACAACGCGATGCCCGTCCCGCCCACCAGCAGATATTTCCACGAAGCCTCGAAGGCGCGCGCCGTACCGTTGAAATGAATCAGCGGCACGGTCATCAGGGTCGCCGCTTCCGCCGCCACCCAGAGCAGGCCCAGATGCTGGGCTTGCACGGCCAGACTCAGGGAGCCCAGCAGGACCAGTAGCGCAAACACAAACAGCCGGTTGTGCCGCTCCGGGCGCAATTTCAAATAGGCGACGGCATAAAGCGAGCACACCAAAAACAGCAGCGAGATCATCGGCAGCACCGCCCGCGCCACGGGATCGAATCCAAACCACGCGCCCGCCATTGATTCGGAAGGGAACGCCAGCAGCCACCAGGAGGATGCGACGTGTAAGCCGCCCGCGACCGGCAGCAGCCAGGGCCGCGTCCGCTCCTGCGGCCAGAAAAAAGCGAGGCCGGCCAGCAGCAGCGGCACCACGATGAGGGCGAGTTCGTTCATTCGCGCAGCGTGGTCAGCTTGTTGGTGTCCAGCGAGTCGAATTCCTTTTGAATCCGGTCCATGATGATACCGATGACGAAGACCGCCACGGTGAGATCCAGCAAAATGCCTGCCTCGACAAGCAGGGGCGTGGAGTTGATCAGCAGGAGGCCGAACAAATAGATCCCGTTTTCCAAAATCAAGTAACCGCAGACTTGGGAAATGGCCTTCGCGCGGCCCATCAACATCAAAAAGCCGGCGACCACGGTGGCGAAGGAGCCGGGCACGAGCAGGGAGCCGGCTTGACCCGCCTGCAGCGGCAACGCGCCCCCCAGCGCCACCGCCCCAATGGTCGCCGCCGCGCCGAGCAGCAGCGAGGGCACAAAGGCAATGAGCGGTTTGACTTCGCGGTCAATGTTCGCGGCCCGCAGCGCCCGCCGCAACAGGTGCGGTATGACGAAGCCTTTTACCGCAATCGTTCCGACGGCCACCACCCCCACCAGCCATTGAAATTCATGCTCCAGCAGCAGCGGCAAAATTCCCAGCACCATGCCTTGCAACGCCGCCGCCCGGATGACGGACGGCAACCGGCTGCTCGCCAGTGCCAGCAGGTTCAACCCCATCGCCAAGCCGATGAATAGGTTCAGAAGGTTGGTCACAACCGGCCTCCCTTCCAGGCCACCAGCAGCGCAAACAGGCACAACAAAAACGAGGTGGTCAGCAGCAAAGGCACGCGCCGAAACGCCAGCCGCGCCAGCAGCGATTCAACCAAGCCTACTGCCAGCATTACGACCAGAACGGAAACGGCCAGCGCGCCGGTAGCCGCCAGCGGGGCAAGTGCGATGCTGGACAAAACCGCCTTGGCGAGCAGGACGGAAAACAGCAGCAATTTCAGGGAAGCGCCGTGAAGAATGGCGGCCAGCGGCGGCCCGCTGTGGTCCAGCACCATTGCCTCATGAATCATGGTCAGTTCCAAGTGCGTGGTCGGATCATCAAACGGCACCCGACAATTTTCCGCCAGCAAGACGCCGAACAAGCCGGCCGCCAGCAGCGCCGAACCGGCTCCCGCCGCCGGCGGCGCGAGCATGGTCGTCAACGAGACGCTGCCGGTTTGCACACTCAGGGCGAGCAGCGCGGTGATGAGAGCGGCTTCATTGATCACTGCATAGCTCACTTCGCGCGCCACCCCCATGCCTTCGAAGGCCGAACCGGTGTCAAGCGAGGCGCTGGCGGTGCAAAATCGAGCCAACGCCAGCAGATAGACAAACAACAGCGCATCGCCGCGAAACGCCAGCGGCGCGTCCACCGCCCCACCTGGCAACAGCAAAGCCGCGAAGACGAGGGCGATCCAGGCGATCGCCGGCCCGGCCACGTGGCCGGGGGAAACCGCCGTGCTCAACACCACGCCTTTGCGCCAGAGTTTGGCGAGGTCGAAATACAGTTGCAGCACGGGTGGCCCGCGCCGGCCCGCCACCCAGGCCTTGACCTTGGTGATGAGTCCCGGCAACAACGGCGCGAGCAGCAACCAGAGGACCAGGCGTGCAAGAATGTCCCAAGCGACGCTCATTTGCCGCCCCCCATCAACGCGAGCACGATCAACGCCGCGAGGCCGACCAATAAATAAAAGATATAAGCCTGCAACCGGCCATGCTGCAAGCGGCGCACGGCCGCCGAAAGCCACAGCACCCCCGCTCCCGCCGGCTCGACGACGTGTTCCAACACCGTTTCCGGCGTGTGTTCCTCGTAGCTGGCCTGCGCCGGAAAATATTCGCGGGGCAAATGCGAATGCCGCTGCGGTCGCAGAATCCACGCAAACCAGCCGGTGATGATGCCGGCAAACGAGCCGGCCGTGTATTGCATGCGCGGCGTGGGCGCGGCGTAACCGCAGTCCCACGTTCCGGCCCGCGCCAGCCCGTTCTGTTTCACGCGACGCCAGAGAAACACCGCCGCCAACGTCCCCGCGACGGCGAGCGCCAGATGAAACGAACCGAGCGTCAGCAACGGCGCGGGTGGCACCGGGTCCAGCCAGGCGGGCTGCCAAACCACGCAAGCGTTGGCGATCGCCGGCCAGAACAAGGCTGGTGTCAGGCCGATGGCCACGCACAGCGCCCCGAGGACCAGCATCGGCACGCGCATCCGCCAGCCACATTCGTGAGCGTGCAGC
>Ga0364866_10344_pt1 | contig 31067 bp, 30 predicted proteins | sample ExccelAu500001D3_3_FD_206913 | JGI IMG/M metagenome (GOLD analysis project Ga0364866, IMG submission 206913) | Enriched cells from Trout Bog Lake Hypolimnion, Wisconsin, USA - BchlTB.Aug13.5000.01.D3 | ecosystem: Environmental > Aquatic > Freshwater > Lake > Hypolimnion/Profundal zone | place... | reverse complement strand
AGAAGCTCCATTGACTCGAAGAGCGGTGGCGAGATGTGGCTGCCAGTGACGGCAATGCGGACCGCTCCGAAGGCGATACGTGGCTTTAGCCCCATCTCTTCGATAAGGGCAGCCCTAAGAACTGCCTCGATCGAATCGTGGCTCCACTCTGTAAGCCCAGTAAGTCGATCCAATGAGACCTGGAGCACTTTCTTGCTCTGTTCATCTGCGATCTTTGTCGCTGATTCTGGCTCAACCGAAAAATCTTTAGTGAACAAGAATTTCAGCATTGGCGGAATCTCCGACAGCGTCGTGATGCGCTCTTGAATGATCGGTAGCGCCTGCTTCACAAGAGCGATCTCATCATCAGTTCCAAGGATGACACCGGCATTCTTAAGGAATGGAAGCGACCAGTTCAGAAATGCTTCTGGGGTAAGCGCGCGGATCTTGTCACCGTTTATTGCTTCCAGTTTCTTCATATCAAATCGTGCTGGACTGGAGTGAACCCGCTCAACAGTGAAGAGTTCGACCAACTCTTGCATCGTGACATCTTCGCGATCTTCACCAGGTGACCATCCGAGCAATGCTAAGTAGTTGCAGATCGCCTCAGGCAGATAACCGGCCTCGCGATACCACGCAATAGAAACTTCACCGTTGCGCTTTGAGAGCTTGGCATTGTCCTGTCCCATAACAAACGGCAGGTGTGCGAAGAGTGGGTAATCCTCAGGCTTTACACCCATAGCTTGGTAGACGCGGATCTGGCGTGGCGTGGATGAGAGCAGATCTTCACCACGAAGTACGTGGGTGATCTTCATGAGCACATCATCAACCGCGACAGCCAAGGTGTAGAGCGGTGAACCGTCGGCACGTACCAAGACAAAGTCGGGTACAAAGTTATGATCGAAGCTCACCTCACCACGAATCAAATCGGTGAATGTCGTGGTTCCTTCTGGCATCAACATACGCACTACAGGTCTGCGACCTTCAGCTTTATAAGCAGCTACCTGCTCTGCAGTCAGATTGCGACAGTGTCCGTTATAACCGGGTGCAACATTTGCTGCACGTTGTGCTTCACGTACCGCCTCTAACTCTTCTGCGGAGCAATAGCAGTGGTACGCAAAGCCCTCATCAAGAAATTGCTGGGCGTACTTTGCATAAATATCTAAACGCTGTGATTGCAGGTAAGGACCATACGGTCCTCCGACCTCTGGACCCTCATCCCAATCCAATCCGAGCCAGCGCAAAGTTCCTAGTGCTGCTTGGATGTACTCATCGGTGACGCGCTCGGTATCGGTATCTTCAATGCGAAATACAAACTTTCCGCCGGTGTGACGGGCATAGGCCCAGTCAAAGAGTGCGGTGCGAATATTTCCAACATGCAACTCCCCCGTTGGTGATGGGGCAAAGCGAACTCTTACCTCTTTGGTGCTAGACATTCTTTGAACTCACCTTGTTGCTTAGCGCACCGATACCTTCGATGCTTACCTCAACTTCAGAGCCGGCGGCCATAGGTCCAATACCTGCTGGAGTGCCGGTCAAAATTACATCGCCAGGCAGAAGCGTCATCACTTGAGTGACAAATGCGATGATCTCTGGGATCTTGAAGATCATGGAACTGAGAGGTTCGAGCTGCTTGACCTCACCGTTCACGGTCGTCTTCACAATCTGCTCGCCCGGAACAAATTCGGTCTCAACCCACGGTCCAATCGGACAGAAGGTGTCGAATCCCTTTGCGCGAGTCCACTGTCCATCCTTGCTCTGCAGATCGCGAGCAGTTACATCGTTGGCGATGGTGTAGCCAAAGATGACATCGCTGTAGCGCTCCTTAGGAACGTCCTTGCAGATGCGGCCAATGACGATAGCGAGCTCGCCCTCGAAATCGACGCGATCTGACATACGCGGCCACTGGATCGTGTCGTTGGGTCCGATCACAGATGTATTGGGTTTCAAGAAGATGATGGGTTCGGTCGGAACCACAGAGTTCATCTCGGCGGCATGGTCGGCATAGTTCTTGCCGATACAGACAACTTTGCTGCGAGGGATGATGGGAGCCAAGATCTTCACATCCGCCAGAGGAACGGTCGTCTCTGTTGGGACGATCCCGGAGTAGATGGGATCTCCTTTGAGGACGAGGATTACATCCTTATCGTTCAGGACTCCAAAATGGGGATCGGTGCCGATGCCGACAGATTCATTCGGCGTAAATCGAACAATACGCATAAGCCAACCCTACCTGCTTATGGGGCCTACTTAGGCTGGGCTTGGTCGAGGGTAGGTTGGGCCTTTGTGGCAAGCACAGTCGCGATGCGGTGACGACGACCTACGGGGCGCTCTGCCACCAAATTCCATCCTTCGACGGTGATCTCACTTCCGGGAATCGGCACCCGACCCAACTGCTTAGCTAGCAGGCCACCCACGCTATCGACATCTTCGCGTGCCGACTCTTCCAACTCAATCTTGAAGGCGTTGGCAAAATCATCAAGGTTTAAGCGGGCAGATAGCCTTGCTTGGCTATCTGAAAGCCACTCAATCTCTTCCGCCTCATCATCGTATTCATCGGCAATCTCACCGACGATCTCTTCCAAGATATCTTCAATCGTTATGAGCCCTGCGGTGCCACCGTATTCATCGATAACGATAGCCATATGAATTTGATCCTTTTGCATCTCTTTAAGAAGATCTGCAGCGGTCTTATTCTCTGGAACAAATGATGCGGGGCGTAAGTGCTCTGCGACCGTTTCGCTCTGTTCGGATTCATGATGTTCATGAACGCGGCGCGCCAAATCTTTAACATAGGCGATTCCGATTACCTCATCGAGGTTCTCATCGATAACAGGAATACGTGTGAAGCCTGAACGAAGCGCGAGAGATAACCCCTGACGCAAAGTTCTATTGCCTTCGATCCAGACGATATCTGTACGCGGCACCATAAGCTCGCGCACCAGAGTCTCACCTAAATCCAAAACCGATTGAATCATCTCGCGTTGTGAATCGGCGATGATAGAGCGCTCCCCTGCCTGATCAACAAGCTTGCGCAGATCACTCTCGTCGTTAAATATCGTGGGAAGGGTGATCCCATAACTCTTAAGTTTGCGCAGTACCTTGGTCAGCACTAGCGCACCTGCCACTGCGCGAGGATCGAATCTTGCAATCCAAACATAATTAACTCTTCTTCCGGCTCTGCATGGTCGTATCCAAGACAATGCAAGATCCCGTGAATTGTTAAAAGGTGAAGCTCGGCAGCCAAACCCTTCTTGGCTTGCGCCTGCGCAAACTGCGGGCAGAGAACGATATCTCCCACGATTCCTGGCTCGGGCGAGTGAGGTTCGACCTCATCCATAGGAAAAGAGAGAACATCGGTTGGTCCTTCGAGTCCCATCCACTCTTCGTGCAACTCACTCATGCGAGACTCATCAACGATAGAGATCGCAAGATCGCAATCTTCATGGAGTCCCATGCGACGCATTGCAAACTCTGCGACGCTCACAATGTCAGCCTCGTCTACCTCGACGCCTGACTCATTGGAAAGTTCTATATTCATGGCGCACGCCAAAGGCGGTTAGCGATCACCGCTTCCAGATGTGCGTAGTGGCCGGAAATTAGCTGGCTTGGCTGCATCGAAACGACCGTATGCACTCACGATCTCACCAACCAAGCGGTTACGAACTACATCCTCTGCTGTCAGATGCATAAAACAGATGTCATCCACCCCATCCAGGATCTCGCCTACAACTTTGAGACCAGAGGGGGTTCCGTTGGGAAGATCGACCTGAGTTACATCTCCAGTAATAACCATCTTTGAGCCGAAACCCAGGCGGGTGAGGAACATCTTCATCTGCTCTGCCGAGGTGTTCTGCGCTTCATCCAAGATGACAAAGGCATCGTTTAGAGTGCGACCGCGCATGTAAGCAAGAGGTGCGATCTCAATGATTCCAGATGCCATAAGGCGCGGAATTGACTCTTGGTCAATCATGTCGTGCAGCGCGTCAAAGAGCGGGCGCAGATAAGGATCGATCTTCTCTTGCAGCGTGCCGGGCAAGAAACCAAGACGTTCGCCGGCTTCAACTGCAGGGCGTGTCAAGATGATGCGATTAACCTCTTTAGCTTGCAGAGCTTGAATCGCTTTGGCCATCGCTAAATAAGTTTTACCTGTACCGGCAGGGCCTACTCCAAATGTAATCGTGTTCTGATCGATCGCTTCGACATAACGCTTCTGGTTAGCAGTCTTAGGGCGGATCGTCTTGCCACGATTGCTCAAAATGTTGAGCGATAAAACTTCTGCAGGATGATCGACTGGAACGTGTTTCACCATGCCGATCGCGTGATGGATCGCATCCAAACTCAAGGTCTGCCCAGCGCGGATGAGAACAAGTAACTCTTTTACGAGTACTTCAAATTGCGAGGTCTCTTGGATATCGCCCTTAACAAAGATCTCATTGCCACGGAAGGTGATGAGCAAGCCTGGGAATGTTGATTCAAAGATGCGTAGGTAGGAATCTTGAGGTCCAGTAAGCGCGACCATAGGAATGGCGGCTGGAACGGTAATCAAAGGTCTCTCCATTACTTCCAAATCCTACGGTTAACCAGGCGGCCAAGCGAATGGGCGACCACCTAAAAGATGTAGGTGTGCATGAAAGACGCTCTGACCAGCACTCGCTCCCGTGTTAAAGGTGAGGCGATAACCATCTAAACCAAAATCGGAGGCGATCTGCCGCGCCGCTCCAAAGAGCTCTGACATGGTGGCCGAGTCGGCGGAAGCTAACTCCGCTGCATTTTCATAGTGAGCCCGCGGAATCACCAGCACGTGAGCAGGCGCTTGAGGATCTAAATCCTTAAATGCCACCACGCTCTCGCTCTCATACAAAAAATCGGTCGGAATTTCACCGGCGGCGATTTTGCAGAAGATGCACATACCTAAAAGCCTATTACTACCAGCGCCCGGTGAGGGCGGAAATCGCAGCTACCGCTGCAAATCCGGCATGTGCCGCCCGGAATACTTCATTTCCAAGGACGACGATTGATGCTCCGGCTACTCCGAAATCGCCCAACTCTTCACCGCTAATGCCACCTTCGGGGCCTACGACAAGAATGATTGGACCTGCATTGAGGCTCTGAGAAACCTGCGAAAGTTTTGTAGTTCCAGCCTCGTGAAGAACAATGAGGTTTGAATCTCCCCCAAATCTCTTCGCGATCTGGGCAGTTGTGATGGGACCCTCGATCTCTGGCAAGGTCAAGCGGCGCGATTGCTTTGCAGCCGCGATAGCAGTCGACAGCCACTTCTCACCTAGATCTGGTTGCCACTTTGCAATGGATCTATCTGATTGCCACGGAATGATCGTGGAGGCGCCAGCAACTGTTAGCAGCTCGATCGCCTCTTTGGCGCGATCAGATTTCATGAGCGCTTGAATAACAATGATCTCAGGGGTTTGAGGTTCTGCAATTCCGCGTTCGGCAACCGTCAGAGTAAAACTCTTCTTAGAGATTTCAGTTACCGAGCCGCGTACCCAGGCTCCGCTTCCATCTGCCAGCAACAATTCTTCGCCGACATTGACGCGAACTACCTTGATGGCGTGGTGTGCCTCATCGCCATCAACAACAACGCTCGGTGCTGAACCTAAATCAGGAACGAAGAAGAGGGTTAACATGCTCAGAGATTAAATGCGTCGCGGAAGCGGCCGAAGAGGCCTTGATCTTGATGCTCTTTCTTGCGGCTGTGCATCTGGAAGGTGCCACGTCGCTCACCGCGCATGGTGGCGAATTTCTTCAAGAGTTCTTGCTCATCCTTGGAGAGCTTTCGAGGAGTTTCAACTTCGACGTGAACGATCAAATCTCCGCGCCCACCGCCTCGCAATTTGGTGACACCAAATCCACGTAGCGTGATCGCATCTGCAGATTGAGTACCCGGGCGAATCTCTACCTCTTGTTCTCCATCAAGGGTCTCCACCTGCACAGTTGTTCCTAGCGCTGCAGCGACCATGGTGATGGCGATCGAAAGATGTAGATCTTTACCATCACGAATCAAGAACTCATGCGGCTTCTCAATGATCTCGACATATAGATCTCCTGCAGGTCCGCCACCAGGTCCAACCTCACCCTGTCCAGCTAAATGAATTCGATTTCCGCCTTCGACACCCGCTGGAATTTTTACGTTGATGTTGCGGCGAGAGCGAACGCGTCCATCACCAGCACACTCACTGCATGGAGATGGAATTACTGTGCCATAGCCACCGCAGTTGTTGCAGGGACGACTCGTCATCACATTGCCGATGAATGATCGTGTTACTTGTTGGATCTCACCACGACCCTTACAAATTCCGCAGGTCTGAGGCTTGCTGTTATCAGCACATCCAGTGCCGCCACACTTCTCACAACGAACCGCGGTCTCAACCGAGAGTTCGCGCTCAGTTCCAAAGCAGATCTCTTCGAGGGTGAGTTCAACACCGATCAGCGCATCTTGACCTGCTCGCGCCCGGGAACGTGGACCACGAGTTCCACCTCCGCCAAAGAAGGCATCCATAATGTCGCCGAAGCCAAAGTTCTGCGCTCCCCCGCCAAATTGCGAGAAGGGATCTCCACCAAGGTCATATTTCTGACGCTTATTGGGATCGCTCAAGACCTCATACGCCGCGGTGATATCTTTGAATTTATCCTTCACCGCAGGGTCGGGATTTACATCAGGGTGATACTCCCGGGCCAATTTTCGATACGCCTTTTTGATTTCGTCGAAAGATGAATCGCGATGGACTCCGAGTACCTCGTAAAGATCAGCCAATCGATGTTCCTCCTAGAAACCTGCCTATGTATCGAGCGACGGCATTTACCGTTGCCATCGTCTGCGCATAATCCATGCGCGTGGGCCCGATAACTCCCAACGCACCGGATGTATGTCCTTCAACTCCATATCCCACACTCACCAGAGATGTGGTCTGCAAACTCTTCTCGGGTTGTTCATCTCCGATTCGCACTTGAACATCATCACTTGCATCGGCCAAGAGTCGAAGCAGGATGACCTGCTCCTCCAGAGCCTCCAAAATTGGATAGATAGAGGCCGCCGTCTCCTGAGCGCTACTGCGCGCCAAGTTTGCTGTTCCAGCAAGCACAACCTTGTTCTCATCAGGATATTGAATAACGGCGACTTGCTTGGTCAGCTGAGCTAAAAGTTTTGCGGTACGCACAAAGAGATCTTCGCGATCATGTGCATGTGAAAGAAAAGTTTCGATTGCGCGACGCTCTGCCTCCGACAGCGGTTTGATCTGGGCCAACTTATCGACGAAGAGGCGGTAACCCGTATTGGTAGGGATTCGACCGGCGCTGGTATGCGGCTGAGTGATCAGGCCAGCATCTTCCAGGATGGCCATATCGTTTCGAATCGTGGCAGGCGAGACCCCCAGTGGATGTCGTTCTGCGATGACCTTAGAACCAACGGGTTCTTGCGTAGCGACATACTCATCCACAATGGCTCGGAGTATTTCTAATTGGCGCTCTTGCATGGTTTTCGTAATCTACTACACGAGTATTTCGCGCACGATTCGATCTGCTACCAGCCTGCCCGTTGGGCTTAAAACCAGGCGACCACGCTCCCAGGCAGTTCTATCCAAGTGACCTTCGGCAAGGAAACCTGGCAGCGCTTTTGCCTCGGTCGCAGATAAAGAGTCCAGAGCAATTCCAGAGGCAAGTCGAATCTGCAACATGATCTCTTCGCTACGCGCCTGATCGCTGGTGAGAATTTCTTCTTCCTGCATGGGGTTCCCAGTTTCGATGACCTTCTGCGAATAGGCGGCAGGGTGTTTCACATTCCAAAATCGCCGTCCCGAAATGTGGGAATGGGCTCCGGCCCCTGCGCCCCACCAGTTATCACCGTTCCAGTAGGCGATGTTGTGACGACACTCTGAACCAGCTTTAGACCAGTTGCTGAGTTCATACCAGTTAAAGCCAGCAGCAGAGAATTTCTCATCGGCGAGGAGATACTTATCCGCAGTCTGATCATCATCCGGCATTACAACTTCCCCGCGCTTTACTTGTGCGCCGAGTTTTGTGCCGTTCTCAACGATCAGCGCATAGGCAGAGATATGTGAGATCGGAAGTGCCAACGCGGTATCAATCGTTAACTCCCAATCGGCGATCGACTCCCCTGCCGTTCCATAAATGAGATCGACGCTGACTTCTTGGAATCCCACCTCACGCGCCCAGGTCGTTGCCTTTACGACATTCTCGGGATTGTGAGAGCGATCAAGTGACTTTAAAACATGAGGAACTGCAGATTGCATTCCAAAAGAGATGCGATTGAAGCCTGCTTCGCGCAGCGCAGCTAACTTCTCTAAAGTCACGGTATCTGGATTCGCTTCCGTTGTTATCTCAGCATCGCGAGCCAGTTCGAAGTTGGAGCCGATCGCAGAAATCACTCGCCCTAGATCTTTGCTCTCCATGAGAGTTGGAGTACCCCCACCGAAGAAGATTGTGGGAACAATAGTTGCATCAGAAGTTGCGCGAGCGAATTCGATTTCACGTATAAGGAGATCTATATACGAGCGCGAGGTAGCAGAGAGGTCGCTACTAATTGAAAGTTCTGCGGGCGTATAAGTGTTGAAATCACAGTAACCACAACGCCTCACGCAGTACGGGATATGTACGTAGAAGGCGAGGGTACTCATTCGCGCTCTTTGGCTTTAGCCTTCGCCTTATCAATATCAGCATCGGTGGTAAGCGCGGCAACGAATGCCTCTTGAGGTACTTCGACGCGACCCACCATCTTCATGCGCTTCTTACCCTCTTTCTGCTTCTCGAGGAGTTTGCGCTTACGGGAGATATCTCCGCCGTAACACTTAGCCAAAACATCTTTGCGAATCGCGCGAATACTTTCGCGAGCGATGATACGACCACCGATTGCTGCCTGAATAGGAATTTCAAATTGTTGCCTTGGGATGAGCTCGCGCAGTTTGCCGGTCATCATCGTGCCGTAGGTATATGCCTTATCGCGGTGAACAATCGCGCTAAAGGCATCGACCTTCTCGCCTTGCAACAAGATATCGACTTTGACGAGTTCGCCCTCGGCCTCACCGATTGGTTCGTAATCCAGCGATGCATAACCGCGAGTACGGCTCTTGAGTTGATCAAAGAAGTCAAAGACGATTTCAGCTAGTGGCAAGGTGTAACGAATCTCGACCCGATCCTCGGAGAGGTAATCCATACCAAGCAAGGTTCCACGGCGATCTTGGCAAAGCTCCATGATCGTTCCGATAAATTCTGATGGAGCAAGAACCGTGGCGCGCACAATTGGCTCTTCTACCTTTTCGATCTTGCCATCGGGATACTCAGATGGATTTGTAACCGTAAGGAGTGTTCCGTCGCCAGTAGTTACCTTGTAAACCACGTTTGGCGCGGTCGAGATTAGAGTGAGGTTGGATTCGCGCTCAAGTCTTTCGCGCACGATCTCCATGTGGAGCAAACCTAGGAAGCCGCAACGGAAACCAAAACCAAGAGCGGCAGAACTCTCTGGCTCATAGACCAACGCCGCATCATTGAGTTGAAGCTTGTCGAGCGCCTCCCGGAGCAATGGGAAATCTGCGCCATCGATGGGGAAGAGCCCTGAGAAGACCATCGGCTTTGGATCTTTATAACCAGCAAGTGCGACTTTGGCAGGATTGTTATAAGTAGTGATCGTGTCACCTACGCGAGATTGGCGCACATCTTTTACGCCGGTAATTACATAACCTACTTCTCCCACGCCAAGACCTTTAGATACAACGGGTTCAGGTGAGATCACTCCAACTTCGAGCATCTCATGGCGCACGCCAGTTGAGAACATTTGGATCTGATCTCGAGTCGATAGGTGACCATCAACAACGCGCACATAAGTAACCACGCCGCGATAGGTGTCATAGACCGAGTCAAAGATCAGCGCGCGAGTTGGTGCATCTGCCACACCCACAGGCGCAGGAATCTGACGCACGATCTGATCAAGAAGTTCAGTAACGCCAGCACCGGTCTTACCCGATACGCGCAAACAATCTTCTGGCTCACAACCAATTAACTTGGCCAACTCTTCTGCAAACTTCTCTGGTTGCGCAGCTGGTAGATCGATCTTGTTAAGGACAGGAATAATCGTGAGGTTGTTCTCCATCGCCAAATACAAGTTGGCGAGAGTCTGCGCTTCGATACCTTGTGCGCAATCGACAAGGAGCACCGCGCCTTCGCAGGCCGCGAGCGAGCGAGAAACTTCGTAGGTGAAATCGACGTGGCCAGGGGTATCGATCATGTTCAAGATGTATTCCTGATTATCGATTCCAGAACGCCATGGCAGGCGGACCGCTTGCGATTTAATGGTGATTCCGCGTTCGCGTTCAATATCCATGCGATCTAAATATTGTGCGCGCATGTTGCGTTGTTCGACAACTTCGGTAATTCCGAGCATGCGATCTGCCAGAGTGGATTTACCGTGATCGATATGCGCGATGATGCAGAAATTGCGAATCTGCGCAGGGTCAGTTTGCGAAGGTTGTGGAGCTTTCGCTAATGGAATGGCTGGCATGGCTTAGCCGTTAGCCTCTGTGTTGGAAGTGTTATTTAGCAGAAGTCTTGTTGGCAGCTTTTGCCATTGCAGACTTCTTATTTGCTGCAGAGTTGGCGTGGATGACGCCCTTTGAAACTGCAACATCGAGCGCCTTTGATGCAGCGCGTAGTTCTGCGGCAGTGGCGGCGACATCTCCGGTAGCAGCGGCATCCTTGAAACGGCGGATGGCGGTCTTGATCGATGAGCGGACAGACTTGTTACGAGCCTGAGCCTTCTCATTGGTTCCGATGCGCTTGATCTGAGACTTAATGTTTGCCACTTATTTGACTGCTTTCTTCTTTAATAAAACGTCCAAGAGCTGGCCACGGTGGTGACGAGCAGGGGTGAAGGCTACCAGCCAGCGGACTCTAGGCTCAAACTGAGCTATTTAGAGTGTGATCTGCTGCGAGAGATCGAGATGATGGTCCGCTCCAGCGCATAAATCGGGTCGGAGGCCGCTCCTTTGATATCGGCATCGGCCTGAGCCAGTGCAACGACCGCCCCGGCCAGGGTGGCTGGGCTCCAGCCAGATAGTTGGCGACGGGCCTTATCGATCTGCCAGGGCGATAGGCCAAGTGGACCCGCCAATTCGAAGGATTTGCTGCCACGGTTGACACCCGAAACCTTGGCGAGCGCACGCAGGGAGCCTGCCAGCGCCGAAATAATCATGACCGGATCGACCCCGGTTTCTAACGCCTGGCGTAGTGTGACCAGCGCCAGATCGGTCTTTCCTTCTAAAACTGCATCGGCCACATCAAAACCAGTGGTCTCAACCCGACCTTGCTGGAATTTGGCGACATCCTCTTCGGTAATCGTGGCTCCTGCGGCAACATCCGAGGCCAATTGGGAGCAGACCCCAGAAAGTTCGCGCATATCTGAGCCCAAGGCTCCAATGATCGCGGTGACGGCATCCCCCGAGATCTTGCGCCCCAACCGAGCAAATTCTGCCCGGACAAAGTCGGCCTTATCGGACTCCTTCTTAATCGCCTCAGCAGCGACCAGAGTTGGCTTGGCCTTCTTAATTTTCTCGAGAAGCGCCTTACCTTTGACTCCCCCTTTGTGCCAGAGCACGAGGTGAACGCCCTCATCTGGGTTCTCGATGTATTCGGCGATCTCATCGCTTAGCTCTGCCGCCAAATCTTGGATTTCTTTAATCACCACAACGCGGGCATCACCGAATAGTGATGGTGCGAGTGCATCGGTGATCTGACCAAGTTCTAGGGTATCTGCGCTGAGATGAGTGACGGTTGCTCCCGGGCTCTGCGCCACCGCGCTAGAGATCGCGCGATCAGCGAGTAACTCCTCGCCGCCTTGAATCAGAGTGATCCCCACGAGCGCCATCTTAAAGCGATGTACCCACACCCGAGAACCGCCACGGCAATAGCAGCGCCGGCAAATCCCTTGGTCAGGTGCACCACCGGCACCTTGGCAAACGTGGTCGCCACCCAGACGATTACGCTGGAAAAAGGTTTCTGCGTCAGCGTCAATAGGTAGGAGAAACCAGATGCGAATGGTGCAAGGAGCGCTGCGATAAATCCCACCACCGTTATCGGCGCCACGACTGGTTCCACCAAGAAATTGCTCGGAAGTGACATGAGCGAGAACTGTCCAGAGATCGCCACGCTGAGCGGTGTACAAAATATATTTGCGGCGATCGATATTGCTAGGAGTTCTGCGATCTTGCGATGACGTAGATACCTAAAGAGCCAATCCGCAACGGGATCTGTCAGCAACAAAATTCCGCCTGTTGCTGCAACAGAGAGCGCAAATCCAGGATCAATCGCCTCAAAGGGATCAATCAAAATCAGCAGACTGATTGCAAGACCAAGTGCTGCTAGCGCCGACGTTCGCAGCCCTCGTGCCTTTGCAATCAGCACAACGCTCACCATAACCGTTGCACGAAGTACTGAGGGCGACGGCCTCACTAAGAAGATGAAACCAAGGAGAACAACTGCGCAGATGACCAATCTTGCTCGCAAGTTGGGAACGATCCACTGCAGAACCCAGATCATGAAAGCTGCGATGATGGCAAAGTTTTCACCGCTTACTGCCGTGAGGTGAGTCAGACCTGCAAGCAACATATCGTTCACGAAGGTATGGGTTTCAAGTGAGGTATCCCCTAATACCAATCCGGGTATCAGGGCACCGCTTGCACCACCAACGCGCAAAGAGATGTTTCGAAAGTCGGATCGAATCGCTCCAGTAGTGCGACCAATCAAACCAGCACCGTGAATAACCGTGATCGTGCCGCGCGCAGCAAACAATCCCGCGACTCTTTTCTCAGGCGTTGAGTATGCGATTCCTGTGCACGATATGACGCTGCCTGGTAGCGCAACAAAGCGTTCGGAGGTAGTAAGACGCATCGGAAAATGCACAACCCGAGTTACGTTATGAACTTTGATGGAAATAACAGAGACAATTGCGGTGGTCGTTGCGGGCTTTACATACCCCTGCATCTGCTTTGGCTCACCTAATTTTGGGTCAGTTACTACCGAGGCGACGATATGAAAGGAGATCTTCTTATCGAGGAGCGGTGCCACTGCACTGGTTTGCAGCGCACGTTGGTGCAGCGCCATCAACCCTGATCCCGCAACTAGGGCCGCAATGAGTACCCATCCACTAGCCCGCTGACGACGCAGAATCCAAATACATAGCGGAACAACCAACAAGAGCCACACTGGAGCCAGCAATCCAACCCCAGCGGCTCCCAGCCATATTGCGACTCCAACAAGCGGTAGCGCTAAATCCGGACGAAGCTTTTGAGGTTGGCGAATTTGCTCTTGCCCATCCCGCTCACTTTCGTTAGATCATCGATCGTCGCAAAGGGACCATGAGCAGTTCGATAGGCCAAGATGCGCGCAGCCATCACCGCCCCAACTCCAGGCAGCTCCTCGTATTGCGCAACCGTTGCTGTATTGATGTCGATCGTGCCTGAGGTGATCTTGCCTTTGGAGGATCCACTCTTCTTGGACTTGGATGAGGTTGCCGTAACAGGAGGTGCGCCTACAACAATCTGCTGCCCATCGGTAAGCACCTCTGCCAAATTGATATCGGTGAGCGATACTCCCTTGAGTTGTTTGCCAGCAGCCTTTATTGCATCAATGGCCCGCGAACCTTGGGGCAACTTGTAAACGCCTGGATGCAAGACTTTGCCTGCTACATCCACCACGATCAGTGCGGGCGGTGCAGGTATTGGCGAGTAACTCGGCAGCGGAGTTATGGATGGAGTCGCGACTGGTGCAGCATTTCCGTGTGCCAAGGAGAAGAAGATTGCACCAACACCAAGTGCCATTGCTAGGACTACATAAATTGCGCGACGTTGCAGATCGCTAAAGTGAGGAAATTCGAACATGGCGCAACTTTATGAAACGCGCCATGTTCTTGAATTATCTAGATTTAGTTCTGTGGATTAAATAACGATGTTGACGAGCTTTGGTGCAACGGTGATGATCTTCTTGATCGTAGCCCCTGCAATCTCCGCCTTAATCACATCATTTTCTAGCGCCAACTTTTCGAGCTCCTCTTTGCTAATGCTTGGAGAGACTTCGATACGGTCTTTGATCTTTCCGCTGATCTGCAAAACAACGGTGACATTGTCTGCACCGAGCAGTGACTCATCGATCTTCGGCCAACCAGCTAGAGCGACCGAAGGCTTATGACCTAAACGCTCCCACATATCTTCAGCGGTGTATGGAGCAACCAACGACAACGCAATCGCAATTGCTTCAGCGGCCTCACGAACAGCAGGATCAGCTCCCCCGCAACCAGAGTCGATTGCTTTACGGGTCGCATTGACCAACTCCATGATGCGAGCAACTGCTACGTTGAAGCGGAATGATTCGACGGCAAAGGAGATATCAAACAAACTCTTGGCGGTCACCTTGCGAAGTGAGATATCACCCTTAGTGAAATCAACTCCGGGTTCGCTAGTAACGTCACCCGAAATTCTCCAGGCGCGGTTTAGGAACTTGAAAGAACCGCTCGGTGATACATCAGCCCAGTCGATGTCATCCTCTGGTGGTCCAGCAAAGACCATAGATAAACGGATTGCATCTACGCCATGAGTAGCAAGTTCGTCAGATAAACGCACCAGATTGCCGCGCGACTTAGACATTGCAGATCCATCCATCTGCACCATGCCTTGATTGAGCAGGCGAGTAAATGGCTCTTCGAAATCCAGATGGCCCAGATCGTGCAAGACTTTTGTAAAGAAGCGCGAATATAAGAGGTGCAAGATCGCGTGAGTAACCCCACCAACATATTGATCAACCGGCAACCAGGTCTTAACCTCGTCGCTATCAAAGGCACGATCATCAAATTGAGTGCTGGTGTAGCGCAGGAAATACCAGCTGGAATCAAAGAAGGTATCCATGGTGTCGGCATCGCGCTTTGCTGCAGCACCGCAGTTAGGACATGGAACGTTGACCCAATCTTCGGCTGCGCCAAGTGGAGATGAGCCCTTTGGCTTGAGATCAAGCCCAGCAGCATCAGGAAGTTCGACAGGTAATTGATCTTCAGGAACAGGAACTTCACCGCACGATGGGCAGTGAATGATCGGAATAGGGGTTCCCCAGAAACGTTGACGAGAAATCAACCAGTCGCGTAGGCGATAGTTCTTGGCAGATTTACCCAAGTTCTTAGCGGCTAACTCTTCAATGATCTTGGCGATCGCAGCATCCTTCGTCAGCCCGTTAAGCGAACCAGAGTTAATCAGTGCGCCATCACCGGCAGTTGCTACTCCGCTCACGGCAGGATCTTCCTCGCCCGTTTCCACAACAACACGAACAGGCAACCCCATCGCGCGCGCAAAATCCAAGTCACGTTGATCATGCGCAGGTACCGCCATGATTGCGCCGGTTCCATAATCTGCAAGCACATAATCAGAGGCCCAGATCGGAAGTTTCTCGCCATTAACAGGATTGATCGCATAACGCTCTAAGAAGACACCACTCTTTGGACGATCGGTTGCTAAGCGATCAATGTCGCTCGCAGCCTTGGTCTCCTCTAAATAAGTATTGAATGCAGATTCAACTGGTCCGCCTGTAGCAAGTTCAGTTGCGAGCGCACTATCGACTGCAACAACCATAAATGTCGCGCCATACAATGTGTCAGGACGTGTTGTGTAAATCGTGATGGGTTCTGTGCGACCTTCGATTTCAAAGGTAACTTCGGCGCCTTGTGAGCGACCGATCCAATTGCGCTGCATCATCAAAACTTTTTCAGGCCACTTACCCTCAAGTGACTTCATGTCATCGAGCAAGCGATCTGCATAATCTGTGATCTTGAGGTACCACTGATTGAGCTTCTTCTTGGTGACAGGTGTATCGCAACGCTCGCAGAGCCCAGCGACTACCTGTTCGTTGGCAAGAACGGTCTGATCTTTAGGGCACCAGTTAACGGCGGAGTCCTTGCGGTAGGCCAAACCCTTTTTATACATCTCGAGGAACAACCACTGGTTCCACTTGTAGTACTCGGGGTCAGAGGTATGCAGCACGCGATCCCAGTCGAAGGAGCAGGCGTAGCGGCGCATTGATGCCTTTTGGACCGCGATGTTTTCGTAAGTCCAGGCGCGCGGATCGGTGCCGCGCTTGATGGCAGCGTTCTCAGCCGGCAGACCGAAGGAGTCCCACCCGATCGGGTGCATGACGTTAAATCCCTTTTGAACCCAGTAGCGGGCGATCACATCGCCCAGGGCATACGCCTCGGCATGGCCCATGTGCAGATCCCCAGATGGGTAGGGGAACATATCCAGGACATACTTCTTGGGACGTGGGTCATCTGGGCGACCAGACTTAAATGGCTCTATCTGATCCCAGACGGGCAACCACTTCTCTTGAATTCCTTGGACGTCATAAGCCTCATGCATGAGGCGAATTCTCCCATGCCACACCAGTCAGTTCTTCCGATACCTGCCAAAGGTTGGTTGCCAGCTGCTGGTCGTAGGCCAGTGCCTTGCCATGTGTGAATTTTGGAGATCCCTTGAGTTCAAATAAGCCATCAGGCCCCAGGAATGCAGTGTGATTAATACCTTCAAGAACCGCACCACACAGCAAAGGCAACGCTCCTTGAGCAGCAGTTTGAGCCAATTTTTCGGCGGTGAGCTCACTCAACCTTGAAACCAGATCTTGCTTTGCAGGGCCCCCAAAGAGATTGGTGCGTGCCCAACCTGGGTGCGCCGCAATAGGAATAGCCCCATGACCGCGCGCCAAACGACGGCGCTCTAATTCATTGACGAAGAGCAGGTTGGCGAGTTTTGAATCCCCATAAGAAATCCACGGTGAGTACTTGCCGATTCCGAGGCAGCGATTCTTAATCGTCTCTCTGGAGCGATCACCAAAATTTCCGAGGCGATGGGCGAAACTTGAAGTAATAACCCAGCGCTTGGTGACAAACCGCTCGATGAGCCCCGCGAATGCAAAATGTCCAAGATGATTGGTGCCCATCTGAGATTCAAAGCCATCAACAGTCTTGGAAAACGGTGGAACCATAATCCCGGCATTCAAGAAGACCACGTCATAAGGTTCCGTCACCTTTGTGGCTGCAGCGCGGATCGAACTGAGATCAGCTAAATCCATGAGAATAAATTCTTGAGCGCCGCTCTCTGCCATTGCAGTCGCACCTTTGACCTCACTGCGAGCAGTAACCGTTACATGTGCTCCTTTAGCAACCAAAGCTTTGGCGGTTTCCAGACCCAGACCACTATTTGCACCGGTAATTAAATAGCGACGCCCCGTTTGATCGGGAATGCGCGAGGTAGTCCAGCCCGAAGGAAGATGTGGTTGTGACTTCATGTAAGCACCAGCCCCTAGTTGTTCATGCGCTTGCCGGAGAGAATCTTCTCGGCATATTTCTCCACGCGGGAGACGCGTGTTTCAGCTTTCTTTGCGCTATCAAAATACAGCATGTACTCGCGTTGGCAACTTGGAGTTAACTTCTTAAAGGCAACGGTCAGCCCAGGAATCTTCTTCATCGTGGCAGCAATATCTGCAGGCAATTCAACTGGGGCCGGCTTCTTCATGGGAACTTCCAGGCCCGCTTCTTCAACGGCGATCGCCTCATTCATGTAAGCCTTGATAACTTTCTTAGCCTTTGTAATCTCATCCAAACTCTTAAAACGAATTTGGCGACCAGCCTGCACATTTGCAGTCTGTTGAATCAAGATTCCTTTAGGATCTTTCATGATTGCGCCCTTCATAAAGAAGACCGCGATGTACTCCTTGAAGGAGTGCAACAAGAAGACATTCTTCCCATTGAGCGTGTAGCAAGGGTGCATCCACTTGAGATCTTCTTCAAGATCAGTCGAGAGCGCAATCTCACGCAGCGCGGCATACTCTTCTTGCCACTTGGTCTGCTTCTTCATGAATACATCGACGCGCTTGTTCATATCTGAAAGTTTACCCATCGCGCCGTAAAGGGGAAACAGCCGCTCAATATTCTTAAATAAAGCATCTCTGAGCGAATTTTCTTGTAGTTTTGGACCAGTTCTTCCCGCACGAACCATCTAACCCTCAAGGAGATCTACCTCAATGTCATCGGGTATCGGAGTCTTTGAGCGGGTCCAACACAATGACCTTCGTGAATTTTGTATAGCTGTAATCGCGTTGGGCTTAGCTCTTGGCATTGGCTCCTTAGTTGCACTGCACCTACTGCCCACAGGACTCTCCCCGATCCGCAATCCAGTAAGTCAGTACGGAATCTCTAAATATTCCTTGGGATACAGATTGCAAACCTTGAGTTTTGGAGTAGCAGCAATTGCAAGCGCAATCGGATTGATCGCGCTCCCCTTCAGAAGTTATTCGCTCTTCACATTTACGCTGTTATTTGCAGTAGCACGCCTCGCCATAGGTTGGTTCCCCATGGATAAACCTGACACCACTAGAACTTCTACTGGGCGCACCCACGGATTATTAGCAATCACGGCATTTTTTTCCGCAATATTCGCCGCTGACAAGGCGGGAAATTTAACCGTGGATGTAGGAGGTTCACAGAGCTTCTTACACTTTAGCGCCGGAGTCCAACTTCTCCTCTGGATTGGTTTAGTGGGAATGTTCCTCTCGCGTCGCCTAAAAATGAACATGTTTGGAGTCGTGGAACGAATCTTCTATCTGGGAATGATCGGGTGGTTAATAGAAATGGCCTGGTTAATCTCCGCTCGATAAGAGCAACAAGTTCTAAAGCGAAATAACCTGGTCAGCCGCCTTCAGCAGAAGCTCATTTCGAGTACTCATCACTACGGTGCCGCCACCTTGTAAATAGGTATAGAGCAACTGAATAACCTCGAGGGTGCGTTTATCATCCATCTGCGAAGTAGGTTCATCGAGGAAGAGAAGTGGCCGCGCCTCGCTAATTATCTTGGTGAGCTCGATCCGCGCCCGCTCGCCTCCCGAGAATGAACTCAGCGGACTCTTTCCGCGCTGATTCAGCGCGCTACCCAGATCAACCTCGGTCTTATCCAAATAATCGGCTAACGAGAGATGTTCCAGCGCACCATCGCGCTGCCCCAAGTAACTTAGTTGAGTGCTCCGCATTCGAGCTCTACCCGCCCGATCGAGTTCGCCCAATGGTTGACCCGCAATCTTGATTTCACCTTCTGAAAATCCTTGAACTCCGGCCAAAATCCGAAGCAGTGATGACTTTCCAGATCCCGGTGAATGAGTCGAATCCAGGACCAGTAGCTCCCCCGCATGTGCGACAAGGTTCAATCCCGTAAAGACACGTTTGCTTCCATAACTTAAGCCCAAATCATTAACTTCAAGTATCGCCAGACCTTCAGAACCTACTTCAAGAACGCCCCTTGTCGGTACTTCATGTGCAATCTCTTTAACGCGCATCCACCCGAACTCATCAACCACGCTCTGCTCCGCCTGTCCTGGAGCCCACTCTTCGCTGATACGGCCTTCGCGGATTCGCACGATCCTGGTCGCGTACTGATCTGCCCGCGAATCATGAGTCACCAAAATAACGATGGTCTTTGCAGTGATTGATTGCAACAACTTATAAATTACTTCTGCCGACTTATCGTCCAACTCCCCCGTTGGCTCATCCGCAATCAATACTTTTGGATTAGTGGCAATTGCAGCAAGCAGTGACACATACTGCCGCTCACTCGCGGATAACTGCACTGGCAACTTCTCTGCAAGATGAGTCAGGTCATGCTCAGCCAATACTTTCTCGGCATGGGTTCGATATTCCTTGGCAGTTGCCTCCGATAAGGAATATGCCAACTCTAGATTCTCCAAGACTGTTAACTCCTGAATTAAATTGCCCCGCTGATCCAGGCTCGAAATAACTTCGCGCCGTAACTTAATCGGGTCGAGCTTCGCAATATCTTCCCCATCCACAATCACCTGGCCCGCAGTTGGCACGTAGTACCCGGTCAATAATTTAACTAAGGTCGACTTTCCAGAACCGTTCGGTCCCTTAATTACTAAGCACTCCCCGCTATTCGCTTCTAAATGAAGTCCGCGGAGCGCAACGATGCTTTCGCCATTGTTCTTGTAGATGTAGAAGAGATCTCTGATGAGGATCTTCATGACGAACTCCCCTCCATCTGACTTTCCGTAAAGAAAGTCCGCGAGAGAACTCGACCCGCCGCTTCAAATATCAGTCCTGCCACAATGAAAAGCAGCGCTTCGTTAACAAGCGGCACCGAAGAGGATATGAAGGCTCTACCCACACCAATTCCAAGCACCGCACCTATGAATAACCCAGAAAGCGTTGCCGTCCTCAAGGACTTACGCATCGAATCTCTCAACTGTTTTGGAGTAGCTCCAACAGATTCAAGGTAGAAGAAGGCTCTCCTTCCCTCGCGATATAGGAGCGGTAACGCCGAAAGCACGACCAACAAAGCCACAAAGAGCGCGGTTATCAACGAGACTCTATATGCCGCGATCGTTCCCACATCGCTTGGATTGTTTCGGAACTCCTTCTCCAACGCGCTCCTATTTTGGATCGTCAGCGCGCCAAATCCTCGACTCTCCAACTTCTGTAAGTACTCCTGTGGGTTCGGAGTTTTAATCCAGACTTCGATTGGATCAATCGAACCCAAATCACTCTGCCCCAAAATAGCCTGCAATTGGCTCAAATTCATCACTACAAATCGATCCCCGGCACTCGGGAAGCTCTGACTTACCTGCCCGACCCTCGCCTGGAAATAAGTATTTTGTGATCCAAGTAAGGTCAAGATTCCATTAACCGCAGATGCCGCCGTTACCGGATCAGTGACAACACTCGGGATCCCAACGTTGCTCTTTGGCTGGATATAAAGTCCTTGACCATCAAAAGCAATAGCAAAATTCTGCGATCCCCAAAGATTCGCAGGCAGAACTACCTCATTCTTATCAAAGAGTACTTTCACAATACTTCCAGTTCCCTTGATTTCAGGAACTGAGAGATTTCCTTCACCGATTGCATGAAGCCTTCTTGAAAGTTCATTCGATGACTCTTGAAATTCGAAGGCGATAAGAGTGCTCCCGGCAGGTACTTGACCGGCAAGAGCAAGGGTTCGAACCGAGGAATCACCTGTAAATGTGGCACTCAAGTGAGTTCCCTTTGGCGTTTGAAACCAACCAAGTAGATCAATCACTGGCGGAATTCCCGATAGAGAAACGGAAATTGATTGCGTATTGCCTAACTCAATCCCGTTTTGAGCAGGAGTTGCTTTGAAAGCGCCATTGCTCGCAAAACCTTTCAAGTCTGGTGCAGCAAGCGCCAACGCTTGTGGTGGCAAACCAACCAATGCGACCGTATCTGAAACCGTGCTCTTGCCTCGAACAGAGGTACCAGTACGCAAGATTGGGAACGCTGAAGAATTTGGCACTAACGAGGCATAGTCACTGGCTCCTGCAAGATCCAATGGCCTAGCCAGATTAGATCCGGTCGAGAGCGAAATATCCAGAGGAACCAAGTTCTGTGCTTGCGTCATCACCTGCTGCGATAAACCGGAGCTATAGCCAAGCGTCAACATGGCTAGAAGTGAAGTCAGCGCCACCATAGAAGCAATCCCCTGCCACAACCCGAAGAACTCCTTGAGAACTACAAATACTTCTCGTCGACGCGAACGCCAGACACTAACCAGAAGTCGCAAGGCCCCGTAGCAGATCACCACGGGCCCGATCGCATAAATGAACGGAATCGTTAGATATCGAGAGTCAGTCACATGGTTCTGTTGCAGATAGAGTCCGAAAAATAAAGCCGCGACCGCAAAGGAAATTATCTGGATCCGCCTCCACGGCCTATCAAGCAGGAGTGAGAGTCCAAAGACCAGCGCCTCTCCCACCACAATAAGCAGCAGATATCGAGGCCAGCCAACGTAAATATCTGACAACCCAGCGTCAAAGCCAAACGCTCCTAAAATCCTAGGAAGAATAAGTGAGACAAGCACTACCAAAATGGTTCCGATACCAATTGGCAGCAGTGACTCCAGCGCAAGCTCTCTTGCGAGCACCGACTTAGGAATTCCTATCCGGCTCAGTGAAGTTCTAAATTGCAGATGATCTCTTCTATGCCGCAGAGCAATCAATGCCAGGAATGCCAATAACAAAGTTACAACTGCAAATTTTAAAAGAGTCAGTTTTCCTGAAAACGCTACAGCCTGATCGCTCGAATTACTCAGGGCATCTTGCGGCCACGTAACGACCAAACTCGGGAAATCAATCGAAAGGTGATCTTCAATAGCAATCACTTTGGCGATGAAATTGTCGGTCCCAATGGAGTTGATTCGCTTAACATCAATTTTCTGAACCCAACCATCAGTTGCCGAGAACGAAGATCGGGACAGTTCTGTTGCCCCTGCAATTCCATCACCAAGCAATAGGGCAGTTCCAACTGGCGGCCCCAGGGTTCCAGAGAAAAGTAGGTCGCGGTTTACAACTCCACGCCCCACAATCGTTAACCCAAAAGCGGATGGACGTGGTGGAACCGTTGCGCTCCCCCCGATTTGAATTACTTCACACTCAGTCGCACTGCATGGTTCTGGTAGTCGACCGCTAACCAATTGAACAGACTTACTTAAATTATCGATTGCACCAAAGTAATAGTGCACGTTGTGGGGATCCGAGAGCTCACGATAAATAATCTCCGATTGAACAGGATTGTCGGAGAGGGTCTTCAACTTGCCCCGCACATATTGATCTGCGGCTTGGTAGTCACTAGGCGACGCGATCACCTGTGAAGAGTTGATCGTTATGTTTTCTTGACCTGCGGGAAGCTTCGAAAGGGAGTAACTAACCAAAGCATTGCCGGTGGCATGCGAGATGCCCTGGATAGCAAGCAATGAGACAAACGAAAGAGCCACCACCCCACTCGTCGACAAGGCGCGAAAGAGGTTCTTCCGGAATCTGGCACTAACCAGGAGCCAGACTTGAGATCGCATTTCGCTAATTTAGCCGCTTCTCGAGACACTTCCTATATGTAGAGCCAGTTTAGCGTCCATAGCCAAGTGATAGATTTGAATCTCATATCCGCTAGATCCCTTATTTCATGTCTAAAGCCATTGCCACACCTCTTGCGGTCACCTACATTTAATTTCCTATCATCATGACTTTCTATAGCTAGGGCGAGGACTCGGCAATGAAAAATACCTGTCGCGAAGCAGTGCTTGAAGCCTTTGAGCGACTTGAAAGTAGAAATCATCGAAAGGATTTTGATCTTGTTGAAGTATTGAATGAGGTCTTAACGACAACTAATGAATATAAGGAATCCACAATCAGGACCCACATAACCTCGAGGATGTGCGTTCAAGCTCCGTTAAATCATGCGACGAAATTTGACGATTTAGATCGAGTAGACATTGGACGTTATAGGAGACGAATTTGGAGATAGAGCCGAGACCGAACCCCGCAAACAGTGCAATTCAACGAAGTGCGGAATTTGAAATGATGGCCTGGCTCGAAACTCAATTGGAGTGCACTCTAAAACCAAAGCGCATAATGCTTTCTGAAGCCGTGAGGTTGGAACTCGATGGGTACTCTGATGATCCGCTTATAGTTTGTGAGGCCTGGGCTCATCAAGGTACCCCGAAGGCTGCTCAAAAATACAAAGTGATGAATGATGCAATGAAAATGGTGCTAGCTCGTTCGATTCTTGGAGATCAAGGCCGGGCCATACTTCTATTTGCGGATGACCTGGCCGCAAAACACTTTCGAGGCAATACTTGGCAAGCCGCCGCACTTAAGGCGAATAGAATTGAAATTTTCGTCGCAGCACTTCCCGAATCTCTAAAAACTGATATTAAGGCGGCTCAACGACTTCAGTATCGTTAGAGATAATTGTTTATTTTCTCGCATTATTCAAACGCCACTCGGCGACAGTTCTCTGTTCATCCGTAAATAGATCCCGCCAACGGTCATCAAGAACTGCACTTTCGATAGTCAGATCAGCGCGCCCAAGACTTAGGAGCCTTAGTAATCCATCCTGAAAGTCACCACTCAAAATGAGCCGGCGCGCAGTTTCAACAGCGCCATGGGTTTGAATCATGCGGATCCATACGGATGGCACATAACCTAGTTTGCGACATTCACGAATTGCCTCTTCGCACGCAAGCGTAAATTCTTTTTGCAACTCGTCCATGGAAGCATTCAAACACTAGTTTTATAAAATAAATATGGTGGAGCTGAGGGGACTTGAACCCCTGACCCCCTGCATGCCATGCAGGTGCGCTACCAGCTGCGCCACAGCCCCAATTTTCTTACGGAGCGGAGTTTAACCCGCTCAACTTGCCTATCTTAATTCAACGAGTTCCAAAGGCAAACGCGGGCAGTCATTCCAGAGACGATCGAGCATGTAATAGTTACGGAGCTCTTGGGACTGGATATGGACCACGAGGTCGGAATAATCGAGCAGGACCCACTGACCCTTGCCCTCTTTGCGAATTGGCTTCTCGCCAATTTCGGCTAACTTCTTGAAGACTTCATCGGCGATAGCCTCGACCTGGCGCTCATTGGCGCCGGTGGCGATCAAGAAGACTTCGGATAAAACCATCTGGTCGGTCATATCGATTGCGACTATATCTTGACCCAACTTTTCATTGACAGCCTCTGCCGCTCTTTGCGCTAACGCTCGGACTTGCTCACTTGCTGCCATAGAGGCCACGCTCCTTGATATAGGTCAAAACTGATTCGGTGAGAAACTCTTTTGGATCTCCACCTGATTCAACGATCTCTCTTACCTTTGTTGCAGAAATATCTAACGCATCGATCTCGACCTCTGGGAAGCCGGATTTTGCTGACTTTTCACCGGGGCGACGTACTACTAGTACGTCTACTAATTTCTTGAGCGCATCTGCTTTATGCCATTTGTCGAAGTTAGCTGCGGCATCGCTACCAAGAATTAGTGTGAATGAATCTTTTGGGAAGAAAGGCTTGAGTTGAGAGATCGTGTCGATCGCATAGGTAGGACCTTCGCGGCGGACTTCGAGGTCGGTCAAGACAACTTTTTCTTGTAAAGCATCTGATAGATCATCGAGTGCGAGCGTTGCCATTTCGATCCGGTCGTATCCAGAGGCCTCTGGTTTTTCGGCGCGCATATACGGGTTGCCAGCAGGGACCACCATGATGGAGTCGAAGCGGTCTGCTAATGATTCGATGATGTGGAGATGTCCACGATGGATGGGGTCAAAAGTCCCACCCAGAATTCCTACTTTTGCGATGTTTTAATCCCGATCTAGACGAAGAACCAGGAACAACAAGAGCGACAAGATGACGAAAGCTGTTACTCCGAAGAAGACAGGAGAGGCTGGAAGTGGGCGGACAACGGTATGTGCCTCACGGGACAGTAGGTGCTTCAGCATTGGGCTACTTTAACCCATCGGGGCCGCGGGCGAGCAATTCCTTGAATTGTGCCTCGTTGAGGATGCGAACCCCGAGTTCAGCGGCCTTTGTGGCTTTAGATCCAGGTGAATCCCCCACTACGACGTAATCGGTTTTCTTGGAGACGCTGCCAGAACTCTTGCCGCCATGAAGGGTGATGACCTCATCAACTCCATCGCGGGTGAAGGCTTCGAGTGATCCGGTGACCACCAAGGTCAGTCCGGCCAAGGTTTGTGGGTTGGTGTTAACGAAGGTATCGACCAGTGAGACTCCGGCGGCACGCCACTTACGGATGATCTCTTGATGCCAGTCGACCTCAAACCATTCGATGATGGATTGGGCGATGATCTCACCGACGCCATCGACTGCGGCTAATTCATCAATGCTGGCGCCCATGATGGCATCGACTGAACCGAATGCTTTAGACAAACTTTGAGCTGCGGTTGGACCAACGTGGCGGATTGAGAGTGCTACGAGCACACGCCAGAGCGGGCGGGACTTTGCACCCTCGAGCGCAGCCAAGAACTTCTCAGCAGTTGCACCCAAGGTGCCATCTTTCTTGGTGAAGAAATCACTGGTGGCTAATTTTTCAGCGGTGAGGTCGAAGAGATCACCTTCATCTGTAACAAGTCCGCTCTCAAGCAGTGCGCTTGCTGCTTCGAAACCTAGAACATCGATATCGAGCGCGGCGCGAGAGCCGATATAGAAGAGTCGTTCCCGCAATTGCGCTGGGCAAGATTGTGCATTGGGGCAACGGATATCGACATCACCGGATGAGATCGCTTTGAGCTTTGTGCCGCAGTCAGGACACTTGGTGGGCATAACAAAGGGGCGCTCTGATCCATCGCGCTTCTCAACAACTGGGCCTAAGACTTCTGGGATTACATCGCCTGCTTTGCGGATGACGACCGTGTCGCCAATAAGGATTCCTTTGCGTAGGACTTCTTCTTGGTTGTGCAAGGTCGCGTTGCTAACTGTTGATCCTGCGACGACAACGGGTTCCATAAATGCGAAGGGAGTTACGCGGCCAGTACGACCAACGCTGACTTTGATATCTAATAACTTGGTTGTGACTTCAACGGGTGGGTATTTGTAGGCGATCGCCCATTTAGGTGCGCGCGAGGTAAATCCAAGTTGATTTTGGATTTCGATCTCGTTGACTTTGATGACGATTCCATCGATCTCGTGTTCTACATCGTGGCGATGAAGTTGGTAGTACTCAATAAACTTTTCAACTTCTTTGCGAGTCTTTACAACTTTGTATCGAGCACTTGTTGGCAAACCCCACGACTTAAGAAGTTGGTAGGCGCCTGATTGACTTTCAAAGGTTGCGCCTTCGATCGCGCCAATTCCATGAACCACCATCGATAGCGGTCTGCTGGCAGTTACCTTGGGATCTTTCTGGCGCAGCGAACCTGCAGCAGCGTTGCGCGGATTGGCGAAGGCGGCTTTGCCGGACTCTTGAATCTCTTCGTTAAATTCATTGAAGGCTTTGATCGGGAAGAAGACCTCACCGCGAACTTCTAGCAACGATGGAATGTTTGTGCCTTTGAGTTCATGTGGGATAACAGAGATGGTCTTTACATTGAGCGTTACATCTTCACCGGTTACTCCATTACCGCGGGTGAGCGCTTGGACGAGTTTGCCGTCGCGGTAGAGCAGGTTGATAGCGAGGCCATCGACTTTCACTTCACAGAGCCAAGTGTTCTTTACTCCTGCTTTCTCGATTCGGTCAAACCAAGTAGCCAGTTCATCGAGGCCAAAGACATTGTCGAGTGAGGTCATGCGTTGGATGTGATCGCGCGCCTCAAAACCGGTGGCGAATCCCCCGCCGACTATCTGGGTTGGGGATTCGGCTGAGCGATATTGCGGATATTTGTTCTCGAGCGCCTCGAGCTCTTTAAGCTTGGCGTCGAACTCGGCATCACTGACGATGGGTTTATCGAGGACGTAGTAGCGGAATTGATGGTCGCGAAGTTCTTCGGCCAGGGCTGCAATCTGCTCGGCTACCTTCGCTGACATATGCAAAAACTACAGGGTGGCGCTGACGGTGGCAGAGCCGACAACCCGATCGCCATCGTAAATAACTAAGCCTTGACCGGTGGCGAGTCCAAGAAGTGGCTCATCAAGCACAGCAGTAATAGATGTATCGGTGGCGGTGTAAGTGCAAGGTAGCGGCGCTCCGTGCGCGCGGATCTGAGCGAAGCCGCGATGCTCCGTATTGAATACTGGAGGTAGGGCGCACCAGATTGGCTTTTCGCCGGTGATGGCGGTGACGGCAAGCGCATCTTTGGTACCAACAACAACGGTGTTGGACTTTGGTTCGATCTTAAGAACATAACGGGGAACTCCACCGGCGGCAGGAACACTTAAACCGAGTCCACGGCGTTGTCCGATTGTGTAGGTGTAGGCGCCTTGGTGTTCACCGACCTGATTGCCTTCTTCATCAACGATTGGGCCGACCTCGCTACCTAACTTGTCGCGCAACCAACCCGCGTTGTTGCCAGACGGAATAAAGCAGATGTCATGGCTATCAGGCTTGTTAGCAACGTAAAGTCCGCGCGCTTTAGCTTCTTTGCGGACGTCTTCCTTCTTGGTATCCCCCAAAGGAAACATTGCGCCAGCAATCTGCTTGGCATTCAGGACTGCTAATACATATGACTGATCCTTGAGTGGATCTACGGCGCGGTGCAGCGTGCGACCTAATTCGCCATCCTTTGTAATCGCGTAGTGACCAGTTGCAACGGCGTCATAACCGAGTGCGCTTGCACGATCCAGTACAGCTTCGAACTTAATTTTTTCGTTGCAGCGCAAGCATGGGTTTGGAGTGCGGCCCTGCGCGTACTCTTCAATAAAGTTTTCGACAACGCCGGCATGGAACTCTTCAGCCATATCCCATATATAAAAAGGAATACCGATCATGTCCGCAGCGCGACGAGCGTCGTGTGAATCTTCGATGGTGCAACATCCGCGAGCACCCGAACGATATTTCTGCGGGTTGGATGACAATGCAAGGTGAACGCCGATTACTTCGTGGCCGGCATCAACCGCGCGGGCAGCGGCGACCGCGGAATCCACGCCCCCACTCATTGCGGCGATTACCTTCATTACTTTGCCCCTTTATATGCGGCACGCACCTGAGCTACGACGCCAGCGATTACCTCACCCACCGTATGAATTTCTTCGGCCGTGGTTGATGCTCCAAGAGAGAAGCGTAACGAAGCGCGCACATCGCGCTCGTCCAAGCCCATCGCGAGCAGGACATGGCTAGGGCGTTGTACGCCTGCGCTGCAGGCTGAGCCTGTTGAGGATGCGATCCCCGCGTTATCGAGCATTAATAATAAGGAATCACTCTCTGTCCCTGGGAAGGTGATGTTGAGGATGCCGGGCAACATCTCTAGCGCGCTGCCGTTGATGCGGGCATCGGGCACCGCCTCGAGAACAACTTTGGCGAGTAACGAGCGGAGTCCTGAAACCTTGGCGTAGTTCTCCTCGCGATGTGCTGCGCTCCACTTAGCAGCTGCGGCGAAGGCGACGATCGATGGAGCGTTAAGGGTGCCGCTTCGAATATCGCGCTCTTGTCCCCCTCCATGCAAGACCGGAGTGATATCAATCCCGCGCTTAAGGATCAGCGCTGCAACACCTAAAGGTCCACCAATCTTGTGTGCACTGATAGTTGCCGAGGTTGCACCTAACTCTGCAAAATTAAATGGCACCTTGCAGAAACTTTGTACTGCATCGGTGTGGACCGGAATTGTTCCCGCCATGGCCACAACTTCTGCGATCGGTTGAATTGTTCCGATCTCATTGTTGGAGTGCATGACACAGATCAGGGCAATGTGATCACGTTCTGCCTTAATGATCTCGGCAAGCGCATCTAGATCGATTAGCCCATGAGATGAAATTGGAACATGAATTACAATCGCGCCTTCATGCTCCTCTAACCATTCAACGGGTTCCAAAGTCGCGTGGTGTTCAAAGGCGGCAACGACAATCACATTGCGAAGTAGATCTGCCTCAACTGCCTTCCAATAGAAACCCTTGATGGCCAGATTATTGGCCTCAGTTCCGCTGCCGGTAAAAATAACTTCACCAGGTTGGCAGCCGGCTATTGCTGCGATCTCTTCGCGCGCCTCCTCTACCTTCTTGCGGACGGCACGACCAGCAGTGTGAAGGCTCGAGGCATTACCAAATTCTTTGATCTGAGCGGTGAGGGCATCCAACGCCTCAGGAATCATCGGCGTGGTAGCCGCGTGATCGAGGTAGATATCCATGGGATAAGTCTACGAAGGTTCTCACTTCATGAGTTCACCTGACCTTCAGCAACGCTTTACCTCAAGGGTTACTTCAGGCTTGATTGAAGGCTGACTATATGAGCCATGAGAGTTGCAATCGTCACCGAGAGTTTCTTGCCTCAGGTAAACGGCGTCACCAATTCAGTCTTAAGAGTCCTGGAATTCCTAGAGTCCCAGGGACACCAAGCGATGGTTATCGCACCCGAGTCCGACGGCGGGCCACGTGAATATCACGGCGCCAGAATCAAAAGGGTACCTGCACTACCCCTGCACTCGATTCTGCCCATTGGCCTGCCGGTCGCGGTTCCTTCTCGCAAGCTCGAATACTTGATCGATGGCTTTGCGCCCGATGTCTTGCACCTCGCATCGCCCTTTGCACTAGGCGGATACTCTGCACGAATCGCTCGACGCCTGGGGTTGCCTTCACTGTCGATCTATCAAACGGATTTGGCTGGCTTTGCACGCCACTACGGAATGAATATCGCGCATAGTTCGCTGCGCAAGATCGTTGGCAAGATTCATGCCAGCACCGATCGCACTCTGGCTCCATCAACTGCAGCATGTGGCGATCTGCGTGAACAAGGCGTACCCAATGTCCACTTGTGGCGACGAGGAGTGAATACCTCGCTCTTTCATCCGTCAAAGCGCGATGAACTCCTTCGCCACGCGTGGGGCGCTCCCAACAAGTTGGTCGTGGGATATGTCGGACGCTTAGCAAACGAGAAGCGCATTGGTGATCTGGCAGTGCTTGATCGCGATCCACGAGTACAACTCGTCATCGTCGGTGATGGACCCGCCCGTGAAAAATTGCAGCGCGAACTGTCGAATGCAATCTTCACTGGATTCAAATCGGGAGAAGAACTCGGCACCGCTTATGCCAGCTTCGATTTATTTATCCACCCAGGACCAAACGAGACCTTTTGCCAAGCGGTTCAAGAAGCACTTTCTGCAGGAACACCATGCATCGTCCCACTTACAGGTGGACCTGCTGACTTAGTAACGAATGGTGCTACTGGATACATCATCGATACAAGTGATTCGGTCGCGTTGCATGCCACTGTTAAGCATTTCATGGAGCGCGGTGACCGAGCCGAGATGTCGCTTCTTGCTCGTGACTCTGTAGAGACCCGCACATGGAGCGCTATCAATCATCAACTGATCAACCACTATCGCGCCGTTATTGAATCGCGTCATGCTGCAAGTTATCCGGTCGGAGCGGTCGCATGAGAATTGTGCATGTTGCAAATTTCTACGGACCTAACTCCGGTGGTATCAAAACAACTCTGCATGAATTAGGTCGCGGCTATCTAAAGTACGGTCACGACTTCATTTACATTGTGCCTGGCTCACAGTTCTTGCAAGAACAAACTCCGTATGGTCGCAAGATCACACTTCCCAGTGTGATGCTTCCCGGTAGTGGCAACTATCGAATCATTA
>Ga0364866_10240_pt3 | contig 31086 bp, 35 predicted proteins | sample ExccelAu500001D3_3_FD_206913 | JGI IMG/M metagenome (GOLD analysis project Ga0364866, IMG submission 206913) | Enriched cells from Trout Bog Lake Hypolimnion, Wisconsin, USA - BchlTB.Aug13.5000.01.D3 | ecosystem: Environmental > Aquatic > Freshwater > Lake > Hypolimnion/Profundal zone | place... | reverse complement strand
TCGTAAAGCATTGATTATACGAATTTTTCTCCTTTTTCCAGTCTCACATCATTTACAAACTGCCTGATTTGCTGTTCATCGGATTTTTTACAAATCAGCAAAACATTCTCCGATTCAACTACAATATAATCAGTCAATCCTTCAAGCACAACTAACTTATCCTGTGGCATATTCACAATACAATTGGAAGAATCAAATAACATGACATTCTTGCCAACTATGGCATTACCATTCTCATCTTTTGAGCGGTTCTCAAAGAGCGAACCCCAAGTACCAAGATCAGACCAGCCAAAATCAACGGCAAGGACATAAACGTCACTTGCTTTCTCCAAAATCCCGTAGTCGATAGAGATACTCTTACAAACCCCATAAGCATTATTGATGAACTTAGATTCGTCAGGTGTTCCATATTGTCCGATCCCCTGGCGGAATAAGATATTTATTTCTGGAAGTAGGTCGGAGAATGCTTTCATAATGGTTTTTAACGACCAAATAAAAATTCCGGCATTCCATAAAAAATCACCACAATTGATAAATGTGGTAGCAAGATCAAGATCCGGCTTTTCAGTAAAAGTTTTAACTTTTTTTAAATGTGGGTCCTTTGGATAAACGGTCTCTTCTTCAAACTGAATATATCCATACCCTGTGTCAGGCCTGCTTGGACGAATACCAAGGGTAATAAGCCAATCATGTTCACTGGCTGCCTGAAGTGCAGTAAGGATATTTTCCAAAAAATTTTCTTCTTTTAGTATAATATGATCGGAAGGAGCCACAACAATGCAGGCATCCGGATCTTTTGCCAGAATCCTGTAATTTGCATAGGCAATACAGGGTGCTGTATTCCTTCTTGCCGGCTCACAAAGGATTTGTTCGTCGTTTATTTCCGGTATCTGTTCCTTAACCAGAGACTTATATGATTCATTGGTGACAATGTATATGTTTTCGGTGTTCATGATCTTTGAAAACCTTCGATAGGTTTGTTGGATCAGAGTCTCTCCGGTTCCCAGAATATCAATAAATTGCTTGGGATGACTGGTTCGGCTCATTGGCCAAAACCTCGCTCCGATTCCCCCGGCCATAATTACACAAAAGTGATGAGTTGATTTCTTCATTCGAAAAGGCTTGAAATTCACAGCAAAAGTACTATATAAAAAACAGAATTCAATGAATCAGCGAGAGTTGTCAGGTCGGCTTGGGAATAACCCTCGCCTTTGGACTAAAAAGGTAAATCCTACCATTATCAAAACAAACACATCTATAACGTTTCCGAAGTTTTTCCTGCTTCCTGAATATTCTACCCGCAGGTAGTCTAAAAATGGTACCATAAGCCAACGATTCAATAAATACAGAATCATCTGGTTCATTATATTTATTTAATGCCCCAACCAGGTACTCATTCGATTTAGAGGAAGAATGTGGATTTTTAATATGGCTTACCAGGTGAAAAAGCACATCTTCCGGAAAAATAGAATCCTTCAACAAAGGTACCATAAGGGACAAGTAATGGTTTTTCCATTCCTGGCCGTGTGGACGAGGACGGCGTTTCCTCCGGAACATATCAAAAATATTTCCTGATGCATTATTTTCAACCCAAACTTCATGGTGTGCCATTTCATGTACGAGGGTGATTAAAAAATCAAATCTGTTAAGGTTCTTGTTTACGGAGATTCTAGCCGGAATATTATTGATTGGTCCCCGATAATCTCCGAATTTTGAAGTGCGGGCTTTCGCAATCCTTAGATGTACCGGATTAACCTTAAACCAATTGAGGATATAATCAATAGAATTTTCGGGGATCAATGTTTGAAGATCAGGAATAATTATCCTGGCAGTGATCGGGGAAAAATTAAAATAGTCTGGTTTGGTTTTTGACTCCATGTAGGGCAGTTGCATGATTTCGGTTTTTTATTATGATAATTCTGATGGTAGGCAGTAGTAGTGCAAGACCCTGCAATAAATGTGAAAATTATCGCCAGTAGTATAAATCCGAATCGGTTAAATTTCATTATGCAAATATACAAATAGATAGATTTTCGATGAATATTTTAATATCGTAAATCCATAATCCAACGTCCAATCTGAAATCGTAATTCGTCAAATCGTAAATTGTTGTAATTTTATCAAAAATTTTACTGTGAATCTAAGAGTGATAACCCATACTGGCGACTATGTCCTGTTGATGAAAAAGGTTTTTACGAAACCCCAGAAAGGAAAAATTTTTTGGGAGCGACTGCTGGATGAAATTCAGGGTTTAGGAATTGAATCCATAGGTATCGTGGCGTTTATTTCTGCATTTATGGGCGCTGTCGTCGCCATACAAACCGCTTACAATATTGACAGTCCTTTCATCCCACTCTCAATGGTGGGATGGACAACTCGTCAATCGGTTATTCTCGAATTCTCACCTACAATAATTAGCCTGATACTGGCAGGAAAAGTCGGATCAAGGATTGCTTCTGAGATTGGCACCATGAGGGTCACAGAGCAAATAGATGCTTTGGAGATCATGGGTGTTAACTCTGCGAATTACTTAATCTTCCCCAAGGTCATTGCTTTACTTCTGATTAATCCAGTCCTAATCATTTTAAGCATGTGGATGGGCATCCTGGGGGGATGGCTGGCAATGTGTGCAACAGGTTTAGCTACAACAAATGACTATGTGACAGGAATACGTATTGATTTCCAAGTTTATATTGTTTTTTACGCAATCGTGAAAACCCTCTTTTTTGCTTTTATCATTTCAACAATCTCAGGGTTTTATGGATATAAAACCAATGGTGGAGCATTGGAAGTAGGACAAGCCAGCACAAAAGCTGTTGTTTACAGTAGCATTCTTATCATTACTTTCAACCTCATCCTTACCCAACTTCTTTTAACATGATCGAAGCAAAGGAAGTAAATAAATATTTTGGCGATCATCATGTCTTGAAGAACATCTCCTGTACCTTTGAAAAAGGCAAAACAAACCTTATTATTGGACAGAGCGGATCGGGAAAAACAGTCCTGATGAAATGCCTTGTCGGATTGTATGAAGTCGATAAAGGAATAGTTCTTTATGACAATCGGAATTTCTCAGAGATGAATTTCGAACAAAGAAAGAGTCTCAGGCAGGAAATCGGAATGCTTTTCCAGGGAGGTGCCTTATTTGATTATATGACAGTGGAAGAAAATGTGATGTTCCCATTAAGCATGTTTACAAAGCAAACAAAACCAGAAAAACTAGCTAGGGTCAACTTTGTTCTTGAAAGGGTTAACCTCGACAATATCAATCACCTCATGCCTTCTGAACTCAGCGGAGGAATGCGCAAACGGGTAGCCATAGCAAGAGCCATATCGATGAATCCAAAATATCTTTTCTGTGATGAACCAAATTCCGGCCTTGATCCTCAAACTTCAGGTGTAATTGATAAACTTATCAAAGAAATCACCGATGAATATGGCATCACAACAATTGTCAATACCCATGATATGAATTCAGTATTAAGCATAGGCGATACTGTTGCTTTCATTTATAATGGTGAACTCTGGTGGAAAGGAAACAATAGTACCATCTTAAAGACAGATAATAAAGAACTTAATGACTTCGTTTTTGGGACCGAACTCACTTCCAGACTTAAGCAGTGATTTATGAATTATCTTGACATCATTATCCTCTGTATTCTGGGACTTCTGATCATCAATGGAATCCGAAAAGGTTTTATCTTAAGTTTTGCCACTCTCATTGCACTTATCCTGGGTATTTGGGCTGCCATACACTTTTCTGGGTTCATGAACAACTTCCTTTACAAAACATTTCATCCATCAGGGACCTGGCTAACAATTCTTTCTTATGTAACTACCTTTTTACTGGTCGTTATCATTGTTACCATTATTGCCCGTTTACTTGAGAAGATTGTTAAAACGGTCGGATTAGGAATCATTAACCGGCTGATTGGAGGATTATTTGGCTTTGTAAAGGGGTTCCTTGCTATTAGTTTCTTATTGTTTATCCTGGTTCATTTCGACACAAATGAATTCATCATCTCTCATAAAACAAAAGAAACTTCACATTGTTATCCATACATAGATATGGCGTTTCCAATCTATACCCATTTGTTATTCAAGTGATTCATTAAATGAATTGATCACTATTCTATTTGTTTCCAACAATAATAATGGAAAAAATAACCAAGACAAACACACAATAAAGTATTAGAGAACCCAGGATCATTAAAAAAATTTACAGATCAAATCTGAGTAAAAAATTCTATTGTTGAATTAAATAACCCTGTAATTTTTCTAAAACTGCCTCTGGGGTAATTGCCCTGATACATTCGCAGTTTTCGGTTTTCCTGCAGGCATCACAATTTTTATTCATTACCAGGAAAGTTGCGTTTTTCCCTATCGGAGCCCAGCGTTCTGGAAAGATAGGACGCATAGGAGCGTAAATACCTATGGCTCGTTTTCCTAGGGCAGCAGCAATATGCAGAGGTCCGGTACTTGCAGCAATAAGGCCATCACAAGAGTTGATGAATGCCAGAAGTTCAGCAAGCGACTGTTTTCCTGTCAAATCAGTGACCCGATCATGATGTTGAACCAGAAAATCCTTCATCAGGGAGCTTTCTTCCTTTGTTCCAGTAATATATATGCAGAATTTGTCTTCAGGAAGAATAGCAATCAGTTTTGAAAAATTATCCAATCCCCATTCACGCGCACTTCCCTTTGATTTAGGATGCAGAATCAGGTTAAACCGTTCCCGATCAGATGGCTGAATATTTGTTGATTCAGGGATTTTTGTCAGTTTATATAAACCGGATAATTCTGCAACAGTATATTCCTCTTTAATACCTAATGGCTTAAGAAGTTTAAGGTTGAGTTGTGCTTCGTGAAGGTTTGATTTTTTCCGGCTGTAATGAACAAGGTTATTACAATAGAGCCAGGAATACCAACGATGAGATGAACCGATTCGTAATGGTATCTTTGATTTCTTTGCAAATTTCTGTACTTTTTTAACCGGAAAGACATGAAGGATAACATCTGCTTTTAATTTTCTTTCTTCTTTCCTCCACCCTTTTTTATTCATCCCTTGTTTAATCTCGTCCCAATCAAGAAATTCATCCACATATTCACACGCATCAATAATAGGCTTCGTGTACTTTTTTCCAAGAAAAAGAATATAACAACCCGGAAATTCCCGTTTTAGAACTCCTGCCAGAGGTAAGGTAAGAATTACATCACCTAAATTATCGGTACGGCTTATGACAATCCGTTTCACCCGTTGATGGCTTTTATACCTGGCAGTTCTTTTCCCTCAATATATTCGAGCATGGCCCCGCCACCAGTAGAAACATAACTGATTTTATCCTTAAGGTTATATTTATCTATGGCTGCTACTGAATCCCCACCACCTACCAGTGAGAAAGCACCATGCTCAGTAGCTTTCGCAATGGCCAAAGCAATCTGCTTTGTACCATTTTCAAAAGTATGCATCTCGAATACTCCCATAGGGCCATTCCATAATATGGTTGAAGATTGTTCAATAACAAGTTCAAATTTCTGTAGGGTTTTCGGACCGATGTCCAGTCCCATCCAGGGATCGGGAATATCATGAGCATTGCAGGTTCTGATATTGGCATCGTTTGAAAAAGCATCAGCAATGATGGCATCCACAGGTAAATATAAATTAACCCCTTTCTTTTTTGCTTCATCTATTATGTTTCGGGAAGTCTCAAAAAGTTCCTCTTCCATCATTGAGTTTCCGATTTCTCCACCCATGGCTTTGATGAAAGTAAACATCATTCCCCCTCCTATGATTAGATTATCAACCTTATTCATTAGGTGAGTTATAATTTCAATTTTTCCAGAAACTTTAGCTCCACCAAGAATAGCTGTAAAAGGATGTATGGCTTCTTTGAGAACTTTATCCAGGTGGGTGATCTCTTCGGCCATCACATAACCAAAACATTTTGCTTCAGGAAAAAATTTAGCAATAATTGCAGTCGAGGCATGGGCACGGTGAGCTGTACCAAATGCATCATTTACATAAATATCACCTAGTGAGGCAAGTTTCTTTGCAAAGACTTCGTCCCCCTTTTCTTCCTCTTTGTAAAAACGCAGATTCTCAAGAAGCATTACTTCCTCTGGCCTCAATTGGGCTGACATATCCTTTGCTGATTGTCCTATGCAATCGTCAGCAAATTTCACATTCAATTCTAAATGTTCAGAAAGATAGGGAAGAAGATGTTTTAGAGAAAACTGTTCTTCAGGTCCTCCTTTTGGACGGCCCAAATGCGACATCAGAATAACCGAACCGCCGTCAGCCAATATTTTCCTGATGGTGGGAAAGGTGGCATCGATCCTGGTAGTATCGGAAATTTGATTATTACTGTCTAAAGGAACATTAAAATCTACACGGATCAGTGCTTTCTTGTCCTTAAAATTAAAATTATCAATAGTTTGCATAATAGTTCGTTATTTATAATCAGTACAAAAATAAGATTTTCGCATGGAAAACTGCAACAATTTTTAATTTTACCCTTAAATTAGACGACTTTAGCATTAAGAACAGAGCCTTGTTTCTTATTTGAACATAAACTATGAAAAAGCTATCCGTTGTTGTCATCACCAATAATGAAGAAAGGAATATTCTTCGGTGCATCAATTCTGTGAAAGAGGTAGCAGATGAAATACTGGTTATAGATTCATTTTCTACCGACCGTACAACCGAAATCTGTAAAAATGAAGGCTGTAGCGTGATTTCTCATTCATTTGAAGGATATGGTCAACAAAAACAATTTGGTGTGAATCAGGCACAAAATGATTGGATACTATCATTGGATGCTGACGAAGTAGTAACGGAAGAACTACAAAAGGAAATCAAAACCCTGCTTAAACAAGATGAGCTCCCTCATGCAGGGTATTCTATTCCATTCTCTTTATTTTATCTCGGTCGGATTCTACGTTATTCAGGCACTGGCAAAGAATTTCACCTTCGATTGTTTGACAGGAATAAAGGCAACTTCACTTTGGTAAAAGTTCATGAAGGGCTGCAAATGAAAGGCTCAATTGGAAAGCTGAATGGGAAAATAATCCATTATTCCTACCGTGATCTTTTCCATCATCTTCAGAAGCTTAACACTTATACCTCGCAGGCAGCCGAGGATTATTTTGCGAATGGAAAAAAGTTTTCAAAGGCCTGGATTATTTTTAAATTTCCGGTTAGTTTTTTCGTTTTTTATTTTATCCGGCTGGGAATACTTGATGGTTTTCCCGGATTATTATGGTCGTTTTTTGCAGCCTTTTATGGCTCCTTAAAAGTAGCAAAAACCATTGAAATGCAAGAGAGAAGATGATGACTTACCTGTTTATTCCAGTGCTGATTTGTTTACTCGTTCTGATTTGGTTGGTTCTCGAATATGGAATTCTTATTCCTGGGAGAAAGGGCCTTCCCATTTTGATGTATCATAAAGTTTCAACAGGAAAAGAAGATGGAATTACCATTTCAAAAGAAAAACTACAACGACAATTTGAATATATTCTTCACAAAGGGTATCAAACTCTGTCATTCAAAGACCTTAATGAAACGGTAAAAATTGGTCGACCATTACCTAAAAAGCCGTTGATCCTAACTTTTGATGATGCATATGTGGATTTTCTGGTGAATGCGGTTCCTTTATTACGAAAGTTTGGATTTAAGGCAACTGTATTTATTCCGGTTGGATATATGGGCAAGACCAATAGCTGGGATCATGGATCTGACTCCATCCTCTCGGCAAATGAAATTAATAAACTGACAAATATAGATGATATTGAATTCGGGATTCATTCTTTTCTTCACCGAAGCTATGCCGACATGGACCCGGATGGAATTGAAAAGGACCTGGAACTTTGTATTCAGACGCTTGGTTATCATAATATCCCATTTGTTCGGGTATTAGCATACCCTTATGGAAGTTATCCAAGAAAAGACATATACCTAAAAGCAAGGATGAAAGACATCTTTCGTAAGTCACACCTTCAATTTGCACTTAGAATAGGTAATAAAATCAATCCTTGGCCACTAAAGGACCCTTACGAAGTAAAAAGAATTGATATCAAAGGCCTTGACAATTTCTATACGTTTAAAACTAAATTAAAGAAAGGAAGAAGGAAATTTTTTTCCTGAAACAGAATGGCACTAACTTTCTATAGGCAATTTATCCGGGCTAGTTATATCCTCGGTCTTTCGGTTCTGATCATCTTTGTGCCTCATTCTAAGATAATGCTAAGCATTGCCCAATTTTGGCTGGCCGGAGTCTTTGCCATGGATCGTTTCAACAATCGGAAATGGCTTGAATATTTTCGCAGTAATTCCTTGTTGAAATGCATTTACGGAGCTGTCCCAATCAGCTTCTACTTTTTATTCCATAGCATCTTGAAAGGATTCCGGGCCTTCATCAACAATCGTCCTGTAATGATATTCAGTTCAATCCTGTTGTTGCACTTTATCGGATTGATTTTTACTACAGATTTTTCTTATGCAACCAAGGATATCAGAACAAAACTGCCTTTGTTCTTGTTACCACTATTCATTTCGACATCGCCTGCTTTTAATAAGCGTTACTTTTATGGTTTCATGTTATTATTCATTGCTTCAGTTATGGTTAGGACCCTTATGAATTCCTGGAACCTGTTCGCTGGGCATTTTGTTGATATCAGGGACATCTCAAAATCAATTTCACATGTTGTTTTAGCCCTTCATATCAGTTTGGTTATATTCACTTTGGGTTATTTTATTGTAAAGAGTAGAACATTTTCCATAGGTTTGAAGGTTCTGTTTGTTGTTGTTGATTTTTGGATGATGACTTATTTGGTACTGGCTCATTCAGCAACTGGTCTGGTTATTACAGGTCTGACAGTGTTAATCTTTGTCATCGTTTTACTATTACGAAGTCACAAGATTTGGTTGAAAATTAGTCTTTTATCGTTTTTATTGATTTCTATTGGCTTTACAACGATCTCTTTTTCCCGGATTGTCAAAGAATATTATCATGTAAACCCTATTGATTTTTCCAGATTGGATAAAACATCTTCTCTGGGTCATCCTTATTTTAACGATACGGTAAGCAAACAAACTGAAAATGGATACTACCAATACATTTATATCCAGATGAATGAATTGAAGGAAGCCTGGAACAAGCGAAGTTCTATCCCGTTTAGTGGAAAGGATAAAAAAAATCAACTGATCACCAACACCCTTGTCAGGTTTCTTACTTCAAAAGGGCTCAGAAAAGATGCCAATGGGATGAATCAACTTTCCAACAAGGATATTAGGGCGATTGAAAAGGGGATAGCAAATGTCGTATTCACCTGGGATTTCAGTATCCGTGGACAAATCTATGAACTATTGTGGGGATTGGATGAGTACCGGAAATCAGGAGATCCTACAGGTTCCAGCTCGATGCAACGGCTCGAATTTTGGAAAGCTTCATGCGGAATAATCAAAGATAATTGGCTTACTGGTGTTGGTACCGGAGATATGAACGAAGCCTTTCAAAAACAGTATGACAAGATGAATTCTAAATTGGCACCAAACCAGCGATGGCGATCACACAACCAGTTTCTCTCTATTTTTGTCGGGTTTGGGATTTTTGGTCTCATCTGGTTCCTTTTTGCAATTCTTTATCCTGCGCTTTCCCTTGGGAAATTCAAAGATTATTTCTTTCTGATTTTTTTTATTATTGCTATGCTCTCCATGATAACAGAAGACACGATAGAATCACAAATGGGCGTTACTTTTTTTGCTTTCTTTTATTCTTTTTTTCTTTTTGCCAGAAAAGAAACAGATAAAATTTGATAGAACATCTTAATGGAACCTTTTCCCAATTTTCATTTTATACCCGGCTCCTATACTGAATAAAAACCCACCTTCCCCTGATTCATAATAGTATGTGCTGTATATATTACCATAAGCTTCTCCCAGATCCATATATGCAAATGGAGTGTTTTCGGAGGCTTTCAGGTCATAAAAGAAATGGGCAAAACAGGGTAAAACCTTCCATTTTTTACCTTTTTTACATATCCCAGAATTTCATCTGTACCATATGATCCGAATCCCAAACCAATCCCTGTCTCAGTTTTGTTGAAATACTGGAAAGCAGGTTTTGCTTCCTGATCCTGCGCAGTGACAAGATTATACAGACCCGATATCAGCAATATAATAAAAATGCCTGATAATTTGTACATTTTATCTTTAGAAATTTTAATGAATTGGCAGATAAAAGTACAAAATTCAATGGAACGATAAATTTCTTTAAATTGCAGCCGATTAGTTTTATGATATACTCATGAAAAACACGCTACCAATATCTTCCGACAAATGGTTGATCATTGTAAACCCTAATGCTGGTGTAAAAAAAGGAGTTAAAGACTGGCCCTTGATTTCCCGTCTTCTGAATTCTGCAGGGATTTCACACCTTTGTGTACTTACTGAACAGCGTAATCATGCCAACCAATTAGTGGGTGAATTTATCAAAGAGGGTTATCGTAAAATTGCTGTAGTAGGTGGCGATGGTACCATGAACGAAGTTGTGAATGGGATCTATCAGCAAAAAGATGTATCACCCCTGGAAATAAAACTCGGAATGATTCCTGTTGGAACTGGCAACGATTGGTGCAGGACTTTCGGAATACCATTTGATTATAAAGCCGCCATCGATATTCTGAAAAAAGAAAAAACATTTCTGCAGGATGTTGGAAAGATTAATTATTTCAAAAATCAGGATTCTATTCAACGTTATTTCATCAACATTGCTGGGATGGGTTATGATGCACTCGTTGCTAAAAAAACAAATATTTCAAAAGAGAAAGGCAGAGGTGGTTCACTTACCTATCTGTTCTTTGTGTTTTCAAGTCTTTTTCAATATAAATTCATTGAATCTGTCATAGAAGTTGATGATCAATTGGTATTTAAAGGTGAGATGTTTTCAATGAATGTTGGCATCTGTAAATATAGCGGGGGAGGCATGATGCAGGTGCCAGGAGCCATACCTGATGACGGACTTTTTGATGTTACCCTGATTAAAAAAACTTCAAAATGGATGGTGATACGTTATGCAAATAAACTCTATGATGGTACCATGGTCGATCTTCCATTTATCAGTACGTTTCGAGGAAAGGCAATCCGGATCAGATCTGTAGGAAAAATTTACCTCGAAGCCGACGGCGAATCCTTGGGTCACTCACCTTTCATTTATGAAATTCTCCCCCAGGGTTTGAAAGTGATTGTTGGTACTTAATGCAAAATGACCATTTCGCGTTGCCTGTTAAGTAGATTCCTTCCAATCTCCATTTGCCTTGATCAACCCTATCAGTTCTTCTACAGCGATAGATTCGTCCACATCTCTCTTTACCACCTCCTGAGCCTTATAGAGCAAAACTTTCCCTTTTCCAGCACCGATATAACCGTAATCTGCATCTGCCATTTCCCCCGGACCATTGACAATACAACCCATAACAGCAATTTTTAAACCCTTGAGGTGACTGGTACGGGCTTTCACGTTTTCCAGGACATTCTGGATATTAAAAAGTGTCCGGGCACAGGAAGGGCAGGAAATAAATTCTGTCTTTGTAATGCGAGCACCAGTTGCTTGTAAGATTTCATAAGCAACTGGTATCTCATATTCAGGATCTTCTGTTATGGAAACCCGGATCGTGTCACCGATACCATCTGCCAGCAAACTGCCGATGCCGATTGCTGATTTAATTCGACCATCTTCACCTGAACCTGCTTCAGTAACCCCAAGATGTATTGGATAATTCATTCCTTCTGATTTCATCTTATCCACCAACAACCGGTTTGTAGCGATCATAACCTTCACGTTGCTTGCTTTCATTCCCAGTACAACATCATGGAAATTATGGGCCTCACATGCCCTTGCATACTCAAGGGCCGATTCTACCATCCCTTCAGGTGTATCCCCAAACCGCGCCATCATACTTTCCGAAAGAGAACCATGATTCGTACCAATCCTGATCGCCGTTCCATGTTCTTTGCAAATTTTCAGTAACGGGCCAATCCGGTCATAAATCCTATTTAGTTCATTTTCATAATTTTCACCCTCCATCCTCAAGTCTCTATCCTCTGACTTCCAACCTCTGCCCTCTGCCTTCATGAAGTTCCCGGGGTTAATCCTCACTTTCTCAACAATTCCTGCTGCAATTTCTGCTATCTTTGGGTTAAAATGAACATCGGCGATCAAAGGAGTTTGATAACCACACTTTCGAAGTTCAGCTTTTATGTTTCTCAGGTTTTCTGCTTCCCTGATTCCAGGCACTGCAATTCTCACATATTCACAACCAACTTTGATCATCCTGATGGCTTGGGCTACCGTGGAATCAGTATCAAGGCTACTGGTATTGGTCATAGATTGCACCCTGACTGGGTTACTTCCTCCAAGAGGAACATTCCCGATATTGATCACCCGAGTTTGAAATCGGTTTGAGATCATGTTTATAAATTAATAGAATAATTCATTTCTCTGACAATGCTGTCTAATACACCACCTCACCACCTCACCAGTTCACTACCTAAGTCCCTTTACCCTGGGTTTTCCAGCTACAAAGTCCTTTAGATAATAAGGCTCAAAATAGGCAAGATTTTCAAACTTTTTATTGGAGAATTTTTCATCAGAAAGTCCGGTCATGAATTTGGCGGAGGCCTGAAAATCTTCCAAAAACATTGCATTTAATTGTTTTTCAAACAGAGTCCAGCATTTTAATGAACCATCACCCGCAATTACAATCATGTTTTTTTCAAGGTACTCCTTAAAAGAATTTTTATCTATGACCTCAGCCTTGGTTTCTCTTATTTCTTCCCCTCTTTCATTAAATATTGCACAATAAACTTCCATTCTGCGTGCATCGATCATGGGGCAGTAAAGGATGTTATCCTCGCACTCATTATTTGGGCGGGACTTTTTGAATTGGGTCATGCCGAGGGCCATTGCCTGTAAAGTTTTCACCCCAATCAACGGTTTATCCAAAGCAAAACACAATCCTTTAGAGGCTGCTACCCCAATCCTCAATCCAGTATACGATCCAGGGCCTTCGCTAATGGCAATGGCATCAAGATCAGCCATTTCAACTCCTGCTGATTTAATCACCTCATCCATAAAAAGGGAAAGTAATGAAGAATGGCTATTCTTCGATGTTGACTCCTTCAGGCCAATTAATTGCCCATCCCTTGCAAGCGCAACAGAACAAACTACAGTAGCAGTCTCTATATTTAATATCAGTGACAATTATTTCTCTGTAAACAAATCCTTTTTGTCCACCTTCTTAACCTTATCTTTGTCATTCAAGGTTTTTGAAATTGCAGAATAAGGCCCACTGATAACTTCCTGACCTTCTTTTAATCCGGAAAGGATCTGGATATAAGTATTATCCTGTATGCCCGATTTAACATTAATTTTTTTCGCTGTTCCGTTCTCAAGTACGAAAACACATTCCTGGATCTCATCGGTCTTTTTCTTAGAACTGATAATTTCCGTTTTATCCTCACCATTTGACTTTTCTTTATTGCCTTTTGCATTGTATTTTTCCAGGCTGTCTTTAGCGACACGGGTAGTCACCGCCTGAATAGGAATCGATAATGCGTCTTGAGCAGTTTCGGTTTGGATTTCAACAGTTGTTGTCATCCCAGGACGAAATGGAGAATAATCTGGGTGAGTAGGCACCATAAGATCTTTATAAGAATCTTTTAGAAGATGAATTTTGACGTTGAAATTTGTAACCTGGTCGACGCTGGTTCCAGTTGAATTAGCAGACGTAGCAATTTCCGTCACTATACCCTTGAACTTCCGGTTCAGGTAAGCATCTGCTTCAATGAGTGCCGTATCACCAAGTTTTACACGAACAATATCATTTTCATTCACTTCCACCTGGGCTTCCATTTCATTCAGGTTGGCGATGGTCATGATTTCTGTACCACTTGAAAACTGCGAAGCTCCTGTAACCCGCTCACCTTTTTCTACACTGAGTTTTGATACTGTACCATCGTTAGGTGAAAAAATAGCTGTACGCGTTAAATCTTCTTTGGCTCTTTTTAATCCTGCCTCTGAACTTTTAACCTGGAACTCAGCAGCTTTTATATCTTGTTCTGAGGCTTCTACCTGTGCTTTAGCTACATCATAAGCTGATTTAGCTTGGTCGAAGTCTGCTTGGGAAACCACGCTCTGTTTGAAAAGCTTTTGTTGACGATCGAAGGTAAGTTTTGCATTCTCAAATTGTGCCTTCATCTGTGAAAGACGTGCTCTGGCATTGGCTTCGGTTGCCATTTGTGAGTTCAGGGCAGCAGTACTTTGGTCATAAGCAGAAACATAAATTTCAGGATCGATCTTGGCAAGAAGGTCCCCTGCCTTTACCTGTGCACCTTCTTTTACCAAAAGCTCTACAACTTCACCTGAAATATAAGGGCTGATCTTGATGTCCTTTTCCGGTTGGATCTTCCCATTAGCAGAAACTGTTTGAATGATGGTGCGTTTTCTAACTTTTTCTGCCGTTACCTTTGTTCCTTCATTCCGTTGGTTCTTAACGATAATCACGACAATGATTAATATAACCAGAACTGCTATTCCTGCAATGATACCTATCTTTTTTTTCGATTTCTTTGAAGCCATGGATAAAAATGAATTAAATTACTTATTGATACTGATTGGTTTTCCCATATAAAAATCAAGAATGGTCGTCTTGAATATGAAATCATACTTGGCCTGTAAAAGGTCTGATTGAGCTTTGGTTAGATCCTTCTTGCTATTGTTGTAATCAAAGGAAGTCATCATGCCTACATCAAATTTCTGTTGGGTATATTTGAACGATTCTTCCTGTGCTGCAACCTTTTGAAGAGAAGCATTAAATTGTTGCAGGGCAGAGGATGCATCAGTATAAGCCTTTTCAATATTCTTTCGCAGATCTCTCTTCTGCATTTCAAGATCGAGTTCGGCTTTCTCCCGGTTGATTTTTGCAATACTGATATTGGTCCTTCCTGTCCATCCATTAAATATTGGAATACTAAGATAAAACCCAAGTGTCTGGTTATTATTATTTGTTAATTGCGAATTAATCGATTTGACTCGGTATTGGTACTGAAGTTCTTTTGCCATGACTATTTCATGAGAAGTCTGTGTATAGCCGATAGGAAATGTTAAAGTATCAGCAGGATGAGTGGGATCCACCTCTTTATCCGCTCCCGAAAAGCCTGTTCCCCACGACCCGCCAAAGGACAGAGTAGGAAATAAAACACCCCTGGCTATGGCTAAGCTTTTTTCAGCGCTTTGAACCCGTAGGTCGGCACTTTGGATTTCTGGACGTTTTTCAACGGCAAAATTAAAGATCTGGTCCGGGGTCTCAAGTCTCTTAGAACCATCAACTGGTTTCAGAAGCGGTTTTTCAATCCGAAATTCTCCAGATACAGGAAGGTCAATAAGTTGTTGCAATGAAAGTCTGGAAATAATTAGTTGATTCTCAGCCTGTACAACCGCCAGGGCTTCAGATGCTTCTTGTGCCTGAACATTTAAAAGATCACCCTTCGCCGAAGAACCTGCTTCCACTAGCTTTTCCATCCTTGATACCTGCCCCTTTGTGATATCAATCTGGTTCTTTGCCACATCAAAAAGTTCCTGGTTTAATAAGATATCTAAAAAATAACCTGCAACCGACAAGGAAATACTGTTTTTCAGTACATCAAGATCATAGCGACTGGCTAAAAGGTTGATAGAATTTTGTTTTATTGTGTTCACTTTTGTTAATCCACTGAAAAGTGTTGCACTACTCTGCGCATAAAAATCATTGGATCTAACGGTTGTTGTAGCAAAAGTGTTTGTGAACATATCAATTGTTTGCCCAAAATTCCACACATTAGTTGCATTTACATTCAGAGTGGGAAGCATGGTCAATCGACTTTGAAGTAATTGTTTTTTGTTTGCTTCAACTGTGAGAATCTGTTTTTTAATATCCAGGTTATGATCTAATGCATAATTGACACAATCTTCAAGTGTCCAAATTTTGGGAGCATTTTGGGCAGAAGAAATAAAAAATCCTGCTAGGAATAAGAAGGTGAAACACAATCGGTTTGAGAAAAGCCGGCAAGTCATGTTCATATAATGTGGGTTTTATTAAATATTGATCGGTGGGCGTATATTATTTATCGCGTTACAATGAATTAGTTTCCAAAAGTAGTCAAATTTTTCTAAAGTCTAAACAGATAGTAAAAATGATTACAAGTTAAACAAGTAAGTATAAGACGAAAGAAGTGTCAAAGGGTTACAGCTTAATTTATTTTACATTACCTTTGTATCTTGACAATTTAATTTCTTTTTCATCATGAAAAGTCCAATTCGGTTTTTTCTTTCTGTAATATTCCTCTCAGGAGTATTTTTTCTCTTTTCATGTAAAGGGAAAGAAGCGACCACAGGAACCTTGAGTATAACTGCAATGACAACAAATGGAGTGCTTCCAACAAATCCACCGGTAACAATCTATTTAGCCACGAGCAAATCAAATCTCGACAATAAGATTTATGTCAGTACTGGTTATTTAAATTCAGGTGGGTCAATAATTTTCCGTGATCTTCTTCCAAAATATTACTGGTACAAAGTGGAAGGTTGGGATGATTATGGTGCATCAGATGTTTACGCTGGCATTGATGAATCAGTGATTTTATGGCTGAATTCACCATCCTCTCCAACAAAGTAAATAATTTTATAACTTTGCCTCCCATTTTCAAATTGTCTATAGATTCATGACCCGTTCGAGAATAGCCAGCATTTTCTTCTTTGTTATTGTTTTTTTATTTTCGTTAATCTGCCTTCCTCAGGTGAAGGCGGTTACTTTAATGCAGGATGGATCATCCCTTAAACCTGCTGATTCGTTGTCAGCTCAGAGGCTAAAGGAGAAGGCTAGTGAGGAAAAATTCAATCCTGGGGAAATGATCATGGAACATGTGGTTGACAATCATGAATGGCATATTGCGACAATTGGGCATCTTGAACTAACAATTCCACTTCCGGTACTGATTATTTGCGAAGGAAAATTTCATGCATTCTGGTCGGGCAGATTTCATAACGAAACGCATTCTTATCATGGTTTTACACTTTCAAAAGAAGGCGCAAACAAAGGAAAAATAGTCACGATTCAACAGGAAATGACAGGTAATGGTCCCAGTGTTTATGATTTCTCAATCACTAAAACAGTGCTGGCTATCTTTCTAAGTAGTTTTTTCTTGATCCTGATATTTGTTTCCGTTGCCAATCGTTATAAAAAGGAACCCAACAAGGCTCCTCATGGATTACAGAATCTTTTGGAACCAGTAATCTTGTTTATCCGCGATGATGTTGCTAAGAGTTCTATCGGGGAGAAGAAATATGAAAAGTACTTACCCTATCTTTTGACAATATTCTTCTTCATCCTGTTTAATAATCTGTTGGGCATCATTCCGATTTTTCCTGGTGGAGCAAATGTCACCGGGAATATTGCAGTTACTGGCGTTATGGCAGCTTTTACATTGATTCTCACAACAATTAGTGGCAACAAGCATTACTGGATTGATATCATAAATACACCTGGTGTTCCATGGTGGCTGAAGTTGCCTGTACCACTCATGCCAATAGTTGAAATCATCGGGATTATCACTAAACCTTTTGTACTCATGGTTCGACTCTTTGCGAACATGACTGCAGGGCATATCATCATCCTTGGGTTTATCAGCATTATTTTTATTTTCGGGCAAATATCATCAGCTCTTGGGATCGGGGTTGGAATTCCTACGTTGTTGTTCATGGTCTTTATGGATCTGCTTGAACTCCTGGTAGCTTTTATCCAGGCTTATGTTTTTACATTGTTATCAGCCCTCTATTTTGGACTGGCAACCATTGAACCGGAACACCATTAAATTAATGATGAAGGATGAATTATGAATAACAAGTTGAATTTAAACGCTTAATACTTAATACTTAATACTTAACACTTAATTCTCATAACTATGCATTTATTATCAATTTTATTGGATGTAGCAGCTACCTACGCTCCTTTTGCTAAAATGGGCGCCGGTTTTGGTGCCGGAATTGCTGCCATTGGTGCTGGTATCGGTATCGGGCAGATTGGCCGTGGTGCGTTAGAATCGATTGCCCGCCAACCAGAAGCACTTGGTGATATCCGTTCAAACATGATTATCGCCGCCGCACTGGTGGAAGGTGTCGCTTTTTTTGCTATTGTTGTTTGCCTGTTGATCCTGTTTATCTAGGATCCGGGTGTGTTTTTGTGCATCGACGGTTGGTTTCTGCATAAAAGCAACTTCTTGACCTCTTTCCCAGGTTCTCCATTCTGCAAAGGAAGAGCGCCTGGGTAGAGGATAAAAGGGTATTATTCATAATAATTTAAACGAAAACAGATATGGAACTTGTAAATCCTGGTATCGGCCTGATTGTTTGGATGACACTAGCATTCCTGGTTATCCTTTACATTCTCGGCAAATATGCATGGAAACCCATCATGACTGCATTGAAAGACAGGGAGTCTGCCATTCATACTGCATTAAATGCTGCTGAAAATGCGAAAGTTGAAATGGAAAAAATGAAGTTCTCAAATGAAGAACTTCTGCAAGAAGCAAAAAATGAAAGAGATGCTATTCTGGCAACAGCAAGAAAAATTAAGGAATCCATAATCGAAGAATCAAAGCAGAAAGCATCTGAAGAGGCCAACCGGATCATCGCAAGTGCGAAGGAAAGTATCCAGAATGAAAAAATGGCAGCCATTACAGATCTCAAAGATCAACTGGCTGAGCTTTCTTTTGATGTTGCAAAAAAAATCCTGAAAAGAGAATTGTCCGATCCAAAGAAACAGGAAGAATATATTAATGAATTAATAAAAGAGGTGAAATTTAATTGATTATTTCGTTGGAAAACATTTCACATATAGCCGTCCCTTATGCCAAAGCGCTTTTTGAGTTTGCCCTCGAAAGAGATGCGATGGAAACTGTCTATAAGGACATGCAGGCACTGGCATCCCTTTGTAGATCAAACCGCGATTTTCTTTTGATGCTAAAAAGCCCGATCCTAAAAACAGAAAAGAAACAAAAAATCCTAATTGCTGTTTTCAAGGACTCCATATCTGAAATCACTCAAGGGTTTTTAAAGATCATTACTTCAAAGAAAAGGGAATCTTTGCTACCGGATATGTCGATAGCATTTGTTGATCTTTATAAGAATTATAAAGGAATTTTAACCACCTACGTTAAATCAGCTGTTCCCCTTTCTGACAACATCCGGAAAAAAATACTGGAAGTGATGAATGAGCAGGAAAAAGGAAAAGTAGAATTGGTCGAAGAAGTCAAAGAAGAACTGATCGGAGGATTTGTACTACAATGGAAAGATATGCAATATGATGCCAGCATCCTAAACCAGATCAATAAAATGAGAAAAGGAATTGCGATGATCAATTTGTATAAAAAGGGATTTTAAAAGGAATTGCATTCCAGACAAAAGGTTGTAGGCAATGGTGTTGAGAAAGTGGAAAGAGATAAACGATAAGATTACAAACAAAATAATAATATAAAGATGGCAGAAATTAAGCCGGCGGAGGTTTCCGCAATATTAAGGCAGGAATTGGCCGGGTACAAAAATGAAGCCGACCTTGAAGAAATTGGTACTGTTCTTACAATAGGTGACGGAATTGCCCGTATCTATGGTCTGTCAAATGTCGAATCAGGTGAGTTGATCGAGTTTGAAAAGAACGGATTGAAGGCTATTGTATTGAATCTTGAAGAAGACAATGTTGGTGCGGTAATGCTTAGTGAAGCACATGATCTTACGGAAGGAGATATCGTAAAAAGAACCCGCAAAATTGCCTCCATTGGTGTTGGCGAAGGATTATTAGGAAGGGTCATCAATACCATCGGAGAGCCAATAGACGGGAAAGGTAAAATTACCGGTGAAAGGTTTGAAATGCCATTAGAACGTAAAGCACCTGGTGTTATTTACCGGCAGCCCGTTAATCAACCGCTTCAAACTGGTATCAAAGCCATTGATGCCATGATTCCCATTGGAAGAGGTCAGCGCGAATTGATCATTGGTGACCGCCAGACTGGAAAAACTGCCATTGCCATTGATGCGATCATCAATCAAAAAATGTATTACGATAAAGGAGAACCTGTAACTTGTATCTATGTTGCTATAGGACAGAAAGGTTCAACCGTTGCCAACATCGTTAAAACCCTTGAAGAAAAAGGAGCCATGCCTTATACAGTCGTAATTTCGGCCACAGCTTCTGATCCCGCTGCAATGCAGTTTTATGCGCCGTTTGCAGGTGCTGCCATCGGTGAATTTTTCCGCGATACTGGCCGTTCAGCGTTGTGTATCTTTGATGACCTCTCAAAACAAGCAGTTGCTTATCGTGAAGTTTCTTTGCTGCTCCGTCGCCCCCCAGGACGAGAAGCCTATCCCGGAGATGTTTTTTACCTTCATTCACGGTTACTCGAAAGAGCTGCCAGAATCATTTCGTCCGATGTGATTGCAAAACAAATGAACGATTTGCCTGCTTCTATCCGCCATATGGTAAAAGGAGGTGGCTCACTGACAGCCCTCCCCATCATAGAGACCCAGGCTGGTGACGTTTCTGCTTATATCCCCACAAATGTAATTTCCATTACCGATGGACAGATATTTCTGGAAACAAACCTCTTCAACAGTGGAATCCGCCCTGCTATTAATGTGGGAATATCCGTTTCAAGGGTAGGAGGACATGCCCAAATAAAATCCATGAAAAAAGTCGCCGGAACACTCAAACTCGACCAGGCTGAATATCGTGAACTGGAAGCCTTTTCGAAATTTGGATCCGACCTCGATGCTTCTACAAAAGCAGTCCTCGACAAAGGGGCCAGAAATGTGGAAATCCTGAAACAACTACAATATTCTCCAATGAATGTTGAAAATCAAATTGCCATTATTTTCTGCGGGACACGTAACTTATTGAAAAATATTCCCGTGGAAAATGTTGCCAACTTTGAGATAGAATTCCTTCATTTTATGGAAGTAAGCCATAAAGAGGTTTTTAAAAACCTTCAGGAAGGTAAACTGCTTGATGAAGATGTGAAGACTCTCGAGCAGGTAGCAAGTGAAATTTCAAAAAAATACGAAACTAAGTAAGGATACAAAAGAATGCCGGGGTTAAAGGAAGTTCGTACGCGCATTGCTTCGGTTAAATCAACCCAGCAAATCACCAATGCGATGAAGATGGTTGCCGCCTCCAAGCTTAGGAAGGCGCAAATGGGCATTATTAAGCTCAGACCTTATGCAGCAAAGTTGCACGAGATCATGCAAAACCTTAGCGCAAGTGCCGACAGTTCTAATGATAGTGTATATACACATGAACGCAACCCGGAGAACATCCTTATTATCGTAATTACTTCAAACCGTGGTCTCTGCGGAGGTTTCAACTCAAATATCATCAAGGCAACGCTGAATCTCCTGGCCACAACTTACGAAGAACAGCTGCGAAAGGGGAAAGTCAATCTGATTACCATCGGTAGAAAAGGCACTGAATTTTTTAGAAAGAGAGGATATAAGGTGCTGGAAAGTCATGATGATTTGTTTGACCGCCTGACTTTTGAAAATATATCTCCTTTAGCAGAACAACTGATGAAGGCGTTTGCCGATAAAAAATACGACCAGATCCAGATTGTCTATAACCAATTCAAAAATGCTGCAGTTCAACGCCTGGTTGTCGAGCAATACCTCCCGATCGTTCCTGTAAAGATTGATCCTTCGGTATCAACAATTCAAAAGAAGCAAGCAGATTATATTTTTGAACCAGATCAGGGAACCATCCTCCAATTGCTGATCCCAAAGTCACTTAGGATACAGCTCTACAAATCACTCCTCGACTCTTTTGCATCCGAACAAGGAGCCAGAATGACCGCAATGCAACAGGCAACCGACAATGCCAGAGAATTACTTAGAGCCTTGCAGATCTCCTACAATAAAGCCCGTCAATATTCAATTACAAAAGAATTACTGGAAATAGTAGCCGGCGCCGAAGCATTAAAAGGCTAATCAGAAATTAAACAGTTAAACTCGCCAACTCACAAGTTCACCAGTTTATTATACCATAATCTTCCATATTTCCTGATCAATGCATCCTCAACGAAACGATAGAGAGGCAGGTTAAATTTCATTCCATTTTCAATGGCCTTGTTGCAGATACTCCATTTGTGATAGTTAATGGCATCTTTACCTCCCACTTCAGAAATTCTTACTGGATAAAGATGGCAGGAAATTGGCTTTGGAAAAGGGATCTTTTTCTCCTGAAATGCTTTTTCTATCGCACATCTGGCAACATCATCTTCCATATAAACAAAGCAGCATTCATTCCCGTTAACCAGAGGTGTAACATATTTCCCCTCCGCATCATAATCAAAAACACCAGTAATTTCAACTTCCATGATCCCATTGGGAACCATAAATAATTTAATGATTTCAATGTAATCTTCCAGCAAAGAAATCTCCTCTTCTTCCAATGGGGCTCCTGCGTCTCCTTCCACACAACAGGCACCTTTGCATTGCTTTAAATCACAACAAAAGCGAACATCCCGAAGGTCGTCGGAGATCAGGGTCTCTTCCAGAATTATCATGCAACAAAGTTACTTTTAATTCAAATGCGGAAATATTTCTGTTTTCCTACATTCATGCATACCTGCATTCTAATTTCCTCATTCTTACGAATCCTGTCACGGGATAAAACCGATTTCGACCAAGATTGACAGTACAAAAAACATATTTTTGTTGGCTTGTGAGTAAGAACGTGTGTTGATTTGCACTCTTAAGGATCGAACAAAGGATTTTTATTACTTCATCACACTGTTAAAGAACCGGATCCGCTTATTTACAGACAAAAAAGTTACAAGATTTATTTCTTAAAACAGGAAAAAGGTATAAAAAATGGAAACCAGGTTTTATGAAACATGATTACAAAGCCTCTATTATTTTAGCTATATCAATAATCAACCAGGTTGTGAAATAGTTTTAATGTCTCTGGAAAATTCATCAAAAGACATATCCTTAGTATATTCAAGAATCTTCTCAGCAGACTCCTGGATATCTTCTCTGTCCAAATAAAGCATATGATTCAGGTACCAGCTTCCAATAAAAATCGCCATATAGGCACAAATTCTATTGTACCTGATTTTACTTCAATTCTTTCCTCTTCGTTTCTTGTGATTATCAGACCTTTTGTTAAGCTTAACTCTGACATTCCTGCTTGTAATGCATTAATTTCCCGTTGTCGGGTTGTAGGGTTTATTAGTGATTCACAGACCTGGAAAAGCCGGGTCTCATCCTGACTTTTAACGATGAAATCTACCTCTAAGTTCCCGGATGTTTTGTAGTAAATTATCTCGGAATATTGTCTTCGTAAGGCAATAAAAACGATATTTTCTAATAGGTGACCACTATTTAGTAATATGCCTGATGAAACTGATCTGATTAGTGAATGGTCGATGCAATATATTTTTTTTGGGTTAGAATTTGACCGTCGATAGGATGCATCAAACAATCTGACAGTGAATAGAAAGTAAGAATCTTCAAACCATTTCAGATATTCTGCTACTGATCCTTTTGGAACATTATGTCCCAAGGACTTAAGGAACCCTGTAAGGCTGTTCAGGGTGTACATTGAAGCTATATTTTCCAAAAGTTTCTTTGCAAGGTCAACCAAAGCCCTGGGATGAGAAATGTCATAACGCTCAATAAGGTCTCGAAATAAGATAGAATCAAAGTATTCCTGATGTATTTTTATCCGGACTGTCTTATCAACTCCAATAACCTCTGGAAACCCGCCACACTTCCAGTATTCCTCAAAAGAGTTTTCAATCAATAATCGTTGTCTGCTATTTAATGGCAGTTCATTCTTTATTTTCTTATGATCGGTAAACTCCTGAAATGAAAATGGAAAAAGCTCCCAAGACAAAGCTCTGCCCCTCATTTGCGTCGCAATCTCTTTTGATAACATATGTGCGGAAGAACCTGAAACATACAAAAAACAGTTTTCTGTACGAAGCAGCCTGTCAATAAAAGATTCCCAGCCTGGAATAACCTGAATTTCATCAAAAAAACAATAAACTGTTTCTCTGGATTTTTTATTCGGAAAGAGTAAATAATATGCTTGTATTACTAAATCCAGCCCAATTGTCTTTAAACTGCTTAGTCGGTCGTCAAAAAAATTAACATATAAGATATTTTCCTTGGATATTCCTTCCGAAAGCCAATCATTTGCAATCTGATTCAAATAAATCGACTTTCCTGACCTTCTGACTCCGATTATAACAGTTGCCTTGGTTGGTAAAGATGTTATAGCTAACCGTCTTATAGTACCTGTAAACAAAGGACTCGCTTGTGCATCTAAAATAATCTCCTGTAATAAAGCTATCATTTATTTAATACTAAGTGGTAAATATTATTACCAGTATCTGGCAAAATTAGTAAAAATTATTACCAATTTGCAAGAAATTTCATTCAACGTAGGAATTTTGCATCATAGAAGGACTTTGACTTCAATCCTTTTCATGTGAAAGAAATACCAAATAGGGTCATTCTCCAATTCATTATAATGATACCTATTAGCATCATTTTGGACTATCTTTGTAAAGTTTCCAGTTTTTTAGCTTTAACATCAATCAACAACCCCAAAGTTATGACATTTCCAAAAATTATCATCAGTTACCTTTTAACCACCGTTGTGTTTTTTGCTATTGATATGGTCTGGCTTGGCTTTGTAGCAAAAAACATTTATCGAAAATACCTTGGTGCCCTTCTCAGCGATACAGTGAACTGGGCTGCTGCCATCATTTTTTACCTGATTTTTATTGTCGGCATTTTCATTTTCGTTATCAGCCCTGCTGTTGAAAAACAATCCGTGGTCAGGGCGGTTCTTCTGGGTGCTGTCTTTGGTTTTATAACATATGCCACATATGATTTGACAAATTATGCAACCCTGAAGGGCTTCCCGCTGAATATTGTTTTTATTGACCTCGCTTGGGGGGCAGTTCTGACAGCAATTGTCAGTTTAGCGGGATATTACATTGTCAAATTTATCGGATGAATTTGACCAATACAAACAAGAAATAAAAAATGAAAAGTCTATTAATAAGTTCATTTTTAGAAATATTTGGCATTCTGACAATCAACTCATGTTCAACCATTCCTGAAGGAGTGAATGCAGTTAAACCCTTTAATATCTCGAAATATCTTGGTAAGTCTTAAGAAATAGCCCGTATGGATTTCCGATTTGAACGCAACCTAAATAATACCACAGCTCAATATACTGTTAACAATGATGACACCACTAAAGTCATGAACCGTGGTTATAATAAGTGATATTTTGTATTCACTTATCGATTGTTCTTTCTCGGATGTCATTGGACCCATTAGTAAATTGTCTTTCAAATTCCTTCAATTCTTCATCATCTACTGAAAAAGATTCATCTTCATAAAATTTTCCCCGAACTCCTTTTAATCCTTCATTTTGCAGTTCTTTTGCCATGAAAGGTTCAAAATTTTTCCCTTCTTTTGTTTTAATTCCATATTCAATTGCATTCCTGAATCCAAATCGATGATAATAATCAGGGTTCCCGAATAAAATCATTGCCTTAAAACCCTGTTCCCTGGCTCTATTTATGCAATACTCCATGAGTTTAGATCCATAACCTTTTCTCTGATGCGCTGGTAAAATTGAAAATGGGCCTGCACATAATACCACATTCTCTGTATTTTGTTCATCAATTACCCTTGCTCTCGTACAAATTATATGGCCAATAATCCGATCTCCATCTGTCGCCAATAAGTCAAGATCATTTACATAGTTATTTCCTTTTCTGATTTTATGAAGAATGAAATGTTCTACACAACCTGGTTTATAAACATCCCAGAAAGCATTTCTCGTTAGATGCTCACACTCAACGAAATCCTGTTCTTTTACTTGTCTAAATTCCATTTCCAAACACATTCCTGGTAGAAACTCACCAACTCGCCAATTCACCAGCTCACTAGTTAATTATGCTGATGCCCGTTTCCGAATTCCCGCCCTGTTACTGTTAGTTGATACCTTTATTTAACTATCTGCCAACTGACTGTTGTGGATCATTTTTACACCCGATGAATGCAGATAATGCCAGTAGGATAAAAAGAAGTTTTTTCATATTCGTTTTCATGTTTTGTGATCAGGATGACTTTCTCTACAGCCTGTCCCTACTTGGGATTGATAGCTTACTCCTTACTCTTTCTCCAAACTATAAACAACCTTTTTTGCAATACCTCTGTCAAAATCTCCAGCATTAGTATATATTATTTCTACCCTTCGCAGATTTAATACCTTTCCTTCAAATTCCCATTCGTACTGTTTCATCATCCATCCCTCGCTATTGTAAAATCTAACTAAATCCATTTGAGGAACCATGTCCCAGAAGTTAATTACAACATCATATGTCTTAACACTGTCAATTCCGTCAACCTTGTAATAGTCATAAAATCCATCATTGGAAACCAATCTATTAGTAAATACAATTTTTTGATCTCCATCTTTATACTGTCCAGCCAAAATGTTATCGATAAAATACTTACTTAACTTTCCTGGGTCATTCTCACTTTTATCGAACCGAAATGTGTTAGGATCAGCTTTCTGAGCATATGATTTTTTCATGTACTCCTTTATTGTTAAGGAGTTGAACCCAATCTCAAATGTTATTACCCAATATTGAATTGTATCACCAGTCCGATAAACTTTGTTACTTATCCTGGTTAGGTGCATGTAAGAGCTTTCATTGTAACCTTTAAAGAAAATACTGTCAGGCTTCTTTTTGTCAAATATTATTTCATACATAAAACTTGCGCACGAATACGAATATTTGAAAATCGATTTATTTATTATGGTTGAGTCGGTACAAAATCTCATACCAATCCACCCTAAAATACCAACCTCCCGATAAACTAAGCCCGCATTAGTCTCTTTCGATTTTCTTTTGTAGACATCTGGTATGTTGTTTCGTAACATCACCCAAATATAGATTATTTGAGGATCCTTCAGAATCTCTTAACCCCGAAATCAAAGTCAAAAATACAAATATTAAATCACAATTACATCGCACAAAAATAATTTATATATCAATTGAGTCGGATTAACTTGCTATTTTTGTAAACCCATTTTTCAGTGACATGCATGTAGATACCATGTTTTTTATTTAATTTTACTCGAGGATAAACAGCTACCTTTGTGGTATGAAAACAGAAGTAAATGTTAATACAAACATGCTTACTTGGGCAATTACCCGGGCAGGGTATGAATTGCAAACATTTAACGATAAGTATCCAAACCTCCGGAAGTGGTTGGAGGGAGATAAAAAACCAACTGTTAGACAATTAGAAGACTTCTCGAAAAAAGTCTATTTACCTTTTGGTTTTCTTTTACTACAAGAGCCACCCAAAGAAAAATTACCAATTCCGTTTTTCAGGACAAACAATACAAAGGCAACAACCGTAAGTATAAATGTTTATGATACGATTTTACTTATACAACAAAGGCAAGATTGGTTAAGAAATTATTTGAAAGACAATGATTTTGAACCGCTGACATATGTGGGTAAGTTTCGCAACACTAACAATGTGAGCGAAATCGTTGCAGATATCAGACAAGTACTTGCCTTGCCGGAAAATTGGGCAAGTAATTTTACAACGTGGCAAGAAGCGCAAGACCATTTAGTACTCCATATTGAGGATAAAGGAATAATCACCACATTTAACGGAGTAGTTGAAAATAATGGTTATAGGAAAATTCCGGTGGAGGAATGTCGTGGTTTCGTTTTGGTGGATGAAATGGCACCCTTCATGTTCATTAACAATTCGGATTATAAATCCGCCCAAATATTTACCATTGTTCATGAGTTAGCCCATATTTGGACAGGACACAGCGCTGGATTTGATTTTCGTTCATTGCAACCTGCAAATGATCCTGTCGAAATTCTTTGCGATAAAATCGCAGCAGAGTTTTTAGTTCCCGAAAATACATTTCACATCGTATGGAGTAATACCCCAAACATAAAATCCGTTGCTCGTTTTTTCAAAGTGAGTGAAATAGTCATTGCTCGAAGAGCATTAGATACAAACAAAATATCCAGGCAAGAGTTCTTCGCTTTCTATGAAGAATATTCCAATAAAGAATTTATCAAAAAAGAAAATCAGGGTGATGGTGGAAATTTTTATGCCACCGTTCGCAAAAGGCTGAGCATTACATTTGCCTCCCACATTAACAATGCCGTAAAGTCAGGACAACTTTTGTACCGTGACGCCTATAAGCTTACAAGTCTAAAAGGCGACACTTTTCACACCTTTTTTACACAACACATATAATCATCATGGGGGTTTATGTAGTTGATAGTAACTTTTTCATCCAGGCTCATCGAATAAATTACCCCATTGATATAGCTTTTAGTTTCTGGAACAAAGTAAAACAGCTAGCTGATGAGGGTAAAATTATTAGTATAGACAAGGTAAAAAAAGAAATTTACGACAAAAATGATACTCTCGAAGCTTGGTGTATAGCTAACCTGCCTGACGACTTCTTCAAGGATACCTCGCAAATAATAGCCGAATATGAGCAAATATCAGGTTGGGCAATAACAAAAAACGATTTCTATTTACCAAATGCCCTTAGTGAATTTCTTGATGCAGACGAAGCCGATGCATATATTGTTGCCTTTGTATTAGCCGACCCAATAAATAGGGTAGTAGTTACACAGGAAATTAGTCAGGCAAATAGAAAAAATAAGATAAAGATTCCTGATGTATGTAACGCCTTCAATTTAAGCTATGTCAATACAATTGAAATGTTTAGACAATTAGCCGAAACCTTTTAAAAGCTGTTGTATTTCTTTATTCCCTTTCAAAAAAGTCAACATCAATCTCTTTGATTTCATAAGTGGATTTAATTTGAACTCCAACATTATACTGATTAGGGGCACTGGATGGCAAGTCGACCTTGTTTAGAGTGAGTTTTCATTTTCATTTTATGCTCATCTTTTGCGTAAATATACACACATAACTTACAAAAAAATAATTCCTACATACCTACATTATTTATAACTTCCTGCAGTCCTGCATCGTTACCATTTCCCTCGCATCTCTTCCCAAAACTCATTCCAATCCACATTAGAACACCAACCTCCCGATAAAAAAATACCATAATGCTATTCCGGTAAGTCCACCCGGAATCCCTGCTACCACAAAAGGAACAAGCCTCTTCCTGGGAACAAAATAGATCAGTACAATTATCGAAACCAGTAAACTATAACCAACCAAAAATAAATCCGTACCCATTATTGGCAATTTGAAATAAAACGAAAATTTAGCATGTTCGCAAGGCATAAATCCAAGTAGAATCCAGGCTGTTGAAGTAAACAGTTCCTTCACAATAAACAACGATAAGAAAATCCCTCCCCAAAAAACCAAGCCCGCATTAGTCTCTTTCGATTTTCTCTTAAGAATTAATATGATCACCCCGATCAAACTGAAAGTAAAAGTGAAAATCAATCCCGATAACTCAATATAAGCGTGATCCCTTTTGTCGATCTCTAACAAAGCATCCCACTTACTCTTTTCCGGAAAATAATGTCGTGACCTGATAGCGTCAGTATTTGCTTTCCAGAAGGGATCAAAAGCCGCTTGCATCTTATCAGAATGAAAAACCAGGTATCCCCAGGCCCTGCAAAAACTACCTTCATACCCCAAATGAGCCGCCTCAATCTTAGTTACATTCTCATGCATTATCATCCCCACCTGGACAACCAGAACAAAAACAAAGAAAAGTATAATACCAAATACTGTTTGAGAAATTTTAAAATTCTTCATCCTGGTCACTATTTCGTAACATCATCCAAATCTATAGATCATTTGAGGGCATTTCCTGTTCCTTTTTAACCCGGAAATCAAAACCAAAAATACAAATATTAAATCAAAATTACATCGTACCAAAAATATTTATATATCAATCAAGTATAGACCCTATTACCTATTACTCTATCATTCAAAACATTCCAAACTTTAACCATTTTTCACTATACTAATAATGAACTGGTTAAGTCGTAAAATGTGTTTTTCCTATTCTCATACAATACTCATCCTATACTCGTTCTATACTATTTTCATATTGGTTCTTTAATTTAGACATTCTTCACATATACTTTAGAAATACTCAAACCCGGTGTCAAATCGACATTCAATCGTAAATCGTCAATCGCAATTTCCTCCCTCTTTTAATTTGAAACCCGAACCATCTGATATTTCAAAAATCAAACTTTTTCTGGTTCTAAATAACGCTATTGATCTATCTCACTGTAAGCTTTGACATATTGCGCGTTTAAATTGATATTCAGCTACCATTCTTAATGCTTGCTTTTGTTATTCGGGAAAATTTTTATCTTTGCCGCTCAACTATCTGTTAACCGAATAACTTATGAGTGCAGAAAGCCTGATTTTATTCTTTATTGTCGGGGCATTTCTCGTTGGCATTGCCCTGCTCTTCTCCAGCTACATTCCTCCAACATCAACCAACCCATCGAAATCCGAAACCTACGAATGCGGCATTCCAACCGAAGGATTATCATGGCTGCAATTCAATGTCGGATACTACCTCTTTGCCATTATTTTCCTGGTGTTCGATGTTGAAACAGTTTTCATTTTTCCTTGGGCAAAAGTCATGAAAGAAACTGGAATGATGGGATTCGTTGAAATCATTATCTTCTTTTTTGTTTTGGGTATCGGCTTGCTCTATGCCTGGAAGAAAGGAGCATTGAAATGGGAATAAAAAACATGAAAGAGAAGGATTTTCAGGACAACGAAACCCTCGAATCCTTTAAAAAAACAGGTGAAGGGATCCTACTTACTACCATTGATGATGTCATCGACTGGGGTCGTTCCAATTCGATTTGGCCACTTACTTTTGCAACTAGTTGCTGTGGCATCGAAATGATGGCTACCGGTGCTCCCCGCCACGATTTTGCCCGGTTCGGAATTGAAGTCTACCGTGCAAGCCCCC
>Ga0364866_10341_pt1 | contig 31226 bp, 27 predicted proteins | sample ExccelAu500001D3_3_FD_206913 | JGI IMG/M metagenome (GOLD analysis project Ga0364866, IMG submission 206913) | Enriched cells from Trout Bog Lake Hypolimnion, Wisconsin, USA - BchlTB.Aug13.5000.01.D3 | ecosystem: Environmental > Aquatic > Freshwater > Lake > Hypolimnion/Profundal zone | place... | reverse complement strand
GAGCTTCTCAGCACTTTTAAGGCGCTCCTAAGTGCTTGTGAGGATACTATCCAAACCAGCCAAATGCTCATTTAATCTCATCAGGACATTCTTGGGACAATTAAGTTGCTTAGCTTCTTGTATAAGGCAACTGTGAGCACATCATAAATGTACCTCACAACATTTAAGGGCTGTCTTCAGAGAGTTAAGTGGCTTCCCACAACATATAACTTAGTCCTCGCAATAGCTAAAATAGTTCTCAAAACTATTAATTGACTCACTAAATCGATTAAGAGCTTCCTCTGCATAATTAAGTCGCTCCCTGCATTATTTATGAAGCCTGCAATACAGCTTAGTAGGCCGGAATAAGACTTTGCGAGCGTAAGAGACTGTGAAAGTATTCTTTTTATTCCCCTCTTTAGCAAAGAGGGGTTAGGGGAGATTTGGTCTATTAAAAAAATTATTATTAAATATCAATAATCTATGACTTAATAAAATCCCCCTCGATCCCCCTTTTACAAAGGGAGAAGCTAAATTCATAATACTTTCACAGTCTCGTAAGCGAGAAAACGTTTCCGGCAGGCACGCAAGAGCCGCTTAGGGCAGAGCTATGAATTATTTTGTTAACTTGATATGCCCAGTAAAATGGCGCTCTAAAGAGGATATTGCTTAAATGACTCTAACAAATTTTATGTTAATTAACAGCGGCTATTGCTAAGTTAAGTCTTCGCGGTTATGCTCTTACTCTATGAACCTATCTTTTGTCTTAGAAAAAATCAAGCTAACGTTAGAACACAATCGAGGCGTTGTTGTCGCTGCAATAGGAATATGCAAGCGATGTTTGGCATGGGTTTTAGTCAGTGTTTTAGGATTGTTATTAACGAGTCAATCTTCAATGACCTGGGCGGCTTTAGAGCAACATTTAGCCGTTAATCAACAGTTAAATACCCAGCTTTCGAGACAGCAAGAGACTAGCTTGGTGTTAAGAACCCATAAATCGCTGACTTCAGCTGATGTTTGGGAGCGTATTCGTTTGGGAATGAAAATTTCTAGGCCACAGCAACCCTCACAGGAGCTTATCTTAAATAATCATCTGACGATTCAATCAAGCTTTAGGCGCATGAACCAAGAAGTAAGTCACGAGACAGCCAAAGATTCGAAGGTTTGGCATAGTCTGAGGCCTGCTCCTGCAGTTGCGCCTATGTATAACTATACTTCTTATGGACGTTTGAGATTTAGTGGTGCTGTTGCTTTAAAAAGTACAAACATGGCAATTAATAAAATAGGTCAACAGACGAGTAATGATTCGAATTCGGCTTTAAGTACAGATCTTAATAAAGCTAGCTCTTTAGTCGCGCCAGTTCAGTCTCTTATCAATAATCAGTATGATCGAGTTAACAAGCATATTACTTGGTATAGTCAGCATATCGATTATCTTCAACAAGTATCTGAGCGAGCTCAACCTTATTTATTTCATATCGTAGAGAGTTTGAGTCAGCAGCAATTGCCGGCTGAGTTGGCGTTATTGCCGATAGTCGAAAGTGCTTATCAAGCTAAGGCCTTATCACCCAAAAGTGCAGCAGGGCTGTGGCAATTTATGCCCAGTACTGGGCATGATTTAGATTTATATCAAACCGCGCACTATGATGCACGATTAGATATTGAGGCCTCTACACAAGCGGCCATTCGTTATTTATCGTTTTTAAAGCAGCATTATAATGGTGACTGGTTGCTGGCTTTAGCAGCTTATAACGGTGGTTTAGGTATGGTCGATAACGCTATAGAGCGTAATGTTGCGGCAGGGCAGAGTGCTGATTATTGGTCTTTACAATTACCCGAAGAAACAAAAGCGTATGTGCCTAAGTTTCTGGCTTTATCGAGCATCTTTGCAAATCCTAAGGCTTACGGTTTAAATTTAACGCCTGTTAAGAATGAGGCTTATTTTGTTAAGGTACATATTGATAGTCACTATGACGTTGCTTATTTGGCCGCTAAAGAAGTCAATGAAGTCGCGAGCTTAGCCGATTTAAGTGTTGAGCATTTTAAACGTCTAAATTCTGGACATTTAAAAGCTAAGCTAGCTCCTCAAGGTCCGTTCACCTTTTTTATGCCTAGGGCTAATGCTATACAGTTACGTCAACGTTTGGCGAGTATTACTCAATTTTTTAATAAATCTGGATTGATTGCTGTAAATAATAATGCGCCGCTGTTAAAACAATCCTTGCTGAATAAGGCTGATGACTCTATGTCATTATCGCTATGGTCTGAGCAGTTAAGTGTAGGTGGTTTAGCAGAGTCGATATTATTGCGATAACTAAGGCTCTAAAAAGGTTCTAATAGCAGAAATGCCTTGTCCACCCGCCTTCTGTGCATCTAGCAAATTAGCTTTTACTAGGCCTCCTAAGGCGTAAGTCGGTAAGTTTGTTTGAGCGACTAGATGTGTAAACTGATCCCAGCCTAAAGGCGGTGTATCAGGATGAGATTTTGTTTTTAGCACTGGAGCAAGCACGACAAAATCAACACCTATTTGTTGGGCATGCTTTAATTCCAAAAGGTTGTGGCAAGAGGCGGCAAGCCATGCCGTTGAGTTTAAATAGCTGGGTCGTTGGCTAAGTGACATTAAGTCTTTGCTGGATAAGTGTAAGCCGTCCAGTGCATAAGTATGGGCATTATTGACGGAGGAATTAATTAATAAGTGTGCGCCTGCTTTTTGGCATAAGGAGTAAGCTTCTTTGAAAAAAAGACTAAGTTCCTCGGTGCTGGCATTTTTTAAGCGTAATTGAATAAGCTTGATGCCTTGATTTAATAGATGCTGGAGATTTGTTGTGTGCTGAGTTTGTTCGCTATCATCCAAAATAGCATAATAGCTCGGCAATTGTGCCGCCATAATGATGGTTTGATTAGCCGCCGGGAATTCATAATTTTTAAGCTCATTAGCAGTTACCCATTTAATAGCTTGACCTTCATTGCCTTTCGCTTCGCCTGAAAACTGTTCAACTAAGAATACATGCAATTGCACAGTTAAATCTGGATAACTATGCATAATGGATATGAGTGGTGTTGTAGCCAGCACAGTAATAGTTAATTCTTCGTTAAGCTCTCGGCTTAAGGCTTGTTGCGCTGTTTCGCCAGATTCAATTTTGCCGCCAGGAAATTCCCATAAACCACCTTGATGTAAGGAAGGTTTTCGTAAGGAGATTAGGATTTGTCCATGAGTGTTTTTTATAACACCGACAGCAACGTGGAGAGTTTTCATGGTAAAAGGTTAAAAAAGTGAAGTGCTAAAGGCTAAAAAACATCGTAGGGGCGTATTGCATACGCCCAACATTGAAAGATCTATTTTATAAGGGCGTATGCAATACGCCCCTATGGACCATCACCCCGATGTTATCGGAACGATAGCATCCTAGGGACAGGTCGCGACCTGTCCGGCAGATGGCTTTATTCAGATTTAAGTACGATATTCAGCATTAATCTTCACGTAATCATAGGATAAATCACAGGTCAAAACCTCTTGTATGGCATTGCCGCGACCTAGTTTGACGGTTATGGTAATTTCTTCTTCGTTCATGACCTGTTGGCCGGCTTCTTCAGTGTAATCCGTGGCGCGTCCACCGTTTCTTACAATGCACACCTCATTTAGAAATAGCTGCACGTTTTCCAATACCATGTCTTCTATGCCAGAGCGGCCTACCGCAGCCAATATACGTCCCCAGTTGGGGTCGCTGGCAAAGAATGCGGTTTTGACTAAAGGCGAGTGGGCGATGGTTTTACCAACACGCACAGCCTCTTCATCATTGAGAGCTTCTTCAACGACGATACGGATTAGTTTAGTGGCACCTTCGCCGTCTCTCACTATCGCTTCGGCAAGTTGCTTGCATACGCTCATTAGTCCAGCTGCAAAAATAGCATAATGCTCACTATCTGCAGTTATTTCGGGTGCGCTGGAGCAGCCACTGGCCATGACAACACAAGCGTCATTAGTCGAGGTGTCCCCATCAACTGAAATGCGATTGAAGGATTGTTCAACCGCAACACTTAAGCACTGTTGTAATAATGGTTGATTGATTTTAGCATCGGTAGCGATAAAGCCCAGCATGGTGGCCATATTGGGTTGTATCATGCCCGAACCTTTGGAGATACCATTGATAGTAATAGTATGACCGTCAATACTGATGGTTTTACTGACGCCTTTAGGGAAGGTGTCGGTGGTCATTATGGCTCTAGAGGCTAGTTCCCAATGATTGGTTTGCAGATTTTTGATAGCTAGGGGTAGTGCTGCTGTGAGTTTGGCAATAGGTAATGGCTCTCCAATGACGCCCGTAGAAAAAGGCAATATTTGTTGAGCATTGCCGCCAGTGACTTTAGCTAGTTCAGCGCAAGAGTTTAGAGCATCTTGCATACCTTGCTCGCCCGTTCCGGCATTGGCATTGCCCGAATTAATCAATAACCAGCGGGGCTGGTGAGCCAAATGCGCTTTAGCAACATGTACCGGCGCGGCACAAAAGGCATTTTGAGTAAATACTGCAGCACAAGTTGAATTTTCAGTCATTTGTATGACTAAAATATCATCTTTGATAGTTTGTTTAATGCCTGCACAGGCTGTGCCTAAAGTTATTCCCTCAATATTAAGCATGTTTGGGAAATCGCATTGTCCGACCGCCATGAGTTAACCCTCGTTATGTTTGAAAAATAGAATGACGTTATTGATTTTATTAATGTTGTGTTTAATTAACTGACATTGTTTTGTTAATGCTTTTAATAGTTCAGGATCTGCACTCAGTGCAAAGGGTAAAATGACTTCAACCTCAATTTGGCCATTTAAATAATGGATTCTGAAATCATCGATAGCGGGTTTAACAATGGCCAAGTATTCATTTAATATTGTTTGTACTTCAATGCGAGTCAGTGGTTTGTAGTCATCAAATAAAGCCTCATCGTCTTCAGGATCGACATGGACTAAGACATCAATAACATCATCAAAACGACTAATCAATTCATCTCGAACTATATCGCCGATGGAATGACCTTCAGAAACTGTAATGCGGGGATCTACAATAATGTGTGCATCAATGAGTGCATCTTCACCCATTTGCCGGCTACGTAATAAATGAATGCCTTCGACGCCATTGATACTCATAATAGTTTTACGAATTTCATTAAGCAGTTTGGGAGGTAGAGAGGTATCTACGAGTTCTTTGATACTATTTAGAACTAAATTCAAACCAATTTTTGCAACCATTAAGGCTACTAAGGCAGCGGCGATTGCATCAGCTAAAGGATAGCCTAACATGACTGCGCCTATGCCAAATAAAACCACCAATGATGAGATGGCATCACTGCGTTGGTGCCAAGCATTGGCCATTAATAATTTAGAGCGGGTTTTTTTAGCAATAGCTTTGGTGTAATGATAGAGCCATTCATTGATGATAATAGAGGTTGCAGCAATCGCTAAGCCTAATGGGTTGGGCGTAGGCAGGGTTTCGGGATTATTTAAGCGCTCTATAACATGCCAAGAAATACCACCGCCTATGGCAATTAAGCTAATGCCTAAAAGAACGGTTGCTATGGTTTCAAAGCGTCTATGTCCGTAAGGGTGTTCATGATCAGCTTCACGGCTGCCTAATCTTACCGCGATGATGACTAATAAGTCGCTCAGTAAGTCAGATAATGAATGTATGCCATCGGCAATTAAGGCCGCAGATTGAAAGAGTATGCCGAAACTAATTTTAATAGCCGTTTGAAAAATATTGACGAAAGCACCCACATAGCTAGCTTTCGCTTTTAATTTTTTGATGCGTGTTGCTTCAGAGATTTCAGTCATGATTAACCTACCTCTAAAACAATAATGTACTCATGATTTCCGGCTGTTGCCTCTATCACTTTATGGCCATTGATACGGCACCAAGTAGGAATATCTTGCATGACTCCGGGATCGGTGCAGATGACTTCAAGACGGTCACCGACCTTAAGTTGTTTGACTTTATCTTGAGTGCGGATGACTGGTAGTGGACAAAGTAAACGGCGTGCGTTGAGGGTTTCTATAATCATGATAGCAGTGGCTTTTAGATTTAAACGTCTAAGTTTAGAGTATAAATATTAAGGTTGTAATAATGGCTGCAAAGGTTTTTGTAGTTATCTTTTAGAATTGATGCTGAGTTTGTCAATTCAGTAAGCTTTTGGACGAGTAAAGCTAAGGCATTATTCATATAGCTATTTTTATTAACCCCGGGTTAAGTTCTTTTCTTGTAGGCATAGGTATCTACACAAGTTTCTTATCGGCGTGGAAACGAAAAAAATCACTGTAGGGGCGTATTGCATACGCCCAACATTGAAAGTCCAATGTTATAGAGCTTATTTTATAAGGGCGTATGCAATACGCCCCTACGATCTCCACCATAATGTTATCGTTCGCGCGTGGGAATGCTAACAATTATTTGTGTAGATACCTATGCTACTGAGGCTATTGCTGGCCTTATTAAACATGCCATTCTTTGGGCATGTCCTCGTCTCTAATGGGTTTAACTTGTAGAGTGCGTTCAGAACCATCTAGCAGGGTGACCTCAATATCCACTAGCTCAGCATCTCGACCCTGACCAAATCTAGCGGTGATTTGCGCCGCTAAATATAAATCTTCTGCTGAGGGTGTGCCATCTATCAACACCTGAGGGCCACGATGACTGACGCAGATCATGCTAATGAATTCATTTTTATAGCCTTGCAAAAAGCGGCCTTCACCTTCTTCACGGGCAACAATCAATTTGAAATTGGGCTGTGGGCGTATATGGCGACCGACTTTTAAGAGCATAACGTCATCAAGTTGATATTCTTTATGGCCTTGAGACTTCCATAAATCGACCAGTTTGGCAGAATAGCTCTTATCTGTTAAAAAGCAGCAACCACCCGCTGGTTGAGAGTATTCGTCAAAGCCAAACTGTTCTGCCATGGCTATTTGTGGTTTGCGTGAGCGTCCAGTAATGTCATGTAATTTCTCTCTATCTACCCAGCCTTCACGTTCTGGTAATGTTGCCGGGAGATTCTTGGCGCATAAAGGTCTTAATAGTAAATCATCGGCGCCAGACTGTTTGGCGACAATGGGCATGGTGGCTTTACGTTGCGACATGGGGCGTTGACCAATGACTTCACCGGTAATAATAAAATCAAAGTCATTTTCGACTATCCATTGTTTCGCTTTATTTACCATGAAAATCTTGCAATCTAAACAAGGATTCATATGTGCGCCATAACCATGCTTGGGATTAATTAGCACGTTTTTATATTCTTCGATGACATCAATAATATGTAGCTTCATGCCTAATTGTTCAGCGACCCATAGGGAATTGTTACGTTTAGGCTTAGCTTTGTCTTTTTCACGAATAGCGTGGGTGTGGCCTTCCACACAAAAGCCTGTAAAAAAATTGATACCTTCTACATGAACACCTTGTTCCATGATGGTTTTTGCCGCCAGCATTGAATCTAATCCACCAGAAATCAAGGCGATTGCTTTTCGTTGTTTACTCATGACACTCGTAGTCTTAAAAAATTTGAGCATTATACCCGCTTATTTTAAATGCCCTAGTTGAGCATTCCAAACTCTGTTAAAAAACTATTTTTAAGCTATAATCAAACTTTTTTTATTGCCTAATCTATAGACGCCGTGATCAATAACAAGTTATCAACTTTTCAGGGACTGATTCTAGCCTTACAAGAATATTGGTCGAATCAGGGCTGTATTTTATTACAACCTTTAGATCAAGAAGTCGGAGCAGGAACTTTTCATCCAGCTACTTTTTTACGAGCTATCGGCCCTGAGCCTTGGAATGCGGCCTATGTTCAGCCTTCGCGTCGCCCCACCGATGGTCGTTTTGGTGAAAACCCTAACCGCTTGCAGCATTATTATCAGTTTCAAGTGGTTTTAAAGCCTTCTCCAGATGCAATTCAAGAGCTGTATTTAGGTTCATTAAGGCATTTAGGCTTAGATTTGCTTGAGCATGATATTCGTTTTGTTGAGGATAACTGGGAGTCGCCAACCTTGGGCGCTTGGGGCTTAGGCTGGGAAGTCTGGTTAAATGGCATGGAAGTTACTCAGTTTACTTATTTTCAACAAGTAGGTGGCTTGGAGTGCAGACCTATTACAGGTGAAATTACTTACGGCTTAGAGCGCATTGCCATGTATTTACAAGGTGTTAATAGCGTATATGATTTAGTGTGGACCAATGGCCCATTTGGGGTTGTTACTTATGGTGATGTATTCCATCAAAATGAAGTGGAAATGTCGGCTTACAATTTTGAACATGCTAATGTTGAATTTCTGTTTAAATGTTTTGAGACTTATGAGCAAGAATGTCAGAAGCTTATCGCCATTAATTTACCCTTGCCTGCCTACGAAATGGTCTTGAAGGCCTCGCATACCTTCAATTTACTCGATGCGAGACATGCGATTTCTGTTACCGAACGCCAGCGCTATATTCTAAGGGTTCGAACTCTCTCAAGAGCGGTCGCTGAAGCCTATTATGAGCGTCGGGAATCGTTAGGTTTTCCGATGTTAACAGAGCAAGGAGCATAAGATGGCGACAAGCAAACATTTACTTTTTGAATTAGGTTCTGAAGAGTTACCTCCTAAGACCTTGCTTAAACTTAGTCATGCTTTATTGACGGGTATTGTTCAAGGCTTACAGTCAGCTGAATTGACTTTTTCCAGTAGCAAAGCTTATGCAACACCTAGGCGCTTAGCGGTTTTTATTGAAAATCTAGCGACACAACAACCTGATAAAACCGTTGAAAAAAGAGGCCCTGCTATACAAGCGGCGTTTTCGGCAGATGGCACTCCCAGTAAAGCGGCGTTGGGTTTTGCCGATAGTTGTGGTACTAGCTTTGAACAATTGGAGCGCTTAAAAACCGACAAAGGTGAGTGGTTGGCGTTTACCCAATCAGTTGCAGGGCAATCTACAGAAGAGCTTATCCCTGATATTATTCGTCAGAGTATTGCTAATTTACCGATAGCTAAACGTATGCGCTGGGGTAGTTTTAACACTGAATTTGTAAGGCCAGTTCATTGGGCGGTTTTGCTTTATGGTGAGGCTGTTATTGATGCTGAAATATTAGGTCTTAAAACAGGCGCTATAACTTTAGGTCATCGTTTTCATGCTCCACAAAAATTAACGATTAATCATCCTGAAGACTATCAAGAGCTTTTATATACACAGGGCAAAGTCGTTGTTGATTTAGAGCAAAGAAAAGCGTTGATACGAGATGCAGCTCAAGTCGCTGCTTCAGCAGTTAATGGTATCGCTCACATCGAAGATGATTTGTTAGAGGAGATTGCTGCCTTAAACGAATGGCCAGTGCCTATTACTGGCTGTTTTGATACGCGTTTTTTGAAGTTACCTGCTGAAGTTTTAATCACTACTATGCAAACTAATCAGAAATATTTTCCGGTTAAGAATGCTGATGGTGGTTTGCTTGCTCATTTTATTACCTTTAGTAATATCGAAAGTAGTCGTCCTGAATCTATACAGCATGGTAATGAGCGGGTAGTAACGCCCCGTTTGGCTGACGCAGAATTTTTCTGGAATCAAGATAGAAAGAAAAGCTTGGAAGATCGGGTAGAGAGTCTTGGTACTATTGTCTTTCAAGAAAAATTAGGTACGGTCGCCGACAAAACACATCGAGTTATTAAATTGGCTGCTTTTATCGCGCACAGACTTAATGCGAATGTTGATTTAGCGAAGCGAGCCGCGTTATTAGCAAAAACTGATTTAATGACAGAAATGGTCGGTGAGTTTGGTAATCTTCAAGGTTTAATGGGACGTTATTATGCGCTGGCTGAAGGAGAAGCGCCTGAAGTTGCCTGGGCATTAGAAGAACAATACTTTCCTAAGCAATCAGGTAGCGATACTGCTAGTAGCTCAATGGGTCAAATTTTGGCGATAGCTGAAAAAGTGGATACGCTTACGGGTATTTTCAGTGCAGGCTTAATCCCAACTGGCGATAAAGATCCTTATGCTTTGCGTCGTGCAGCTCTTGGTGTTTTGCGTACACTAATCGAAAATAATCTTAGCTTAGATATCTGTGAATTAATTGAATTTTCATTAGATACTTATACCCATAGTTTTGATCAAGCTGCGACTCAGATTGCTGTGATTGATTTTGTTTTTGATCGATTAAAAGGTTACTGCCTAGATAAAGGTTATAGTGCCGATGAATTTGATGCAGTGATAACGATTAAACCTACTGATCCTTTGGACTTTATGCGTCGTTTGGTGGCGGTAAAGGCATTCAGGCAGTTGCCAGAAGCTGAAAGCTTAGCTGCGGCCAATAAACGTATTCGTAATATTTTAAGAAAATCTGAGTCACCCATAGGGTCTACTGTAGGTGCCTTAGTTGAACCTGCTGAATTAAAGTTATTAGAAAGTGCAAATTTAGCCGTTATAGCTATTGCTCCCTTGCTTGCCCAGCACGATTACTCTGCGACCTTAACCTATTTGGCGGCTTTACGTCAGGAGGTCGATGCTTTCTTTGATGATGTCATGGTCATGTGTGATGATTTAGAATTACGAGCGCATCGCTTGGCTTTACTTAATCTTTTGTCGGAACAGTTTTTAACTTGCGCGGATATTTCTAAGTTGCAATCTTAGGGCTTATTGTTGGGTTTCGCCTAACCCAATTCAAACTACGATACTCAGTGTTTAATAAAAGCATCTAATGCCTAAACAACGTTATGTCTTATTAGATCGCGATGGCGTTATTAATCGTGATAGTGATGACTTTATAAAGTCTCCGGAAGAATGGTTACCCATAGAGGGCAGTCTTGAAGCGATTGCAATGCTGAATGAGCGTGGATATAAAGTTGTTGTTGTGACTAATCAGTCGGGTATAGCCCGTGGCTTATTCGATGCAGGGATGTTGGAAAAAATCCACGACAAAATGCATCGATTGCTTAATGAAAAAGGTGGCGCTATTGCAGCGGTCTATTATTGTCCGCATGGCCCTGAAAGTACTTGCGAGTGCCGCAAGCCTAAGGCGGGTTTGCTTAAAGCCTTTGCTGCAGATTTTGATGCAGAGTTGGCGAAAATTTTTGTTGTAGGTGACTCTTTGCGTGATTTGCAGGCTGCTCAGGCAGTAGGTGCGCAGCCGATCTTGGTTAAGACGGGTAAAGGTCAGCAAACTTTAATTAATAATCCACAATTTAATAGTCTTGTTTTTGAGAATTTATATGACGCAGCAAAATACATCACAGCCAGATTTGAGGCCTAAAAACTATATAGGCTCGACATTGTTATTTGTCGGGATTTTTACAACGGCGACTATGGTTGGAATATTGCTAATTTTAGGGTTGCTGACCACATTTAAAATACGTTGGAAAATCGGCCACGCTTGGTGCGCTATTATTAGTTGGATGACTCGAGTTTTCTGTGGTCTCACTTATGAAGTTGAGGGGATGGAAAACTTTGATCCTAATCAACCAGCGGTTATCTTGAGTAATCATCAATCAGCTTGGGAAACATTGGCTTTAAGGTATATTTTGCCTCCTCATTCGGTGGTTATTAAGCGTGAATTACTATATCTGCCAATTTGGGGCTGGTCTTTATTGACTTTGAAATCTATCGTGATAAATAGAAAAAATCAGCGAGCATCTTTGCGTGATCTGCTTGAGCAAGGTTCACGATATTTAAATGAAGGGCTATGGGTATTAATCTTTCCAGAAGGGACAAGGGCGCCTGCACGTGAAGTTTTAAAGTTTAATATTGGTGGTGCGATGTTGGCTCATAAGGCTGGATTTCCAGTGGTGCCTGTTGCGCATAACGCCGGAGATTTTTGGCCTCGTTACAGTTTTTTTAAGTATCCGGGTGTTATCAAATTAAAAATTGGTCCTGTTATTGAAACTCAAGGTCGTAAAGCGTCTGAAATTAATGCAGATGCAGAAAAGTGGATAGCAGAAGCACTGAAGAATATGTAAAGCTTTAAAGCTTTCGATTTGAGTGCTAATAGATATGCGTATAATGCCCTAACTAAAATCATCCAGAATGGTATCTTAATGAAAAAACTACTACTTGTTTCTCTAGTTGCATTGTTGTTGCCGGCTTGTGCCGATAGAAATCAATACGAACAGGCAATATTAGAGCAAATGCAAAAAGAACAAGATCTTAAGGATTATAAAATAACGCCTGAATACATGACTAAATGCGTATTGGAAAGTAGTACTCAAAATATGCCAGGTATTTTTGCTTTAGATCCTAAGCGATTGATGGCTTATAGGAATTATGCAAAAATGCTAACACTCGAAAAGTCTGCGGATCCTAAAAAGACTTTAGAAGAGCTTCGTACTGACTTTGGTTCAGCTAGAGAGTTAGCTGAAGCGCATAGTAATTATACTGAAAGTTTAGTTGAATGTTATTCCGTGGTGATTTCTAAGTCTGAAGAATCTGCAAAAGAAGAGTCGGCTAAGGCTGCGGAAAAAGTAGACAAATAAAAGTAATAAGCTTGCATAAAATAAGTGTCCTCTAGTATTGTTTGTACTTAATAACGCTAGAGGCAGTAAGCGTTTATCCTTGCAAAAAAAGCTAAGTAGTAGATGAAGTTATTATATTAATGTTTAAATAACTTGCTAAATATTTATAAGTCTTTATACTTGCTGAAATCAATCGCGGGGTGGAGCAGCTTGGTAGCTCGTCGGGCTCATAACCCGAAGGTCGTAGGTTCAAATCCTGCCCCCGCTACCAGATTTTTAACCCCATTTTGGGGTTTTTTATTTTCTAGGCTTTGGGAATTTAGAAGCTTAATATTTAAGATTGTTTATGGAAGAGCCTTTGGCTCTTTTTTTTTGTTCGAAAATAAGCGAGGAAATAATGAAGCAGGCTCCCGAACATTTGATTAATTTAATCGAGCCAATTATTGAAGGTTTAGGTTATGAATGCGTCGGTATTGATTATAATCCTCATCCAAAACACGGTCTGTTAAGGATTTATATTGATAACGAAAATGGAATTTTGGTTGAAGACTGCTCAAAAGTAAGTCATCAAGTAAGTGGCGTTTTGGATGTTGAAGATCCTATACAGGGAAATTATCATTTAGAGGTTTCTTCTCCAGGATCAGAGCGACCCTTTTACAAAATTAGCCAGTTTGAACGATTTATTAATAGTACCGTCATGGTTAATCTTTTTAAGGCCATTGATGGTCGTAAGAAAATTACTGGGGTGATCGTAAAAGTTGAAGACGATATTATTACGCTACAAGAAGGTGAACAGATTTTTACAGTACCTTTCGACGCTATGAGTAAGGCACGATTGGTACCTGAGTACTTAATTGAAAAAGGAGGCCGCAGTGGCAAATAAAGAAATTTTGTTGGTAGTGGATGTATTTTCTAATGAAAGAGAAATTGAAAAGGAAGTTATTTTTCAGGCTATAGAATCGGCATTAGAAGCAGCTACAGTTAAGCGTCATGCTAATCAAATTAAAGCGCGCGTTGCCATAGACAGAAAAACAGGTGATTACTTAACGTATCGACAATGGGATATCGTTGATGAAAATCCTGATTGTGCAGGTGATGTGGAATTTCCTACTACACAAGTTTTGTTAGAAGTAGCGAGATTAGATAACAGCAACGCTCAAGTCGGTGAAGTGGTAGAAGAAGAAATTGAATCAGTTGATTTTGGTCGTATTGCGGCTCAAACAGCCAAGCAAGTTATTATTCATAAAGTTAGAGAAGCGGAACGTAAAAAAATAGTTGACGCCTATAAAAGTCGTGTTGGTGAGCTGATTACAGGTATTGTTAAGCGCATTGAAAAAGGCAGCGTTTATATGGATTTAGGTGGGCATGCTGAAGCTTTTATTGCTAAAGAAGACATGATTCCGCGTGAACCTGTTCGCATAGGTGATCGTATTAGAGGTTATTTAAAAGATGTGCGTTTAGAGCCGCGTGGCCCACAATTGTTTGTGAGTCGAACTGCTCCTGAACTGCTGATTGCTTTATTTCGTTTAGAAGTGCCAGAAGTGGGTGAAGGTTTAATTTCCGTGATTGGTGCGGCTCGTGATGCAGGCTCTAGGGCTAAATTAGCGGTTAAGAGCAATGATCCCCGCTTAGATCCAGTCGGAGCTTGCGTGGGCATGAGAGGCTCTAGGGTTCAATCAGTGACTAATGAATTAGCCGGAGAGCGAGTTGATATTATTCTTTGGAATCCCAGTGAAGCTCAATATGTCATTAATGCAATGTCACCGGCTGAAATTCAATCTATTGTTGTCGATGAAGACAAGCATAGTATGGATCTTGCGGTAAGTTCAGAAAATTTATCTCAAGCCATTGGTCGTGGCGGTCAAAATGTACGTCTCGCTAGCCAATTAACGGGGTGGGAACTCAATGTTCTTGATGCTTCAAAAGCGGATTTAAATGCGGAAGCTGAAGTCGGCAAAATTAAGCAGCTATTTATTGATCAACTCGATGTTGATGAAGAAATTGCTTTGATATTAGCAGAGGAAGGTTTTAATAGCGTTGAGGAAATCGCTTATATCCCTGCAAGTGAAATGCTTGAGATTGAAGGTTTTGATGAGGATTTGGTTAATGAGCTAAGGGGTCGAGCTAAAGATGCTTTATTAATTAATGCCATTGCTTTTGAAGAAAAAATAGATTCAGCGAAGCCTGCACAGGATTTGCTGGACATGGAAGGCATGGATACTGATCTGGCTCATGAATTGGCAAGTCAGGGTATTATTACAATGGAAGATTTGGCAGAGCAATCTATTGATGATTTGTTAGGTTTTTCCAGTATGAATGAAGAGCGGGCGGCAAAGTTAATCATGAAGGCGCGTGAGCCTTGGTTTGTCGAGGCAGATAGCGAGTAGGTAAGGGGTAATCAATGAGTGATCAAACAGTAAGGCAATTAGCAGAGATAGTAAAAATTTCTCTGGAAAGATTATTAGAGCAGTTAAAAGAAGCAGGTTTATCTGTAACCGCGCCTGATGATGTGATTAACGAAGACGAAAAAATGAAGTTGCTTGCACATTTACGTAAGCGCCATGGTAAAGAAGATGGTGAGGGTGCTAGTTCTCCTCGACGAGTGACCTTGGAGCGTCGAAAAGTCACTGAAATTAAACAAGCGAGCGCGCCAGGTAGTTCAACTAAAACAATTAGTGTAGAAGTTCGTAAAAAGAAAACTTATATTAAGCGTGAAGTCGTTGATAGTGATGTGGTTGCTCAAGAGGAGCCTGCTCAAATAGAGTTGCCAGTATCGGAAGTTATAATAGATGAGCCGTCAACAGCGCTTGAAGTAGTTTCGCCTGTTGTCGAGCAAATATTGCCTGTGATTGAAGAGGCTCTAGTAGTCGAAGAGATTAAAAGTGAGGAGCCAGCCTTAGACGTTATAGATAATGAATCAGAAGCTCCATTGATCGATATACTCGATGCCGACATTGATATTGATGTAGATGTGGACGTAGATTCACAAGCTAGATTTGATGCTTTAAAAATCAAAGAAGAAAAGAAGATTAAGCAAGAAAAATCGAACAAAATAAAAGAAACTGAAGAAGCCAAAAAGAAGTTGGAAGAAAAAGAGCACAGGCTTGAGGAATCTATTAAAAAGAACGCGGATAAGGTAAGGCAGCAAGCCGCTGTCAAGCAGGAAACATTGCATAGAAAAAAACAAGAAGAAGGTTCGGCTCGCCCAACCGGAAAAGATGCCAAAAGAGGCAAAAAGAAAGGCAAGCAACCTCAAAGAGTTCATGTACAGGCAGAAGGCAAGCATCAGTTTGAGATGCCTGTTGCAGCAATGGTCCATGAAGTTACTGTGCCAGAAATGATTATTGTTTCTGATTTAGCTCAAAAAATGAATGTCAAAGCCGCTATGGTTATCAAGCAATTGATGAAGCTGGGTATTATGGCGACCATCAATCAAAGCATAGACCAAGACACAGCGGTTATTTTGGTTGAAGAGATGGGTCACAAAGCCATTATGCAAAGTGATGATGACCTTGAGCAAGAAATGCTGGCAGAAGCGCAAATAGAAGATAATCGTATCCCAATGCCACGTGCACCTATTGTTACTATCATGGGTCATGTTGATCACGGTAAAACATCGTTGCTGGATTATATTCGTAAAACTCGTGTTGCTGCGGGCGAAGCGGGTGGTATTACTCAACATATTGGTGCTTATCAAGTAAAAACCGATCATGGATCAGTTACCTTTTTAGATACACCTGGACATGCTGCATTTACAGCGATGAGAGCACGTGGTGCAGACATAACCGACGTAGTTATTGTGGTGGTTGCTGCAGACGATGGCGTGATGCCGCAAACTAAAGAAGCGGTTGAGCATGCTAAAGCTGCTAATGTGCCTATTATTGTTGCTATCAATAAAATTGATAAGCCCGACGCTAATCCCGACAAAGTCATGCAAGAATTGTCGGTCATTAATGTTTTAGCAGAAGAATGGGGTGGAGATGTTCAGTTCCTTAAAATTTCAGCTAAAACCGGTGAAGGTATTGATGATCTCATTGAGGCCTTGATCGTTCAGACAGAAATTTTAGAATTAAAAGCACCTATAGAGGGTGCAGCTTCTGGATTAGTGATCGAATCAAGACTAGATAAAGGTCGTGGTGCTGTTGCAACCGTATTGATACAAAAAGGTACTTTAGAAAACGGTCAGATGGTTTTATGTGGCCAACAATATGGCCGTGTTAGAGCTATGTTTAATGAAAATGGTAAAGCTATAAAAGAAGCGGGTCCTTGTGTTCCGGTTGAAATTTTAGGTTTGTCAGGTACGCCACTTGCGGGTGATGAATTCTTAGTCGTACAAAACGAACGTATCGCTAAAGATTTGGCTAAGCATCGTGAAGACCGTAAAAAATTCAGTAAACATGCAGCACAACAAGCCTCTAAGTTGGACGAAGTCTTTTCCAGAATGACTACAGGTGAAATCGCTTCTGTTAATTTGGTTCTTAAAACCGATGTACAAGGTAGCTTGGAAGCGTTACGTGGATCATTAATGGCCTTGTCTAATGATGAAGTCGAAGTAAAAGTCGTCTTTGGTGGTGTGGGTGGTATTAATGAAGGTGATGCCAATTTGGCTTTAGCTTCAGGTGCTATTTTAATGGGCTTTAATGTTCGTGCCGATGCCACTGCTAGAAAATTAATCGAAGAAAAAGGTATTGATTTACATTACTACAGCATCATTTATGAAGCGATTGATGAAGTCAAAAAAGCGATCAGCGGTATGTTGGCGCCTGAAATCAAAGAACAGATTGTTGGTCTTGCTGAAGTTCGTGATGTATTTAAATCACCAAAATTCGGTGCGGTTGCAGGTTGTATGGTCATTGATGGAACGGTTAAACGTAACTTGCCTATTCGTGTACTACGTAACAACGTGGTTATCTATGAGGGACAGTTAGAATCGTTACGTCGATTTAAAGATGATGCAGCCGAAGTTAAGATGGGTATGGAATGCGGTATCGGTGTAAAGAATTACAACGATGTTCAGCCTGGTGACCAAATCGAAGTATTTGAGCGCATAGAAATTAAACGGGAACTGTAAGTTATGGCTAAAGAGTTTGGCCGTAATGCGCGAGTTTCATCACAGATACAAAAAGAGCTTTCGCTCATTTTGCAGCGTGATATAGATGATTCCCGATTGGGCTTTATCACCATCAATGAAGTGGTGGTGACTAAAGACTTAGCCGTAGCAAAAGTGTATGTCACGGTGCTTAATGTTGATCAAGAGGGCAAGCGCGCAAACGTTAAATTACTTAACGAGCTAGCGCCGATGATTCGACATGAGTTGGCAAAAAGAATGCGTTTAAGGCATATTTCCACGCTACGCTTTCTTTATGATGATTCCTTTGATACCGGAATGCGTGTCTCTGAGCTGTTAAGCGAAGTGATTAAACCCGACGTCGAGTAAGTCAGTTATTAAGGTATTATCTGAAGGGCAGTTACTCCCAGTTGTGAAGGTCGGGTTAGCGATAGCGTAACCCGACCTACGTAACTACATAACTGTATTTTGGAGCATCGGATTACTGGGCGAATCTATCGCCCTTACAGCCTTAGGTATCTACACAAGTTTCTTATCGGCGTGGAAACGATAAAAAGCACCGTAGGGGCGTATGCAATACGCCCCTACGATCTTCACCACAATATTATCGTTCGCGCGTGGGAATGCTAAAAATTATTTGTGTAGATACCTATACCTTGCCGCTGAAACGCTTCTTTATTATCTTTTTGACAATCGTTTAGATGAGTCATCATTAATTGATCAATAGCTGAAACTTTAAAAGTATCAAGTACAAACAAAGTGCTGATTAAAGTCAGGTATAATTCCCCTTTATTCTAATAACGCGACCTTAATTTTATGAACATCAATTTCACCAAAGAAGAATATCTGTTATTACTAGATATGATATATATGGCCGATTGGATCCTACATGCCCACAGCATAGAAGGTGAGCGTATTGAAACAAAAGATTATTTCGCTTTATTTCAAAAACTAATGAGTCATGCTGAAGAAATGGGTTGTAGTGATTTAATTGAATATTACGCACCCAAGCAAGAGTATGTTCATACAGTTGACTTTGAAGAGGAGTCTGCTGCTTTAGGCTATCTTGATGAATTTGAAGGTCAGTCATTTTGGGATGAGTTGATTTCAAGATTAGCCATGCGAGATGCTTTGATAAAACTTAAAGTCAGTAGTGCGCATGAAGCTCCATCGGAAGAGCTATTTGATGCACTTTCAAATGCAGAAGAGTATTGGAGTAAAGAGTTTGAAACTTTCGACTTAAGTCGAATTTCTTTAAACAAAGGCCAAAATGGTATTTTGCATTAATTCCTCAGATTAGCTTATATATGAGGCTTACATGAAGCATGGCTTAGCATTAATCATTTCTCTATGGTTGCTCTGTAATGTTAATACAGTGCTGGCAGATAAACTCTCTAGTCCACAACAAGCCTTGCAGTGCGCGGCATTTAGCCCTTATGTTGGTGATATTAATCCGCATTATGGCGCACATCCTTCAAAGGCTTTGATCAATGAATTATTAGATACTTTAATCAAACAAACGCCATTTCGCTGCATTATGACTTATGGGGTTTTGAATGGCTTAGAGGCTACTTTTGCAGCGGCTGAAGCACGACATATTAAAGTGATTGCCATACTTTGGCTGGATGATAACCCCGAAGTTAATACCCAATCGATTAATAAAGGGATAGAAGTCGCTAAAGCTTATCCAAAAACTATCATTAAACTGAGTTGCGGTTCTGAAGTGAGAACCCGTCATGGCTATCAGTTTGATGGTGAAATCAGTCGATGTATTGATGCCCTGCGCAAAGCTGGTGTTAGTCAACCGATAACCACGATCGATACTTGGTGGGAATGGTGTAATCGTTCCTTGAGCTGTGCCCAAACCAATTTTGGTGCTCAAGTTGATTGGATCGGCGTTAATGTTTTTCCTTGGTGGGATAATTTATACTCAACGCTTTATCCTTGCACACCCGCTGAAAAGGCAGCAGATTTTCATATAGCTCGTCTTGAACAATTGCATAAAACCTATGCTAATAAAGATATCATTTTAACCGAATTTGGCTGGCCCAATGGTCCTGAAGGTAGTACCGGTGGACCTTCTAAAACCGGTCAAAACTGTGCTGTTGCCAATAGTCAGAATCAAAAGCGGGTGCTTCAAGCAACTTTTAAACAGCTGGCTAAAAAACATTGGTCAGGGATTGCTTTCGAAGCTTTTGCCGAGACGTGGAAGCCTAGCAAAGAAGGCGATTCAGGTAGTTTTTGGGGTGTGTGTTCTGGTTTAGCTCCTTATCGTTGCCTGCAAGGTTTGACTTTACAATGAGCCTCGCTCCCTCTATGTCACGGATTGCCATCGCCAGTTTTATCGGCACGGCAATAGAGTTTTATGATTTCTATATCTACGGAATGGCTGCTTCATTGGTCATAGGTACAGTATTTTTTCCTGGTGAAGATGCTAGTAGCCAAGCGCTTAGTGCCTTTCTCACTTTTTCGGTCGCTTTTTTAACTCGCCCTTTAGGAGCTATTCTTTTTGGCCATTTTGGTGATCGTATCGGGCGCAAGGCCACCTTAGTCACTTCTTTATTAGTGATGGGTATTTCAACGACTTTAATCGGTTTATTGCCTAGCTATACTCAGATAGGCGTTTGGGCGCCCATATTATTGTGTGTATTACGCTTTAGCCAAGGTATAGGTTTAGGTGGTGAATGGGGTGGTGCGGCTTTATTAGCGACCGAAAATGCGCCTGAAGGTAAACGTGGTTGGTATGGTATGTTTCCGCAATTGGGGCCACCGGTAGGGTTTTTATTGGCAACAGCTAGTTTCTTAGCCTTAACGCATAGTCTTAATGATCAACAATTTATCGATTGGGGTTGGCGCTTGCCATTTCTAGCGAGTTCGATATTAGTTTTGATTGGCTTATATGTTCGAATCGCTTTAACTGAAACACCGGTCTTTTCTAAGGTACTACAGCAACAGCAACGAGTTACTTTGCCACTTAAAAATATTCTAAGCTTGCACCTAAAACCATTAACACTAGGCGCATTAGCAATGGTAGTTTGCTATGCCTTGTTTTATATTGCTACGGTATTTTCTCTAAGCTATGGAACCAGCACATTACACATACCTCGCCAGCAGTTTTTGGGGATGTTATGTATTGCGATTGTTTTTATGGCAGTTGCTACGCCAATATCGGCTTGGGCAAGTGATCGTTATGGACGTAAACGAGTGTTATTAAGCGCCAGTAGTTTGGCTTTGCTATCTGGTTTTATTTTAGAACCTATGTTTAATAGTCACTCACCGCTACTCCTAACAGTTTTCTTAAGTTTAGAGCTGTTTTTAATGGGCGCTACATTTGCACCTATGGGTGCTTTATTACCAGAATTATTTCCCTCTGAATTGCGTTATACCGGAGCAGGCACAGCCTATAACCTAGGTGGAATTTTAGGCGCATCGTTCGCACCTTATATCGCCCAGCGCTTAGTCACCGAAGGTGGACTTGCTTGGGTTGGTGGCTATGTTTCATTGGCTGCAGCCATTAGTTTTTGTGCGGTGTTAATGATGCAAGAAACGCGAGACAAGGCATGGCATGGGTGAATTTACAGTAGGGCAGTTAAACGCTAGTCGTTTGATTTTAGATTGAGCTCTTATGAGGGCAAGTAAAGGGCTAAAGGCTAAGGCAAAATGTTTGATGCTTCAGTAGCTTTTGACTTGGAAGGCAGTGTATTGTGAAGTTAAGCAGTAACGTTGTTTTTCTCTCGTTTGCCGCGCCGAGCACCGCAGGTTTTGTTGGGATTAGCCCGTAGGGGCGCGGCATGGATGCCGCGCGTCGGTAGGAGGGCAGGAAGCCCTCTCTAGCGACCCCCGATAAAACTGAGGAGCGCAGATCGAGCTGCAATCGAGCCGCCTTTTCTTTGGATACTTTCTTTTGGCGGAGCAAAAGAAAGTATCTCGCCTTCGGGTACGAATACCCGATTAACAAAACGTCGCGATAGCGACCTCATTATTTGTTTTTAAACCGCTGAATGACTGCGTAACGTCAACTCGTAAGATGGGTAGAGGCGATAGACGAAACCCATCATAAACATCCAATGTGATAATGTGTTTTGTTATTTCATCATCACTTGATGGGTTTCGCTATCGCTCTCCCTATCCTACGAACTGATATTTTCAGCCAGTTGTTTACTAATAACAGCCGGTAATTTATTAGGCGCTTTAATGCGTAATTGTTTGTTAACATTAAATTGACCAAACACCACTTCGATATCTTTAATGGTGACATCAAATTCCTTGGCCAAATATTTAACCATGTAATCGGTCGCTTTGCCGCCTTCCGGTGATGCTGTCACGCTGATCTTAAGTTGCAGACCTTTCGCTTTACCAATAGCATTTTTTTTTGAGCTGGGTTTACCTAAAACATTTAACACTAAAATATCGCCTTCCCACTGACAGAATGACGTCATCCCCTGCTTTTTCTGGGTCATGTTGTATTATGCTTTAAGCCAAAAAGTCATAGGCTTAGGTGTTTCCTCATTGTCATCCAAATCTTTCCATAGATAAGTTGTTTTTAATTCAGGATGCTTAACATAGCCGCGTTTATTCCAAAACTGATCTAAGGGCACATAGTCAGAGGGTCTACGTGGATGATCTAGGGGTCTTTCTACACAACAAAAAGTGATATATTTAAAGCCGCCTAATTCAGCCGCATGCGCTTCTCTTTGTTCAAAAAACTTCACCCCAATGCCGAGTCCTCGATAGGCTTTATTTAAAACCGACTCACTGCAATAAAACACTTCATCAAGATTATAACCGTGCTCGATAAAGGGTTGCTTAAGAGATTCAGTTTCATGGCGCATAGGCAATGCGGTGGAAGCTCCGACTACTTTTTCGCCATCTAAAGCCAAGATGATGACTGTTTCTGGCGTATCAATATAGGTTTGCAGATAGGTTTTTTCATAGTCATAACTGCCGTCATATAAATAAGGGAAGTCACGAAAAACTTCAATTCTAAGTCTAGCGAGTTCGGGTATATAGTGCGCTAATTCATCACCGCTACAGCGCTTAATACTGATATTGTTAGACATAGCTATTCTCTTAAATAAATCAGGCATTTTAGACGAAATAACAAATAAGATACAAGGTCAAAGCTTTAAGAAAAAAGTCTTTAGGGTCACAGTTTCGCCACTGATTTCATATCATTACCGGCATAGCAACCAATCAGGTTGCGGGAAAAGCATTGATCAAATTTGAAGTACATCATATCGGGTTACGACTATGCCGGTAGGCTTATAACCCCGACCAAAACGTTTGAATGCTTCATTAATTTGCGAAATGTTAAACGTTATAATGGGGTTGCAAACCCTGTCCCGTCTAGAAGCATAGGTATCTACACAAATAATTGTTAGCATTCCCTCGCGAGAACGATAACATTGTGGTGAAGATGGTAGGGGCGTATTGCATACGCCCTTATAAAATAAGCTCTATAACATATAGACTTTCAATGTTGGGCGTATGCAATACACCCCTACGGTGTTTTTTATCGTTTCCACGCCGATAAGAAATTTGTGTAGATACCTATGGCCTAGAAGGTATCGAAATACTTGAAAATAAGCAAAAAAACAGGCAGTTTTACAGCGCCAAATTGGCTTTTATCAGCTGACGATTGTACTTTGATGCGACAAATAGGCAGTTTCGTTTAACTCGAATTGGAATCGCCTGCGTCCAGTTAGGATTTGATAGCGACGCGTTGCAACTTTACTCTTCGCGATTTGCAATTTGAGTAATCGCTATTAGCAGCGATTGGTGTCTAATTGCTGAAAAATATTTTTCTCAGCGATAATTGGCTGATCAATGTGCAATTGAAGTCAAACAAACTGGAAGATTGTCGCTTAAAACTCGAAAAGTTTATTGCTAAATTACATTCCGCTAAGATAAAGCTGTCCTTAAACTGGGTTAAATTTAATCACAGAATCAATTAAGTAGCACTTAATTGCCGGAAACGCCACCATACGCTACGCTTAGGTGGTCTAATTCCGACTTACATCTACTGGCACTATGCTTCCAGAATGCAGTGCACTAGCAAGTAAGACCTGATGTATGCCGATGTGTTTTAGGTTTTGTAAATCTTGATAATGCCGTATACCACCCGCAGCAACAAAGTGTTGTTCTGGGTACTGCTTACAAAAGTCACTTAATGTTTCTAAATCGGGTCCTTGCTGACTGCCGACTCGATTTAAGGTCATGATGATAATCATCTCTGGCCATAAGTTTTGATCGCTAAAGAGACTAGGCGCACCTAAAGCCTCCGATTTTCCATAATCCAAGGATAGAATAAAGCGTTTTTTAAAGGCCTTAAGTTCGAATAGTTGGTCTTCGTTATAAGATTCACTGCCTAATACTGGAAGATGATTGTCTGCATAATCTTTAACCGTTTGATAACCGCTATCTATCCAAAAGGTTTTTTGCGGATAAGTCTTAAGCAAATCATTTATGAGCGCTTCATGATGACCTTGTCCAGTAATGGCATTTAAATCGGCGATATAAAAGCAATCAAAATCGGCTAGTGTCAGAAAAGCAGATATCACTTTAAAAAGATCTGCTGAATGACAGAGCTGAGTATTAATGGGCTGATATTGATCACGTAAGCCTAAATGCGCGTGGACGACTACACCGTCTTTTAGATCAATAACGGGAATTATTTTCATGGGTAAAGCTGATGTCATAGTTCTGATGATAAACTGTGTGTATGAAAATTTTAATATTTGAGTATATCACTGGGGGCGGCTTTAATAAGCAGTATCTACCTTCAGCTTTGTTGACTGAAGGTAGATTAATGCTGCAAGCCTTGTTGGATGACATGCGTCGCTATGCAAAGCCAGGTCATGAGCTTGAAGTGGTGGTAATGCTAGATGAGCGCCTTAAAACCTTGATTAATACCTCGGGTATGCAAGTGGTTTTTATTGCGCCAGAACAAAATGCTACTGATGAATTTAAGCGCTTAGTGCAACACTGCGATGCTATATGGCCGATTGCACCAGAGTTTGATGGTCTATTGCAAAGCTTGTGTCAGAGCGTAGCTGATTTAAATAAGTTGCTATTAACGTCTCCTGCACAGGTAGTCGCGTTAACAGGTGATAAATGGTTGAGCTATCAACATTTTAAGCAATATCATATTGCCACTGTGCCTAGTCGATTATTTACAGGCGTTGATCAATATGATCAGCAACAGGGCGGCGATTCAACTTGGGTCGTTAAGCCTTTAGATGGCGTGGGTTGCGTAGATAGTTATATCCTTAGGGATAGAGAAGATTTTATCGCTATGCAAGCGCGTAGTGGTCGTTATATTATTCAGCCGCAATTATCAGGGCTCACGACCAGTTTATCGTGTTTGTTTAAACAAGGTCGAGGCTGGTTGCTGTGCGCTAATCAGCAGCACTTTACAATTATCAATCAACAATATCATTTGACTCAACTTGTCGTGAATCATAACACTAATTTAGAAGCTTATAGTGCCTTAGTGGATGCTATTGCACAATCATTGCCCGCTTTATGGGGTTATGTAGGTATCGATTTAATAGAGACGCCTGAACAAACATGGGTGCTAGAAATTAATCCGCGTTTAACGACTTCTTATGTGGGTATACACGAAGCCTTAGGGATTAATGTCGTTGAGGCTGTTATGCAATTAATTCGCGGTGAGCCGCTTTTAAAAACTCAGGATCGCCAAGCGGTCACTCTACAGGTATCGTCATGTCTTTAATCAATAAAGTGGGTTGGGATATAGGTGGCGCTCATGTTAAAGCGGCTGTTATTAATGCTCAAGGTGAATTGCTGGCTGTTTATCAACAGCCTTGTCCATTATGGAAGGGCATAGAGTATTTGCAGCAGGCGGTCAGAGGAGTCCTAGCGCAGATCAATCAGCCAGTTAATTGTCATGCCATCACTATGACTGGCGAGTTGGTGGATTTGTTTGTCGATAGGGATGATGGCGTAAAACAAATCATCGGCACTATGCAGGCTTTACTGGCGGGTCAACGCTGTTATATCTATGCCGGTTTAGCTGGGTTTATCTCGGCGGAACAGATTGAAACTACACATTATTTAGCCATTGCTTCGGCAAATTGGTTGGCGAGTGCTAGCTTCGCTGCACAAAAAATAGGCAGTGGTTTATTTGTTGATATCGGCAGCACCACGACTGATATTCTGGTGCTTAAGGAGGGCGATGTTATGGCTCAAGGTTATAGCGATTATGAGCGCTTAATCTCTAAAGAGTTAGTGTATACCGGCATCGTTAGAACAGCAGTGATGGCGGTTGCACAGACAGCACAAGATCAAGGTCAGGACATAGGTATTATGGCAGAATATTTTGCGACTATGGCTGATGTTTATCGAGTGACGGGTGAGCTCGATGAAGCTCATGATCAAACTGAAACCGCTGATGGTAATGAGAAAACCTTAATCGCCAGTGTTAAACGTTTATCACGATTATTAGGCAGTGACTTTGTTGTAGAGGAGTTGCCTCGCTGGATAGCCTTTGCAGAAAATATTCGTGAACAACAGTTACAAAAAATATTGCAAGCGAGTTTGTATCGATTGCAAGTCGATGAACTTGATCAACAACACCCTTTAATAGGCGCAGGTGTCGGGCGTTTTTTAGTTAAAGAGCTTGCTGAGCAATTAGGTCGACCTTATGTTGATTTTATTGATTTACTGCCTAATGCTGTTATACAAACTGGGCTAAGTGCAGCGGATTGTGCGCCCGCAGTCGCTGTCGCCCGTTTGCTCACTGAGTCGGATAAGAGTTAAATGAATAAGCCCTTAACACCGAAAGCACCTAAGAGTACCGAAGCCAAGGTTGTTAGTGCGCCTAAAGTGAAAGCAGTTAAAAAACCTGCTCAAAAGAAGCCAGAGCCTAAACCCTCAATCTCATGGTCTTATCGATTATTATTGATCGCTATTGAGTTGCTAGGTTTAGCTATGACAGCTGTTTTTGTCATTATGATGTTATTAGGCTATTCGGCTAGCTTATTTACAGGCACCAGTTTCTTTGCCAATTTATTGCCTTTTGCTGTCGGAGTTTTGGCTCTAATAGTCGCTATGGCCGGTATATTGATAGGCTGGTATCAATTTAGAAAATGGTTGTATAGCAAGCAATTATTATGTCCAGCAATACTCTCTATTAGCATGGCTCTAGGAACAGGTTGGTATTCTATGCAAGAACAATTTTCACCGATACATGCCCACTTTCGAACTTTAGTAGGCGGTAAGCAAGAAGCCGCTAAAGTGACTATTGCTCATCAAGTTTATGCTGCTTATAGACGTTATGACGCTACACAATTACAAACCATGGTGCAACGTGCTCAAGAATATAATGCTGTAATTAATGAAGCGGCAACAGAGTTCGGGCTTGATCCAGCCCTATTGCAGGGCGTTGCGGCAACTGAATCTTCTTTTTTACCCCGTAATAGCAGTGATGGGGGGCATGGCTTATTTCAAATAACTCAAGTGCCTAAAGTTGTAGTAGAACAGGCCGGCAAGCGCTTGGCTGAACATCAAATGTCTTTACATAATCATCGTCATAATGCTTTTTTAGCGGCTGCCACGCTTAAATATTATTTAGCTGAAATGAAAGGGGATTTATTCTTAGGCTTATTGGCTTATAACATAGGTCCGGCTAATGGTGGTTTACGCTTTATTATGCAGCAATATGGCGCCACCGATTTCGTGACTATTCAGCCTTATTTACAGAGCTTGCCAAGGGATTATCCTATCCGTGTTTTATCGTACGCATTGGCTTTTAGAGTCTGGCATAAAGAAGGTAAATTACTGCCTTACGAAGAAGGTAGCAATGCCTTGCATATACAATATATTGGGATTCCTGGTTTGCAGGAAGATTTTTTAGGTTAGTTAAGTTTTTAAGCAGAATGCCGATGTAGGTCATGTTAGCGATAGCGTAACCCGACGAGGTATAAAACATCGGAGGTTGAAAATGTCGGGTTACGCTGCGCTAACCTGACCTACGCGACTAAGGATTTTGGATGCAATCATCAATCTTCAGCCAAGCTAGTTAATATTTCTTCTCGGATTTGAGCTTGTTGTTCTGGGTCGGTAATAGCTTGTAAATGTTGGTCGGTAATATAGAACATATCTTCAGCGCGACTGCCTATTGTGGTGATTTTTGCATTCAATAAATTGACCTGCTGTTTGATAAAAGCACTGCCTATTTTGGCTAGCAGTCCTGCATGATCGGTGGTAATAAGTTCTATTAAAGTATAGCGATTTAAGGGGTCAGCAATAAACTTAATGTTGGTTGCGATAGGGAAGTGCTGGGCTTGTCGAGATTTAGATTGGCGATGGATATTGATATGGCCTTTTACCTCGCCTTCTATCAGGTTCTGGCGAAGTGCTGAGCAAATATGTAAGGCTCTGCATGATTCATTGATAGGTTCGCCAGATTGTTCCAAGACTTGAAAACTATTCAGTGCATAGTTATTTTGCGTGGTCATAATTCGGGCATCAAGTATGGTTAGTCCCAATTGATCAAGGGTTGCGGTACTGATGGAGAAAATAGGTCCAATATTTTCAGCGTAAATAAATACGTCGGCACTGCCATGCTGAGTTTGTGGGCTGAGTAAAACTAGAGGTAAGTCATCTGCTTTAGCTGAGCTTATAGCCATGGTATGCCAGGCTATTTCATCTGCTGAATATCTTAAAAAATAATCATCATTGGTGTGTTGCCAAGCATCGTTAATGAGGTCGTTATTTAAGCCTAATTTGCTGAGCTTTTCATGCGCTTCTTGTTTGTTCTCTAATAAGCGATCTTCAAGTGCACTAGGGTTTTGCAAGCCGTGGCGTAAGGCGCTATGAGTGGCTAAATACAGCTCTTTTAGTAAGGAGTCTTTCCAATCATTCCATAACTCAGGGTTGGTGGCGCGTATATCGGCTACCGTAAGTAAATAGAGGTGGTTAAGGTACTCAACACTGCCGACTTTTTGAGCAAATTCATGAATCACGTCAGGGTCGCTAATATCTTTACGTTGAGCAGTGACTGACATCAATAAATGAGTGCTAACTAGCCAAGCGATTAAATTAGTATCATGACTTGAAAGGTCGTGTTGTAGACAGAAGTTGCGGGCTATGTCTTCGCCAAGTTTTGAATGATCGCCATTTTGACCTTTGGCAATGTCATGAAAAAGTGCAGCAAGGTAAACTATTTCTGGCTTGGCTATGAGTTTAAACACGCTAGTGCAAAATGGAAATTCATTGCTATGCGATTCTAATGAAAAACGTCGTAAGTTACGGATAACAAATAAGGTGTGCTCATCAACTGTATAAATATGAAATAAATCATATTGCATGCGAGCAATAATGTTAGCGAAGCAGGGTAGGTATGCGGCTAGAACGCCATAACGATTCATGCGTCGTAGTTCGTGAGTTAAGCCGTGGGTTCTTCGAAATAGCTCTATAAATAACTGATTAGCTGATTTGTTGCTTCTAAAGCTATCGTCAATTAGTGCGAGGTTTTTTCGAATTAAACGTATAGTGGTCGCTCGAATACCCTGTAAGGTAGGATTAAGTTGTAAAATTAAAAAAACTTCTAAAAGTGCTAGAGGGCGCTGTTCAAATAACTGAGGATTGGTGGCTTGAAGATAGCCATTAATGGCGATAAAGTCATCGTTAATAATAGTAGTTTGATTGGCTTTGTCACTTGTTATAAAGCGCTCATTAAATAGTTGTAGTAACATTTCATTGAGTCGTTCTATGCTGAGTAAGGTTTTAAAATAAAACTGCATGAACTGTTCAACATCTTGATTTGGTTGTTCAGCTATAAAGCCAAATTGCCTGGCAATTTCCCTTTGATAATCAAAAATGAGTCGGTCTTCAGCTCGATTGGTCAAAAGGTGAAGAGCATAACGAACTCGCCAAAGAATATCACGAGCAGCGATAAGTTCGTTGTACTCAGCTTCGGGTAAGAAGTCGTATTTAATAAGTTCTTTGAGAGTTGATGAATTGTAATGGCGCTTAAAAACCCAAGCGATGCATTGCATGTCACGCAAACCACCTGGACCTTCTTTGATGTTAGGTTCTAGGTTATAGGCGGTGTCATGAAATTTGGTGTGCCGTAAACGCTGTTCTTCCATTTTAGCGGCAAAAAACTGATCCGATGGCCATATCCTATTAGGTGTAATGCGCAGTTTTAGTGCTTCATAGAGTTCAGTCCGACCAGCAATATGACTGATTTCGAGTAGACTGGTCATGATGCTTTGGTCCTCTAGTGCGGCGCTCACACATTCATCAATGCTGCGCACGCTATAGCCGGGTTTTAAGCCTATATCCCAAAGAAAGGTGAATAGATTAGAGAGCGCTTCTTGATAGGGTGCTGTATCGCTAGAGTCGAGCAGGATAAGAATATCAATGTCAGAATGAGGGAATAGCTCTCGACGCCCATAACCGCCGACCGCACACAAACTTAGTTGTGTCGCGTGGTCGCCTAGAAAGTGCTGCCAGCAACAGTTTAAGATTAAATCAATAAAATCAGATTTTTCTTTAAGCAGTGATGCAACAGATTGTTGGGGATCAAATTTGAGCTTTAATTCGAGATCTTTTTGTTTTAATAGATGTTTGAATTGCTTTAGGCTATCTTTTTGCTCGAACAGGCTGACATTAATATAGTTTTTCAAAATATTTATCGCTCTTCTTGGCGTAGTGTAAGAATTTCATAACCGCTTTCTGTGACTAACAGGGTATGCTCAAATTGTGCTGATAGGCTGCGGTCTTTGGTGACGGCTGTCCAGCCATCGGCTAAGACTTTAACGTCTTTTTTGCCTAAATTAATCATGGGCTCAATAGTGATGATCATGCCGGCTTCTAAGCTGATGCCGGTGCCTGCTTTGCCATAATGTAAAACTTGCGGTTCTTCATGGAATTTTTTGCCTATGCCGTGCCCACAAAAGTCTCTGACCACAGAATAACGATTGTTTTCAGCATGTTGTTGTATGGCATGGCCTATGTCGCCTAAGGTGGCGCCTGCTTTAACTTGCTCTATACCTAAAAACATAGCTTCTTGGGTGACTTTAATCAGGCGTTTTGCGTAGGGACTCACTTCGCCTACGCAAAACATTTTACTGGTGTCGCCATGGTAATCATCTTTAATGACGGTAATGTCGATATTAACAATGTCGCCTGATTTTAGTTTCTTATCGCACGGTATGCCGTGGCAAACGGTATGATTTATCGAGGTACAAATAGATTTGGGAAAACCATGATAATTAAGTGGCGCGGGAATGGCTTGTTGCACATCAACGATATAGTCGTGGCAAAGTTTATCGAGTTGATCGGTAGTGACGCCGGGAACTACGAAAGGTTCTATCATTTCCAAAACTTCGGCAGCCAGTTTTCCGGCGACGCGCATTTTTTCAATTTCAACGGCGGTTTTAATAATGATACTCATTTAATGATAAAGACTTAGGTTAATAATAGAGTGAGGCTTAAGTATTTAAGACTAATAATGACAAAGGCTTAGGTCATTTAAAGGTTGTCTTAATTCTTGAGCGGGTGGGTGATTTTAACAGAGGTTTGCTTGTTGTAAAAAGTTAATTATGGTATAAAGGCGTGTTAAATTTTTTAACAAATACTCACGCTTATCGTCACGTTTGGTAGGGTGCTGACTTCATTAACGTAGTTAGTTATCAATCGGGGTAAGTGGAGGCGTAACCCAACTCGGAATGATTATTCCGATTTTAAAACTTTAGG
>Ga0364866_10333_pt2 | contig 31351 bp, 20 predicted proteins | sample ExccelAu500001D3_3_FD_206913 | JGI IMG/M metagenome (GOLD analysis project Ga0364866, IMG submission 206913) | Enriched cells from Trout Bog Lake Hypolimnion, Wisconsin, USA - BchlTB.Aug13.5000.01.D3 | ecosystem: Environmental > Aquatic > Freshwater > Lake > Hypolimnion/Profundal zone | place... | reverse complement strand
GATTCTGACCTGGGCCGTATAGTCGTTTACTGCCAGGATTTTCTTCCTGAGGGACTCAAACAACTGGTCGGGCCCGGTGGCGCCGGCCCGCGGAGCGAAAGCAACTATGCAGCAGAGGAAACAAACAAAACTCCTTATCATGATTTGATATCTTTCTTATTGAAATAAAAAATAGTAGCGACAACAAAAAACAATGTGTACCCCACCAGGACGCCTGCCGACCGGGCTATGGCATGGTATGGTACGGGATCATCGAAAAAACCCTTCCAACCAATGATGTGGGTTGTAAACAGGTAAGGTTTCAGGAGATCGAAGAAAGGCAACTGCAGATTGGACAAGATAGTGAGGACAACTACAATGCCCATAGTGGAGATGATAGGTCCGATAGAATTGTCGGCGAATACGGACAGGAAAACGGATAGCGAGGCGATGGTTGTCATGGCCAGCGTGGAAAAAGCGAAGGCTGCGGCATAGCGCCACATGATGTCGTCGCGCAGCAGGAGTACGAAGGCGTCGCTTTTGAGATTGATCATATCGCCTTTACCGAACAGCAACAAAGACAGAAAGAGCGCCACTATAGCGAGCCATATGATGAGCAACACGGTGTAGATGAAACTGCTGATAAATTTTACGAGCACCAGTTGCGGCCGGGTGACGGGGCGGGTCAGGATCAGCCGGAGTGTACCTGCATTGGCCTCGCCGGCAAAGGAGTCGCCGGCGACGAGGGCCACCAGGAGCGGAATATGGATGAGCAAAGACTGGAGGATAATAAATGCCACGAGGTAACCATTCATCATATTGCCCCGGATGTCGAACTGCTCGACGATGCCCTGGAGGCCGAACGCGAGGAAGGACTTGCCATCGGACAACATGGCGAGCTGAATGATGGAAGATATAGCCGTGACAATGCCGAAACTGATGTAGGTGCGCGGGCGCCTGAAAATCTTAAACAATTCAATTCTGAGCAGCTGTATCATCGGTAATACTTAAGAAATAAGATTCGAAGGAATGTTTTGTGTTGATGCCGCAGACGGCTACGTCTTTTTCGACCAGCCATTTATTGAGGGCAGGAATGTGTGACGGGTTCATTTTGAACACGAGCATTCCCGGCTGCGCGGGCTGGAGGTAGTGCGCCCAAGGCGTGCCGAGCAACTGCCCGGCAAGGTCTTGGGCTGCCCCGACAGAAAACTCAATCAATGTTTCGTTGGGGTTGAGCAGCCGGCTCACGGGGCCATCGCTTATTTTCCGGCCTTTGTGGATGATGAGTATGCTGGAAGCTACCTGCTCGACCTCGTGGAGCAAGTGAGAGGAGATCACGATGGTCTTGCCGTGATCGCGGCTGAGCGACAGAATAAGCGACCGCATCTCGGCGATGCCCTGTGGGTCGAGGCCGTTGGTGGGCTCGTCCAGAATGAGCAAATCGGGCTGGTGGACCATGGCAATAGCGATGCCGAGCCGCTGCTTCATACCCTGGGAGTAGGCCTTCACTTTATCTTTTGCGCGGCTGGTGAGGCCAACTATTTCCAGCACCTCCTGCAGCCTTGCGGCTTTGATGGACGGGTCGCTGAGTGTAGCAAATATTTTGAGATTTTCGTACCCGGACAAATAGCCATACATATCCGGGCGCTCAATGATGGCACCGATATTGCGAAGCAGGTGCCTCCTGCTGTTGCTGAACAAAATGCCATTGATGAAAATGCGGCCGGTGTCGGGATAAATCAGCCCGAGGATCATGCGCATGGTGGTGCTTTTGCCTGCGCCGTTTTGCCCGAGGAAGCCGTAGACCTCGCCTTTTGAGATGGAAAAAGAAAGGTTTTTGACGGCGTCAAAGCCCTTGAAGGACTTGGACAAATCGCTAATTTCCAGTATCGGATCCAAAGTATTTTGTTTGCGGGTATAAGATTGAGCTATTGCCGGCAGCAATTACTACCATGAAGGTACTGCAAACTGCGCTTGCAAGACCAGCGGGGCCAGCCTGGCGATGAAGCAAGGGAGCAGGGTTTTGTTTCATAAACAGGTCAAAATTATAAACAAAACAGCTCGATGGGCGATATTATTAACCTATCCGGCAATCAATTATAAATGCCGGGAAAACAGGAGGTGCGTCTGATTGATCGTTAATTTTTACTTTTTTTAAAGTGAAAGCCGAGCATGAAGATAGCGCGAAACGAACCGAAAGCCCAACCGGTGCAAATCTGCCACGTACCAAACTTTCTTAATAAGCCAGTATCCTGTCGTTGAGTTCTACATTAAAATGAACCTTTGCGCCCAGGGCCTCAAACACTTTCAGGATAGTTTCGAACCTGGCATTTTTTGCGCTGTTCTCAATTTTAGATATCTGAGCCTTCTGTACCCCCACCAGTTCCCCCAATTGCTGTTGCGTTAAATTTCGGGCATGCCTGGCTTCCTTAATTGCCTGACCAAGCAAATCGATACGCAGTTCATTTTCAAAATTCTCTCTTCTTCCCGTGCCCCGTTTGCCAATATGCTTATCGAGCATCTGATCGAGTGATACTGTTTTCAATTTATTCGACATAACTGAGATTATTTACCTTTCGTTTCCAAATATTGTTTTATAATCTTTTCCGCCTTCTCAATTTCTTTTGCCGGTGTTTTCTGAGTTTTCTTTACGATACCGTGGGTTGCAATGATCATTGGTTGTTGTCCATCGCTTCTGTCCCAAAATGCAAACAGGCGATATGCAGTGCGATTGTAAAGTGTCCTGAATTCCCAGATAGAGTCATTCAACTTTTTCAAAAGTTCATCGTCATGAACGAACTGTGTTATCCTCAAATTGTAATAGACCTTCTCCCTTGCTTTGGAATCAAGCTGATCCAAAAACTCAACAGCTTCGGGAAGAAATTCTATTTCAAACCCAGGATGCATTTCAACGTTTTGGCAAAGATACGAAATATCCCAATTGGGAAACTATTGTTTTAAAGTAGACTTACTTTGACTCGATATGTGCCGGATTTTATTGAGTTTTGAAATAAAAAAACAGTAATGCAGGTGCAAATCTGCCACGTTCAAAACTATAGGCTGCCAGCAAGCTTGATTGTTATGGCTTCTCAAAATAGAAAATGACGACTGTCTATGCCCTACCCCGGCACTTTCGCCTGGACCACATTATTGGCTGATCTGCCCAACCTAAAACAATATTTTACGGTCTTGTATGACGAATCAACGAATCATGCTACTCCTTAAACCTATGCGCTCCTACGTACTGTTGCTACTGGTGCTTGTTATCAGCTTTCATGCCAAGGCAGGCAAGAAACTAAAAGTGTTGTTTATCGGCAACAGCTATACCTATGTAAACAATCTGCCCCAGCTAACAGCAGATGTGGCTGCCTCTATGGGCGACACCCTCGTCTTCGACAGTTATGCGGTGGGTGGTTACGGTTTTTGGCAGTATTGCGTAGATCCGCTTTGCGCGAGCAAGATCAGGTCGGCACAATGGGATTATGTGATATTGCAGGAGCAGAGCCAGCAGCCCTCGCAGCCAACAGGCGATTTCCTCTCGACTTCTTATCTGCCGGCAGCTACCCTGGATACTCTGATAGAATCAAACGACTCCTGTACCAAAACCATGTTTTATATGACATGGGGCTATGAATACGGCGACTCGATCAGGTGTGCGGACTACCCTGCGTGGCCGGCTGTGTGTACCTATGAGGGTATGGATAGCCTCACACGGCTGCGCTATATGGCGTATGCTGATACTGCATGGCTAGCTATCGTAGGTTCGATCACGGGCTCCAACCTCATCCGGAATTCGCAGGTATCGCCTGTAGGGGCAGTAAGACATTATATCCTGCAAAATTACCCATCGATAGCATTGTACCAAGCGGATGGCAGCCATCCTACGGAAGCCGGTTCGTATGCGGGGGCTTGCACCTTTTATGTTGCGCTATTTCACAACGACCCGGTATTGATACCCTATGACTATACCCTAAGCGCCACAGATGCTGCTAACATAAGGGCTGCTACCGAAATAGTAGCTTACGACAGTATGAACTACTGGCATATTGGTCAGTATGACCTGCGGGCACAATTCAGCTATGTTGCCGGCGCCGGCAATACGGTAGCATTTACAAATGCGTCGACGAATGCCACGGCTTATACGTGGTATTTTGGAGATGGCGCCACAACTACGGCTACGAACCCGGTGCACACGTATACTGCAGGCGGTAGTTACACGGTGACACTGATTGCATTGAATGCCTCGTGCAACGATACGAGCTATCTGGCAGTCAGTACCAACCCGACGAGCCTGAAAAACATAAATAATAAGCAAGATTTTATAGCTGAACCGAACCCTGCCAAAGACAGATTGACGATCAGCTCTTCCGGATTTTTATCGGGTGTTTACGGTATCTGCTTGTATAACAGTATGGGACAATTGGTGTATACCCTAGAAAGTCGTCCTGGCAAAGAGCAGGTGATCGATGTTTCTGCATTTAACAGCGGGCTGTATCTTGTTACAGTTGTACAGGACGGAGCAACCATTTATGAAACCAAGATCATCAAATGACCAGCGCTATCGCTAGCATTATTAAGAAAAAAGAAGCCTTGCAATCTATTGAATTACAAGGCTTCGTGTGATCCCTATTGGATTCGAGATACGATCCTAACTGGTTGAGAATGAATTACTTTATTTTTTTGTCGATTTTTTTGTCGATTAAAACAAGAACTTTTTAGAAAAATTACTGCGTTTTACATAGGCTTATCTATCGTTACAAAAATAACAAAAAAATTTGCCACCAAGTATCAGGAAGGGGGAAAAAATTATTTTTTACTCCCTTCGTTAATGCCTGATAAAATTCTCGTCAATAATCCTATATTATCTTCAACAGTATTATCAAAGTATTCTGTCATTATAGCTCCCATCCTGCTGTTATGTTGGTCCCTCGTATTTTCTTCGATAACTCCCTTTACCCTGTTTGCTATCTCTTCATTTCTTTTAAGTATTTCACCCATTTCTCTCCCTAATACAGTAGCGGCAATTTCAATCAGCTCAGCATTTTCATCTAAAAAAAGTTCGTTATGATTCGCATAAATTTCTTCCTCCTGAATATTAAAATAATGCTTCAACATATCGCTAATGTCCAGAATATCATCCCGCCTTACTTCCGGCCTATCATCCCAGGCAATTATTTTCAACAAAACTACTCCTGCCAAAGTACAGAACTTAAAACGGTTTCCACTCTCCAATTCCATTTCCGGTAAACCCTCTTCATAAACTTCCCTAAAACCATCAACATGGATAGTTGTATAACCAGTTCCTTCTACATGTACTTTACCATTATCTTCTATGTCACCAAAAGGCATCAAATCCACCTCAGTTCCATCCTTCCATATCAATACAAACGAGTTTCCACGATAAGAATTAAAACTTTCTTCGCTTATCAGGTAATCTTTTAGCTCATTGTATGTTTTGGTATCAGGTATAAATACGGCAAAGTCAACATCCGTTGTAGTTCTTTTAGGCCTTTTATCATTCATACCCAACCACATATCACGAGCAAGTGCACCTACCAAATAAAAATCTACTTTAAATTTTGTAAAACCACGTTCCAAAGAGTCAAGCATTTGTGCTATAGCCGGGTCTTGCCTCAATTGGTCATAGCTTATTTTGTAGGTACTCATCTAATATTTTTTTTGCAGTTTCCATACATCTTCTATCTCCTGTATTTATCAGATCGGCATATACTAATTCAGGGGGAGCAATATTCCAATTTACTTCATTGTAATTCCAGAATTTTTTATAAACCTGCACGTTGCCCTTATTGTCAGGTATTAACCGGTAATTCTTAATTAAATCATTTCTGCCTTCGTCCGTATATATCGTTAGTATTTCTGGTTTTAAATAATGTGTCAATAAATCTCCTCCTGCTTCCCCTCCCCAATAAGTTATACCTGTTTTTATGGGTAAGTTTTTCCAATGAAGGAAGTCTTCATTTTTCAGAAAACGAAACGTACCAATATTCAGGACGGGTTTTAACCGTTCCTGGTAAGCCACTAACCATTTTTCCAATAATTCCTTTTTATTAACCAGTTTATATTCATTCTTACTAAGCTTTAGCAAAAAGCCCGTTTCTTTCAAACCATTCATCACATAGTTAATGTTACCCAAACCTACACCAGCCTTTTGAGCTATATCCCTGTAAGGGTAGTTGACAAATTCATTATTAAGTAAAAAATGAAATATCACCCTAAGCCCGGTTTTTGTAAAAGCCCTATTAGTTTTTTCTTTGCCTGTTTGTAATGGTTTTTGGTTGTCAATCCATAAATACATTCCCAAATTCCTGAAGTATATATTGCCATTTATTTCTAGGTAGGCAATTTCCTTCTGTCTTAATTCTTCTTTTATTTTGGGAAAGATGTGCTCTGCTATCAATAAAAAGGGTTTGTGGGTATTGGCAATTTCTTCAATCTGATGTAGTTGATGGTTTCTAAGACCTGTTTTTACCTCAATGAATATTTTATATTCTTTATTATCAACGTTTAGCGTAATAACTCCATCAATTCCATTATCTTTACCTAGCACATTATTTTCCCATTCACCCTTAATCTTAGTGTTCTTCTCAAGGTTTTCGAGTGCTATATGTACTATTTCTTCTTCTTTTGTGTTCATAAAATACCTTAGTTCAAGAAACGTGAACATTCAAAATTAGTGAACATTTTTTAATTTTTAAACCTTTTATCATTTTTTTATATCTTATTTACATGGCAGCACGAACAACGCATAAAATTAAATCGCTATAGCTATACTACCCTTTCTTCCAGTACCCCTTTCCATTCAACAAATCCCTTTTTAGTATCAGAATAATCGTGAATGATCCGGCTAAAGTAATCAGGTGCTTTTTTGATATAAGAGTTTCTGCCTGTTTGCTTCATTTCGTTAAGGCTGGTTTCTATTTCTTTAATGACAGCACGTAAAGCTTCTTTATCCTTAGCAATATGCCACAGATAGGTTGCTTCTTCACTATCAAGGGTTTCCCAGATCAAGTGATATTTATTTTCTCCTGCAATCAGGAAAATGAAAGAGAAGGGTTGTAGAATAAATCGCAGCTTTAGAACAGATGCTTCATGCTTTGCTGCTAAATATTTTATCTGGAGATAGTGTTTTGCTGATTCCATTTTTAATACCTGTTTGAGCAACGCAGTTTCATTTTCCAGCAATGCACCAATGCTTTGATTCGACTGTTTCAAATCATCAAAAGATAAGATTGACTTAGCATTCCCATCACCTTGAAATTTCTTAAAATCTCGTCTTACAAATTCAAATCTCAAGGAATCAATGATCTCCGCGTTTATTGCATTTACCTCATCGGAAGTAGCTTCATAGGAAAGGACGTTCTGCTTATCATGCTTTATCCTGATGCTTACTGTAATAGATTTTGTCTTCAGAATTTTTGAGAAGTATTCTTTGATAGCCTCAAACTCCGGTCTGGCATCAGTATTGGGTATTTCTATGATAATATCTTTCCTGATTGCAGATAAATAAAAAGGGACAGTAACACATCCGTTTCCGAACCCGACCTTTTTAAATGGTATTTTTATTATCTTTTCAAATACCCACCATTGCTCTCTTGCCGGAGGCGGAGCAGATGCTACAGCATGAGGAATTTCATTATCGTCAAAATCGCCATCATCTTCTTCGTGTTCAAGCATAATAACAGGCATTAATTGGGAGGCATTGACGGGAACAGACTTACGAATACTTTTATCGGCGATCTCAACAGAGTTGCCTAATTCATTCAAATCAACGTGCATAATAATAATTCGATCGATGGGAAACAATGGTAAGAGTAATTGTGTATCACACTCATAATCTTTCACGCTATAATTTACTATTTCAGCATAAATACTATTTTGCTCTTCATCGAATCTTAATACTTTAATTTTCCAAACAACTCCCGCACGAAACCATTCGGTCTCTTTATCAAAATTTAAGACTGAAATTGGATATGCATTTGTCTGGCTCCCGATATAAAATCGGTCTTCCTCAAACCTCAAAAGGTATTCTTCGTGTGTTTTTATCACGCCGGAATTAGCCAGCTTATTGTAATACTTATTCCTTTTCTGAAACATATTTTCCAAATGAGGAATATTCAGGTCCCTGTAATCATAAATGACAGGAACATTTTCACTTCGCTGCACTCTGCCGATATACTGTATCAGCTTACCTTCAAATGAACATGGGTAAACAAGACATAAACAATCAATTACGCCTATATCAATTCCCTCACCCATAAACTGCCCGGTTGTGATTAAAATCTGAAACCGCCCCTCTTCTATTTGCCGCATTTTTGCTTTTCTTCGGGCTTCGGTATCATCTCCCGACAAAGTAATGGTTTCGCAATCCTGCTTTAAGAAATGATTTAGTATTTCTATATGGGCTTTTCTTTCAGTAAGCACCATGATACTTTTGCCGTTATTTATTTCGGCTCTGACGTCATCTGCAATTAAGGAGTTTCGGGCGGTATCATGTACAAGTATATCTGATAGTGTTTCAAACTTATCAGTCGCTGCATTGAAAGGGATGTCTAAATCCGTATCCCTGATATTTATGAATAGCCCTTTATTATTATCGCGATTTTTGGGGACAGCTATCTCATAGATTATTTCGCCAATCTGGGCGAAAATCATTTTCTCATCCTTGTTTTTCCTAATTGGCGTTGCTGTCAGCCCATACAAGTAATAGGTATGTAGCCGTTGCAAAACAGCTTTGTATGTATCGGAAGGCGAATGATGGCATTCATCTATGATTATAGTACCGAACACATTCTCAATTTTGTTCATCACTTCATTATTGCCGATACTTTGAATCATGGCTACAGTGATATGTTCACCAATGTCCACCTGGCCTTTTGTAATTCTTCCAATCTTGTATTTCGGTATGCCTAAGAATGATTGTATCCGCTGTATCCATTGATCGAGCAACTGCCTGCGATGAACAATGATAAGTGCAGGTTGTTTCTTTTGTGCAATAATAGAAAGCCCGATAATCGTTTTACCGGAACCGGGAGGGGCTACAATAACTCCCATTTCTTTTTTGCTGGTTATCGTGAGGGCCGGTTGTTGGTAATCGTAGAGCTGCCCTCTTGGTTCATACTCAACTTCCGGTAGTTTTGTTCTTTGATCGGTTAGCTGATACTCCAGCTTTTTTGCGTTACAATACCGGAGCAACGCACCAATATAACCTCTTGGCAAAATTATCCGGTCTGTTTGTTCTTCCAGTAACGTAGTAGATGGTGCTATGCCATAAGTATTTTGTCCGGTAGCTTTCCTGATAAAAAAATTCGGATTGCTTGCTTTAAGATTCTCTCTTAAAAACACCACTACTTCTGACGATAGGTTATCCCGGCTTATAGTGATTTTGTTGTCTAAAAATATTTGAATACCCTTCCCGGTTGTTTTTAGAGATCGTTGATTTTTATCAACAATGAGAGGGCTTTGATTTAATCCGGCATATAGCTTATCAAATGTTGCGATAGATACTTTTTGTATTGAGGAGAGAAACTCCCATTGGTCAGAATACGGCTCAAAAGTATGGGGACCAATAAAGCAGCAATTACCATTTTCCATAGCTGCTTTTTGAAACGGCAGGGCAATAAGATTACCTAATCCTTTTCCGGTATGCTGATCCTGATTAGGAAATATCCGGTCAAAGCTGGAGCTATTGGAAGCCTTGATAGTAACCCCGGCTTGTCGTAGAAAATCTTTGATAATAACCCTACTTTTTATCGCCGGATAAGGTTGTTCAAAGAATATCCATAAATGGCCACCATTGCCTGAACGTGACTGTTCAATATATGATGGCAACTGATGCTGGCTGCAATACTCAAATAACTTTATTATTTCCGTTCTCCAGTTGTTTTCGTCAAAGTCAACCACAAGAAACCATGAAGTATTGTTTTCTAAAAGCGGATAGATGCCGACAACTTCCTTGCCTTCCAAATGTGTAGTAATTGCAGCTTCGGTAAGTTTAGAATAGCTTTTATGTGGATAATCCTTTAAAGTGCCACCGGATGCTTTGTGAAGCGAATATTGATTCCAGTCAATATCATATGCTGGGGCGTACCCACTTTTATCTTTGGTCTCCCATCGTTTTGCAAATACGTCTTCACTACCTTTAAATAAGGAAGTAAATAAGTTCATTTGCAATTTGGTAATAGCCATTACGTAATATTCTAACTGGCAAAACTATGTACAAATTCATGTAGGTAGGCTAATTCTTCAATAATAATGATGATTTCTTTTGGTCGATTTTTTGTCGATTAAAATAGGTAATCGTACGTATCTTTACCCATCATTACACTTTTATAAAATAAAATAAATAACTGTAAATAGTTCATTTACAGTTAGTTATGGTGATCCGGATTGGTCCACAGAAACTTCATATAATTTCACCATAACACCAGTGTTATCAATGGTTTTCAGCGATTTCACGAAACGACGTAAGAAGAGGAATGAAAGCCGTTGAAAACGTTGTTGTCCCTGTTGTCCCCATTTTTTATAACTTTAGAAGCTACAAAGCAAATGAGTAACATAACAATTGTTCTACGCAAAGATAAGATAAATGCTAAAGGTATTGCTCCCATCCATTTTAGAATAGTCAAAAACCGGCGGAGTACGTATATATCATCAGGCATGAAAATACCTGTCAAATTTTGGGATGACACAAATAAGAAGATCAAGCCCAGTTTTCCTAATTCCGCACAAAATAATAATCTGCTACTTTTAAAACATAGTGATGCCAGTAAACGATTGTTGAATGAGGAGACTGAAAACAAGTACGTAACGGCCAAGGGAATCTCAAAAGCGATTAAAGGTGATGATTGTCCTGGTTTTTTTGAACTAGGAGAAATGTCTTTACGAAAAACTAAAGCCGATTGTAGTGTAGGAACATACGATGCGAGAGAGGCAATCCTCAAAAAATTTAAGGAATTTGTAAAGGACAAGGAGATACAGCTTACTGACCTAACCCCGCAGTTGTTAGGGAAGTACGATCAGTATCTTCAGTCAAGATTTAATAACAGTGTAAACACGCGCCATTCAAACTTCAAGTTCTTAAAAATGGTTTTTAAGGAAGCCTATAAACTTGATTACCTAACCGGGCATCCCAACCCATTTGACAAGTACAAAATAAAAACTACCAGCACAACTAAAGAATTTCTAACAGAAGACGAAATTGGACTGGTGGAGACAATTGATTTAACTGATCAACCACAACTGGAGCCATACAGAAAACTATTCATCTTTGCCTGTACGGCTTATGGCATAAGGGTTTCAGACTTAATATTGTTGCAGAGTCTTCAGATATCAGGCGGAAGAATTAAAATAAAAACTAAGAAAACCAATAATCAGCTTGATGTACGCTTACCACAGAAGGCATTGAATATTATTGAATGGTTTAAAGAACATAATACTGACAATAGATTTGTTTTTGGGTTGGCTCCGTGCAACCTTGATATGAAAGACGAACAAATGGTAGACTTGACAGTTAGTAGGGAAACTGCGAAGTATAATAAGGCACTTAGAACAATCGGTAAGAAAGCAGAATTAGAGAAACCATTGTCCAGCCATATTGCCCGGCACGCTTGGGCTACCAGGGCACTAAGAAAGGGATTAGACCTCTATCAGGTATCAACATTATTAACTCACAGCTCTGTAAAACAAACCCAGGTCTACGCAAAAATAGTGTCTGAGGAATTGGATAAAGCAGCAGATTTATTTTAGTTATGTATTCTTACGGAAAAATATTAGAAGATTTAACTGTTACCATCAAACGTATAATTGAACCGGAGTATGGAATACAAGTCCTAATAGGTAAGACTGAAATAATGGGTATTGATGGCAATCAAAACGAGATTGGTGAAGCTATCAGTGATCATTTTCAAAAACTGATAATACCCCTAAAAGAAACAAAAGATGCACAAGAGCGATTTTTTTTATTGGTTGAATTTGAATGTAGCTTAAAGGATTTTATCCAAACGGCGAATGATCCATTAATTCAAGATTTTGGATTTCACAGTGAAGATGAAAATGAGGATGAAGTATATTCTATAAGTGATCTTCTGCATCAATATTTTGATGATGATTACCCAGAGTTTAAGGATAAAATAAAACGAATAGTAAGAAATACCTCCTATCGCTTGTTACATGTAATCCAGAAAAAAATAAGTATCCATCAAAACTGCCACAGCATGGGTTCGATTAATACCAATATTAGTTTTGAATTCATTCCAGATATTATTGAATTTGATGGAGGCCCTTTTGATTTAAGGTATCAAGCCGAAGAGAAAATTAAAAATGCATATAACTATTTTGGTAAAATTAATTTTATAAAATGTGGAGAAAGTGATTTGTTTGATTTCTTCAAAGGCAATAGAATTAAAAATAAATTAATTATTTGTGAAGGAAGCTATACTTTTTTTGCTTTATTCTTAAAGGAATTAGCCAAACCAGATAATTCCTATGCCGTATATATAAATTCAAGTAATAATAAGCCAGACGACTATTGGGATTATGTGATAAAAAGAACCTGTGATGAAAAAGGAGGTACTCTAAACATAAAATCATTGAGAGGTTCCCACTACAAGGAGACTTTATGTAAAAAGTCATATAAAAAGTATGTAACCGAAACATTAAAGTTACTGAAAACCATTTCCTAAAAGAACCTAAGGAAAAACATTTCAAAAGCCCTTTGCCTACATGCAATAGGGCTTTTTTTATTTCCGAAGACATTTCCAAACATGTTTTTTTACGTGATTTCCCTTGCAAAATTCTTTCTAATTTGGCAATACCTCATCAAAAGTGTCGAGGTGCAAACTAACAAGCGATGATTCAAAAAAGCTACAAGACAGGCAAAGATTTACAGACCCTCTTCCAAGTAACCGGTAGAACAATACAGGCTTGGCGGGATAAAGGAATGATCAGTTACCTTAAGGTAGGCAGCAAGATACTGTTTACCGAAGATAGCATAGAGGAGTTTATTAATAATAGTTTTAAAAAACAATTTAACTACCAAAACCAAAAAGCAGCATGACCCACAACTACGAAGTAAGTGAGGCGCTCATAAATGAGGCCAAACAGAATGCCCAAGCACAACCGGGACAAACATGGACTACAGGAGAATTATTCCTGAAAGAAATGAAAGTCAAATACAAGTTACCCGTCAAGGACATATTTGCAGAATGCCTATTGGATGGGGGAGGGGAACCAAAAGATGCATTCAAACAGAACGGATGGTTAACCGCAGTTTGGTATAACGGCACACTCGAAAAAGGTCACATTTTGAAGAGTTTTATTTCTCCAGAAGCGCAAAATATGCTTGAGTATATCTTCAAGTCCATTGACTGCAACATCATAAGAGATGACAAATGCCAGCTCAATATGACTTTATAATTCAATGGTAATGAGTTAGGAAGCATAACTGCTTCCTGCTCACTATCACAATAGGAATTAATTATACACTTTTAAAACATACTATGATTAAAGATCCCGAATTAACAGAAGATCAACTAACAGATATCCTAACAGATTTACCTGAACTAATTTCTGAGCCGGTTTATGCCTTTTCTTATTATTCTGAGAGGCTTATCGCCACTTTTGGAGCAATTACGGTAGCCGGGGCGTTGATGACTAATCTAACCGGATTATATCACAGGCGCAGGGCGTACAGCAGCCTTTACCTGGCTATTGTGGCCGGCCCATCATCCAATAAGGGAGTAATAACTTACCTCCGCAAATTGGCCGAAAAGGTGCATCTGCATTACCGGGTGAAGTCAGATGCAGATTTGCAAAAGTATGTAGACGACCAGCGGGTGTATAGCCAGAGTTTAAAGAAAGGCGGTCAAGGTAATATGCCATTACACCCTCCTTACAAAGTTACTCTAATATCCGGGGACATAACCGCGCCAAAGCTAATAGAGCAACTTCATTCAAATAGAAATGGAGTACCAAGTATAGTGGTGGAAGATGAAATTGACTCATTAGCAGTCGCCGGATCTGGAGAACATGGAAAAGCACTTTCGCGAATTTACCGTAACTGTTATCATCATGCTACTATTACCCAGCAATTGAAGACAGGTAACCAGCATTATGAGATCAGTAATCCGGTATTGGCTATGCTTATAGCAGGCACTCCCAAACAGATGAGTACCCTGATCGGTTCTATAGAAAATGGTCTTTACAGCAGATTTGCAATATTGATTATCGACGATGGGGCAACCTGGCAGAGCGTGGCTCCATGTGAAAACTGCTTTGATAGAGATAAGAAATTCGAAGAGTTATCAGATACGTACTTTGAAATGTGGGAGTACCTGGCAGAAAGGGAGGTTGAGGTCTGTTTAACCTCGGCTCAATGGGATGCTATTAATCAGTTTGGTGCAGCTCAGCTCGGTTACCAGTATAATCTGACAAATGAGGCTCTTGCAGCGGTCGTAAAAAGGCACTGCTTGATGCTCTTTAAATTCTGCATGACCTTAACTGGCCTACGGTATTGGGAAAGTAGGGGAAATAATGCAGTGGCTTTTTGCAGTCAAACTGATTTTGATATTGCAATGAGGCTGGTACAACACTCGCTACATTGCAGTATCGCCTACTTTAAACACTTGCCTGGTGGTGCCAACTCAGGCACGGCCAAAAGAAAAGAGCAGCTACTTAAAGGCCTTTGTAATACCTTTACAAGGATAGAAGCAATAGAAGTGGGTAAGAAGCTGAAACTGTCTGAACGGCAGACAGACAGGTATTTACAGCATTTTGTTCAAAGTGACCTCCTGGTAAAAACGGGGCAAGGTGCTTATGAAAAACAGCCGATGGCAGAACGGCAAAATGACGATAATGAAGATGCATTGTAGTCAAATAGACATATCGCCATTTCGCCATTACTTAATATTTTCATTTAACAATAATAAAACCAAAAAAAGTAAAACCAAAGATTATGACTACATTAAATCCATTAGAGGAGTTTATTTGCGACAGTTGTGGTGGAATAATTGAAAAGAAAGAAGATGGTTACGTGGTCTGGGATCTTATTGAAAATTCGAGCCAAAAAGGAAAAAAGGAAAGCCTTCAAGGTAATTTTAGGATACAGCACCGAGAATGTCAACAAATTTTGGACTACTCTTCGTCGCTGACTGAATTTATGGGAATCGAAGGAACAAGACAATTTCTGGATTTTCTGGACGAAGGAGAAATCTTCAAGCATGGGCTTGCATCGGAAATTTCAAGTATCCGGGAACTGGTAGTGCTCCATCGCCGGACACATTTGCCTTACTATGATCAGGCCAGACATTATTTCGAAAAAGCTAAAAAAGATATCGAATACTGGGAAGACATGGATTCAGATAACTTGTATTCTGAAGATATTTTGAGGCAAATTATTGAGAAATACGGAGTGTAGTTTGGGTTGAGAATGTGAATAGTTGAAGGTTGTCTTTAAAAGGCAACCTTTTTTTTATTAATTAGAATTGAAATTAGTGCGTGGTCATCAACAATTTGGGCTCTTAATGAAATTTGCTAAAAGCTTTTTCAAGTAAGGCTTCCGTCGTAAATTTACAATATGGCTAAGAAACATTCCAGCATAGCTTTTAAGAGCTGTCAGAAGAGTGGAAATTTAGGCTAAAATGCGTCCAATCAAATATCTTATTGTTTCAGAGAGAACACAAATTCCTATTTTAATTGAGGCAAACTGTGCAAACAGATAGAAGAATAGGGAGATTTTGTGACTCTCCAAGAGACTGTAAAATGAACTGTGTCAGAAGTTAAATTGTTAACTTTAAAACACAGAATATGAAAAAGCAGGATTCGATTGATTATGATTCGATCAAGAAACAAGCCCTGGAGCAATTTCGTTCGGGCAAAAGTCTAACCGGGAAAGGGGGCGCATTTGCCCCATTATTCAAGCAATTTCTGGAAGCTGCGTTAGAAGCAGAACTTGAGGAGCACCTGTCGGAAGAGACAGAAGATGCAGACAACAATCGCAAAAATGGCAAGGTAAAAAAGACCGTAAAGACCAGCGATGGGCCAGTTGAACTGGTGACCAGCCGAGACCGTAACGGCAGTTTTGAGCCAGAGATTATCAAGAAGCGGGAAACGATACTGGCCGATAGTTTGCAGGACCGCATTATCGGCATGTATGGTATTGGTATGAGCTTACGGGATATATCCAACCACATCAAGGAGATGTATGACATGGACATCTCCCATGACACACTTAGCGGCATTACAGAACGCATCATGCCCCTGATCAAGGAGTGGCAAAGCAGGCCATTAGACGAGCTTTATTGCATCGTATGGCTCGATGCTATACACTATAAAGTAAAGGAGCAAGGGAAGGTAAAAAGCCGTGCTGTGTACAATATTTTGGGGATCAATAAGGAGGGCAAAAAGGACATTTTAGGCGTTTATGTATCTGAAAATGAAGGTGCTAATTTCTGGCTTAGTGTTCTTACTGATTTGAATAACAGGGGCGTAAAGGACATGCTGATAGCCTTTATAGACAATTTAAACGGCTTTGAACAAGCCATAAACGCCATATTTCCAAAAACAGAAGTACAAAGTTGCGTGGTGCACCAGATCCGCAATTCAATGAAGTATGTAGCATCAAAAGACCAGAAGGAGTTTCTATCGGAATTGAAGCCTGTTTATAAGGCTGCGACCAAAGAACTGGCTGAGTTGAACCTGGCAAAACTGGGTGAAAAATGGCGCAAAAAGTATCCTGTTGTTATCCGGTCCTGGGAAGAAAACTGGCATAAACTCTCCACTTATTTTAAGTATACCGAAGATATAAGGCGCATTATTTACACCACCAATACGATTGAGGGTTTTCATCGCCAGGTAAGAAAAGTGACCAAAAACAAGGGTGTATTCCCCAGCGATGATGCTCTGCTGAAACTCGTATACCTGGCCTACCGCAACATCAGCAAGAAATGGACACAGCCGCTTCAAAACTGGAGCCTTACCGTGTCTCAGCTGTCCATACATTTTGAAGGAAGGTTAACCCTAATGTAAGGAAATGGGCTGCGCCCAAGGTTTTTTCAGGCATAAGCCAATTGAATAGCTATGTGTATATTTGCAAAAAAGCCAACCCAAAATCAATTGGAATTGGCCTATTCTATCGGGTTAGGATATCCCTTGGTTGGTTGCTCCTCAGCAGAGCCAATCTCCGTTTCTCCTAACATTACAAATGTAGTAAAATTACTAACTGACACAGTTCATTTTACACTCCCCTCTCCAATGTTCCTTTCCCAAACATTACAAGTGCAGTGAATTCAGCAACTGGCACAGTTCATGTTACAGTCTCCACTACACTGAATATTTTATCCTTGGTCAATACAGTGATGGGTTTTTCAACGAAACCAATTATCTTACTAATATCTAAATCTTTCTCCAAACAATTCTGGAAAAACATTCCTGGTTCGAGCGCGGAGAATATAAAAATTCTAACATGCTGATATGCTTTGTTTTCATTTACTTTTTTAATAAATTCATATCCATCCATTATTGGCATATTTAAATCCAGAAAAACAAAAACAAACTCTTCAGTTAAAATGTCAATTATCTTAAGACCCATCTCCCCATTTGCGGCCTCAAGCAAAACAATATTTTCTTGCTTGAATACACGGCTAAAGATAAATCTTGAAATAGGATCATCATCAATACATAAGAATCTCTTTTTCATCTACAATCGATTTACAAATAAAGCATTCATACATACGTAAGATAATCAACTATAAAGTCTGACGCAATCAGCCAACCGCAAAGTAATCAAGATGCAATAAGAGTAGAATTACAGGGATAACTGTAGTTCTACCCTTATCTGTTACTCTTCATTTAATATCGCTAGAATTATCAGCGATCTTATGGCTTAATAGGGGCTAGTTTTTAATAAATTTTATATTAGTCGATTGGCCATCGGCATCTGTGAGCCTCAGAATATAGGAACCGGATGCTACTTGATTAAGTGTAAAACTTGCCGACAAAGAGTGATTTGACGCGCTTAACACTTGAGTCAAGACAGTGCGACCCATTTCATCATATATTTTGACGAACACTTCACCATCCCCGACATTTTGAGCAACCAGGTTAATTTTATCATGCACGGGATTTGGATAGAGCACCAGCTTGGCATGATCACCTGGACTTTCTACGGTTGTTGGCATCGTAGGCGGACTATAGGTGGTAATGGTAATCGTGTTACTCGTGTCGTAGAATGCCGAGCCACATTCCGGACTAACCGACAGTATGCATCTGAACTCATCTCCATTACTTGGCACCGTGGTGAGCGTAGCACTGCCAGAGCCAATGTTCGTACCATTTTTCTGCCACTGCAGCGAAGCTTCGGGTGAATTGATAGAGCTGCTGGCTGTAAAGGTTACAGACGTGCCTCCGGGTATGGATGCAGGGCCACTTAGAGTTATCAAAATGCTTCCATTGTAAGGAACCCCCCGAACCCTGCGATTGTTGCCGTCTGCAACAAACAGTTGACCATTTTTGTTGACGGCCACACCACAGGGCGACCATAGTTCAGCAGCCGTTGATGGGCCTCCATCACCCGAAAATGCTGCTGTTCCGTTGGCTACGACTGTCGTTATTATACCCGTAGAGAGGTTGATCTGGCGGACTCTGTTATTACTCTGATCAGCTACGTACAACTTACTAGTGCCATCGAATGATGCACGAGCCGGATAATTCAGTTCGGCTGCAGTGGCAGGGCCACCATCACCAGCGAATCCGGGAACGCCCGTGCCTGCAACGGTGGTGATAATTCCCGTTGACAGTACGTATTTACGGATGCGGCTGTTACCATAGTCGCAGATATAAAGATTTCCCGACTTATCGGCAGTGACATCCCTGGGAATTGACAACCATGCAGCAGTACCTGGGCCGCCATCGCCACCATACGCATTTACACTCATCCCTACTATTGTACTGATTATACCGGTTGACGCACTTATTTTCCTGATACGGTAGTTTCCCTGGTCTACTATATATAGATTACCGGAGGTATCCTCGCACATCCCCAGAGGAGCTATGAGTAAAGAGGCAGATGCCGGACCACCATCGCCTGAGAATCCGGGGGTGCCCGCGGTGCCGGCAATAGTGGTGATTATGCCGGTTGAACTATTTACCTTCCTGATGGTATTTACGGCCGAACAGGCGATATAAATGTTTCCTGCTTTATCTACATATACTCCCCCGCCGCCGGCCATGCTTAGTTCGGCAGCAGTGGCAGGGCCGCCATCACCGGTATTGCCGGTGGTACCGTTGCCGGCTACTGTAGTTATGTATCCGTTTGTACTGATCTTCCTGATTCTGTTGGCAGTAACATCGCTGATATAAATGTTGCCCGAAGTGTCGGTGGCGATTGCGCGCGGCCCTTGAAGAGTAGCCAGATTAGCCGGGCCGCCATCGCCGGTAGATGAGTTGACTCCAGTGCCCGCACAGGTATAGATATATTGCGGTAAACCCGATGCAACCTCAATCGACTTGGTTACCGAAGTGCTACAGGACAGGGCTGTTACGGTATAGGAAATAGTAACTACCCCCATGCTCACACCTGTAACTATGCCGGAGCCCGTGCCGACGGTAGCTATAGCAGCGCTGGAGCTCCAAACACCGCCCGCCGTAGTACTACTCAGAGTTGTAGTACTACCGACACATACGCCACCGGCACCGGTTATAGCTGCAACTACCGGCAAAGGATTTATGGTAACGGTTACTATAGCTGTGTTGCTTGCACCCAACAGACTGGTACCGGTAACCGTATAGGTTGTTGTAACCGTAGGGCTGGCCGTAACTGATGCCCCGGTGGTTGCACTGAGACCGGTAGCGGGAGTCCAGGAGTAAGTAGCGCCGCCAGAGGCTGTTAATGCCACTGAAGATCCGGCACATACCGGAGAGATTGATGCTACGGTAATGGTTGGGCCAGGCGGCGTAACGGTAACCGTTACGGTAGCCGAATTTGAGCAACCATTACTGTTTACTCCGGTAACTGTATAGGTTGCTGTGGCTGTTGGAGAGGCTGAAACTGAAGCGCCCGTTGTCGCGGATAGCCCGGCAGCCGGTGCCCAGGTATAGCTTATGCCTCCGGACGCTGTAAGTGTAGCCGATGAACCCGAAGTTATGGTAACCCCTGAACCACCGCTTATAGTGGGCAGTGGATTGACACTAACTGTTACTGTTGCCGCATTTGCACAACCATTGCTGTTGGTGCCTGTAACAGTGTAAGTTGTGGTTACAGTTGGATTCGCCGTAACACTGCTACCTGTGGTAGCTGAAAGACCTAAGGAAGGTGACCAGGTATAACTAACGCCACCAGTGGCTGTAAGTGAGGTAGATGAACCTGTACAGATCGCCACGCTGCTGCCGCCGCTTATAGTGGGCAGTGGATTTACTGTAACCGTATCGGTAGCTATATTCATGCATCCATTGGCATCAGTACCCGTAATGGTATAAACAGAATTTGCAGTGGGGTTAGCGGTAACACTGCCGCCGCTAGTAGCCGATAGCCCGGTAGCAGGCGACCAGCTATAAGTTACACCACCAGTTGCGATAAGTGAGGTAGATGTACCTGAACAAATTGCTACACCACTGCTACCATTAATAATGGGCAATGGATATACAGAAACAGTATCGGATGCTGTATTTATGCATCCATTGCTGTCTGTAACCGTCACAGTGTAAATCGTTGTTGCAGTGGGATTGGCTATTAAACTTGTGCCGGTGGTAGCCGATAGGCCCGTGGCTGGCGCCCAACTGTAGTTTACCCCGCCTGCGGCCGTGACCGTAGTGGAAGCACCAATACAGATAGCAACGCTACCGCTGCTAGGGATTGACGGAGCTGGATTTACTGTTATGGTTGCTGTGACACTGCAGCCCGATAACGTGGTGTAAGACACGACCGCAGTACCCGCACCAACTGACGTAACTACACCCGACGTGCCTATATTAGCCACCGCTGTGTTGCCTGATGACCAGGTGCCTCCCGCTACGCTATCCGCTAAGGTAATCGTACTGCCGCCAGGGCACAACGACGCAACCCCAAGTACAGGAAAATACTGCCTCAACTGACTGCATTCCAGGGCTTGGCGAGTTGAATTCGAAAATGCCGAATCCGAAATGATAATCTCAGCCCAGCCCCCACCATGTATTGTATTGTGGTAGCGCCTGTCTCTGCCTATGTTGTCCCAGGCTGTATTCGTACCGGGGGTATCTGGCTCAATGGTTATAACAGATAAAGTGCTTGGCCAGGGTATAGAAGTAACTGGAGTACTCACTCCGTTGTAGTATCCTGACCCATTCTGTATAGATAGGGATGCATAGGTAGTGTCAAACATCGCTAATCCCGGGTATGATGGGTGTAGGTTATTGACATTAGCATGATAGAAATATGAAATTGTATCACCCAGGAAAAATCCGTCAGCCGCGGTGTCACTGGCTTCGTATATTACGGCATTTGCAGTGGCCACATTTTTCATTTCAGTAGGAAGACTCAGGTATTTTGCATTACTATCAAGCATTCCATAAAAAGCGATATATGGATTGCCGCACTGCCTCAGGATAGCACCTGAAGAATCAATAATGGGCTGGGTTGCGTTATTCGCCTGCGTAAGATCATTAATTCCCCCACTCTGATCATACCACGCCGTCACGTATCCATTACCGCTGCCTACAAAGGTTTTTAAGCTGTTTGTATCCAGATAATCATTGGAATCATAACCTATATCCAGCGTAGTGTTATCACTGCTGCGGCGCACCCTTATCAGGTTGCCGGTGTAGAGGCTGCTAAGTCGGCGCAAAGAATAAGCCGCCTTCGATGGCATTGAGCAGGAAAGACCTGCTTTGTCCAGCGCGTTTACTATTTCCACAGTTACTGTAGGGTTGATAATGCAGCCATCACTTGCTGTCGAGGTCATTGTATAAATGACAGTAGCGGTTGGATTTGCTGTTACGGTGCTGTCGGTAGTACCAGATAGACCCGTTGCAGGAGCCCAGCTATAGCTGACACCACCAATAGCAGAAAGATTGGCTGATGATCCGGGACATACGTAAATAATATTAGGACACGTCAGCGTGGGAGCTGGGTTTACTGTAAGAGATTTAGTAAAGGCGCAGCCCGATGCAGTGGTGTAGGTAATTACTGCCGTACCTGCACCTACACCTGTTACAATACCCGTTGTGGCAACGGTGGCGGTAGCAGTATTTGATGAAGACCACGTACCGCTGCCAATGGCAGGTGTAGCGTGATGTTGCTCCCTGCACACAGAGCCGATGAGCCGGTAATGCTAAAATACGAATGCATTTGGCTGCATTCCATGGTTTGCCTGTCTGTTGAAACAAGTGCTGACTTAAAGAATATAAACTCGGAGCTATATCCTAGAAAGCAGCGGGCAGGCTGCGACGGTTGCGTCCAGAAGTACATTGGGCTGGAGGTTGTGAAGCCAGTGGAAAATGGTGTGCTCGATGCTGTGCCGGCATTACCATTTAAATACACTTGCGCGCTGCCGCTGGTAACAGCTAACGCAGTTAGAACTGCCGGGTTGCCGATCGTATAAGACCCGGAATGTGCACTAACACTCGAGCTCAAATAAGCAGAGGACGCGAAATACCATTGAAAAGTTGTAGGCGTTGCCCCTGTAGGATACCAAGGGGCCGCAATGACACCGTTATTGCCTGCATTAGTAGCCGTTCGCGCCAATACAGAATTCAGGCTTAGTCCAGTAACTCCATTGAATGACAGTGAACTTGAAAGACTTTGACCGGCAGTATTTGTATATATAGCCGGCATGCCAGATCCGGGCATTCTTTGTACGATACCACTTAAAATAATCGGGCTTTGCGATGAAAGAGTTGTTTGTGCAGCATCTATACCGTTACCACTTTGGTCGTACCACTTTGCAACAAATCCATTGCCGGTACCCACAAATGTTTTCATTGAGTTGGTGTCCAGCCACCCATTACTGTCGTATCCGATGTTCAGGGTAGCGCTGTCGCTGCTGCGGCGCACCTGTATCAGGTTGCCCGTATAGCTGCTGCTCAACCTGCGAAGGGAGTAGGCTGCAGCCGAGGGTGTGCTGCATGAAAGCCCCACATTATCAAGCCCGTTGATTACGGACACGGTTACAGTGGCCGTAGTTACACAGCCTGTGCTGGTAGTGCCTGTCATGGTATAGGTGGTGGTAGTAGTAGGGTTAGCAGTTATACTGCTGCCTGTCGTCGCTGAAAGTCCGGTAGCAGGAGCCCAGGAATAGTTAGCACCTCCCGTGGCAGTAAGTGTAGTTGATGAACCAGAACAGATTGCACTACTCCCTGATGTCAGAGTAGCAAGCGGATTCACCGTGAAAGACTTGGTAATGGCACAGCCCGAGGTAGCGGTGTACGTAATAGTGGCCGTTCCAGCCGCTATTCCAGTTACTGTACCTGTGCTACTACCAATGGTAGCTATCGATGTAGCGGAGGACGACCATGCCCCACCAGCTAATAATTCAGTTTGAGCCGCCGTGCTACCCTTACAAACGGCCGTTGCGCCTGAAATAGAAAGGTATGCATTCAGCTGGCTGCATTCGAGGGTCTGCCGGGCTGGTGCAGAAAGGGGCGAAGCGAAGAAAACTGCCTCCGTTATATTGGCCAGCGCGGCTTGGGCACTATAACCACTAATACCAAAACCTATACCGCCGGGATAACCTTTGTTATTGTGTGCGAGTGTAACAGCAGAACCTTGAATATATAAGTTGGGTACAGAGCTTTGCGTCGCGGTGACTACAGACCAACGAGTCATGGACCAAGTGGTCGTGGCATAGTCACTAGCGCCGCCTGAGAAATAGCTGTAATTGTTTGCATTTGGGCCTATAAACCAATTGTTTGTACCTGTGCCTTGAACAAGCCTCCGGTTTGCGGTACTGCCCGAAGTGCTTATTGCCACAACGTTGGAAGTTAGGTTGGTGCTATCGGTAAGGATCGTATTGGATGAAGTCGACATGCCCATACCGGTGCCCAGGTTGATACCTACTATTCCGTTCGACCGCACAATGGTACCGCTTGCCATTATCTGCGGCTGTGCAGCTGTAGTTGCCTGCACCGCATCATATCCGTTGCCGCTCTGGTCATACCATTTGGAAACAAACCCGTTGCCGATACCCACAAACGTTTTCAGTCCGCTAGTGTCCAGCCAGTTGTTACTGTCATACCCTATGTTCTGCGTAGTATTGTCGCTGCTGCGGCGCACCTGCACCAGGTAGCCAGTATATGTGCTGCTGAGCCTGCGCAGGGAATAGGCTGCTGCTGCAGGGGTGGCGCTGGTTAGGCCGATCAAGTCGAGTGCACCAGTTACAGTAACTGAAACACTGGCCGAGCTGACACAACCGTAACTATTGGCGCCTGTTACCGTATAGGTTGCAGTGGCAGAGGGACTTGCGGTAATGCTGCTGCCCGAAGTTGCCGAAAGGCCAGTAGCAGGAGACCAGCTATAGCTAACACCGCCAGTTGCTGTAAGCGTTGTTGATGATCCTGCAACAATTGTTACATTGGCGCCGCCGCTGATTGTCGGCAGAGGATTTATCGTAACGGTCACACTGGATGTATTTACACAACCGGTGCCGTTGGTACCAGTAACCGTGTAGGTGGTAGTTGAAGTTGGACTAGCCGTAACGCTGCTGCCCGTGGTTGCCGACAGCCCTGTAGCGGGAGACCAACTATAGCTCACACCACCAGTAGCCGTAAGCGCAGTAGACGAACCACTACAGATGGCCAAACTACTGCCGCCGCTGATGGTGGGCAAAGCGTTCACAGTAACAATAACACTTGCCGTATTCACACAACCGTTTGCGTTGGTACCAGTAACCGTGTAGGTAATTGTTGAAGTTGGACTAGCAGTTACACTACTTCCGGTGGTAGCAGATAAGCCTGTGGCAGGAGACCAGCTGTAGCTTACGCCGCCCGTAGCGGTAAGTATAGTAGACGAACCACTACAGATGGCCACGCTACTGCCGCCGTTGATGGTGGGCAGGGCATTCACCGTCACGGTCACAGTAGCGGTATTTACACAACCGCTGGCGTCGGTACCAGTAAGGGTGTAGGTGGAAGTTGAAGTTGGACTAGCTATAACGCTGGTGCCCGTGGTAGCCGACAGCCCTGTAGCGGGAGACCAGTTGTAGGTCACGCCACCAGTAGCCATAAGCATAGTAGATGAACCACTACAGATGGCCACACTACTGCCGCCGCTGATGGCGGGCAAAGCGTTCACAGTAACAATAACACTTGCCGTATTCACACAACCGTTTGCGTTGGTGCCTGCAACAGTGTATGTGGTTGTTGAAGTTGGACTAGCCATAACGCTGCTGCCCGTGGTTGCCGACAGCCCGGTAGCGGGAGACCAGCTATAGCTCACACCACCAGTAGCCGTAAATGAAGTTGACGAACCACTACAGATGGCTACGCTGCTGCCGGCGCCGATGGTGGGCAGAGCATTCACCGTAACGGTCACACTGGCCGTATTCACACAACCGATGGCGTTGGTACCGGTGACCGTGTATGTTGTAGTTGAAGTTGGACTAGCTGTAACGCTGCTGCCCGTGGTAGCCGACAGCCCTGTAGCGGGAGACCAGCTATAGCTTACACCACCAGTAGCCGTAAGTGAAGTAGACGAACCACTGCAGATGGCTACGCTGCTGCCGCCTCCGATGGAGGGCAGAGCATTCACCGTCACGGTCACAGTAGCGGTATTTACGCAACCGGTGGCGTTGGTACCAGTAACGGTATAGCTGGTAGTTGAAGTTGGGCTAGCTGTAACGCTGGTGCCCGTGGTAGCCGACAGCCCCGTAGCGGGAGACCAGTTGTAGCTCACGCCACCGGTAGCCGTAAGTGTAGTAGACGAACCAATACAGATGGCCACGCTACTGCCGCCGCTGATGGTGGGCAGGGCATTTACAGTAACCGTATCCGATGCCGTATTCACACAACCGGTTGCGTTGGTGGCTGCAACAGTGTATGTGGTTGTTGAAGTTGGACTAGCCGTAACGCTGCTGCCTGTCGTAGCAGACAACCCTGTAGCTGGGGACCAACTATAGCTAATCCCTCCGGCAATTGCAAGGGTAGTAGAGCTTCCACTACAGATGGCTACGCTGCTACCCACAATAGTGGGTAAAGCGTTCACCGTTATGGTTTTTGTAATGGCACAGCCAGATGCGGTGTTATACGTTATTACTGCTGTGCCAGCAATCATCGCGGCTACGTTACCGGTAGTGCCAATAGTTGCGATAGCTGTATTTGAAGATGACCAGGTGCCACCGGAAATGTTATCTGAAAGCAGGGTACTGTTCCCCACACACACAGCCGATATACCCGTGATACCGAAATAGGATTGCATTTGACCGCATTCCAGGGATTTCCTATCCACGGTAGAAAGAGGTGATTTAAAGAAAATAAATTCAGAGCTATAACCCAGAAAACAGCGGGCGGGCTGCGAAGGATGCGACCAGAAATAAATTGTGCTAGCGGTTGTGAAGCCAGTTGTGGAAAACGGCGCGCCTGATGCAGTGCCGGTACTGCCATTTAGATAAACTTGCGCGCTGCCGCTCGTAACAGCTACTGCCGTTAAAACCGAAGGTGTGCCTGTCGTGTAAGACACCGAATGAGCACTTAAACTAGAACCAAAATAACAATTCCCGGTCGATAAGAACCACTGAAAAGTTGTATTAGTTCCCCCCGTTGGAAACCAGGGGGCGGCAATGACGCCATTATTGCCCGCATTAAGAGCTGTTCGCTCCAATACGGTATTCAGGCTGAGTCCAGTAACGCCATTGAATGACAGTGAGCTTGAAAGGCTTTGACCGGCGGTATTTGTGTATATCGCGGGCATCCCGGAACCCGACATACGTTGTACGATACCGCTTAATATGATAGGGCTTTGCAATGTAAGATTTGTTTGTGTGGCATCAAGGCTGTTGCCGCTCTGGTCATACCATTTGGCCACCAAGCCATCGCCGCTGCCTACAAAGGTTTTCAGGCTGCTGGTATCCAGCCAGCCATTGCTGTCGTAACCAATGTCAAGCAAAGTGCTGTCGCTGCTGCGGCGCACCTGTATCAGGTTGCCGCTAAAGCTGGTGCTGAGCCTTCGCAGGGAGTAGGCTGCGGCAGGGGTAGCCGTGCAGGAGAGCCCGGCAATGTCAAGAGGATTAGATATTGAAACGGTATAGGACGCTGTGTTTGAACACCCGTAGCTGTTGGTTCCGGTTACTGTGTAAGTCGTGTTTGCAGTTAAAGTTGCGGTAACGGCGCTGCCGGTGGTAGCCGATAGCCCGCTAGCTGGCTCCCAGGTGTAACTCACTCCGCCTGAAGCGGTAAGCGTTGTGGCGTATCCGCTACAGGTAGTCACATTGTCTCCAACGATCGTAGGAGATGGATTTACCGTAATAGATTTAGTGAAGATACAGCCAGACGGAGCAGTGTAGGTTATTACTGCCGCTCCTGCACTCACACCTGTCACATTTCCTGAATAGCTAACAACAGTTGCGACAGCAGTATTTGATGACGACCAAGTGCCTCCGGCTGTGACATGAGTAAGCGTTGTGCTGCTGCCCGCACACACAGTAGATGAGCCGGCAATGCTAAAATAATAGGCCTGCAATTGGTTGCATTCCATGGTTTGCTGGTCTGTTGTGGAAAGCGCCGATTTGAAGAAAATAAACTCAGAGCTATATCCCAGAAAGCAGCGCGCAGGCTGGCTAGGATGCGACCAGAAGTACATTGTGCTGGCGGTCGTGATGCCGGTGGAAAACGGAGTGCCCGATGCCGTGCCGGCATTACCATTTAGATAAACTTGCGCGCTGCCGCTGGTAACCGCCATCGCCGTTAAAACCGAAGAGTTACCTATCACATAGTAACCTGAATGTGCGCTAACGCTAGAGCTAAAATATGCATTGGCGGACCCATAATCCCATTGGAAGGTTGTGGGCGTTGACGCAGTCGGACATTGAGGGGCTGCAATATGTCCGCTTTGGCCTGCATTAATGGCTGTTCGTTCAATCACAGTATTAAGGGTGAGTCCAGAAACGCCATTGAATGAAAGTGAACTGGACAGGCTTTGGCCGGCGATATTTGTGTAGATAGCTGGCATGCCAGATCCCGGCATGCGCTGCACGATACCACTTAATATAATAGGGCTTTGCAGTGACAGATTTGTTTGTGTAGCATCAAGGCTATTGCCGCTTTGGTCGTACCATTTGGCCACAAAGCCATCGCCGGTGCCTACAAATGTTTTCAGTGAGTTTGTGTCCAGCCACCCATAGCTGTCGTATCCGATGTTCTGGGTGCTGCTGTCGCTGCTGCGGCGCACCTGTATCAGGCTGCCGCTATAGCTGCTGCTGAGCCTGCGCAGGGAGTACGCTGCGGCAGGGGTCGCAGTGCAAGAGAGCCCGACAATGTCCAGCGGATTAGATATTGAAACAGAGTAAGTCGCTGCGCTTGAACATCCATAGCTGTTGCTGCCGGTTACCGTGTAAGTCGTGTTTGCGGTTAAAGTTGCTGTAACGGTGCTGCCGGTGGTAGCCGATAGCCCGGTGGATGGCGACCACGTATAGCTCGCGCCGCCTGAAGCGGTAAGCGTTTTTGCATTTCCGCTACAGGTAGTCACATTGTCACCAACGATTGTGGGTGATGGGTTTACGGTAACAAGTTTTGTAATCGCGCAGCCTGCTGCGGTAGTATAAGTAATAGTTAACGTGCCTGCCGATACGCCGGTCAAGGTACCTGTGCTGCTGCCAATGGTAGCCAGAGAAGTATTGGAGGACGACCAGACACCGCCTGATACAAACTCAGTCATTGAAGCAGTGGTTCCCTGACAAAGTGTAGAGGCGCCAGAAATGGGCACATAGGCCGTCAGCTGGCTGCACTCAAGGCTTTTACGGTCTGTTGCAGAAATTGATGAATTGAAGAATAGAGCCTCCGTTATTTGGGCCAAAGCCGACTGACCGCTGTAACTCCCACTTACCCCAAAGCCTATACCACCAGGATAACCTCTATAGCTGTTTGAAAGTGTAACTGCCGAACCACTAATGTACAAGTTGGGAACAGCGTCCTGGGTCGCGGTTATAACAGACCAGCTTGACTGGCTCCATGTTCCACTTTGATAGTCGAAGCCGCCTGAGAAATAGCCATATTGGGCATTGTAAGGCCCTATAATCCAATTATTACCTCCTGTGCCCTGTACCAGCCTCCGCGCTGTCACAGTGCTCGATGTACTGATACCCACCAGATTTGCTGTGAGGCTGGCATTGTTGGTAAGTATGGTATTAGACGTTGTTGCCATGCCCTTAGATGAGCCAAAGCTAACAGCGGCTATTCCATTCGACCGTATAATGGTGCCACTTCCCACTATATTAGGCTGGGTAGCCAATGTATCCATTATAGCATCGTTGCCGTTGCCACTCTGGTCATACCATCTGGCTACATAGCCATTGCCGCCTCCCACAAAAGTTTTCAGGCTACTGGTATCCAGGCAGCCGTTACTATCGTACCCAATGTCAAGTGTGGTGCTGTCGCTGCTGCGACGCACCTTTATTAGATTGCCGGTATAGCTGGTGCTGAGCCTGCGCAATGAATAGGCTGCGGCTGATGGGGTAGCACTGGTAAGGCCTACCAGGTCGAGTGTGTTTTGAGCCAGTGTGCGCGTTGCGCTCCAGGGACTTAGTGATAGCACAACGCATACTAATGAGAATGCAATTCTGTAGCGGTGCTTTACAGAAAAGTAATTGTTGACTTTGATTTTCATAATAATTATAATTTTAATTGATTAAGTGCTGTTTTTTTGATTGTTTTTGGAACGTTTGCCTATCCTCCGCTAGCCACTTTCTATAGAGTTTGCCTTACTTCTATTTAGGTACAAAGGTGCCGCTGGTACGCTACTTTGGCTGTAGATGATGCTTGCAATAAAATGCAGCATTTTCTCTATAGGCTGTAGATTTATTACTACATGGTTTTATTGAGTGGCGCTATGGGCATGCCACTGCAAGTAAATGGGCGAATACTTTAAAACCGGGAGAGGAAGGAGTAGCTAAAATGATGCGGAATAAAGACCTGCTTATACTTAAAAGGAAGGCCAACAAGTGATGCCGCTAAAGATGGAAACAGGACTATGCCCTAATTCCATATGGCATTATCTTTTTTAGAGAAGCATGAAGTGCCTGGGCTACAGATATACAAGCGCTGTATGCCACCTATAAATAGAACTGTGATAAAAAATTAATATTTTACCCAAAAGATTAACATTGTTTATATGGAAATAACTGCTGATCAAATAATAGTATCCCGGTCAATTACCACCACTCTTTATGGGGATTTCTCACAACTGCTAAACCCAAACATCCGAAACTACTCGCGTACCACCAAACCAAATTTTGGCGCATGCACGTCATTCACCTACCTCGAATCTAAAGGCTAGTCTACTTTTCAACGGTTAACAGGTGGATAAGTTCAAGTGCAACTGGCCGATGACCGAACAAATAACAATGTAAATTGCAATCTGCAAACATTGCACGCGGACCAAGAGATAAACGGACAGATAATGGTAATAACTTCCTTGCGCTCTGAAATGTGCTATATAGCTTTTTCTTTTTTTTCGCAGACGCTGTTGCCCATTCTCCATTTAATAAAGCCGCCCAGTATGATGCCTGTGCCTGTACCTGTAATCATACCGCGCGCCACATCTGGCATATGCGGTAATATGATACCCATCAAAAGGCCGGTTGAATTGAGGAGCAAACCTATGGCGATCAGCAGTAACACCTGCCGTGTCATTTTTTTCTTTTTCATTCTTACTATTATAGTTGTTTGTTAATGGATGACGCTTTGTCTATAGTGGCCTTCAATTTCGTGGCCTGCCTGCGGTATGCACGCGGGCGAATTACAAACCAATTGACACATAGCCAAGCAGCCAGCGCTCCATATGCCACACAAAGCAGTAACAGGTTTGCGGAAACTGCCTCATAGATATATAGCAGCAGGCCGAATGAGGCCAGCAGCAGACCCGCTACTTGCGTTGTTTTATAATATTTAAGGCGGTTCCGTTGTACCTGCATCAGATACTCGATGAATTCTTTATTGGTATTATCCTTTATCCTGTGAAGCCTGCCCAGCGACCTTGCGTTAGAAATAATAAGCAATAGCCCGGCCATAATGATCAGCGTCTCGCCTATGCGGGTAGAGGGCATCACCGACTTGTAGCTGAAGACAACGAACACCATCAATGCACTGAGCAAAGTGGCTATAATGGTCATTCCTAATTTTTTAACGAGGTTGCCGCGCCGGTATTTGCGGATCATGCGCACCATATCATCAGCGCCCG
>Ga0364866_10339_pt1 | contig 31539 bp, 25 predicted proteins | sample ExccelAu500001D3_3_FD_206913 | JGI IMG/M metagenome (GOLD analysis project Ga0364866, IMG submission 206913) | Enriched cells from Trout Bog Lake Hypolimnion, Wisconsin, USA - BchlTB.Aug13.5000.01.D3 | ecosystem: Environmental > Aquatic > Freshwater > Lake > Hypolimnion/Profundal zone | place... | reverse complement strand
GCCCGAGACCAACGAGGAAGCCGCCAAGAAGAAACCGGGGGACTGGGGCGGTATCAGTTGGCCGCAACTCCGGGAACTCGCCGCCCAAGGACATGAAATCGCCAATCACACCTGGATGCACACGACACTGATCAACACGAAAAACGGCAAACGCGAGGATATCGCCACGGACAAACTCGAGGAGCAGGTGGCCAAAGGCTATCAGTGCATCAAGGAGAAGATCGGCGTGGCGCCCTTGACGTTTTGTGCGCCGGGCAATGGCGTGGACGAGGCCGTCCGGACGATGGCCTTGAAATATCATATTGCCGTGCGGGAAAAACACACGGAACGGTTCGGCGACTGGCCGCCGACCAACAAGACTTTTACTGCGGAGCAGGCCAACGTGTTGGTGGATCGCGCCATCACGAAAGGCGAAGCGATGATTTGGATGATTCACGCCATCACGGAAGGATACAACGCGGTTTCCAGTCCGGATGTTTTGGAGAATCACCTGAAATACGTGACGAGCCGGGAGGATGCGGTCTGGGTGGACACCTTCGCCAACGTGTCGCGCTACACCTTGGAACGTGACGCGGTGAAGTTGACCCAATCCATCGCCGGCAATCGGGCGACGTTCACCGTCGAATGTTCCTTGGATCGAACGAAATTCAACTATCCTCTGACGGTTGTCATTCCCGTCAAGCATGCCGCGCAGGTTGAAGCCAAGAGCCGTGACTCCGGCGTTCCGCTGCCGGTTGAAGTTCGACAGGATCGCATCCTTGTCCAAGTGGTGCCGTCACCTACACAGGTGGTGGTGACGTGGCAGACGAACGGGAAATAGAACATGAACAAAATCGCATCCCTTACTCTCACCGCCCTGCTGCTCGCGCCGCTGGCCGCGCTGCTCGCGGCCGAACCAACACTCAAGCCCGGCGATCCCGCCCCGAAGCTGAGCGTGAGTGAGTGGGTGCAAGGCAAACCAATCACGAAGTTCGAGAAAGGCAAAGCCTACCTTGTCGAGTTCTGGGCAACCTGGTGCGGGCCTTGCGTGGACAGCATTCCCCATCTGAACGAGTTCCATCTCAAATATATGAATCGGGGGTTGACCGTCATCGGGCAGAACGTGGATAGAAACAATCAGATGAAGGTGAAACCCTTCGTGGCGAAAATGGCCGACAAGATGACTTATCCTGTCGCCTTGGATTACATGGAAGGCGGAGGTCTGACCGAGGCCACATGGATGACTGCCGCTGGCCAGGACGGTATCCCGTGCGTCTTCCTCGTCGGCAAAGATGGCAGGATTGCCTGGATAGGCTACCCCTCGGAGCTGACAGATAAAATGATCGAAAAGGTTCTTGATGACAAGTTCGATGTCGCGAAAGCCGCCGAGAAGTTTCTTCAGAAATCGTGGTTCGATAAAGCTTTTGAGAAGTTTTCCAAGGACATTCAGGAGAAAAAATGGGCCGACGCCGTCGGTCTGGCTGAGACACTCGCGAAGACCACACTCGACAAGTGCCTACTGAAAGCGATGGCTGAAGGCTTGCTTGAGAACGAGAACCTCGGCGGCGAGGAACTTGAGGCCGCCTATGAAATGGCTGTCAAGGCCAACGATGGCGAATTGGCAGGTGGTGATGAACATCGGGCAGATCATCTGCTTGTTCTTGCCCGCGCCACTTTCATGAAGGGCGAGAAAGCAAAGGCGATCGCACTTCAGGAACAGGTCCTCGCATTGCTGACGGGTGCCAAGGCAGATGAAACCGAGAAGGCCACCGCCCGAGCGACCCTGGACAGCTACAAAGCGGGACATCTCCCGGCCACATCCCCCAAGAAGCAGGAGCCGGCGGTCACGCTCAAACCGGGCAACCCCGCCCCAAAGCTGAGCTCAACCGAATGGATACAAGGCGGGCCAATCACGGAGTTCGCGAAAGACAAAGCCTATCTGATCGAGTTCTGGGCGACCTGGTGCGGACCTTGCGTCGGGAGCATCCCTTATCTCAACGCATTCTACCTTAAGTTCAAGGACAAGGGATTGGTGGTGATCGGCCAGAACGTCGAAGGAGAGAATCAGGCACGCGTAAAAGCCTTCGTCACCAAAATGGCCGATAAGATGACTTATCCTGTCGCCCTGGATAACCTCCGCGACTCGCCGAAGGGAACAATGAAGGACACCTGGCTGACCGCCGCGGGCCAGAAAGGCATCCCGTGTGCCTTCCTCGTCGGCAAAGATGGCAGGATTGCCTGGATAGGCAACCCCTCGGAGCTAACAGACAAAATGATCGCCTCGCTTCTTGATGACAAGTTTACGGATGAGAAAGCCGGGATGAGTCGAGAGGATCAGCGCAACAAAGCCTATAGTGAGTTCAGCGAGGATATCGCGCAAAAGAACTGGGATGCTGCCGTCCGACGGGCTAGAGAACTCAGCGCCGATGAAAGCGACTCGTGGCGCCTGATCGAACTTGCCTCTGGCCTCCTGGAAAATGAAGGCCTCGGCGGCGAAGCCCTCGCAACTGCCTATGCAATTGCCGACAAAGCGAATCGGATCATGGTTTTAGGGCATGATAACAGTCGTGGGAAAGCAAGGCATCTCCAGATACTTGCCCGTGCGACGTTCATGCTGGGCGAAAAGGAAAAGGCGATCGCCCTGCAAAAGAGCGCCATCGATCTCATCGATGATGCCGTTGGAACCAGCAACTACAAGTCCGCCCTCCAAGCCACGCTCGACAGCTACACGGCCGGCCATCTTCCGAAGACCATTATCGACGAGGTGCAACCCGATGAAAAAAGATGGGCAATGTTGAGGAGTGGCATGAGTGAGAGCGAAGTCTTGCAATTGATTGGTGAACCCATGCAGGCCCGATTGCGCCCAAACCCAGACAGTGACGCCGGCACCTATGTCTGGCAATGGGGACACATCAAGTATCAGTCCCCCTGCATGCCGGGCAAATTCGGCTTCTCGGTGTTATTCACAGACGGCAAACTTGTTAGTTTCGACGATCCCTTCCTCGCCATCCCTTCCTTGGATGGGGTTCCCACGATGCCTCAGCCTCGCTTCCCGCTGGATGGCACGACATTCACTGGGGACTTTTGTGATTTACGATGGAGACCAAGTTCGGGCAAGCATCCCCTGAGATACGACGTGGAAACGGAAGTTCTCGATGAATTCGACGGCAAATGGTATCCGGAATCTCGGCTTTCCGTGGATCTGCCGCATGCCACCGACTCGCCCCACAACGTGGCATACCGGTGGCGAGTTCGAGCGACAAACCCCCTCGGCACCAGTGACTGGTGTGAATGGCAGCAGATTACACTCAGGCGCAGGCCATAGACGCATTGTATTGTCCTCCTGTGCAGCGCAACACCGCATCGCGTTCCATCACTCCACTTTCCATTAGAACCATGAAAACCATTCTGCTCCTTACGGCCCTGTTGCTCGCTCCGCTGGCCGCGTTGCCCGCGGCGGAAGCCGGTTCATCCGTCAACCCCGCTACGATCCGAGTCGCCAGGTTCAAGGGGGATCGGGCGGCGGCTTTGTCGTTCACCCTCGATGACAATTTGCGGGATCAGTATGACGTTGCCGTGCCGTTGCTCAACAAGTATGGCATCCACGCCACCTTCTTTGTCATTCCCGGCCGGACGCCCGAGACCAACGAGGAAGCCGCCAAGAAGAAACCGGGGGAATGGGGTGGCATCAGTTGGCCGCAACTCCGGGAGCTCGCCGCCAACGGGCATGAAATCGCCAACCATACCTGGATGCACACGCCGCTGATCAATACGAAGAACGGTTCCACCAATCAATCCCCAATCGGTGGTCACTTCTCAATGGAATAGATTCGGCTTAACCGGCGGAGACAGAGATGCTGGTTTCGTTGGTATGGGATGCGGAAAATTATTCCAGCACTCCACCTCCAGCTTCGGTTTCTCGCCGCCGGCGTTGACTGGATCATATTCTTTATCATTCTCCGTGGCCTAGAACAAACGTTCAATAGCAGGCAATCGCCGATGTGACTTCATTACCCAAAAACAATGAATTAAAACCGCGCGAATTCTGAGACTCATAATCCGGCTCGTTCTGTGTTTAACAGTTCAAGCCAAACCCAAACCATGAAAAGTGATTTCAGTAACAATCAGTCGAACTTACCACATGTGCTGGTCGTCTTGCGCGCGATTCGTGCTCACCATGTCGAAAAATGTCCCCTTATTTGTTGTAAAATGTCACCTTGCGATTTCGGGAGGGGGGGGGTAATTTGACGCTATAAAAAGATCAACTGATGAACACCCGATCTGTAAATTCAGAGGTGAATGCGGCGGCTTTCGCGTCGGTGAATGCCGAGCCTTCGGGTATTGCGCGTTGTTACCTTTTGCCCGCACTGGTGGTTGACAATCTTGTCTAAAAAACACTAAAAAACAATTTCCCTAAAACTACATACAAACCCTCAACGACCCCATGAATAAAAACACCTTCAACCTCGGTCGGCTCGCCTTCGTGCGCTCCTCGTTATTGCTTGTATCGCTCGGTTTCGCCGCCATCGCGTCGGCACAAACGACCTACACGAACACCGCGAGCGGCAACTGGAGAACCACCACCAGTTGGACGCCCAACGCCACCGTGCCGACGGGCGGCGCATATAACGCCACCATCCAATTCAGCCCCAGTGGCACCGACAAAAGCACCAACGACCTCTCTGGCGCTTTTTTTCTCAACCAGATGTCGCTGACCACCGCGCAGGCAGTGACGAACACCGCAGCCGGCGGCATTTCTCTATTATTCACCAACAGCGGCGCCACCCTGCCGCTGCTCACCAACGCTAGCACTGGCACGCTGGCACTCAACTCCGCCATCACGCTGGCGACCAACTTGACGATTGGCGTGGCGGCGGGCGGCAAAATCATCATCAACAGCAATCTCACTGAATCTTTGGTCGGCACTACCTTGGCTGGGGTGACCCTTGTTGGCGCGGGTCAGACGTTGTTCACTAGCTCAAACACCTACAGCGGCAACACCACTGTCAACGCGGGCAACTTGATTGTAAGCAACGGCGGTGCGATTTATTCACCGGCGAGCACCCTGAATGTGGGGGCGGGGGGCGCGGCCACCAATACGCTGGGCACCGGCGGCAGCATCACGGTGGCGCAATTGCTGGCCACCAACGGCGTGCTCGGCGCTACGACGGTCAATTCCCTGTTCAATTTCTCCGGCGGATCGCTGATTACATCCAACGCCGCCATCGCCATCGCGGCCAACATCCTGCTTGCCTCCAATGTTGCCTACTACGTCAACGGCAACTGGACCATGAACGGTGGCACCAATATCATTACCTTCGCGCAGACCAACGGCAACTTTAACGCCCCGGTGCTTGGCTTTGGTGTCGGCAATCTGCAAGTTAATGTGAATTCCAATGCGGTCTTCCAGATTGGGAATGCCAGCTATTCGATCACGAATTCGGCTGATATGACTGTGGGCAGTGGTAGTGCCGGCAGCAACAATGTGCTGACGGTCAATGGCGGCACGATGGCCATCGTCAACAGCCTGGGCCTTGTAATCGGCTATAGTGGCGCCGGCAACAATGCCGTGATTATTACCAATGGCGGCCAGCTCGTCAGATCCGGCAGCTATTCACGCGGTGTGCAGGTCGGCGTAACCGGCACCCCCAACTGCACCAATAATTCCCTCTATGTGGGCGGCACCAACAGCGCCGGGGTCAAGGCGGCGTTTATAAATTTCACCTCCTTTACCATGGCGGGGAATTACGGTTTGGTGAAAGTGGACCAGGGTGGCGTTTTCACAAATGCTAGTGGTGGATTTACGCTGGCGTTGAATGGTGGCGTTGGCAACGGCGTTATTGTCACCAATGGTGGCATCTTAAGTATTGCTAACGGAACTTCTTATATCGGCCGGAACACTGGGGCTAGCACCAACTATGTTATCGTGGCGGGCGCGGATGCTGCCGGCAACAGGGCTACCTTTGCGAACGCGGGCAACATATTGCATATCGGTTCGCAGGGCGGTGCTATCACAGCGGGAAGCTGCACGAACAACTGGGCTCTGGTGGGCCAGAACGGCAGCATGGTGGTGGGCACTCTGGATATCGGCGGCTCCGCTTCTGAAATGGGCGAAATTGGTAACTACCTGATTGTTACGAACGGCGGTCTGTTCACCAGCACGTCGGCCACCATCGGTGCTGGTGCCGGCACCAACAACGGCAACTGGGTTTACGTGGGCGGAAATTTTGGCCCCACCAACGCGCAATGGAGCCTTGGCGGTAATGCGCTGACCCTCGGCGGCACGGGCGCGAACACGAACAACACGTTGACCGTGGGCTCCGGCGGCGTGGTGACGAATATTACCACCCTGACCATCGGCGGCGGCGCAAACACTTACAGCAACGGCGTGATTGTGAGTGGCGGCATGGTCGGCTTAAACAGCGCCGTGGTGAATGCGAACAACTACATAACCAATAACGGAGGCACCTTTGTGGCGCAGGCCAACGGCAACTGGTTCTCGGGTGCCGGCACTTTCGGTATTGGCCCCAGTGGCATGACCAATAACACCTCGACTTATACCGTGACCAACGGGATGGTCATCAGCGGTTCCGGTGGCCTGACCGAGATTGGCACCGGCACGCTGGTGCTCACCAACGCCAATACCTACACCGGTGGCACCGTCATCAGTGCGGGCACGCTGGTGGCTAATAACAATTCCGCGCTCGGCACCGGTCTGCTGACGCTGGCCAGCGGCACCACCCTGTCCAACACGGTCAGCAGCACGTTGACCAATGCGATTAACTTGAGCGGCAATGCCACGTTCGGCGTGCTGCTCGCCAACACCCTGACACTTGCCTCCGCCATTACCAATACCGTCAATTTGACTATGGCCGGCCTAGGCACGCTGAACCTCACCAACGCCAACAACGCCATCGGCGGCACCACCACCGTCACCGGCGGCACGCTCGGCATGAATGGCACGAATATCGGCCCGGTCAGCATCACCGCGTCAGGCGCGCTGTTGCCGGGCGGCCTCGGCACTATCGGCACGCTCACTATCACTACTAACCTGACTTTGAGCGGCGGAAATTCATTATTCTTCAACATTCAAAGCACCAGTAGCTATGACCAGATTGTGGTGGGTGGCACCAATGTGGTTAATAACACCAATTACCTCCAGTTGAACGGCAGTCTGACGGCCGGCACCTATTATCTGATTACCAATAATTTCACCAAGCAGGGTTCCGGCGTGATCGTCTTTGCCGGCAACGGCACCACCAATCTGACGGTTGGCGGCCTCACGCTGACGCTCACGAACGGAGCGAACAGTGTGGTGCTGGGGGTGGCCGGCTCGGGCACGGTGGGCGTCACCAACCTGACGTGGAAAGGTTACCAGAGCGGCACTTGGGATCTGGCCACGACGACGAACTGGAATAACGGCGCCCCCACCGCCTATGTGGAAAACGCGTTTGTGACGTTTGACGACACGGCGAACAACTTCAGCGTGACGAATAACGCGGGTTCAAGTTACAGCCCGGCTCCGGGAGCCGTCTTCTTTGTCAACAACACCTATAACTATACCAATGCGTTGGCGATACAGGGTTCCGGCGCGGTGACGCTGAATGGCGGCAAGAACGTGACCCTTACCGGCACGAATACTTACACCGGCACCACCATCCTCAACGGCGGTGGCGTGCTCCAGGTGGGCAACGGTGCGGGCAGCGGTAACATTCCCACGAACATCGTCATCAATGCCGGGGCGCTGGCTTACAACCTGACGAACAACTACACGCAGGCCGGCACCATCGCTTGCACCAACTCATCGGTCAATATCACTAACCTAGCCACTTTGGCGGGCAGCAGCTTGGTGCTGACGATGGCCGATGGCACCAACACCTTCGCCAGCATCATCAATAAGAGCGGCACGCTGGTGTTGACCGGCAGCGCCAACTCGACCAACACCGTGGCCACTGCCAGCCTGAACTCTTCCGCCACCACCACCCTGCGGATTGATGGCGGCACCTGGTCCAACACGCCGGCACTGGTCATGACCGCCGGTGGCACGCTCTTGATGAACGGCGGAACCTTGTTTGCTGCTAACATGAGAAGCTATGTGGGAAATCTCACCATCAGCAACGGCACTCTGAATGCAGGGGCGGGCAATCGGTTGAGCACTTCAGCGGCCGGCCCCACCTTCATCATGGCCGGCGGAATCATGAATATCGGCAGCAGTAGCTATGGTTTCCGGTGGGGTGATGATAATAATGGTGCGACTTCAACTTCATTTGCTTGCACCAATGTTCAGTATGGTGGCACGATTAATATCTTAAACGGCGGAAACTCGACTTGCTTTAATATAGGCGGCACCAGCGCCAACGTCGTTTCAAGTTATACGTTGCTAGGCGGCATCCTGAATTGCGCCGGTGACACCGGCGCGAATGGTGCCTTGGCTATTGGTGCGGATACGGCCGGCACATCCACCACCACCTTCACTTTGGGCGGCGGCAAGTTGATTGTCAGCGGCAGCACGCCGGGTTACAACCAAAACAACCTCGCCGGCGCGCAAACGACAGGCACACCGAAACAGGTGTTTAACTGGACCAACGGCATACTGGTGGCTGGCGCTTGCACGATGACCAACCTCCAATCCGTGGCCGGCGGTGCTTACGGCACGCTGACGAACAGCGGCGGCACGCTGGCTCCGGGTGATATCGGCACACCCGGCAAGACCATCATCATCGGCAATTACGGGCAAGGTTCCGGCGGCACGCTGGCGATTGACATCGGCGGCACCACCAACGCCAGTGCGTTCACAAACTCTGGCGGCTATTATGACATGGTTGCCGTCACCGCCAACGCCACACTGGGCGGCAGCTTGAGCGTGAGTTTGATCAACGGCTTCGTGCCGGCGGCGACGAACAGCTTCACCATCCTGACCAACGGCGGCACGTTGAGCATGGCCTTCACCAACCTGACCGCCGGCAACCGGGTGACGCTGGTTGGCAACCCGAACGCCACCTTCCTCGTCGTGACTACGGCGACAAAGGTTATCCTGACCAACTATACCGTGGCGGTGGCAACAACCAATGCGCTCACCGCCTCGGCCAACCCGTCGGTTTACGGCCAGAGCGTCACGTTCACGGCAACGTTGATGACGAACGGGGTGACAGCGGGCAACGCGACCGGCAACTACGTTTTTTATGTGGATAACGTGCCAGTGGCGACGAACGCCTTGACCAGCGGCTCGGCCAGTTACAGCAACAGCGGCCTGACGGTGGCGGGCAGCCCGCATACCATCCAAGTGGTCTATCTGGGCGATCCCAATTACTTGACCAGCACCAACAGCATGACGCAGACGGTGAACCGAGGAACACCGGTGGTTTCGACGTCTTTGTCAGCAACGGCGATTACGTATGGCCAGCGGTTGACGAATTCGACGTTGAGCGGAGCGTTCACGAACATTGCGGGGACGGCGGTCAGCGGCACGTTGACCTTTGCCCAGCCGACGCTGGTGCCGAACGCGCCGAGCACGAATGTGGCGGTGATCTTCACGCCGGTGGACACAACAGATTATCTTAGCGTGACCAATACTGTCAGCGTGACGGTGAATCCGGCGGCCTCGGGTCTGACCTTGGCCTCATCGAATCCAACGAACGGATATCAGACGGCGGTGTATTTCACGGCGACGGTGCCGACGAACGCGACGGGGAGCATAATCTTTTTGGCCACCAACGGTGGCTTTGGGGCGGTGATTAGCACGAACAGCTTGACCAACGGTCAGGCAATCAGCCTAACGATCACGAGCCTGCCGCGCGGGACGAACATCATCACCGCGCAGTATGCCGGTGACAGTAACTACATTGGCAGCACCAACACACTAAACCAGATTGTCACCAATCATCCACCGGTGGCGGCGGTGATGACGGTGGTGGGAACTAAAGGTGTGGATTTGGCCATTGCCTTGGCGGACGTGGCGACGAACTGGACGGACGCGGACGGCGACCCAATTAGTTTGACAGGGGTGAACCTGACGACGACTAACGGGGTAGCTTTGAGCGCGTCTAACTGGGTTTATCAGACCAACGGCAGCCTGGTAAGCATAGTGACGACGAATTCGTGGTCCTTCATCTTCTATTCGGGCGGCCCGAGCGTAGCCGACCAGATCAGTTATAGCATCAATGACGGCCAGGGCGGGACGAACATTGGGTATATTAATATTGTGCTGGATACGAACAGCGTGGTGGGAACTAACTCGATTGCGAGCATCACGGTTGGCACGTCGAATGTGATTACGGCGTATGGCATCCCGGGCTACACCTACATCCTGGAGCGGGCGACGAATCTGGCTGGGCCGGTCTGGGTAAACGTGGCGACGAATGTGGCCGCGACGAACGGGGTGATTAACGCGGTGGATACGTTCTGGGACTTGGGCGGCGTGCCGCCCAGTCCGTCGGCGTTCTATCAGTTGAAATGGCCGTCGCCGTAAACAAGAACTTGGTGTCGGGTTTGGGTTCCCGGCACCGGGGTTAGGTGGGTGGTGACGCTAATTGGGTTGGCGTCACCACCTTTAACCTAAAAAAGAAGAATCAAACTGGAAGCAATATTTAAAATTTACCGACTAATGTGGCGCTCGCCGTAAAAAGAACTTGGTGCCGGGTTTGGGTTCCCGGCACCGGGGTTAGGTGGGTGGTGGCGCTATTGGGTTGGCGTCACCACCTTTAACCCATCAAACAAAAAGAAACAACATGAAACCGATTCTCACAGCCTTATTAATCGTGCTAGCGGCTTCCTTGGCGAAGGCGACCATGGTGGATACGCAGAGTTTTACCACGACCTATAACAACGGGGGAATCGTGCCGGTGGGCAGTCCGGTGGGAACGGTGTTCACGGGCGATTTCACGGCGGCAGCCACCGGCAATCAGGTTTTGGGAATCACGGTAAACTTGAGCGTGAGCGGGGGCTACAACGGGAATTTGTATGCGTATCTGGTGGCGCCGAACGGGACGATGGTGCTGCTGTTGAACCGGCCGGGAGCAGTCGGCAATTCGATGGGCTATGCGGGCAGTGGATTCAACGGCATTACACTGTCAGACGCGGGCACGCAAAACATCCAGACGACGTGGGAGACGCCGGGAGCACAGGTGACGGGGACTTACAATGCGGCGGGGGGATCGAGTGCATTGAATGCATTTAATGGAAGTTCAGCCAACGGGAATTGGGAGCTGTTTTTTGCGGACATGGTGAAGGGTGGAGGAACGAGCACGGTGACGGGTTGGTCTTTAAATATCACGGTGGTGCCGGAACCGGTGACGCTGGCGCTGGGGGTGTTTGCGGCTATGCTCCTAGCTTTGGCTGGCTTGCGCCGGCTGTGGCAGACACAAAAATGATTTTAATCTCGAAGGTTATTCGAGAAGCAAATTGAGATAATAAACTTGCGTCCAACGTAAATACCGATGAAAGTCAAATTTTAGAAAAACAGCCCACGCTGGTTGCGGCCATGAAACTATACGGGGAATTCTGGGTCGGTTTGAGTCACAACATTAAAAACAACAGGTGCAACCAGCGGATGAATTTTCATCGGAAGACGGCGTGGGCTGGTTTTACCTTGATTGAGCTGCTCGTGGTCATCGCCATCATTGCCGGACAACTCAATGATCCAGTCGCGGCGGCAGATGCCCCAACGCCGTCGCAGGTCATCCGGCTCCGGCCGGGCAATGAGGTCTCGCATGAAATCGCGGCGCCGGAGGGCCGTTTCCGCAACATTGACGTTCCGACGCTCACGGCCTTCCTGCCCGGCAAGAATGCTTCCGCCGAATTCAATGGCACGGCCGTCATCGTTTGTCCGGGCGGCGGATATAGTGTTTGCGATTTCGATCATCACGGCATTCGCCTGGCCAATCAGTTGAACCGCGCGGGCATCGCCGTCTTTGTTTTGAAATACCGACTCTCACCTCCATCAAAAAACGTGAAAGCCGACGCTCTAGCCGATGCGGAGCGGGCGGTGCGAATCGTTCGCTCCCGTGCCGCGAAATTCGGGATCGACCCGAAACGCATCGGCCTGGCCGGCTATTCGGCCGGGGCAAACCTCTCCATCCATGTCAGCGCGGAATTTGACGCGGGTAATCCGTCCGCCGCCGATCCGGTCGAGCGGGCGAGTTCGCGCCCTGATTTCATCGCGTTGCTTTGCCCGTGGGCTGGAACCGGCGGGACGAATTGTCCTTATCCGCTCCGCGCCGATTCGCCACCCACATTCATCTGCCACGCGAAGGACGACAAGGTCGCGCCTGTCAGTGTGGCGCAGGATACCACCGACACATTACAGCGCCTGAAGGTGCCGGTCGAACTCCACCTGTTTGAAACCGGCGGGCACGGCAACTTCACTCCCGGCGGCCAGACCTCTGGCGGTCAGTGGCCGACTCTATTCCTCGACTGGTTCAGGAAAGCCATGCCCGAAAAATCTCTTCCATGAAAAACACTTTTCCTTCCTCACTCACAATAATTCATCCCATCCATTATCTCGGAAATCAATTAACCTCTGTAACACATTATGAAACACAATATGACCTTCACCAAACGGTTCACATCAAGCGCATGTCTGTTTGCATTGGCGCTCGGCATGGTCTCCGCCTTGAGGGCGGCAGCTGCGGACGAGGCCGCCCGATTCGGCTGGTTCAACGCCAGCAAGGTTGGCATGTTCATCCACTGGGGGCCATACTCGGTGGCCGCAGACGAGTGGCAGGGCAAACGCGGCAACCGCGACGCCCATATGCAGAATGAGTTCCGCATTCCCATGGCCGAATACGGCCAGCTTGTGAAAGAATTCAATCCGGTGAAATTCGATGCCGACGCCTGGGTCAGGCTCGCCAAAGATGCCGGCTTCGGCTACATCGTCTATGTTTCCAAGCATCACGACGGCTTGCCGTTGCCATTGCCGTTCTGATGGCCGTTGCCGTTGACCTGTAAAATGGGAACCACTTCGCCGGGCAGAAATCCGGTCTGTTGGATTTCCCGGTCGACACATGTTTGCATCAGGCTGTGCAGTTCCTGGCTTTTGGCTGATACCTGGGACAAGTCACTGATTTCAGCTCTGAGGGTGACGGAATATTGATGTGACGAATACCCGGGCAGGCCGAGCTTTTTGCTGTAGTTGGCTTCAATGATGAGCATAGTTTTTCTTTCGTTTATGTTGTTGTGGTTTGTTTGACTGCTAAATACTGCGTCGCTTCTTCCCTGACTTGCATCGTCTCCTCCGCCAACCGCCAACTCGCCGAATCTTTTAGGCCGTCCGCTAAAAGATGATTAGCCAGAACGGTCATCGGGATTTGGCGAGCTTGGGCTTCGTGGTAGAGGACGGAGACGAGGAAGCGCTTGATTTCGGGTGAGTAGTGCTTGGGTCTGGACATGGCTTAATTTCTCCGGTCAGCTCTGCACGCCATCAGCTCCCGCTCACAATTCAGACCGATGCGCCAGTTCGGGGTCAGGGCGATGTCCTTCAGAATGTCCACCCCCATCGCTTCAAGAAGTTTCGCCGCAATCTTTTTACGGTTGGTCTGCATCGTCGAATCGCTCAGGCCAACTTTACGACCTGCTTCCCTCAGTGTTTTACCGGCTGATAAAAACTCCACGACCAGCATTTCTACGCGCGACAGACCAGCCATGAATGCGTCCCAGTCAATTTTCCGGGCCGCTTTGGTCGAGGGGTCTTCATGGTCGTTGCTGATTACGTCCTGAAGCTCAAAGATTTCATTCCCACTTTCGCTGACGCTGACGACTTCATTGAGCGAGTGTAATTCCGTGATACCGTCCAGTTGCGTGCCGGTGCCATGAGCATCGACCCGCGAACTGCCATTCGCTCTCCGGCCAGACTTGAGATGTTGAATGGTGTAGTAAGCGATGTTGCCGGGTGTGACTTGACCCAGCTTTCCCTGCTGTTCGAGCCGGTCCACCATTTTCGCAGCCATACAGATTGAATCGGCGACCAGCTCTGAACTGTCTTCTTGGCCGACGCACAGAACGGAACGAGGGACAGCACCACCGAGACGTGGGGCAATTTCTTCCTGCAATATCCAACCAGCTTGAGGGGACATAATAATTCCTTGTTGTTGATGGTTTACGGGCATGAAAAAGCCCCTGCGCGTTATTGCATCAGGGGCGGGGATAGCGGATTAAGCCGTTATCTGATTATGATACCACTATTATTGGGGATTCTGGCGGTGGGGAGGGCGTGGTTGAGGTCTGTTTGTAATTAGAACTTGAAATTATGGCTTGATAAAATAGGCTCGCAGTATGAAAGCCCAACGGTCATTAAGGGGGTTGCGATTGACGATAATAATGATTTTCGCCTCTGCTTTTCTATTTTGCTACTGCGGTAACGGGCAACCACTAGACTCTTGGAATATTGCCTTATCGAATAATGCCGTTCAGTTAACAAGCTTGGCATAGGCGGCACACGTCCTGTCAGGCTGAGTTACGAAGAATCTATGTGAAAAAATGTTTTGAAATCGTCCTTATGAATCTAGCCAAACCACGTCAACACCAAAATATAAAGCGCGCGTTGACGTTGCTAATGTTGACTTTGGCTGTTGTTGGAAATGAAGCTGTAAGCCTGCATCAAGACCGTGGACTGAGCGTGATTGACGGCATCCACTACGGCCTCGGTGCACCCGCCGTGGGGTGAGAAATAGACGTGCCAGTTCTTTTCGGATTCCGCTCCCAGCGTCGCGGTCGCCAGCATGATCCCGATAAAAAGGGTGTAAATCAGTTTCATTTGTTATTATTAAACCAATGTCCACAGTAAACGTCTAGCGAGCGAAATATATCAAATGGCCCGACGCCGAAATAAAGACGAAGAGTTGATTGAACTGATTCTGGCCTTGGTCGGAGTTGTGATGCTATTTTGCTTTATTAGCCCCGATGTCCGCAATTTCATCACGGGGCTGGTCGGTGTTTTTGTGTGGCTGCTGATTGTTGCGGCTGTGGTGCTGGTGGGAGTTTTGGTTTTCAAGTTCATCCTGCGCCGTCAAGACAGCGACGCCTCCCTTGATCAGGAATTTTCAGATCAACCTCACCGCCCATCGAATCCATTCACGTTACGGGTTGAGGCACCCTCACCTGAAGTTTACACCCCCGCCAAGCTCATTGAGAAACTGCGCACCATTGACTGGTTCCAGTTCGAGAAGCTGGTGGCGCTGGCATACGAACATCAGGGTTATCAGGTGACGCGCCGAGGCGGGGCAAACCCTGACGGTGGCATTGATCTCATCATTGAGAAGGAGGGGCAATCATCAGCGGTTCAGTGCAAACAATGGAAGACGTGGAACGTCGGCGTAAAGGCCGTTCGTGAGTTTCTTGGGGCTTTGACGGATGCCCAAATTTCGCACGGCATTTTCATCACGCTCAATGGCTATTCCGGGGACGCCAAGTTGCTTGCCGAAAAGCACGGCATTGAAATCATCCACGAAGCTGGATTGACCGCCATGTTGGAAGGTTTGAACATTCAGGAAGACCCACGCGTCAGGGAGATATTGAACGACACTCGAAAGTTTTGTCCGAAGTGCGAGCGATTATTGGTTCAACGTGTGGCCGAAAAAGGACCGAATCCCGGACAACGGTTTTGGGCTTGTTCTGGTTTTCCCAGATGCCGGTTTACAATGCCAATATGAACATTTTGAAAATTGTTTCCGGTGCGGGTGATAAAATTGGACTCACCCCCACACCGTCGTTTACGGCTTGGATTGCCCTCCGTTAACCGCTACGACACAGCGGATGCTTCAGAAGTTATTCGTGTCCGATTTTCCTCGATGTGACTTTTCGCTTCTCGCGGTATTTGTCCAATTCCGCCCGGCGGAATCGCACCGTGGCGGTTTTCCCTGCCCCATACTTCTCGTATTCAATTTGACGCTTTGCCATGCAACGTTCCAGCTTGCTCACGCTGACCCCCAAATATTCGGCGGCTTCCGCTTTCGTCATCGGTCGGTCGGGTTCGACCGGCGGGCCGCCGCCCCGAACTGCCATCAATCCATGCTCGGATAGTAGCGGCAACAGCCGCTTCCACATTTCCAACTGCTGAGGTGAAAGCTCCTGGTTCATCGGTTTCTCGGCGGTGGCCAAAGCGGCGGCCGATTCAATAATGCCAGCCGCTCCGGTGGGGGTTTCGAGTAAATCACGAACCCTTTCGGTATGCGCGACTAAGCCGCCCAGATTCGATTCCAGCCATTTGTTTAATGTTTCAATTTCAGATTTTGATGCATTCATCCTCCGAGTTTATCAGAGCTTTTTTAACTCTGCGGAGTTTTTTTGCATTAAATCAAAATATTTTTACATCGCCTGAAGCCGCTTCAATTTTACTGCAAATGACTTTAATTGAGATATTTGCGCCTTGGATGGGTGAATGGAGAACCATTTTTTTGCATCTGCCCTGGTCGCCAACTCCAAATAATTGGCTTTGATCATGCCAGTTGAAGTGCCCGTCTCCTCCGCCACCAATGCGGATGGATTCGGCTCCGCTACACGGTATGAAATATAGCAATTTCGAAACGTGTTGCGTTTCAGAATGACCTTGGCTTTCGTTGCCTCCCGCCCAACCGCATGCAATAAAGCATTAGGCTTGGAATATTGCGGGTTGATTAGTCCCTTCAATCCTTGGAACGGAGCCAACCATTTCATCAGATTCGGCAGAATGGGCGGAACCCGGCGTTGCCGAAGCTTTGCCAGTTTGGCTTCGATGATGACCGAGTCGGATTTGAAGCGTAAATCTTCCCATTTCAGACCGAAGGCCTCCTCGGTGCGCAATCCCGAAAACAGTTTCAGTACGGTGTATGGAATCAAATGCGGTGAAAGATTTTTTAAGAGTCGCTCGGCTTCATCCGGCGTGAGAATGTGATTTTTTCCTGGCACCACTTTCATGCGCACCGTCTCCGCCGCCGGAGTCGGCAGGCCTTTGGGTAAATAGCCACGCTTGCGGGCATACGTGAAAAGCTCGCAGATGGCATTCCGATAATTGTTACGCGTTCGTTGGGATACAGGTTTGCCCTGTTCATTCTCAACCTGTGCCCCGTTCCGGTTGACGATTTTTTTAAGCCCCTGAAGCCAGTGGGTGAGCTCCTGCTCCCGGATTTCGTTGATGTTGCCGGGAAAGGATTCAGCAAACCGGCGAAGCCGGATGTTCAAGTCGCGGATATGATATTCTCCGCGGCCGTCCTTTTGGAGATTGTCGGTAAGTTCATCAATCACCTGCGGCACGGTCTTGATCGCCGACATGGTTTTGCCGTGGAGTAGATAAAAATCGACGATCGTGGGCAGGGGCACGCCCTCCACTCGTTTAAGTTCGTTGGCCAGCAACTGAACCGCCTGCCGGACATCGAGCTTGAATGGTTCAAGAATTTTTGTGGCCGCAGAATAATCGATAGCCGCCAGATCCACGGTTTTGTCAACGGGCTTGAGCGCCTCCACGGCGGCCAGATAAACCCGGCGATCCAAGCCGGTAAGTTCGAGTCGCTCGAGATCCTGCTTGCGATGGGCGATGGCGACCTCCTCGATGAGTGCCTCCACTTTCTTCCAACTACTCCGGCGGTTGGAAATTTGCCGGGAACCCTCGTAATATTTTACGAGATAAGATTCGTATTCCTTTTGAGTGTTGTCGTTTTGAAGCTTGGTGAGCGGTGCGGAATAGACCCGAAAAACGAGTCCACCGGACTGATGTTCAAATGGAAAAGCTGTTGGTTTTTTCATGGGTGCCTATTACTAATCTATTACTATTTTAGCACCCAAAAGCGAAAACTGCAAAAAATAAGGGAAAAAGTGGAGCGAGCGAAGGGATTTGAACCCTCGACGTTCACCTTGGCAAGGTGATGCTCTACCAACTGAGCTACGCTCGCGTCCAGAGAGCGAGAAGGATGATAGCCATTTTAACGTCGCTGGCAAGCATGATTTTCGCTATGATTCTAAGGTCAATTCATTGATTGGCACCTTTGAAGATTTCCCGCCACTTCACAGTCGGGAGGTTGCGGCAAGCTGTGGCTGCCTTGACCACCGGTGGCAATTAAGCCACCGGTTCTACGCGGGTTAATCACCGCCGGGCATGATGGAGTTGTCCCCGGTGCCTGCTGGCAGGCAAAGCTGAAGCCGTTGAATCCAAATAATTGCCACGAGACTGAAGCCAAGCAGCGCTAGCGTGCTCGCGGCATCCGGAACCGAGCCGGTCAAAATCACTTGGCCATTCGCATTCGGCACGGCGTAGCCAACCGCCCCATAGCCACCCAAGTTATAAGTTTGGCCGGAGGCTAGCGAAAGATCAATGCCTTCGGCGTGGTCAGCGGTCACAAACGCCAAACCATAGACATCGAGAAATGGATTTGCGCCGATATTCACCAGATTATCTACAATCAAATCCGTTCCACCGCTGACCCGAACACTGGAAATGCCTCCGGTATTCCAAGTGTAAAGCGAATATTCTCCCTGCGCCGGCCCAGCCGTCAGGTCAAGGTAACCATCAATGGCGCGGCCACTGACAATCTCAAGCTGCCCGCTGGCGGCACTGCTTCCGAATCCGTCCGTTTCGGTGAAGGTGAAGCTGTAGTTGTATTGATTGGCTTTGGCGGCGGTGGAAAAACCTGCCAGCGCCAACAGCATCACCAAACATAAGTTGATTTTTCTCTCAATCATAAGATTAATTCGCTTCATTGTTAGTCATTCTTCTGAATGCAACAACAAGCGCTTATTCTATCATAACGGCTTAAATCGGATATAGGTGTTTTGCTTATTTATCGCGGGTGCGGTGGCGGGCGAATTTTTGTCCTGGGCAGAGAGAATTGGAAAAAACCCAAAAATTAAGGGCTTTTCTGCGGATAATCTTCTCCAATCCGGCCAGCGGTGGAAGCTCTGGTCGAGTTGCTCCACGTCATGCCGGATGGTTGGTGGTTCCCGACCGATCTGCCCGAACGACTGGGGTTATGGGAACCATTGAATGCCATCGCCTATTTTTAGAAGATAAATCAATTCAACGGAGTCACCACCGGTTGGTCGGATCAGCCGGCTGCTAAAAAATATTTGTCTCCGAGCGTGATTGTGTTCAATCCTTGGCCGGTGAAGTTTCTGGAAAAGCTGAAGGCGCGGTTCGCCGGCAAGCCGCGGCCGGAGCATCTGCGGCGCGGCGAACTGGGCGAGCGCGCGGCGAAAAAGTTTTTGCAGGCGCAGGGAATGAAATTGCTGGCGGCGAATTTCCGGTCGGCGCACGGCGAAATTGATTTGATTTTCCGCGCTGCCGATGGCCTCGTTTTTGCCGAGGTGAAAACGCGGTCGTCCGAAGATTGGACGCGACCGGCGGCGGCGGTGGACGCGCGGAAACGGCGGTTGCTGTCGCAGACGGCGCTGGATTATTTGCAGCTCCTGAAAAATCCACCGGTGAAATTCCGGTTCGACATCGTGGAGGTGCTGCTGACGGACGGCGCAGTGCGCGAAGTGCGGCATCTGCCGAACGCTTTTTCGCTGGCCAAGCCATATCGCTACGCGTGATGCCGGTGGCGCGGTTTCACCGGCCTGCCACCGGTGACAATCCGTTTGACTGTCTGGAGCAAGGCTTCTATTAGTGGATACCGGCTTGGCCGGCAATTCAAACCATGACCCCCAGTTATTCCAGCCGGTTCCAGCAACCGGACGCGGTCGCCGCCTACGAGACCGGCGAATACGGTGCGGGCAGCTACGCCACCGGCATCTGGCAAATGCAGCGACCGGTGGTGGAGCAGATTTTGAAAAATTTCCGCTCGGCCCGGCCCGGCCCGGTGCGGCTGCTGGATTTCGCCTGCGGCACCGGCCGGGTGCTGGCCGCGTTGGAACCGCTGGTGGACGCGGCGACGGGCATTGATATTTCCGAAAACATGGTGGCGGTGGCGCGGACGCGCTGCCGCAAATCCCAGTTGCTGGTTGGCGATGTGCTGGCGTCACCGGAACGGCTGCAAAAAGAATACGACCTCATCAGTTGCTTCCGGTTTCTGCTCAACGCCGAACCGGAACTGCGCGGAAAAATTCTGTGCCGGTTGCGCGAGAAGTTGCGCCCGCCCGACGGGCTGCTGCTGGTGAATGTCCACGGCAACGCCTGCTCGCTCCGGCAGCCGGCGATTTGGTGGCGGCGCTGGCGCGAGCGGGCGGCGCCGAATAACGCCATGCTCAACGCGCTGTCCGCCACCGCCGCGCGGCAATTGCTCGAAGTCAGCGGTTTTAATATTGTGCATCAGTTTGGCTTTGGCATATTGCCGCCGACCTTATACCGGACGCCGTTGCGCCCGGTGGCGGAAGCGTTCGACCGGCGGCTCGCCGGAGAAAATTTTTTAAGCCGCTGGGCCATTGATATTTTATTTGTATGCCGTCCCCGCTGAAAAATCCGGTGGATCGTCAACCGTCACCGACGTCACCACCGGCGGCGCGTTGGCGGGCTTAAGCCATGTCCAAATCCGTTCGCCCCATCATCGAAGCTCTGTTTGCCAGCTCCGGCCAACCGGGTCAGCCGGTGGCTTTTGAGTGGTGGCTGATGCGCCGGAAAGGCCGGCCCTTTTTTCTGCTGCCCCGGAGCGCGGCGGTGGCGCGCACGGGACTGAACCTGTATTCCGCCCAGCGGCGGCAGGCAAAAATCTGGCGCGCTTTGCTGCCGGTGCTGCTGCCCACGCCGGCGGCGAATTTTTTTGAACGCGTCCGGTTTCAGGCGGATACCGGATCGGAAATCATGCAGTTCATGGCCCGGCAGGCCGGCGTGGCCGTGGGCGAGGTTTTTCCCGCCGCCATGAAATTGAGCGAAGTCGGCCACCGGGCGCGGCTGGTGCTGTTGCTGTGCGATGAAGGTGGCCGGCCCACGCGCGTTATCAAGGTGGGCATCAATGTCGCCGGCCGGCAGGCGACCGATCAGGAAGCCGACTTGCTGGCGCAACTGCCGGCCCACACGCTCGGCTGTATCCGCCTCACCGGTCGGCTGGTCACGCCCACGCTTTCCGCTTTTGCCACGGATTATTTTCCCGGCACCAGCCCGGAGGATGACACCGGCATGGAACATCTTTTTCACGCCTGGCTGAAGGACGAACCACCGGTGCCGCTGGAAAGTTTGCCGCTGTGGCAGGAACTCGCCGCCGCCGGCGCGCAATCGGAAAGCTGGCCGATTTTATCCCGCGCGCTCGCCGGCAAAAAAATTCGCCCTACACTGTATCATGGCGATTTTGCGCCGTGGAACGTCCGCATCGTCAACTCGCAAAATTTGCAGGCGTTTGATTGGGAACGCGGCCAACTGCGCGGCCTGCCCGGTTGGGACTGGTTTCATTTCATCGTCCAGACTTCCATTCTGGCCCGGGGCTATTCCGTCGAACGCGCCGCCGCCGAAGTGGAACAACTGATACATTCGCCGCGCTTCCAAAAATACGCCGCCGACGCCGGCATCAGCGACATTGCTGAACCGCTGCTGCTCGCGTATCTCCTGCACCAGTGCTGGATCATCAAACCGTTGGAAGGCGCCAAAACCACCGCCGCGCTGTTTGATTTTCTGTTCGCGCACTGGCAATTGTCCGCCGCGCCGGCGCCGGTGACGGCACCACCGGCAACGCCGGAAAAATCGCCGCCGCTCAGTGGGCTGGCTTCCGTCCCAGCGCAATTGCGGCGAGCCACCGGCCAATGGAACAACCTGTTTTGGGAACCGAGTCTGAATTCAAAAACCCAATCGTCGTGGTCTCGTGAATTCACCGCGCACTGGTCGGCGCTGCTGGTGGGCCTGCTGCTGCTGGCTGGCATCGCCACCGCGCAATTTTTCGCCAGCACGCACCTGCTGTTTCTGCATTTTTATCTCGCCACCTGCGCGCTCGTCGCGTGGCGGGCCGGCCGGCGCTGCGGTTTTTGGTTCGCCCTGCTGACCGCCATCACCGGGCCGATTGTGGTCAGTCTCAAGGAGGCCGGTTTTCGCAACCCGGAAGTCATGGGCTGGAACACGCTGATGCGCTTCATCATTTTGCAACTGGTCGTGATTTTTGTGGACCGGCTGCACCGGCAACGCGCGTTGGTGCATCACCGGCCGGAAATCAAAATACCGGAAACCAAACTGGCGGACACCTGGGCGGTGGTGTTTGGCTGCGGCCTGTTTCTGGCGCTGGTTGCCTGGCTGGATTACATCACCAACCCGCTCATGATTTTTCTGCCGCTGTATCTTTTCCCCGCCATGATGATCACGCTGGCCTTGAATCACCGCTGGGGTGTGGCTTTTGTTTTGCTCAGCACCAGCACCTGCGCCTGGGTGGAATTTGCCACCAATAAAATTTCCCCTGAAATTTCCGCATGGAATCTGGTGATGCGGATGGTGGTGTTTTTTATCGTGCTGTGGCTGGTGGATCGCATCCGCAAGGAAAACATCCTATTCGCCGCCCGCGATCTTCGCCACCGGTGAACCTGCACCGGCGGTTTCAGCGCGTTGGCCGGAACCGCTGCGCCACCGGAATGCGCCGGCCCATACCAAACGCACGCGGCGACACCTTCAAACCCGGCGCGGCCTGTCGGCGTTTGTATTCGCTGAAATTGATTTTGTTCACCACGTCGTTCACCACCGCCGCATCAAAACCGCGCGCGACAATTTCCGCCTTGCCCAAATTTTTTACGACATACAAATCCAGAATCGCATCCAGAATTTCATACGGCGGCAACGAATCCTGATCTTTCTGCCCCGGCCGCAATTCCGCGCTCGGCGGCTTGGTGATGGAATCCGCCGGAATGATTTCGCGCTCGCGGTTCACCCATTGCGAAATTTTGTAAACGTCCGTTTTCAGCACGTCCGCAATCGGTGCCAGCGCGCCGTTCATGTCGCCGTAAAGTGTGCAATAGCCGACGGCCATTTCCGACTTGTTGCCGGTGGTGAGCACCAGCGCGCCGAATTTATTCGACAGCGCCATCAACGTCACGCCGCGCAGCCGCGACTGGATATTTTCCTCTGCTTCGTTCGGTTTCGTGCCGGCAAAAACCTTTTGCAACTGCGCTTCCACCGCGTTGAACACCGGCTCAATCGGCAGCACGTCGTAACGAATCCCCAAATTGCGCGCCAGTTTTTCCGCGTCCGTCAAACTGCCGGTGCTGGAATAACGCGCCGGTAGCGACACGCCCCAGACATTTTCCGCGCCGAGCGCATCCGCCGCGATGACGGCGATGAGCGCGGAATCAATGCCACCGGACAAGCCGAGAATCACCGACTTGAAACCGCACTTGCGGACGTAATCGCGAATCCCCAGCGACAGCGCGGAAAACAAAAGCTCCTCGCGCGCGGGGAATTGAATGTTGAATGTTGAATGTTGAGCGTTGAATGTTTTTCCCAAATTCACCACCAAAACTTCTTCCGCAAAACTTTTGCCCAGCGCCAGCACGTCGCCGTGCGCGTCGAGCGCGACGCTGTGGCCGTCGAAAATCAATTCATCGTTCGCGCCGGTGGCGTTGACTTGCGCCAGCGGAATTTTTTCGTCGCGCGCCACGCGGCGCAGCATTTCCAACCGCGTTTTTTCTTTGCCGTCGTGCCACGGCGAAGCGGACAGATTCAAAATAATTTCCGCGCCCTGCGCGACGAGTTCCTTCACCGGATCGCGGCGGTAAAGCCGTTCCGGCCAGAAATCCTCATCGTTCCATATGTCTTCGCAAATGGTGATGCCGATTTTTCGGCCGTGGAAAACGAACAGCTCCACTTTTTTCGCCGGCTCAAAATACCGGTCTTCGTCAAAAACGTCGTAAGTCGGCAGCAAACTTTTTGTTGTCGTCCAAATTATTTTGCCGTTTTGCAAAACGGCGGCGGCATTTTTCAGCGCGCGGCCGGGACGTTTGGAATTTTTTTCGACATAGCCGACGCACAGCGGAATTTCGCCAATGCCGGTGGCGGTTTCCGCGAGGGCGACCAGATTGGCGGCGACGAAATCTTCGCGCAGCAGCAAATCGCGCGGCGGATAGCCGCAGAGAAAAAGTTCGGGCGCGATGACGATTTCTGCGCCGCGCGCGACGGCGTCCGCGTAGGCGGCGAGCAGTTTTTCGCGGTTGGCCGCGAACGCGCCGATGGTGGAATTGATTTGCAGCAACCCGATTTTCAAGCGGCGAAAGGGTAACGCCAAAGCCGGCGTTCTGAAACCACGAAATTAAACCGCCTCGCCACCACCGGTTGTTTTTTCCGTTTCCACGCTGCGGAGCGCGGCGGCGAGACTGGCGAGATGTTGTTCCAACGTGAAGCGCCGGACGAAATTTTCGCGGAGCTGGTCGCCAACGGGCGCGGCGAGAATTTTCAGGAGACCGTCGGCGATTTCGTCTGGGTTCTGATCATTGACGAGGCCGGCGTAATCCGGCGGCAGCATTTCCGGCAGCGAACGCCAGCGCGTGGTGACGATGGGCAGGCCGAACGCCATCGCCTCGATGAGGTTCACCGGCTGATTTTCGCCGAGGTAGCGCGTGGGAAACAGAAACAGGTCGGCGTCGCGGAGCAACTGGTCTTTTTGTTCGCCAGTGACAAAGCCGAGATGCCGGACGGCGGTGGCCACCGGTGGATTTTTCCGGAGCTGCTCAAATTCGGCCTGTTCCTCGGCGGTCACAAAATTGCCGGCGACGGTGAGTTCCAATTTCAGCGGCACGCCGCGCGCGGTCAATTGCCGGTTGGCGCGGAGCACGGCTTCGATGGCGGCAAAAAAACCTTTTTCCCGCGAGCAATGCGCGAGGAATAAAATGTTCGCCGCCACCGGCGCGGCGGAATTTTCACCGGCAAGAATTTTCGCCAGCGCGGCGCGGCGTTCGTGGCGGCGCGGCTGCACGGTTTCGGCAAAGCCGGGGCACGGGTCGGGAATGCCGTTGTTGACGACGCAGATGCGGCGGGAGAGCAATTTTTCAGCGTCAGCCACATTGTAGCGCGAGAGGACGATGCTTAAATCCACCGGCCGGAACAGCCGGTAAGTGGTGGCGCGCGAGCCGATGGTGGTAGTGGTTTCCAGCCATTTGGCCATGCCGGCGGCGTGCCAGTGCAAAATCACGGTTTGGAAAAATGGCCGGCAGAGGAACATCACCAGCCAGTCGCGGTAGAGCGCGACGCGCTTGCCGGGCGCGGGAACGTAATAAAAATTTTTCACGCCGTGCCGGAACCGCAGCCAGATGGCCTGCGCGCAATACCAGAAAATCAGGAGAATTTTCGCGCCTTGAAATTCGCCGACGTCCGCCAAACCGCGCGAGAAGCGGGCGTTGACGTGGTAGCATTCAATGCCGTGCGGTGCCGGTGGCGCGGACTTTTTTTGGCGCACGTCGCCACCAAAGCCGGCGAGCATGAGCTGCACCATGTAGCTCTGGCCATGGTGCGGCGGCGGCGTGTGGGCGAAGACGAGCAATTTCATGCGTAGCGCAAAATTTGGGCGAAAACCACCGGCGAAGGAAGATTTTTCCGCGCGGGCGGCTTCGGCTGGCGTTTTGAGCGGCAATGATTATCCTGCCGCTGAATTTCATGGCCAGCGAACGCGTCAATGTTCTCGGCGTCGGCATCAGCGTCCTCAATCTGCGGACGGCGTTGGCCGCCATCGCCACCGCCGTCGGCGAACGGCGCCAAGGTTATATCTGTGTCACCGGCGTTCACGGCGTGATGGAAGCGCAGGACGATGCGGTGTTCAAAATGATTTTGAATGACGCCTTTCTCTGCACGCCGGACGGCATGCCGATGGTTTGGGCCGGCAAGCTGGCCGGCCACCGCGAAATGCGCCGCGTTTACGGGCCGGATTTGATGCTCGAGGTTTGCGCGTGGAGCGAAACCAGCGGCGCGAAACATTTTTTTTACGGCGGCGCTGACGGTGTGGCGGAATTGCTGGCGCAGAAGCTGAAGGCCAAATTTCCGAAACTGCACGTCGTCGGCACGTTCACCCCGCCGTTCCGCGCGCTGACGGTGGCGGAGGAAAAAAATCTCACGGCGCTGGTGGCGGCGGCGCGGCCGGATATTTTGTGGGTGGGCTTGAGCACGCCGAAGCAGGAAAAATTCATGGCGGAATTTCTGCCGAAGCTGGACGTGCCGCTGATGATTGGCGTGGGCGCGGCGTTTGATTTTCACAGCGGCCGCGTGCGGCAGGCGCCGCGCTGGATGCAGCACAGCGGGCTGGAATGGCTTTACCGGCTGGGCAGTGAGCCGCGCCGGTTGTGGCGGCGGTATGGCCGCAATAATCCGTTGTTCGTCCTGAATTTTCTCGCGCAGTTGACCGGCCTTAAAAAATTTCCGTCACCGTGATGTCACCGGAATTTGTTTGAGCAAAACCGGCCTTTCGGCTATCTCATGCTCGCCGGTTTGCACGCTATGTCCGAAAACACGAATACCAAACAGCCGCCGTTGATGGGGTTCTGGCCGCATGAAGCGGCGATTATCGCGTTCCTGTTCTGGACGCTGTCCACCGCCACCGACCAACGCGGCACCAACCAACCGGAAATTTACTATGGCATTACGCTGACGGCAGCAGTGGGCGCGTTGGCGTGGCGCTGTCGCGAGGAATGGCGGGCGCTGCCGGGGAAAATATTTTTGGCCGCGCTGCTGGCGGCGTGGGTGGCGCTGTTCTATTTTTTTGGTAACGCCACGATGGGCTACGTCGCCTCGCCCTCGCTGTTCAACTGGATGCTGGATATTTACACTTCGCCGTTCGCGGATGAACAGCACGGGCTGCTGATGCCGTTTATCGTGCTGGGGCTGTTCTGGTGGAAGCGGAAAGAACTGGTGGCGCAGCCAGCGGGCGTCTGGTGGCCGGCGCTCGGGCTGGTGCTGCTGGGATTGTTACTGCATACAGTCGGTTTTGTAGTGCAGCAGGGGCGCTTGTCGGTGCTCGGATTTTTTGTCGGGCTTTACGGCTTGACCGGTTTGATGTGGGGCAAACACTGGTTCAAGGCGAGCTGGTTTCCGGTGTTCCTGTTTGCGTTCTGCATGCCGGTTGGCGAACTGGCGAGCAGCCTGACGCTGCCGTTGCGGCTGCTGGTGGCGAAGATTGTCGAACTGGTGGGGCATCTTGGGCTGGCACCGGATTTGATCCGGCAAGGCACGCAACTGACGGATGCGCAACGGACGTTTGCCTATGAGGTTGCGCCGGCGTGCAGCGGTATTCGCAGCCTGGTGGCGCTGCTGGCGATCACGACGATTTACGGTTTTGTGGGTTTTCAACGGCGGTCGAACCGGGCGGTGATGATGCTGGCGGCGTTGCCGTTGGCGGTGCTGGGCAATGTGGTGCGACTGTGCTTCACCATCGTGGTGGCGGAAGTCGGCGGGCAGGACGCGGGCAAGTTCGTCGAGACGAAATTTGGTTTCATCACTTTCGCCGTGGCCATCGGCTGTGTTTATTTCCTCACCCGCTGGCTGGAAAAATTTGAAACGCCGGCACCGGCGACAACCGCTTCTCCGCATGAATCGTAAAACTCTTTTCGCCGCGCTGGTGGGGCTGGCGCTCATTGGCGCCACCGCCGGGCTGTTGCAGCAGGTGAAATCCCATCGTCACCTCGGCGCGCCGGGCGTGAAAACCCGGCCGCTGGCGGGTGCCAAATCACCATTAAACTTGGAGGTGTTGCTGCCGGATAAGGTGCCGGGCTGGACGGCTGAGGCGGTGCCGCAAGCGCAGATTGTTTTGGACGATTTGCCCAAGGACACCAGTTTCGGCCTGCGCCGCTATTCTCAACCCGACGGATTTTGGTCAATGGTCAATGTCGTGTTGATGGGCACCGACCGCACCAGCATTCACAAGCCGGAAATCTGCATGAATGCCCAAGGCTGGCAAAATGACGCCGCCGCCACCCGTGAGGAAATCGTGCCCATCCCAAAACCGATCGCCTATGAGTTGCCGGTGATGCGCATGGTCGGCACGATGAATACGGTGGACAAAGAGGGTCAGCCGGTGGCGGTGCGCGGGATTTATGTTTATTGGTTTATTGACGCCGACCGGTTCACGGCGCGGCATTCGGCGCGGATGTGGTGGATGGCGCGGGATGTGGTGCTGACCGGCGTGCTGGATCGGTGGGCCTACGTTTCATTTTTTTCCGTGTGCGCTCCCGGCAAGGAGGCCGCCGCCTTTGCGCGGATGAAGGAATTGATTGCGGCGACCGTGCCGCAATTCCAACTGGTGCCCTCCGCCAAATGAATTGAATTCGCCCGCCCGCCGGTTATGCTGGTAGGCAGCCCGATTTAACCAACCGCCATGTTGCAACGCGACCATCGAATCCGCACGCAAGTCCACCAGATTGCGGATGCCTTGGTATTCGCCGTCAGCTTCTGGCTGGCCTATGCCCTGCGCGCAAACGATCCGCTGGCCGCCTGGCTTGGGTTGGATGCTCTTGGCTTGGAAATGTTCACCCGGGTTCAATGGCTTTTGTTCGTGCTGGTGCCGGCGGCGCCGCTGGTGCTGGAATCACAGGGCTTTTACCAGCAGCCGGTGGCGGGTTCCCGGGCCACCATTTTCTGGCCGCTCTTAAAAAGCTGCACCATTCTGACCTTGGGCATGGTGCTGCTGGTTTTCATGGTCAAGGAAGTTGCTCCCCGCGGCGTGCCGGTGTTTTTCGGGGTCATCAGTTTCAGCCTGATGTGGATTAAGGGGGAAGTGATTCGGCTGGTCCTGCGCCACTCGCTGACCAAAGGGCAATTCAAACGCCGCATCATCCTCGCCGGTAACGCTTCGGAAATCGCGCGGCTGCGGCGGATGGTTCCCACCGACAGCCTGGAAGTCACCGCCGAGTTCAATCTCGCTGAAGCTTCCACGCCGCATCTGATTGAGCTGCTCCACGAACATTCCGTCAGCGGCGTTTTAATCAGCGCCAAACACGCGCAATTGGATCGCGTCGAGACGATCATCAAGCTGTGCGAAATCGAGGGCGTTGAGGCGTGGCTGGTGGCGGATTTTTTTGCGACGCAGATTGCCCAGGCCAGTTTCGACGAGATGTCCGGCCATCCGCTGATTGTGTTCCGCTCGGCACCGGAAACCTCGTGGCAGGTGCTGGCCAAGCTGCTGCTGGATTTCACCGGCGCGCTGGGGCTGCTGCTGATTTCCGCGTTGCCCATGCTGGTCATCGGATTGATCATCAAGCTCAGCTCGCCCGGCCCGATGTTCTTCCGCCAGCAACGCTCCGGCCTCAATGGCAAGCCGTTTACCATCTACAAATTTCGCACCATGATGACCAATGCCGAGCAGTTCCAGCACGAATTGGCGGCGATGAACGAGATGTCCGGTCCCGTCTTCAAAATCACCAAGGATCCGCGCATCACGCCCGTCGGCAAATGGCTGCGCAAATGGAGCCTCGACGAACTGCCCCAACTCTTCAACGTCCTGCGCGGCGAGATGAGCCTGGTCGGCCCGCGGCCGTTGCCGGTGGATGAGGTCAAACGCTTCAACGATCTCGCGCACCGCCGCCGCCTGTCGGTCAAGCCCGGCCTCACCTGTCTCTGGCAGGTCACCGGTCGCAACCAGATTTCCGACTTCAAGGAATGGGTGCGCCTCGACCTCGAATACATTGACAACTGGTCCATCTGGCTCGACCTGCAAATTTTGCTCCGCACCGTTCCCGCCGTGATAATCGGCACCGGCGCGAAATGAGATTTCAATAATGAAAAAACCACCAACTTCCGTCGTCACCGGTGCCGCCGGTTTTCTCGGTTCGCACCTGACCGACCTGCTGATTGCGCGCGGCCACAAAGTCATCGGCATTGACAATTTCGTCACCGGCAGCGTGGACAACATTGTCCATCTCGGTGGTAATCCGAGTTTCAAATTCATCCAGCAGGACGTCACCGAATTTATTTTCCTCGAAGGCCCGGTGGATTACGTCTGGCACTTCGCTTCACCGGCGAGTCCAATTGATTATCTGGAGCTGCCGATTCAAACGCTCAAAGTCGGTTCGCTCGGCACGCACAAAGCGCTCGGCCTCGCCAAAGAAAAAAAAGCGCGCTTTCTCATCGCCTCCACGTCGGAAATTTACGGCGACCCGCTGGTGCATCCGCAGCCGGAAGAATATTGGGGCAACGTCAACACCATCGGCCCGCGCGGCTGCTACGACGAATCCAAGCGCTTCGCCGAAGCCATCACGATGGCCTACCACCGGGAGCACAAAGTTGCGACCCGCATCGTCCGCATCTTCAACACCTACGGCCCACGCATGCGCATCAACGATGGTCGCGTCGTTCCGGCGTTCGTCAGCCAGGCGCTGAAGAACAAGCCGGTGACGATTTTCGGCAACGGCTCGCAGACGCGCAGCTTTTGCTACGTCTCGGATTTGATCGAAGGCATCTACCGGTTGATGATGAGCAACTACGATTTGCCGGTGAACATCGGCAATCCGGTGGAAATGACGATGGTGCAATTCGCCGAACAAATCATCAAAGCCACCGGCTCCAAGAGCAAAATCGTTTTCAAGCCGCTGCCGCAGGACGATCCCAAACAACGCAAACCCGACATCACCAAGGCCAAAAAACTGCTCAAGTGGGAACCGAAGGTAAAACTCGCCGACGGACTGAAAGACACGATTGCCTATTTCCGCACGAAGGTTTGAAAGAATTTACGATTTACGCGCTCTCAAACCGGCGGCATCGTAAATCGTAAATCCAATATCGTAAATTGCCCCGATGCTGTTCCGCGCCCGCCAATTTGAATTCCGCTTTCCGCGTCCGGCGCTCGTCATGGGCATCGTCAACGTCACGCCGGATTCGTTTTCCGACGGCGGAAAATTTCTGGACGCCGACGCCGCCGTGGCGCACGCGCTGGAACTCGTCGCGCAAGGTGCTGAAATACTCGACGTCGGCGGCGAATCCACCCGGCCCGGGGCCGCGCCGGTGAGCGAAGCGGAAGAACTCCGCCGCGTGCTTCCGGTCATCGAAAAGCTTGCCGATATTTTCCACCACGATGGTAGGGCGGTGCTGCCGCGCCGCCCGGCTGACCCGCAGGTCAGCCCTACCCAGCATTCGGTCGCGCTTTCGATTGACACGACGAAGCCCGCCGTCGCCCGCGCCGCGCTCGTCGCCGGCGCGAGCATCGTCAACGATGTCGCCGCCCATCGCACCGACGCCACGATGTGGCAAATTGTCGCCGAATTCCGCGCCGGTTACATCGCCATGCACGCGCAAGGTTCGCCGCAGACCATGCAAAACAATCCGGCCTACACCGATGTCGTCCGCGAAGTCGGCGAATTTTTTGCGGAGCGATTGGAAAAATTGACCGCCACCGGCATCGCCGCCGAGCAGCTCGTTTTCGATCCCGGCATCGGTTTTGGCAAAACGCTGGAACATAATTTGCAGTTGCTCGCACAATTCCGGCGCTTCGGAAAATTCCACCGGCCCCTGCTGCTCGGCGTTTCGCGGAAGTCGTTCATCGAAAAATTTTCCGGCGCCGCCGTGAATCAGCGCTTGCCAGCTTCGCTCGCCTGCGCGACTCTGGCGCTGGCCGCCGGCGTCCAGATTATCCGCACGCACGACGTGGCGGAAACCGTGGCGTCGGTGCGGCTGGCGGAAGCGATTTTGGCCCGAAGAAACGATGTGGACTGATTTGGAAAACGGTTGGCGACCCGCGGTGGAAATTTTCATCCTCGCGGTGCTGATTTATTATGTCTTCCGGTTCG
>Ga0364866_10336_pt1 | contig 31692 bp, 23 predicted proteins | sample ExccelAu500001D3_3_FD_206913 | JGI IMG/M metagenome (GOLD analysis project Ga0364866, IMG submission 206913) | Enriched cells from Trout Bog Lake Hypolimnion, Wisconsin, USA - BchlTB.Aug13.5000.01.D3 | ecosystem: Environmental > Aquatic > Freshwater > Lake > Hypolimnion/Profundal zone | place... | reverse complement strand
CCGATGCCGACTTTGGCTATGTAGGCAGCGGCCCCGGAAAGATAACGCTATACAAAGGCAAGGACATCATGAAGAGAAACGTGGCCAGCGATACCGCTGTTAAGGAATTGATAGAACTACTGAAAGAAAACGAAGCGTGGATAGAACCTGCAATCTGACGGCGATCGTTTGCGGATATCATCAATAAGAAAACCCCTCAATTCTTGCCGAATTGAGGGGTTTTCTTATGTCGTATTTTGACATTATTATCTTACTGGAGTTGGCGCCACCATCTCGGTTTTTACTGGCGACATTTCATGACCTGCATCATTTCTGTGCAAATGTGCGATGGTTGGTGCTATTACAAGCGCAACAATCGACATAAGCTTAATGAGGATGTTCATAGAAGGGCCTGAAGTATCCTTAAACGGATCACCCACAGTATCACCTGTCACAGAAGCTTTATGCGGTTCGGATTTTTTGTAGTGGATCTCGCCATTAATTTCTACACCTTTTTCGAAAGATTTTTTAGCATTGTCCCATGCCCCACCAGCATTATTCTGGAACATGCCCATGAGTACGCCACTTACCGTAGCACCTGCAAGAAAGCCGCCCAGCACTTCCGGGCCCATCAGGAACCCGACCAGCAATGGAGAAATAATGGTGATAGCTCCGGGAAGGACCATTTTCTTCAGAGATGCATTTGTAGAGATAGCCACGCATTTGTCATATTCAGGCTTTCCGGTACCTTCCATGATCCCGGGAATAGTGCGGAACTGGCGGCGAACTTCTTCCACCATTGCCATAGCCGCTTCTCCTACTGCGCGAATGGCCAGAGAGGAGAATATGAATGGTATCATAGCGCCCACAAACAAACCAGCGAGCACATCAGCATGATAGATATTGATAGCACTGTGCAAGTCGTAATCATTTTTTTCTACTACACCTACATAAGCAGCAAACAGCGCTAATGACGTAAGCGCCGCAGAAGCTATGGCGAAACCCTTACCGGTAGCAGCAGTAGTATTACCCACCGCATCAAGGATGTCGGTTTTTTCACGCACTTCCTTAGGTAGTTCACTCATTTCAGCAATACCGCCTGCATTATCAGCTATCGGCCCGAAAGCGTCAATTGCCAACTGCATTGCCGTAGTGGCCATCATGCCCGCAGCCGCTATAGCCACGCCATATAGGCCTGCGCAGGCATGGGCGCCATAGATGCCTGCAGCCAAAACGAGGATTGGTAAGAACGTACTTTCCATGCCCACAGCAAGGCCCCCGATGATGTTGGTGGCACTACCTGTAGATGACTGGCGAATGATGCTCAGCACTGGACGTTTGCCCATTGCAGTGTAATATTCCGTGATCATACTCATCAAAGTACCCACTGCAAGGCCAACAATGATAGCCCCGATAACACCATTGCGCGTAAATGCGATGTTGCGCAGCATTAAAACATGCACATTAGGATCAGTTGACTCGGCGGGAAGCAGGTACATAACCAGGAAATAGGAGGCGATAGCGGTAAGCACTATCGATCCCCAGTTACCCATATTCAGCGCATTTTGCACCGCCTTTGTGCTCAGACCTGCATTTTCAGAGATCCTTACAAATAATGTCCCGATCATTGACAATACAATACCTGTTCCTGCGATAAGCATTGGCAACAGAATAGGGGCAAAACCATTAAAAGCATCTGCCGAAATTGTTTCCTGGCCTAATACCATTGTTGCGAGCACTGTGGCCACATAAGACCCAAACAGATCAGCGCCCATGCCTGCCACGTCGCCCACGTTATCGCCCACGTTATCTGCGATAGTTGCAGGGTTACGCGGATCATCTTCAGGTATTCCGGCTTCTACTTTGCCCACAAGGTCAGCGCCTACATCAGCGGCCTTAGTATAGATACCTCCACCCACACGGGCAAAAAGAGCAATGCTCTCTGCGCCAAGCGAAAACCCGGTAAGCACTTCAATTGCCAGTTTTACATTGTCGCCGTTGGCAACATTGGTAGTGGCGGAGAATACGCCCGGGGCAAAAACATGCAGCAAAACGATAAATAAACCACCCAGGCCAAGAACGGCCAGGCCTGCTACACCAAGGCCCATTACGGAGCCCCCGCCAAACGAAACTGCAAGCGCCTTGCTTAGGCTGGTACGTGCCGCGTGTGCTGTACGCACATTAGCCTTAGTGGCTATGCGCATGCCAATGAAACCGGCAAGTGCACTAAAAAATGCGCCGATAATAAAAGAAACGGCAATAAGCCAGTTAGAACTGCTGTAACCCATGACAGCCAGTAACAAAGCAGCAATAACCACAAAATACCCGAGCACTTTGTATTCTGCTTTCAAAAATGCCATTGCGCCTTCTGCTATGAAGCGCGCGATCTGCTGCATCCTGTCGTTGCCCGCCTCCTGTTTAGTGACCCACGCACTCTTCATAAACGTGTACAACAATGCTACGATACCAAAAACCGGTACGAGGTAAAAAAGAAATGTCATAATTAATTTTTATTTATAAAAATTGAAGCCGCAAATATAGTCCTTTGGTTGATAAAATCATAAGCCTTCGAGCAAGGTTTTTGTCCCGCTCGCATTTTTTTTGCCAGAGCTTGTCATTTCTAAGGTGCTATTTTCTAATTGCAGAATTCTTATACATCATTTACACATATATCCCCACTCAATTTACAGTGGATTAAAGATCTGGGGTAAAAGTAAACGGCACCGGTTCGCTCAAACAATAAAGCTGTAACAAACCAAAGGAAAGTTTGTTATCGTCAACTGTGGCACAAAGCTTATTTTGCGCCGATCACTTTCCCTTGCTCAGCATATTCATAAACAACCGGATGGCGCCCTTATTCCCGGATGGTAATTGGCGTGAGAAAGATAATGCTGTATAAATATAATTACCCTTCCCGTACTTTGTATAAAGCGTACTGCCCTTCAATGGCTGCTCACCTGTGTCATGCATCTCAAAAAGGGGTTGGTACTTATCATCCCACTTTGCCGGGAAATACAATCCCCGTTCCTGCACCCATCCATTAAAATCCTGCTCGGTTATCTTATTGGGAAAATTCAGCACCTTGTTCCTGGGGTCTATGAAGTCCACTTTCGCGTCTTCCTCCGTCACCCTCAGGTTACCCAGTGTGAAAGGGTATGGCCCTATCTTTGTTGTGGACAGGTCTTGCAGCGTATTGTATTGCATCACCAGCGTGCCGCCATCTGCCACATACTTTATCAGCACCGGGAGCCAGGATACCATTCGTTTTTCCACATTTACAGCACGTATCCCGGTAACGATGGCGTCGTATCTCTTCAGTTTGGCAGCGTTAGTGAGGTCGCCCTCTTTCAGTATATCCACATCCAGGCCAGCCTCGCGCAGCAGCCCTGGCACGTAATCCCCGGCCCCTACTATATACCCGATGCGCTTTGCAGTACACCTCCAATCGGGCCTAAGCACCTTGGCGTATACCTGGCTGAAATATTGCAACGTCGGTATGTGGTTGTATTGGATCAGGTGTTGTGTAAGATTGCAAAACTCACCGTCAATCTTTTTGTTAGCTACAGCGGCGTCCATAATACCTAAGGATGCTGTGAGGTAAAAATCTTCCTTACCTTGCTTTGCGCCCAGTTCCTTGCTGATGTGGATAGGAACGATGGTATCTGTACCGGCCGCAGCCGTGAGGCCTTTTAAATAAACTACCAATGAATCTTTGGCGTTTTTCACTTCCACAAAAGAATTCCTGATATCCACATTGGCATGTATCCTTATGTCACCGTCTACAGATCCGTCCGGCTTCGCTATCAGCAGGTTGCTGTTGAATGACAGAGTAGCCTCAGGTACTATCCTTAATTGCTCCACCACATCGCCCTTCACAGGGTCCAGCTTTTTAAATGACCACGGCACGTCTATCGTAAAATTTTCGCCACCTATCGTGAGATAAATCGTCGCGTTGAGGTCTGACGGTGTTTCTGGCAGTCCCAGCAATGTGTCTTTTGGAATGGAAAATAAAGCTGGCTGGTCGTGCGTCCACCGGAGCCAGTAAGGTTGCGTAAACAGTTCATCTCCAGGCACCGACAAGGTGTGATCAAACGACAACAAGGTATCAATAGGCATTCTGCCCAGTTGCTCGTTAGGCCCAGGTTTTGCCCCTGTGTATGTGCCTGCGGTAATAGCCAGGGGCATCACCGAATCTGTGTAAGAATATGCCGCGCCGTCTGCTGCATCCCCCATATTGCTCCTGTTCCCCCACTGTATGCCGCGCACAATCACGGGCATTTTAGATCGCGATATGAGGTGCAGTGTGAACGGCAATGAAGCACCCCTCACCGCCTGCGGCTGCTTGGTGTACAATTCGGCCATAAACCCACTGCAGTCCAGTATCACCTTATTTATTTCCACCAGTTTCTCCCCTCTCCAGTAGGCATTAGTTACAGTCTCAATCTTTTTACGCACAGCCAGCAAGGCAGGCAAGCTCGCATCAGGACGTTCAAAATCAAAATTCTCCTCAATATTTTTAAGATCGTCACCAATATCCGCGCGCCCTACCCTGCCCCATGTAATGTCAATACCGTCAAACAAGGATGTGGACAAGTTCTCCCCATCTATAAATTTAAAATATTCTACCTGGTCACCGGGAATGCTTGGGGTTCCTGCCCCCTGGCTCTTATGCACGCTCCTGCTCACTCCGGCCAGTTCGCCCGACCCCATACCCATCGTAGGAATGTACTCGCCTACCGTAAGTTTAAACTGGTCTTCTGAAGTGGTATTGCGGTCGCCAAACCGATATGTATTCTGCAATAACCTTTTGGGCTGCCAGGCGGGGTAATATGCAAACTGATTTGGCGCATAAGTCTTATCCCCTGCTAATTTGAATGCCTTGGCAGCTATAATTGCAGACGCAGCGTGGTGCCCATGCCCGGCATTGGTATCTGGGGGAAAACGGCAGATCACCACGTCTGGTCTGAATTTACGCATCACCCAGACAACATCCGACACCAGCGAATCTTCCGGCCAATGCTTGAATGTCTCCTGGTAGTTCTTTGAAAACCCAAAGTCAATAGCCCGTGAAAAAAATTGCCCGGCGCCATCTATTTTGCGCGCTTCCATCAGTTCATGGGTACGTATCAGCCCCAGCGCATCGCCTTGTTCACTGCCTAGTATATTTTGCCCCCCGTCGCCACGTGTCAGCGACAAGTAGGAGGTTCGTATATTCTTCGTGTTTACCAGCCACGCCAACAGCCGGGTGTTCTCGTCATCCGGATGGGCTGCCACATACAGCACGTTCACCAGATGCCGCATTTGTGCGATCTCCTGATGTATTTTCCCCGAATTTGCGGGCCGTACTTGCTGTGCGAAAGCTGCACCTGACAGCAGTAAAAAACCAAGTGAATAAAAACAACGCTTCATGGCCAATAACCGGCGTTTCACGATCCGGCCTCCAAATGTACAATCTTACCCCTTTAATCCCGATAGCAGCCCCCATAAATTTGCTATATGCCTATCAATAGTGGCAATTGCAAAAAAGATATTCAATGTTTCACCCATCAGCACCTTCTATATCATCAACCAATATATCAAAAAAAAATACCGGCGATTAGCCGGTACCCTTAATAATTGATACCTATCTCTACCCCGGGGTGCCCCAGGGCCTCAAACTATCTTAAAATACATGCATGAAATGCCCGGAATACTATTAATGCATCGGCTTTGCTGCCTTAGGCTGTCCTGCATCATACTTTGAATATTGCTCAGCGGTCAACACAGCTTTGTATTGCTGGTTTCTCCCCATTTCCATTTGCATAGCCTGTCCGGAGCCTGGGCCACCATGTTCCTTAGCCACTTCCAACTGCCTGTAGTAGCTTAGTTCGGCTTTGTAAATAACATCATACTGATGTTGGTTCAACGAAAACTCTTTCTGATAAGATTTAGCACGGGTCTCAGCACTGCTTACCGCTGCTGCAGACTGCGCAAATGATGCGAAAGATGTAGATGCAAGCAATGCACATGCAATCATTAACTTTTTCATATTTGTATATTTTTAGTGGTTTGTAAATACGGGACTAAGTTAGAATATTTATTTCAAAAAAATGTAACGGCAATATTTTTTTTCAAACAATCAGGCTAAAAGCACATTAAAACACACCACTGTAGGGCATTTCAGCGAATTAATATTTTTCTAACCTAAAATCGGATTTTAAATTTAAAGTTAATAAAACTGAAACTAATAACAAAAATATATATTCAATAAGTCGGGTGTCACACTATTTTTCGAAGTCCGCGTACAGCAGATATTTCTTCCGTATCGTTTTAAATGAGTCTATACCGGGCTGCCAGCTCCTATGGATTTCAGCGGCACTGGCCCCACTTCTTACCTGACCTTCCAGTTTTTGCGTGCCACTAAGTTTGGTAAAAAACCCGTTAAAAAACTTCTCCTTGTCGGGGTAAGCATTATATGCCTTTATCAGCCACTCCAGGTCCATGTGATTATTTAATTTAGTCAGCACATCCTCAGCAGTTGCGCCCACCTTTTCACCATAGCATACCTTACTTTCGTAAGGCGGGCTTTTTGCGCCTGCACCGCTCAACGGGGTAAAACGATATTGAAATTTCCCTTCAAATTCCGGGCAGCCATACTGCAAAAACGGCCCATTCGTGCCACGCCCTACACTTACCACTGTCCCTTCAAAAAGGCACAGCGATGGGTAAGCATATATCGCAGCCATATCCCTGAGGTTAGGCGACGGCGACACTGGAAGCTTATATTTTTTTGAATGGTCGTAATGCGCACATTTCACCACTTTCAAGTCGAGGTCCGCACCATGGGCGAACCAGTCTTCCCCTTTCAGCATTTGCGCGTATTCACCCACTGTCATACCGTACACAACCGGTACCTGTTGCATACCTACAAACGACTTATAAGCAGGTTCCAATACCGGTCCATCCACATAGAAGCCGTTCGGGTTAGGCCGGTCAAGCACCATAAAGGCTACATGGTTTTCCGCGCACGCTTCCATGGCATATTCAAGTGTGGAGATATAGGTATAAAACCGCGCGCCCACATCTTGTAAGTCGTAGACAAGTTCATCTATATCTGCCAGGTCTTCCGGCCTTGGCTTTTTGTGGCTGCCGTAAAGAGATATTACGGGAATTCCCGTAGCGCTATCCACAGCATTGTCCACCTTGGCGCCCGCGTCCTCACTACCACGGAAGCCATGTTCCGGCACAAATATCTTTGAGACATGTAGCCCCCGCGAGAGTAGTACTTCAAGTAATGATGAATCACCTATCGTAGAGGTCTGGTTAATGATCAATCCTATCTTTTTTCCCCTTAATACGGAAACATACTGATCAGTCAACGCATCGGCAGGAATTATTTTTGCATCAAATATATGCTGCCCGTAACCGGCAAACGCCAGTAACAGCAGCATGATCGATCCACTTATGCCCAGGCGAAAATTCATAAAAGAGGATATAAATTGAACAAAAAAGAATTAAGCCTTCCCTTCGTGGTCGACATTTGCAAGCTGGCCACAAGCAGCATCTATATCCTTACCCCGGCTCCGGCGCAACCGCACGTTTACGCGGTTTTGGGTCAGATGCTCCATAAAGGCCATGGTTTTTTCTTCGTCGGGTTTTTCATAGCGGGCAGCATCAATGGGATTATACTCTATTATGTTCACCAGGTCAGCAGGTACTTTCCGGTAAAACTTGATGAGGTCATCTGCGTCCTTTAGGCTGTCATTAAAATTTTTGAATAGTATGTACTCAAAAGATATCTCGTTTTCCGTGGCCTTGTAAAAGTAATTGAGTGCATCCACGAGCACAGCAAGGTTATTAGTCTCGTTGATGGGCATGATCTCGTTGCGCTTGTGGTCATTTGCAGCGTGCAGCGATAGTGCCAGCTTGAAGCGCACCTTATCATCACCCAATTGCCTGATCATCTTGGCCACACCGGCTGTCGATACGGTGATCCGCCGCGGGCTCATACCTAACCCATCGGGCGAACTGATTTTTTCAATCGCCTTCAGTGTATTCTTATAGTTGAGCAGCGGTTCTCCCATGCCCATAAACACGATGTTCGAAAGATTCTTATTATAGTGCTTTTGTGCTAGTTCGTTCAGTAGGGTCACTTCGTCTACTATCTCATCAAATTCCAGGTTCCGTTTACGGTCCATATAACCAGTAGCACAAAACTTGCAAGCCAGCGAGCAGCCCACCTGCGAGGAAACGCAGGCCGTCATTCGCTTTTCAGTCGGGATCAATACGCTCTCTACAAAATAGCCATCATGTAGTTGCAACCTGTTCTTAATGGTGCCATCACTGCTATACTGGCTGTGATGCATCTTCACCTTGGGTATAAAGTACTGTTCAGCCAGTTTTTCGCGTAGGGCCTTGGAGAGATTTGTCATATCCTGAATGTCCGCCGCAAATTTCTGCCATACCCATTCATGTATCTGCTTGGCCCTGAATTTAGGCTCACCTATCTCTATCATCATCTTTTCCAATTCAGGCAAACCGACCTCCCTTATATTTTTCATCGGGCAAAGGTAGGCTTTTAAGTTAGATGATTAAAAAGCTAATTAGTTAAAAAAATATGCAGCCGCAACCACGTTCATCCATCTCCGCGGAATAAATTTTGAAGCAATGTGAAAATATGAAACAGGGATTTGTAGTTGCGTATCAGGCCCGGGTAAACAGCTTAAAGTAAATTTGTTATTTTTAACCCTAAATTCTCAAATTTGAAAAAATTCTTTCAGTTTCTGGGCATCCTCATCGCTATAGCTGCGGTTGGCGTCATTGTGCTTGGCGTCATTGAGCCGAAGGACGCAATAGTGAAACGCAGCATACTGATACATTCACCAAAAGATTCTGTTTTCGCGCAGCTATCAAAGTTTAGAAATTGGCCCAACTGGAGCCCCTGGCAGAAACTCGATACCGGAATGAAAATAGCCTATGAGGGCGACGATGGGCAAGCAGGGAGTGGCTACACTTGGGTAGGCGATGAGTACAAAGTGGGTTCCGGCGAAATTAAGAGCACAGCAGTCCAGGGAACGAGAATGGACTATGAATTTCACCTGAATGTGAAGCCATGGCAAATGAATGCCACCGGGGCGCTTGATGCAAAAGACACCGTCAACCATAACGTCCTCGTCACCTGGACATTTAGTAAACATACTCCCTTTCCATTCAATGCCGCTGCAATGTTCCTTGACCTGGAAAAATGGATGGGGCCAGATCTTGAATCCGGATTGCAGAACCTAAAGCAATACACGGAACTTCACAGCCCGTACATAGAACAAGTGGAGATAAAAGAGGTAAACTACCCCGAACACATTTTTGAAGGCATACGTAAAACAGTGGGTTGGGGCGACCTGATGAAATTCTTTAGCGAGAATAGCCAATTGGTGCTTAAGGACGTTGACGGAAAGATCAACGGCCCTTCAGCAGGACTATTTTATGAGTGGGATACAGCAAACAAACGGGCAGATGTCGCCGCGGTGTTTCCGGTTTCTGATACCACTTCGCCGGTCAAGGGCACTTCATTCTTTCACGCAGGGCCTGCGAGGGCTTACCTGGCAGTCGAGCGGGGAGGTTATTCGAGTTCTGGAATTATCCATAGTGCACTTGCACGGTACACCGCTGCAAAAGGACAAACCCCTTCACTAATTGTGGAAGAATATATTGTTAGCCCCAAACAGGAGCCTGATAGCAATAAATGGGTCACTAATGTCTATTATCTGGTAAAGTGATGTCGTTGATTATTTCAGCCCTTTCAGCTCTAAAGCTTTGTCCAAATCTACCGCAGCCTTTTCCGGAGAACCGAGCTTTTGGTATATAGCTGCGCGTTTTTCGTAAAACCGGGGGTTCTTCGGGACACGCGCAATCGCGCTGTCGATGTCCGCCAGCGCGGCCGTGAAATCATTTATCGCAATCAGGTCTTCCACCATTAACGTATATGCTTCTGAAAAAAGCGGTGTTAATTCAATTGTCTTTTTGAAGTTTCCGATTGCGTTTTTATGATCCCTCATCGCATCAAATACTAGCGCCAAGCCATACCATGCTTCCGAATACCATGGCGTTAGTTCCGTTGCCTTTTTGTAGTCGGCGATCGCGCCCTTATAATCCTTCATCAGCTTCTTCACCTCACCACGCTCACAATACCCTTCGGAGTAATCCGGCTTGAGCGCGATCGCCTTATTTAGGTCGGCCAATGCGTGGTGGTAGTCTTTCAAAAAGCCTTCCGCCATCCCCCGCGTTTCGTAAGCCTCCAGGTCGCCCATTCCCGCCTTTATCACCACTGTATAATCCTCCACAACGCCTTTATAATCCTGCACCCTATATCGCAATGCGCCGCGTTGTTTTCTGTCATCAATATCCTTAGCATCCATCTTTATCAGGAAGTCCTTATCTGCAATCTCGCCCCTGATGAACTTGTAATTCGCCGTATCCAATACCTTTAGGTCCTGTCCAGAAAGCCGGGTACAAAAGAGCAAAAGAAAGGATACAAAGCCCAGCACCGATAAGTCGTTCACTATTATACCCAGCTTTGCTTCTGGGACACTTCGATCTTTTCTGAAAAATACAAACCCCATTAATGATCGCTGTTTTTATCTGCACCTGATAACGCAAAAAGAATAGGTTTCGCATCCAGCGCCCCAAATTTAACTTTTAGATAGTTCGCTGAGTCACATAGGGTCGACACCTCCTATCCTCCTCAAAACTACGCTCCGTACATCGCTTCTATTTCCTTCGCGAAATGAAGTTCAATAATCTTTCGTTTCACCTTTAGCGAAGGCGTCAGTTCGCCACTGTCTATCGTCCATTCATGGGGCAACATGGTTATTTTTTTAACCTGCTCGGGATGGCTGAAATTGACGTTATACTTATCCATCTGCTTCTGCATCAACGCCAGGACTTCGGGCATTTTTATCAAATCAGCATTATTTTCCGGAACTTTTACCAGCTTGAACGTATCCCGCAGGTACTTCCTCACCTGTATAAAACTCGGCACGATCAACGCGCTCACAAATTTGCGGTTGGCCCCTATCACCATCATCTGTTCTATGTAAGGGCTCTCCTTCATTTTGTTTTCCACTGCCTGCGGCGCCACATACTTCCCACCTGATGTTTTGAATATCTCCTTTTTCCGGTCCGTGATCTTCAAAAATCTACCCTCCACCATTTCGCCTATATCACCAGTATGCAGCCAGTCTCCGTCCATCGCTGTGACGCTAAGTTCAGGATGCTTATAATACCCAATAGCGATATTTGGCCCCTTCACCATGATTTCGCCATCCTCTGCTATTTTCACTTGCACGTGGTCTATCAATGTGCCTACGGTACCTACTCTCCTGTTTTCACTTTCAAACCGGTTTACCGTCACCACGGGCGATGTTTCTGTAAGCCCATACCCCTCCATAATGATCACTCTTGCCGCCGTAAATATCCGCACCAGTCTTTCCTGGCAAGCTGCTGACCCAACTACTATCGCTTTCACATTACCGCCCAGCGCTTCGCGCCATTTATTAAAGATGATCTTATTGGCTACCCACAATTGTAAGCGGTACCACGCTGATCCATGGTTTGCATTATCATACTGCTTGCCCAGCGCTAAGGCCCAGAAAAACAACGCCCGCTTGATCCCTGTCAGGTCAAGTGCCGTATTCATGATACGCTCATATACTTTTTCAAGCAACCGTGGCACTGTAGTAAACACCAGTGGCTTTACCTCCTTCAGGTTTAGCCCTATAGAATCCATGCTCTCCGCGTAATAAACAGAAACACCCGACTGTAGGTATACGTAAGTCACCATACGCTCAAAAATGTGATTGAGCGGTAGAAAACTCAGCGCACGGCAACCCGCTTCGGCAAACGTGAACGCCGGCATGGAATCCTGCACATTGCTCACGATATTTGAATGTGTCAGCATAACGCCCTTTGGGTCTCCGGTTGTTCCTGAGGTATAAATAATCGTGGCAAGTGTTTCCGGTTTTATACGCGCAATTACCGATTCATCGGGAGAAGCATTTTTCGCCATCAGTTCCTTCCAATTGTTTACACCGCTTATTTCGTCAAATGAATATATTTTTTTCAGCGACACCACATTCAGCAGGGCGTCCTTAAAACGTTCATAAATCTCCGCATTCGCCAGGAACAGTATTTGCACACCCGCTTCATCCAGCACATAGGCAAGCTCCCCGGGGCTTATCGTGGGGTAAATAGGCGTCAGCACAGCCCCGGTCAGTTGCACCCCGAGGTCGGTGATCATCCATTCAGGCCTGTTTGGCGAAATGATTGCAATTTTCTCCTGGCGCTCCGGCGTAAGGTCGGTATTGGCAATACCCTGTTGTAGCAACCCTCCAGCCAGTTTGCGCGCCATCTCCCACACCTCGCGGCAACTATAAGTACGCCAGGCGCCGTTCTCTTTCGCGGCCAGCATTATCGCATTTGGCGCCTCGGCGCTCCTTTGTTCCGCAATGTCAAATAGTCGCTGAATCATCCCTAAAAATAAGAAAGGAATTTTTAACCAAAAAAATATTCTTATTTATTTTTCGTAAATCGATACCCTATAACGGCACAGACCTTATCGCATGGAACAGCCTTATTTGCATGCTATCAAAAGAAATTAAAGCGCCCATTGCATTTGCGGATGAAAATAACGTTATATTTGTGCCTGCATGCCCAGTGTATGCAATTGGGGGCATCATTTTTTTACGCCCGTATCAATAGTTTCTTTTCCTTGGCTTTCAATTTTTTAACATTTTGATGGAGTATAATACGACACGCAGCAAGTTGCTGATGCCCGAATATGGGCGTAACGTGCAAAAGATGATCGAGTACCTGGTAACAGTAGATGACCGGGAGAAACGCCTCAGGCAGGCGGAAGTGATCATAGAACTGATGGGAACGCTGAACCCGCACTTAAAAACAATTGAGGACTACAAGCACAAGCTGTGGGACCACTTGTTTCAAATGACTGATTTCAACCTGGACGTGGATGCGCCCTATCCCTGCCCCACACCAGAGATGATCTTTAAGAAGCCGGAAGTACTACCCTATCCTCAGGAAGGCATACCGCACAGGCACCTGGGTAAGAACATACAGGCAGTGCTTGACAAAGCCTTGGTAGAAACCAATGAAGAAAAACGTCAGGGGCTCACGCAGGCCGTGGGATACTATATGAAATTGGCGTACGCCAACTGGCATAAGGAACCCGTGCATGACGACATGATCAAAAATGAGATCAATGAAATAACAAAGGGGGCCCTCCATTACGATACCGGCGGCTACCGCGTGCATTACGACAATACGAACCGTAATTTCAAACAGCGGAACAACAATGGCCGCAACTTCAAGGGCAATACCCCCGGCGGCGGACAGGGCGGCAGCCAACGCAATAATAATTTCAGGGACAACACCGGCAGTGGATTTGGTGGTGGCGGAGGCGGCTTTAACAAAAACCGGAAGTTCAATAAGAATAAGAATAAGTGATCTCTGGAAATTCATTTCTGAAAACTTGCCTGCAGCCTGATTCAAACAATGAAAATAACGTTGAAAACTTTTCACGGGTTTCCATTTTTTGATTTTCTACATTTGACCTTGAATTTTACAGACGATGAATTCATTTGAGATACATGGCGGCAAGTCGCTAAGAGGTGAGATAACGCCACAAGGGGCCAAAAATGAAGCCCTCCAGGTATTGTGTGCAGCATTACTCACGGATGAAAAGGTGACCCTTACCAATGTGCCCGACATCGTAGATGTAAATACCCTTATAGAGCTACTGGAAGATATGGGTGTGCGGGTGGAACGGCCCGGTAAGGGCAAACTGATATTACAGGCAAACAATATCGACCCGGACTATTTTACGACACACGCATTCAAGAAAAAATCAGGAAAATTGCGCGGCACGGTAATGTTGGCGGGCCCTTTATTGGCACGCTTCCGCCGGGCGTTTATTCCCCAGCCCGGAGGCGACAAGATCGGTCGGCGCAGGCTGGACACCCACATCAGAGGATTTGAAAAAATGGGCGTTGATTTCGAATATGACATCGACAACCAGATGTTCAGCCTGGAGACCGACAAAGTCAAAGGCACCCGCATATTGATGGAAGAGCCATCGGTCACCGGCACAGCCAATCTCGTGATGGCTGCTGTGCTCGCTGAAGGCACCACTACCATTTACAACGCCGCCTGCGAGCCCTATGTTCAGCAACTGTGCCGGATGCTGATAAGCATGGGCGCCAATATTAGCGGAGTAAGTTCAAACCTGCTGACAATTGAGGGTGTGACCCGCCTGCGCGGTTGCGAACACCGGCTGTTAGCTGACATGATTGAAGTCGGATCTTTCATAGGCTTGGCAGCAATGACTCAAAGCGAGCTGACCATAAAGAATGTGGACCTCGTACAACTGGGCATCATACCGGAGATTTTCCAACGGCTCGGGATTGATCTGACCATTAAGGGCGACGATATTTATGTACCTGCACAAGAACATTACCGGATCCAAAAGTTCATAGACGGCTCCATCCTCACCGTTTACGACCATCCCTGGCCGGGCTTTACACCCGACCTGTTGAGCATAATACTCGTGGTAGCCACACAAGCCAAAGGCACCGTACTTGTACACCAGAAAATGTTTGAAAGCAGGCTTTTCTTTGTAGATAAACTTATAGAAATGGGCGCGCAGATCGTATTGTGCGATCCCCATCGCGCGGTAGTGATAGGTCTCGACAAGCAAGTGGCACTACGGGGCATTAACATGGTGTCTCCGGATATAAGGGCTGGGGTCGCATTGCTCATTGCAGCTATGTCGGCAACAGGCAGGAGCACGATACAAAACATTCAACAGATAGACCGCGGCTACGAACGGATAGACGAACGCCTGAACGCACTGGGCGCTGATATCAAACGCGTGGGCTAGAATGTACACGATCATGCTACTCCTGCTCTGCATAAACCTTACTTCGTTTCCGCTTTTGCTTGAGTACTTCCACCGCTTTTGAGCATCCTTAGCATGCGAATGATAAATGGGAAAAAAAGAACGACATTGTAATATGCAATTTCCTTAACATTAAAGCCATCTCTGTACCTGTTATACCCCCTTATCATTCTAAATATGTGTTCCCACCTTTCTTTCCCTTTCAGAAAACCCGACTCATAAATAAGCAACGTTTTTGAGGCCGGGAATAATAGCTTTTTAATTGATTCGTGATATTTAAAATTAGTATATTCATTGAATTTGTCGAACGATTCGAAACCGGCGCGGTGGCCTTTTAATCTAAATTCTGCTGTTCTCGATATGCCTCCTTCATTTATCCGGTAGACAGCTGTTTTCTCGGGAAAATATTTTGCTTTTCCCTTATCTGCCAACATTAACTGTAGAGCTATATCACCACCGAGTAAATATTTAAAAAAATCCGGAAGTGGCCTCGGCAAAACATTTCTAAATACCAATGTCGCCGTTGGAATAAAGGAGACACCTGCGCTAATTATATCTTCGATCGTAAAGACATCCTTTTCCATTCTATAATTCGTTCTCTTATTATTCAGGTCATGATCGCCGATGTGATCCACTATGTCAATGTCAGAAAAGCAAATTGTGAAGTCTACATTTTCCTCTAAAAAATCAACCTGCTTCTGCAGTTTGTGTTGATCAATCCAGAAATCATCGCCTTCACAAATTGCAACATATTTACCGTCGCACTCAGATAGTGTACGGCTAAAATTACCCATCATACCATATTTTCTGTCTGACGGAAGAAGTTTTATTACGTTGGGATACTGCTCTTTGTATCGCTCGCATATCCTTCGTGTGTTGTCATTGCTTGAATCTTCACCGATGACTAATTCAAAATCAAAATTAACATCCTGTGTAACGATACTTTCGATTGCTTGGGAAATATATTCCTGATGATTATAAGTAATCATAAAAACGCTAACTGTCTTCATGTCAATCATTAGAATTTGATATATTAAATATTGATTCGCAAATGAATTCCATATCAGACACTGAATAACGATGATCAACAGGCAAAGGCAATATGTTCTCAGCAAGGCTTTTTTCGAACTCAAATCCGCTCATATTCCTAAATAGTGTATCCTTCCAAAATGAAGGAATGAATATATTACGGGAAGCAAGAATTTCTCTGTCAGGCACTTTTTCTAACATTAAAGGATAATACATCGGTACGCAATCATTTCCCAGCCATTTCAAAAGATTAGCGGATTCAAATCGATTGCGCAAATAGGTGTAATTGTCATGCCTTCTATCAATTACAGCATTATAATCAATGTTAGAAAGAAGGTATTCACTTAATTTAGAAATTTTCAAAACCCCGGTCCCAGCCATATTTTCATTTTGCATAAAATAAAAGTACCCTTCACGTGCATACCCGTTGAAACGTTTCAATAAGTGGTCTACTAAAAAAAAATCATTTCTTTCTTCAATTCGAGAAATAGCTATCCCATTTGGAGTATACATATATGAGCCATCCGGCACTCCAAAAAATTTCCTACACGAATTAAAAAACCACGACACGCCATTTCCCTTCATAAAAAACGCCTGTGTACAATCAACGATTAATCTGTCTCCGTATTTTTCTGATAGCGACGCTACCATCTTATCCTTAAGGCCAAAATAATTAATGTATAATAAATATTCCCCATCCTTAATCTCTATTGCGCTTTCAGGCTCCAGAAATGCATCAATACTATAGTACTTAAATGCAATACCGGCTGCCTTAAATGGCTCTATCAATGCATCACAGGTGTAATAGGGTATGTAGACCAATGTTGGACTTAAAAACGTAAGTATGCAAAAGAGACTAGCGCGCCCACTTTTCATTACATAAGGGGTACAATGATATTCAGATGCCCCTTTATGCAACTCCATTCCAAAAAAACCACCGATGCCTTCCATCAAATTGCAATATATGTTAAATCAAATCAAACTCAAACAAATATTCCCGAACCGTCTCTATGCTATTAAACATAAGAACGTCTAATATAGACAAAGACGGAACGAACGCCTCTGCGAACTGAGGGTAAACGATCTCTCGCATTTTATGAAAATAGAGATCTATTCCTTCTTTACAAAAGTCATCTTTATCATACAGGGCCATACCACCAATTGGATTAATATATATATTAGCATCCAGCTTTTTGCATAGCGCTATGACCCGAAATTTTGATTTCAAAGTATGATCTATATCTATTGCTGAAGCTGTTATCAAAGGCGTGCCGATAAATAAATATTCCTTAAGCTTTAATATTGAATTAAATATAAAATTATACAAATTCATGTCGCTGCAATTAAAGATATCTTCAACCAACGGATATACTTCAGAAAAACGCGCTGCTTTTAAATAGGACGCTCTTATCTGGGCCAATATCCTATTCTTTTCCTTTTCGAAACCGTCTGAAATAGTCCGTTGACTGATGTTCAGGTAGTCCGAATCACTTTTTAGCGAAAGACTGAACATTACATCTTTTTCGTTCATCAGCATCCGATTCCTATGGATCCAACCCTTCTTAGTGAATTTCACGTTGTCGTAAACAACAAATTGGTCGCACGCATTCATTAACTGAAAATACCCCAAATACGGGAAAAAATAGGGCTGCATTATTCCTATCCTCATTAGAAAAATCAAATTTTTTTAGCGATTTGCTTACTAAATATAGGCGTATCTAACACAAAGATAACGTTGAACCTCCAAAAGTTTTTACGCTTTGTATGGTCGTAACGGCGCAGCCACCAAATAAAAATATAGTTAAAAGCAACAACAATTTGTGTAAACGTCAATTCTGAGTGCACCACCTATTTGCCTAAAATCAAGTATTAAATAACTAATAAAAAACGAGACTGCCGTAGGACACCACTACATCCTTATCGGTACCAATCGTCTATTGAAGAAAAAATTCCAAATTCGGACGTACTGCGCCGGGCCACTTACCAAACCACGCCCCATCCCTTGGTTCGTCAATGATCTCAAAAGTAAGTAGTTCACTCTCCGCATGTAACACTATTGAAGTGTCTTTCACAAATAGGAGAGAAATATTGTACATATCATCGTTCATCAAATGAGCCGGGATTTTTAACGTGCCATGATGCTCTCCCGCTGAAAGCAATATGGAATCGGTGCATAAGTTGAAAATGCAATTTCCTGTGATCGAATACAAAAGCAAACTCAGATTCAAATATGTGTTATCAACGTAATTGTAAAATCTAACGTTAAAATCGAATGCGGTCCCGACATCGATCTGCTCCATGTCCTTTTTATAGTATGGCGCCAACTCCGCGTGCAATATCCGAATTTTTTCATTCCCTGGCGCCTCTTCTAAAGCCCATTCCCTGTATATACAATTCTTCACTTCTCTGCTGAGGTAATTGTTAATTACCTTGTCCGTACTCCCTATCTCAATAAGCTGTCCGGCCTTCAGATACATTGCTGTCTTGCACAAACTTTGAACTGCCTGCATATTATGACTCACAAAAATGATCGTGCGCCCATCATTTGCTACCTCCCCCATCTTGCCAAGGCATTTCTTTTGAAACTCTGCATCGCCCACTGCCAGCACTTCATCTACGATCAATATCTCGGGCTCAAGGTGCGCAGCTACCGCAAACGCCAGCCGCACATACATACCGGACGAATATCTCTTTACGGGCGTATCAATATACAATTCAACCCCCGAGAAATCAACAATTTCATCGAACTTCCGGGTGATTTCCTTCTTCGTCATCCCCAATATCGCCCCATTCATAAAAATATTCTCCCTGCCTGTCAGTTCGGGATGAAAACCCGTTCCCACCTCTAATAGCGATGCTATCCTACCCCGCACCCTGATTGTGCCGTCTGTTGGAGACGTGACCCTCGACAGTATCTTTAACAGGGTAGACTTTCCCGCACCGTTTTTCCCGATAATACCGAGCGTGTCTCCTTGACTGATTTCAAAATTAATATCTTTTAACGCCCACGAATAGTCTGAAACATTTTTCTTCCTAGTGTCATTCTCCATCCCGATTTTTAGGTATGGATCTTCTTTGCCACGCCTCAGTGCCCACCAACGCCTTAGGTCGTGGCTCAAGGTTCCCATGCCTATGATACCAAGCCGATATAATTTACTTACATTGTCCGCTTTTATGACTGTTTGTGTACCCATTAGTCAAATAATATTGAACCATCCGGTCACCCCATTACGCATGCCCGGTACGCCTAGCTTTCTGCAAATTAAAAACAATGATTCAATTTCCAAAAACGATCCATTTCTGGAGACAACCTGCATACTATACTGTATCTATAAATTTTCTTTCCACCTTATTAAACACAAGGATCCCGAAGCACAGCAAGATAACAGCGAACACTGTGCTATATGCCAGCCAGGGAAGGCTCAACTCGCCGCCCCGGCCAAAAAATGCATATTTAAATGATTCTATGATCGAGGTCAATGGATTTAACAGCAGCCATATTTTGCGGTGGCTACCGATACCTGACAAAGGGTATATGATGGGTGTAGCGTACATCCACAATTGCACCCCAAACGAAATAAGAAATGTCAGATCCCTGTATTTCGTAGTCAACGACGTAATGATCAATCCAAAACCCAAGGCCAGCAGCGCCATTATAAGCAGCAAGAGGGGAATTAGTAAAATATCGAAGTTCGGGAAAACAGATTTTTTGACAACCAAGTAATACAGCCAAACGATCAAGAACAGCGCAAATTGTATTAAAAATTTAATCAACCCGGAGATAACCTTTGCCAGCGGGAGTACAAGCCGGGGAAAATAAACCTTGCCGAAAATTGAAGCATTGTCACTAAATGTCTTCGAAGTAATATTTAGCGTCTCTGAAAAATAGTTCCATAAGGTAAGGCCACCCAAATAAAAGAGAATATTTGGCACCCCGTCTGTACCGATCTTCGCGAAATTACCAAAAACCACTGTAAACATCAACGTCGTCATAATGGGCTGCAGCACAAACCACACCGGCCCTAAAATTGTTTGCTTATACACAGTCACAATGTCCTTTTTCACAAACATCATGAGCAGATCACGATAAGACCACAGCTCCTTAAAATTAATACTTAAGTATTTACCGCTGGAAGTAATATTGATGTCCCAGTCATCAATCCTGGCCGGCAAACTATCTTCAATCATATATGCGCGTTCTTTTTAACAAAAAAAAAAGGAGTTACTTATTTTTAGAGAGATTAAGCCAGTCTTTAATTCCTTTTTTCCTTTCCTCTAGATAATATCCGTTGCCATAAGAACCGTAACCGTAACCATAACCATAGCCGTAGCCATTTCCATAGCTATATCCGTATCCCTCTTCGTACCCATATCCGTAGGCAAACCCTCTGTTAGCAAGGACATCATTGATGACGATACTAAGGCGGGCTATCCTCCCACTATGGTATAACTCGTTCGGTATATTCAACTGCTGCTTATAAGTGAGCCCTTGCCGAATGATATATATCGCCGTGTCTGCATATTTATTAATCAATTGCGCATCTGTCACCATCCCTACTGGCGAAGTATCAACAATAACATAATCGAATTTTTCGCGCAATTGGCGAAACATCTCCTCTGTCCGGGGCAATAAAATCAGTTCAGAAGGATTAGGAGGCACGGGTCCCGAACCTAATACATATAGATTTGCATCCACCCCTGATGGAACAATTACGTCATCAATTTCCGCCCTGCCGATTGCGTAATTTGAAAAACCAATACTATTATCCAAATTGAGCATTTTGGAAATTTTAGGTTTTCTGAGGTCCATTTCAACGAGAACAACCCTTTTGCCAGACATTGCAAGTGTAATTGCCATATTTACGGCAATAAAAGATTTTCCTTCGCCACCCATGCTTGAAGTAACCATGAGTACTTTCTCTTTCTTGTCGGTAAGTAGATATTGCAGATTAGTACGCAGCGCCCTAAACTGCTCAGATATTATGGATCTGCTATTTTTAGTGACCGCCACATAATCCTCGGAGCTGTTATTGCCTATTTCACCAATTACCGGAATTGTCGTCAATTTCGTTACATCGGCCTTACTAATTATTTTTATGTTTAAAGCTCGCCTGAGTACGATCACACCAAATGGCACTGCGAGGCCAAACAAAAAAGACATCATTAATATCCGTGCATGATCCGGGGCGATCTGACCTGCGAAAGATGCCGAGTCAATAATGGCTGCATTGGGTTGGGTTGCCGACATTTCAATAGCCGTTTCCTCCCGCTTTTTCAACAAGAAAACATACATATCATTCTTCAAGGTTTCCCTTCTCGAATAATCCAGATATTTCATTTCAACTTCAGGCACTTGATGTATCCTTCCATTAATCTCGTCTGACTTTTCCTGAAATTTAGCCGCCTCTATTTTCAAATTGTCCCGCGTGGAAGCCAACATCGATAAAATATTTTGTTTTATTTCATTTTGCTGCTTTATCAAATTTTTTGTTGCTGGATTGTTCTCAGTTGTAGAAATCAAACTTGTTTCTATTTCAGTATGCAGTGCATTAAACTTATCGATCATCATTTTTATACCACCATTTTCCAATAAATTGGCCGGCAATGTAATCGTCGGATCCTTGGATTTAGTCATATAATTTATGATCGCATTTATGAGTTCTACCTGTACTTCAGCGTTTCGCTTTTTGTCAAGTATGTCAGCGCTGACCTTGTAAAGGTTTTCAGATTCAGACTTCATATCGGTAATCTTATAGTCTTGCTTGAAGTTTCGAATATCCATTTCAACCTTTGACAATTCATTAATAACGGAATCAATTCGTGCATTAATAAAATTAAACGTACTCTGAGAAATCCTATTTTTGCTCTCTACATTATTTTGCATGTAAATGGTCATAAGATTATTCAGAAAATCTACGGCTCTGTCAGGGATATTATCAGTCATAGCCAACCCCATGTAACTGGAAGATTTCCCAGGTGCGTTAATTATTACCCTACCCATGTATCCCCCGGCGGCCGCCCCAACGGGTGAAACGTTAACGGTATACTGCAATTTGGAGGGTTTAAAATCGGCAGTCTTAATCAACACTATCCTTCCGATTGGCAACATTATCGTGTCGCCAAACCTGCCATTTACTATCTTACCCGCTCCCCCATCTATCACTTGATAGTCGTTATCTCCAACAATATTAACCTTGCAACTATAGAAATCGTCCGAACTGTCTACTTTTACAAATTCAAAAGGCTTATTGTCATACAAGGGGCTTACCTTAAATCGACCAACTATCGAATACTCAATGTTAAGGTGTAGTTTTTGTACCACTTTTTCCATTGTGGTATGGCTTTTTAATATCTCTATTTCATTATCTATGTTTATCGACTTATTATCAAGGTTCAATACCTTAACGATATCGTCGCCCGCAGAAGAATTTCCTTTCTTCGAATCGTAAATTAATATTTCTGCACGGGCCATGTATATCGGAGTTGAATATCTCAATAGCAAATTCCCGATTATCAGCGATACTATAATACTCCCTAGAAGCCATGGCCATAATATAAGAAGTGTAGATAATAACCATTTGATGTTAAAACTACTTCCTTCATCGCCTTTAGCCTTCCCATCAATCAACATTGGCGCCTTGTTCCCGTCCATTTAGTCGCTATTTTAAGCTTCTGTAAATTAATCCTATAGAAATCAGTGATAGAACGGCTGTTACATAACTCAGATCTCTTTGAAACCGATTATCTGTATTTTGAATAATATCTTTTCTTGGCTCAACATAAATGATGTCATTTTGCTTCAAATAGAAATAGGGATTGTTGAACAAATTCTTCGACGTAAGATCATAACGTATAAATTTCATCTGGTCCCCTTCTGTCCGCATAAGTAATACATTATCCCGCCGCGCAGTTAACGGAAGGTCTCCAGCCAGCCCAATAGCATCAAGAATACTTGATTTTTCATTTATGATGTTTATTGGGCCCGTTCGTCCTATGTTGCCGAGCATTGTAATATTAAAATTTGAAATCCTGACATTTACAACCGGGTCCTTGAAATATTCTTTGGCTTTCTGCTTCAGCAGTTCGCGGGCTTCCGTCGTTGTAAGCCCCCCCACCTTTACAAAACCGAGCAAAGTAAGTTCAATATAACCATTTTTGTCCACAAGGTATCCGTTAAGTGGGTTAAAGGTTCCTGTGCTGCTGGAACTAATCGGGTTACTTATCGTATTTACTGTAATTGCCAGATTATCATTACTTTCAATTTTTGGGTCTTCAAACGGGGTTATTTGGTTCATGATATAGGGATGGTTCACCGAATCTGGTAAATCCCTGCAGTAAATTTCCTTCTTTATGGAAATGCACGAACTTACCGAAGAAACTATAAGCAAAAACATAATGAGGCCAAATCCGAAAGATTCACGCCTGTTCAAATGATACATTTTTTATTTTTTTTCAAAAATAGTGCAAAATAAAGTAAAAAGGAAAAAAGAACGGTTAAATAAATGCCAACCAAAAGTGCGTGTGACCTATCTTTTTGGGCACTATATGCGTGCATTCCGTGCATTTTTTTGTTATAGACGGGCATCTATCATTCTTTCCGGCAAGCAGCCTTTCACATCGTAAATTACGCCTCCCGGCTTAACCCTTTGGCGCCAGTCTATATTTAAGAACTGATTATGCGCCACTGCCAACACAAGCGAATCATAAACTTCGCCTTCTGGCAACTCCCTGATTATTTCGAGGCCATATTCATGTATTACATCTTCAACTTTGGCCCAGGGGTCAAAAATAGTCAAATTAATACCATACGACTTAAACTCCCGAACTATATCCACAACGCGCGTATTTCTCACGTCTGTGCAATTTTCTTTAAATGTGATCCCGAGCAGCAGGACATTCGCCCCTTTTACCACAACATCATTTTTGATCATCAGTTTCACCACTTCCTTGGCAATATATTGCCCCATCCCATCGTTTAGCCTTCTCCCGGCCAGGATTATCTCTGGGTGGTACCCAACTTCCTGGGCCTTTTGGGCCAGGTAATATGGATCTACCCCAATGCAATGCCCGCCCACGAGCCCGGGCCTGAATGGCAGCGCGTTCCACTTTGTGGCCGTTGCTGCTAAAACCTGCTGGGTATCGATATTCAGCAGATTAAATATTTTTGCCAGCTCATTAATGAAAGCAATATTTATATCCCTTTGTGCATTTTCTATCACCTTGGCCGCCTCAGCCACCTTGATACTGCCTGCCTTGTGTGTGCCAGCAACGATTATTGACGCATAAACCCGATCAATGATATCAGCTATTTCGGGGGTGGAGCCGGAGGTTATCTTCTTGATCTTCGTAAGGGGCCTAAGTTTGTCGCCCGGGTTTATGCGCTCCGGTGAGTACCCACAGAAAAAGTCGACATTCAATTTCATTCCAGATGCTTTCTCCAGAACGGGGACACATTCATCCTCAGTAACCCCTGGATAAACGGTCGACTCATAAACAACAATATCCCCTTTCTTTAATACTTTCCCTACCGATTCGCTCGCCCGATAAAGCGGCGTGAGGTCGGGCCGGTTGTTTTTGTCGACAGGGGTGGGTACGGTTACGACATAAAAATTGCAAGCTTTGAGATCATCAAGTATGCTAGTAAAATATAGCCCTTTACCACCAACAGGGGGGATTTCTGATACAATAACTTGCTTTAAACTTGGCTCGTCGACCTCTAATGTAACATCGATACCGTGGCTTAACTCATCGATTCGCCTGTTGTTTATGTCGCAGCCGACGACCGAGTATATTTTACTAAATTCCACGGCAAGCGGCAAACCAACATACCCAAGGCCAATAACACCAATTTTATACGATAACTTTTCCATGAAATGAGATAATATGATTCATCAAACTGTACCAAATAATAAGTCTCGTCGAGAATGCGTCAGTGACGTGTCTTACTAATCCAATGCCCGACAAATGGATACGGTCAAAGGGCGGCGCAAATTAGAGAAAAATTTCGTGGAAAAAAATTACCTTATTATCAAAAAATTGGTGCAACTAAGGATTGCACTGATCAGCGTGTGATCGGGATGTAAGCAATTTGACTGCCTGAAACCACTCTGGCAACATATTGCCCGGGAGACAGCGACTGAATATTTATATTGCGGTCATTCCTGAAAACGGCCACTTCCTTCCCGTTTATATCAAATAGTGCGATAATAAAGGATTTCCAGTCGGCGGGGACATCGATGGTGATCAAGCCTGAGGCTGTAGGATTGGGATAGGCTATAATGTCTGTCCTGGCCTTTACAATGGTGGGGGCGGCATTGTTTATCATCGTGGAAGTGTCGATCACAGTGTCCCGGTACCAAATGCTAGTGATGGTTTCAGAGCCACCTATGAGGCTGCTGGTGACCCATAATGCGGGGAAGTGGGAGCCGTTTACGAGCCACTTGTATTCTACTGTATTATTGGGTATGCCGAAGGTAAAACCGCTGAAAGACACCGAGTCGATCTCACGCTTTTCGGAACGGACCCTGATGCAATTGACCGGCGTGGTAAAGTAAGGTGTAACAATGGTACCCCAGCCATCAACGCGGATTTTACGGTAGCCAGACTCCTTGATGCCGGTAGTGTCGAGGGCTATATCGAGTGAGTAGGCTGTGCTGTCGTGATTAAGGTAAGTGAGTGGGAAGTAGTACCAAACATCCGGCTGGGAGTACTGAAAGGCCGCGGGAAGGCCACTGATATTGGCCGCGAACGCCATAGCCTCATATCGGTTTGGGCTGGTCTTTTCTTCAAAAAAAGTGTAAAGCTGCTGAATGGTAACCGGCAGTATTGCGCCGATGCCGGGTATGCTGTCTGCGACCTCGTAACCGAAGGCGCTTGAGCCTACCGTCAAGGTATAGAGCAGGTTGACCTGCTCAGCCGTCTTGTATGAATCTATTGACTGGCCAACAGGAGTAAGCGGGTAATTCCAAGTGAAGTTGGCGCCACTGTCACCGGGACTTATAGTGACTCCCGTGGTAGACGCGATGCTGTATCCCAGCATGTCGCCGGCTACGGGCATATCGCTGGCTGTGATGGAGATCTGAGCCTGGCCGCTAACAAACAGCAGCACGGCTGTCATAAATGATAATAAATGTTTCATAACCTACATTTTTTCAAATATAGCAACAAAACCCAATAACCATCAAAAAATAATTCTACCGGTGCTTGTGAAACAACACCAAATACATATTTACATTTAATATTTTATCCCTGCAACGCCGCTGCCCCACTCACGATCTCGGTAAGCTCAGTGGTTATCGCTGCCTGACGCGCCCTATTGTAGCTGATCTTCAGCGATTTCAGAAGGTCGTTGGCGTTTTCACTGGCCTTGTCCATTGCTGTCATACGGGCGCCATGTTCTGATGCATTTGCATCGAGCACGGCTTTGTATACCTGAGTATTGAGTATCTTGGGCATGAGTTCCTGGAGGAGTGGACCCATGGCTGGTTCGAAAATGAAGTCGGCATTCTTGCCGCCTTTTTTCTTTTCTGCCTTAGGGATGGGCAGGTATTGCTCGGCTATAAAATTCTGAGTTGCCGCGTTTTTGAACTGGCTGTAAACAATCTCCACGCGATCAAATTCTTTCCGGAGGAATGCTTCCTGCGCGTATACGGCGGCCTTGCGAACGTTGTCAAATGAAAGATCGGAGAAAATGGTCCAATAGTTGTCAATTACTTTGAAGTTATTACGCACGAAATATTCGTATCCTTTTTTACCGAGGGGTAGGATAGTGACATTCCCCTTGGCAAACTGGGCGCTATATTTCTCGGTGATTTCCTGTCGGGTAAGCTTAATGACGTATGAGTTGTAACCGCCGCAAAGGCCACGGTCGCTGGTAATGGGTATCATAAGGATACGCTCGGGTGTACGTACATCTGCGAGGGGCATTTTGGCATCGGCTGATGAGCCGCTGACAATGTTGCCGAGCATTTCCTGAAGCTTCTGTGCATAAGGCCTCATCTGGATGATGGAATCCTGTGCACGGCGCAACTTGGCAGCGCTGACCATCTTCATTGCTTTAGTGATCTGCTGGGTAGATGTTACTGATTTTATACGGTTGCGTACCTCTTTAAGTTGTCCCGACATATTAATTTTAAATAAAAATGATATAATCGCCGCAAAATTATAACTTTTCGGCGTAAGTAAAAAGTTGAAAATAAATTTTATGGAAAAACACGAAAGGCTGATAGTATCTTACATTTCCCCATTACCTTATTTCCCCACGGAATGCCAAACGAGCCACGTGCAAAGATAACTGATTGACTATTAGTGCATTTACTTCAAATGGTTTCTCCTAACTTTTCCCCACATTTCCCCAAAATTCCCCACTGGAGGAATATGGGGGCATTTACGATCCAGTGCTTTGAAACCTATTTTCTTCAAATGCCGCTTTTACGCTCTCCTCAAAGTAGCCGAGCCAGACGTCGATTTTGACCATAGTGTAGTCCTTTTTATTTCTGTCCTATCCATTTTGAATTTCAGCTTTCGACGGACTAACAGCAATGATATTGGCTGTTTATTACTCTTTTGCGCCTCAAAGTTATGGTAATCGCGGACAGGAAAAAGAACGAGATACCCACATTTTGAGCGGCGGAAATGGTTTATGCGGTTTGGTAGCGTGGGTTTGGCGGTTAAAATTCCATGTGGGTAAGTTTGTTATCGGGCCGGCATTCAATGTTTATCGGACCGTTACATCCTCTTTTTAAGAATACATAAATCATATTCACATTTGTTGCTTAAAATCTTTCAACGCTCCCAGCCCCCCTTGAATGTTAATCCGCGACTGACTTGAACATGATAGTTATTAGTATCATGTTTTTATTTTTCAAAGAACTATATATAGCTTTTATTCAATAAAAATACAAAATATTTAATCTATTTTTCATTGATTTTTTTGTTTTTAAGAATTTTCTTATATTTTTATATGATTTTCCCAAAAACATACTCGCATTCCTCGTTTTCTACCTGGGGCTTAAGACTGAACTGCCACGTGAGTTATCGCAGAACAATAGTGCCACTAAATAAAAATTATCTACTTAAATAATACAATATAAATGAAAAAAACATTATTTATTTTATGTATGCTCGCGATTGACGTGTATTCGGCCTCGGGCAGTATTTTGCATTTTACCGGAAGCAGTACACTCAATGTATGTGAAAATGCGACTGCGACGACGATCAACAGTAACCTAACGATTTCTGACGGGTCGCCGACCGGCACGGTGGAGACCTATACCGTGACCACGAATCCTGCTCATGGGGTGCTGGGTGGCTTTAGCGCAAGTACTACTATCAGTGGCAGCGCCGCAACACCAACTGGATGCAACTACACTCCTACGGGCAGCTACTCCGGCAGCGATATGTTTGTGATCACCGTGTCAAACGGAACTTCCACTGCCACACAGAGCGTGACTGTAACAGTTGCATCGCTGCCCAGCGCGGCATATTCGGTCTCTGCAAACCCTGTGTGCGCCGGAACGACAACTACTTTTGCAAGCGGCGCGCCACTGTGCAGCGTTGAGGCGTTGAGTTTAAGTGGGACTACTGCGCTGGGACAGGCGGCAGCACTGATCAGCACTGCGACAAGCTCAGTAACGATGGAAGCTTGGGTAAACTGGAATGGAGGAGGCGGCACGACAGATCAAATGATCATGTCGAACGGAAACAGTGCGTGGACAGGATATACGCTATACCAGAATAGCGGGCTGCTCAAGGTGGTCCTGGGCAATGTAATCATTATGGCTTCGGGTTATACCCTTACGCCAAATACATGGACACACGTGGCCCTGGTATGCAGTTCAACGGATGTATGGACGATGTATGTGAATGGTGCGAGTACCAGTCTTAGCAATAGTAGTGCGACTCCATTTACGCCTTCGGCTTCTTCACACCCTGCGGGATTTTATGTAGGTAACGACCCGAATACTGCGAATCAGGTATTCCAGGGGCAGATAGACAATGCGATGTTCTGGAATACCGCAAGAACTGGGACGCAGGTGGGGTCTGACATGATTGCGTGCGATATAGCGCCGCAAACAGGCCTCGTGGGATACTGGCCATTCAATGAAGGAACTGGCGCAACAGCTTATGATGCAAGCGGAAATGGCAATAACCTTACACTAACAGGCACCAGCTGGGTTGCCGCAACGGAAACGCTGAGCACTTATGCGTGGACGTTTGGAGATGGTGCAAGCTCAGTTGTGAACAATATCGCCCATACTTACACAGTGGCAGCAACTTATACACCCACGCTGGTGGTTACAAACTCAAGCGGCTGCACCAACCAGGCTACGGTATCGGTTACGGTAAATCCATCTCCCGCGGGGATAACGGGAGTGGTGAACTTGCCTGCGGAGACCACTACGACACTTGGAAATACGGTATCTGGGGGCATATGGACATCGGGTAGTACTGCCGTCGCTACAGCTGGTACCGGGACCGGAATGGTGACTGGAGTAACAGCGGGCTCATCCATTATTTCTTATACATTGGCAGACGGATGTCTGGCGACGACAACACTGAACGTAAGTTCAGGAGCCGCGTTGATCTGGTATTCCGCTACGGTAGGCGGGGACGCTTCGAACTTGTCAAACTGGTGGTCAAACAACACGAGCACGGGATACCAACCTACTTTATTTACTACAGCGAACACGACATGGGTGATCCAGAGCGCAATGACCGGAGCGGTGGCGCTTAACTTTGGCGGGAATGTAACTATACCTACGGGGGGCAACCTGACACCACTTGCCAGCAGCACAACAACGGTAGGCGGCAATTGGGTGGTCACCGGCGGTACTTTTATCAACAATGGAGGTACTCTGGATTTCAGCGGTGCAAATACGTCTAATACTGCCGATACATTATCAGGAAATATGACGGGAGGGAATGCCTTTAATAATGTTACTTTTGACGGCGCCGGCAGTTCTTATTTCTTTCTGGCAAGTGCAGACGTAAACGGGATATATACGCAGTCCGCCGCCACAGTAACGGCGCCATCGGGCAACCTAACGGTGGGTGGTAATTTTAATCACTCTGCGGGCAGTTTTGCACCGAACGGCGGAACGGTGACCATTAAGGGCGGATCGTCAACAATAACAGCAACCGGAATGACTGTAACAACAACCAATTGCTTTAATAATCTTTCGTTTGAGGCAACGTCCGCTTCGACCTATACAATTGGTACACCGGTGCTTCTAATGGGAAACTTCAATAACCTTACGTCTTTTGGGACCATCGCTGCTGGAAGCGCTACGCTGACTGTGGGTGGCAACTGGAATAATGCAGGCAGTATGAGCGGTAACCCGATCAGAGTAAACTTAAGTGGCACAGGGATCCGAACGACGATGGGAAACATGTAGTGTAGTGTAGCGCGATGCACAACTTTCAAGTTTCGACTTGCCGCTATTCAGCCTATACCGGAGTCAACGTCATAATTAGGTGATCAGCCATAAAAAAACCACTGGAACGCGGAGTCCGCGATCCAGTGGTTTTTGCATTTCATATTTCAGCCGATTCCATTTTCCTGTTTTCCGCACTTTTCTAAAATTCGATTTTTGAAATTTCGACTGACGTTGATTATCAATTACTTACAAAAATTATTTGGGTGTCCTAGGGTGTCCCAGCTATTTTTGGGTCATGTTTGTACGACAGAAGAAGAACAAGAGCGGCCTTGTTAGCGTTCAGGTTATTGACAAATCACGTGGCAAATACAGGGTGGTTAAGACCATTGGTAGTTCTGTTGACCCTGGAGAGTTATCCAACTTGATTGCGCATGCTGAAACATGGATTGCAGAACAGAGCGGAATAGCTGAATTTGATTTTGATCAGGTCGATAAGTTATTTGAACAATTCCTTTCTGGCATCAATAGCATACGCATCATTGGCCCTTCACTTTTATTGGGAGGTATCTTTGACGCCATTGGTTTTAATGCCATACCGGATGAGTTGTTTCGAAAGTTGGTACTTGCCCGTCTGTGTTATCCTGCCAGTAAGCTGAAGACCACCGAATATCTGCGCCGCTATGAGGGGTTTATTGTTGATGAAGACCAGATATATCGGTATCTGGACAAACTCAACAAAACACAGAAACGGCAAGTGCAATGCATCAGTTACAAGCACACACAGCGAGTACTGGGCCAGCAGATCAGTGTAGTGTTTTATGATGTGACTACTCTTTATTTTGAGATAAAACAGGAGGATGCATTACGTAAACCCGGTTATTCTAAAGATGGGAAGCACCAAAATCCACAGATATTGCTAGGCCTGCTGGTAAGCGTCGGTGGATATCCCCTCGCCTATGATATATTCCACGGCAACAAATTTGAAGGGCATACGATGATGCCTGTGCTGAACCTGTTCCGGCGAAAGTACAAACTCACTCAACTGGTCGTGGTGGCAGATGCAGGATTGCTTTCAGGCAGCAACCTTGAGGCGTTGGGGCTAAACGGCTATCAATATATCATAGGTGCCCGACTCAAAAATGAGCCTGCAAACACCAGGTCTGCTATTCTAAACCTAGAACTTGGAGACGGAAAGAGCGTTGAACTGCCACGCAATGACGGCAACAGGCTTATTGTTAACTACGCTGCGGCCAGAGCATTAAAAGATAACGATAACCGGCAAAAGGCCATACGCAGATTGGAAAAGCTTGTGAAAGCAGACAAGCTCACCAAGTCGCATATCAATAACAAGGGCTACAATCG
>Ga0364866_10315_pt2 | contig 32055 bp, 29 predicted proteins | sample ExccelAu500001D3_3_FD_206913 | JGI IMG/M metagenome (GOLD analysis project Ga0364866, IMG submission 206913) | Enriched cells from Trout Bog Lake Hypolimnion, Wisconsin, USA - BchlTB.Aug13.5000.01.D3 | ecosystem: Environmental > Aquatic > Freshwater > Lake > Hypolimnion/Profundal zone | place... | reverse complement strand
AAAAACAGTATTAAACTTAATATTCTTATATAATTTAAAAATTTTGGCTAAAAATAGGAAAAAACCCTGCGTTTGTCTTAACGAATTGCAATAAATATACATATATATGTAAAAAATATAAAATTTATACTATTAAAATAAAAAATTGGTCATATTATTTCCAAATTATTAAGATTTTTCAACGAAACATTCGCTGATACCAATTGTTAAATAAACCATATAAACCAATAAGTTTACATAATGTTCACTAAACATTATGTATTATTGGCCAATTACAAATTTTTATGTTTACAGTTTCAGCAGGCGAACAAAAGCAAAGTACAAGACCACGCATAGTAATAATAGGAGGTGGATTCGGAGGGTTAACATTAGCCCAAAAATTAAAAGACGCACCCGTAGATATTTTATTAATTGACAAGCATAACTATCATACGTTTCAGCCATTGCTGTACCAATTGGCAATGGGTGCCATAGCAGCCGACTCCATAGCTTTTCCAATCCGGCGCATCTTTACTTATCAGGATAACTTCAGCTTTAATATGGCTTATGTAAAAAAAATTAATCCCGAAAGTAATTCGATAACCACCAATATCGGCGATATTAACTATGATTACCTTGTAATAGCAACAGGCTCGAACACCAATTTTTTTGGCAATGAAGAAATTGCACATTATGCCATGCCCATGAAAAACGTTACCGAAGCACTAAATCTGCGTTGCCTTGTGCTACAGAATTTAGAGAAGGCAGTTGTAACTACAGACGTGGAAGAGAAAGCAGCCCTCATGACTTTTGTGGTGGTGGGCGGCGGTGCCACCGGTGTGGAACTTTCGGGTGCGCTTGCCGAAATGAGGGAGCTTATTTTAACAAAAGATTATCACGGTTTGAGCCAGCAGGATATGAAGGTGTACCTGATTGAGGGTAAACCCGAATTATTGGCGGCCATGTCCGAAAAATCATCCGCGAATGCGAGAGAATTTTTATTGGAGATGAAAGTGGACATTCATAACAGTGTGCATGTTAAGAGTTATAACGGTTTGGAACTGAAAATAGACGACGGCACGTTAATAAAAACCCGAAATGTTTTTTGGGCAGCAGGGGTTGTGGGCGAATTCCCGGAAGGGATGGCCGGTGCATCTGTTACACGGGCAAAACGATTGGAGACAGACGACGTAAACCGTTTAAAAGGCTATGAGAATATATTCGCGATAGGTGATGTAGCCGCCGCCATATCCGATAAGTTTCCCAATGGGCACCCTGGCGTTGCACCTGCAGCTATTCAGCAGGGAAAGCACCTGGCTAAAAATTTAATGCGTTTAATAAACGGAGAACCAACGGAACCATTTGTTTATTATGACAAAGGTACACTTGCCACCGTTGGCCGTAATAAAGCCATTGTAGACCTCGGCAACTTTCATTTTAAAGGATTTCTGGCCTGGCTTTTATGGGGATTTGTGCACATCATGAGTTTGGCTGGTTTTAGCAATAAGACTACGGTGTTTTTAAACTGGGCCATCAATTATTTTACTAAAAACAGTGATAATAGATTGATTATCAGGAATTTTAATATAGAAACAAGGACGATTGACCCGATGGAGCAGTAAGATATCTATAATGGAAGACAGTAATTACTGGACTCTTAGCACCACTATAGCAGATGGTGAAAAATATGATATTGAGGGATTCAATATTTGGGAATACAAATGGATAAATACCGGCCAGTATTTCTTTAAAAAAGATCCAGTTCGACAAATTAATACCAAAATATCTGTTTATGAAATAAATATCCAAGAGAAGAGCGTGAAGTTTGGGGCTACGGAAATTTCAAATGGTGCGTGGATAATATATACTCATTACAAATAAACTGTGCCCCAATGGGTTATCGTTTGGAAGTATCAAAACTTTTTTACGATATGCTTTTACACCGTAGCTAAAATTTTACAGGCTATTGTCCAAAATCATTAAAAAAACTGCGACAAAAACCGTTCATTTATCGACATTTACATACCAATTGTAAAACCGATATATGATAAACAGAAGAAAGTTCATTAAAACTACTTCGGTTGCGGGCACCAGTTTCCTGCTTGCGCCGTATTTAGGTAAAGCCTCCGGATTTTTTAAAGGGTCACCCAATGAAAAGGTGGTGATCGGCATGATGGGGACGCATAGCCGCGGGGCATACCTGGCCCATAACTTCGCCAAAATCCCCAATACCGAAATTGGCTATGTATGTGATGTAGATGCTAACGTGGTTGATAAAACCGTAGCCGACATTTTCAAACAAACCGGCAAAAAGCCGCAGGGATTTACCGACATCCGTAAGCTGCTCGAAATAAAAGACCTTGATGCCATTGTAATTGCCGCGCCCGACCATTGGCATGCCCCGGCAACCATTATGGCCTGCCAGGCTGGTAAACATGTGTATGTTGAAAAGCCATGCAGCCACAATCCCCGCGAAGGCGAAATGGCCGTTGACGCGTCAAAAAAATATAACCGTTTGGTGCAGATGGGTAGTCAGCGCAGGTCGTTTTCGAACGTGCAGGCATTGGTTAAAGACTTGCACGAAGGTGTAATTGGCCGGGCCTATTATGCAAAAGGCTGGTACACTAACCACCGGGCCAGTATTGGCATTGGGAAAGAAGCAGCGGTTCCATCCAACCTGAATTATGAGCTTTGGCAGGGGCCAGCGCCGCGCAAAGCTTATAAAGACAATCTGATACACTATAACTGGCACTGGTTTTGGAACTGGGGCTCTGGCGAAGCACTTAATAATGGCACCCACGAACTGGACGTAATCCGCTGGGGTTTGGGTGTCGATTTCCCGAGTAAAGTAGTATCAACGGGCGGCCGTTTTCATTTTAACGACGACTGGCAAACACCCGACACCCAAAATATTTTATACAATTTTCCGAATAATACTGCCGCCGAGTGGGAGGGGAGAAGCTGCAACGGATTTAACGTTGAAGGTTTGGGTCGAGGTGTGATTTTTTATGGCGATAAAGGAACGCTGTTTTATGGCGGCGGCAATGGCTACCAGGTGTATGATGGTGATAATAAGTTGGTCAAAGATGTTAAGGACGATATTGTTGTTGATGCTACCAATAAAGTAAGCCCTACCGAAGCGCTGGACGGCATGCACATGAAAAACTTTATCGATTCGGTACGTGAGGTTACAACTCTGAACTGCCCGATTGAAACCGGGTTTAAATCGACACTGTTGCCGCAGTTGGGGAATATTTCCTATCGGATGGACAGGGTTTTACATATTGACACCTCAAACGGCCATATTTTAAATGACCCCGAAGCTATGCAGCTTTGGCAACGAGAATATGAAAAAGGCTGGGAAGTGAAGGTGTAACGATAGAGAAGCAAAATATTGTATCAAGACATTAATTGAAAATAATATCATCTAAAAGATCTTATGAAAAAAATAACGTTAAATAAAATAGCCATACTACTTTTCATCACTTTCATATTGCCATCAATAACCAGGGCTCAAAGCACACCGAGTTTATTCGATGGCAAAACCCTAAAAGGCTGGAAACACCTTGCGGGTACCGCCGATTATAAGGTGGAAAATGGGGCCATCGTAGGTACAACCGTAATTAACTCGGGTAATACCTTTCTGGTAACAGAAAAAGAATACGGCGATTTTATTTTGGAAATGGACACCAAAATTGAAAGTCCGTTGAGTAATTCGGGCGTACAAACCCGCAGTCATTTCGACCCAGCCGCAAATGGTGGGAAAGGAAAAGTTTACGGTCGGCAATTTGAAATTGACCCTTCGGACAGAAAGTGGTCGGGAGGTATTTATGACGAGGGCAGGAGGGATTGGCTTTATCCGGTCGACCTGAACGCCAAAGCGAAAGACGCTTTTAAAGTGGGCGTTTATAATCATATCCGCATGGAATGCATCGGAAACGAAATGCGTACCTGGATAAACGGTATACCGATTGCCGATGTTATAGATACAGTTGATAGCAAAGGGTTTATCGGTTTACAGGTACATGCCGTGACCAAGCCCGAGCAGGCCGGGAAAAAAGTTTATTTTAAAAATATCCGTATCCAAACTAAAAATCTAAAACCCAAACCATTTCCGGCGGATATTTACGTGCTAAACTTTATGACCAACAAGCTTTCGGATCATGAAATTGCGAGTGGCTGGAAGTTGTTGTACGACGGGCAAACTGCCAATGGTTGGCGCGGTGCTACGCTGGACCATTTCCCTACCCACGGTTGGGAATATGCCGATGGCACGATGCATGTATTGCCTTCTGCCGGCAAGGAAGAATCTGGAGGCGGGGATATTGTTACCGATAGCCTTTATGGCGCGTTTGATCTGTCTTTCGAGTTTAAAATAACACCGGGTGCTAATAGTGGAGTTAAATATTTTGTCACCTTATCCGAAGTCACCAAAGGTTCGGCAATTGGCCTTGAATACCAGGTTTTGGATGATAAATTACACCCCGACGCCAAGCTGGGCCGTAATGGCGACCGTACACTGGCCGCCCTATACGATTTGATCCCATCCAACAAGCCGGAGCGCTTCATCAGACCAATAGGTGCCTGGAACACGGGCCGCATTATTGTTTACCCAAACAACCACGTAGAACATTACCTTAATGGGATTAAAGTTCTCGAATACGAAAGAGGCTCGAAAGAATTTAAAGATTTGGTAGCGATTAGCAAATATGTAATTTGGAAAAACTTCGGCGAAGCCAAAGAAGGGCACCTTTTATTACAGGATCATGGCAACGAAGCCTGGTATAGGAGTATTAAGGTGAGGAGGTTGTAGGGCATTTTTGTCATTATAATAAACGAACCAATCTCGAACATGCATTTACGCAAGTGCAAAGCTTGAGATTGCTTCGTGCCTTATAATGACGGCTTTTAAATTGTTGATTATCAATGTGATTACAGGATGCGTTGTTCATTGCTGTCTGCTTTAGCGGACGGAACGAATAATCAGAATTAGCTGGCTTTAGCCTAAATAATCGTTTGGCTAAAGCCCCTGTAATCGCTAATTTATCCGTTGGCTGAAGCCAACGGCAATGAATGACAAAAGCGTTGATTAATAGGTAGTAACATTCTTTAAGTAGAACATATCCGCATCAATAATAGGGAAAGTTTTGCTTTCCACAATTATACCTTTGGTATTTATAATTTGCCGTTTGATGCCGGCATTTGTAGTAACATCCATTGGCAAGGGCATCGAAATATTTTGTAGTTGGATTAAGTATTTATTGGCGGAAAGCGTTGTAATATGAACCTGCAATTTATCTACAGAGCGCAAATATAAATCGAATAATGGTTTTAAATTTTGACCGGATTCCTGACTGAAAAAAAGTTGAATATCATCGGTATTTACCAAATTATCGTACGTGTACTTTGGTGAGGTAACAAATTTTTTCAAAGCCGGAAAAAATAAACTATCGCCCAAAACGTACCGGAGGGTATGCATAAAGAAAGCACCCTTACCATAAATATCACCATTATAAGCACTTTCTTCGTCGATATCTTTACCGATTACAATTGGCAGTTTATTCTCAAAATGTAAGGCAGCATTTTTGAAATACTTGTTATAAGCAGCTTCCCCTTCAAACTCCCTGATGTATAATGCATCGCCAAAGGTGCATATCCCTTCGTGGATCCAATAATCGGCCCAATCTTTCGCGGTCACTTTATTGCCCCACCATTCATGCCCGAATTCGTGGTGCATAAGACCATCATAGTCTTCGCCGCCAACTTTTTCGTACCTGAATTTATTACCATAAGCATTCATGGTTTGGTGTTCCATGCCTAAATGTGGCGTTTCAACTATCCCTATTTTCTCTTTTACCCATGGATATTCGCCAAAATACTTTTCTTGCTCACGAATGGTTTTTTCGAAAATATCCAGGTGATGAGCTGCTTTTGATGCATGCTCTTTTAAAACATAAAACTGGATGGGCACTTTGTTGCCGTCGACAGTTGTGTACGCCCTCGATACCACGGCATAGTCGCCCGCGTTAAAAATAATGCTGTAATTATTTATGGTATAATTGGTTTTCCAGTGGAAAGTGGCAGTTTTAGCATTTTTGGTGACGCTTTGCAACAGACCCGGCCCGGCAACAACCAGGTCTTTTGGTACAGTGATAATCATATCAACGCCTTCATTGGGTTCATCTGAGGGGTGATCTTTACAAGGGAAATATAATTTACCACCCGCACCTTCGGCAGTGATAGCCATCCAGGGGTGACCAGTTGAATCGGTTGTCCAGATGAAACCATCGTCCCAGGGCGGATTTTTAGCAACATGTGGTTTCCCACCGTAAAACACTTTTACGCTTGCTTTTCCGGCAGGCAAATCATTACGTAGGTTAATAGTAATCAGGTTATTTTTATAAACGAAAGACGTTTTCTTGTTGTTTACAAACAAAGAATCGACCTGCAAAGGTTCGAGCAAATCAAACAGCAAAACTTTTGTTGGTTGAGCCATAATCACGTCGATGATGGTATAACCTTTAATTGATTTCTCAGTAAAATCGACATTTAAGGCAATGGTGTAATGCCTGATATCCATGATGGCTTGCTCCGCTTTTAGTTTACCGCCATTGGTTAGGGTTTGGGCGTGTAAATAATTGCATATAAAAAGGGCAAAAAAAATGACGTTCTTTTTCATTTTGAAAGATTAATTATTCAATGTAAAGGAAACCGGGACCGTATACGCAACCCTGACGAGTATGCCATTTTGGATTTCTGGTATCCATTTGGGAGATTCCCTGATAAGTCTGACGGCTTCTTTATCAATATCGGGTGATAAACCACGGACAACTCTTATGTTGGTTAAACTGCCATCTTTTTCTACAACGAACCATGTGATGACTCTGCCTTGAAACGCCGGGGAGTTGGCAGGCCGATGCAGGTTTTCTTTAATATACTCCTGAAATTTTTCGGAACCACCCGGAAAGCCCGCTTCTCTCCAAAGACCCTTTTTTTCGAAAGATTTTGCGCTGTCGCCAGGGTGATTTACTGTTTGCGACTTTGTGTTATTGAACAGTAATAACATTAACGTTATAGCCAGAGTGGTTTTCATAAGCTATTCACTTATAGTAAAATTTATAGGGACGGTGTAGTCAGATTTTATAGGCTTTCCATTTTCAACTGCCGGTTTCCATCTCGGCGAAAGCTTCATAACCCTGATTACTTCCGCATCATATTTTGGCCCTAAACTCCGAATAATTTTAAAATTAGTTAAACGCCCGTCGTTTTCAATAACGAAACTAATAATAACCTTTCCTTGTACATCTATTTCGGGATCTGGGAATTTTATGTTCTTGCCTAAAAACTTATAAAACGCCGTCATTCCACCCGGAAAGTCCACCCCTTTTTTAACTGAAATTGGTTTATCTATATTGGTTTTATTTTTAGAAGCGGATGATTGACTTTTATTTTGCGCCTTTACGTCAATAAAAACTGTTAAAAGCATTGCAAGAAATAGAAGCCTTTTCATGCTTTAAATATACCTAATTCTCCCTCACCAACAACCCATCAGCAAAGTCACGCAGGTATTGTTTATGCTCGGCGGGTAAATTAATACCGTCGAGGGCGGTGAAGGCCTTTTCGGTGTAAGCCTGCATGGCGGTTTCGGCGAATTGTCTTACCCGTAGCGAGTCATATAGCGCGGTTACGGCTTCCACCTTTTCGGCGTTGTCGAATGTTTTAAGGTTTATCCAGTTATCCAGGTTCTTTAGCTGTTCTTTATTGGCCAGTTCAAGTGCTTTGATGAGCAGGTAGGTTTTTTTGTTGGAGATAATATCACCGCCGACTTGTTTGCCAAATTTATCCGGGTCACCGTATACATCCAAAATATCGTCCTGCAATTGAAAGGCGATGCCCAAATTTTCGCCGAAACTGTATAAAAAGTCGGCATCTTTGGCTTCGGCACCGCCAATTAAAGCACCTATTTTTAACGCGCCACCCAATACCACTGCCGTTTTAAGGCGGATCATATTCAAATATTCTTCATTATTTACGTTATCGCGCTGCTCAAAATCCATATCCAATTGCTGGCCTTCGCATACCCCAACAGCCGTTTCGTTAAATATGTTCAGGATCGGGCGTAACAGGCGTTCTTCTACCTGCATCATCAGTTTATAGCCCTCCACCAGCATCACATCACCCGACAAAATGCCCACGTTTTTATTCCATTTTTCGTGAACCGTAACACTTCCGCGCCTCAGCGGGGCATTGTCCATAATATCATCGTGCATTAAAGTGAAATTATGGAATACCTCAATCGCAAGGGCCGGTTGAATAGCAGCTTCAACATCGCCACCAAATAAATCGCAGGCCATTAATAGTAAGGCAGGACGCATACGTTTGCCGCCCAGCGACAAGATGTAAGTTATCGGCTCGTATAACTCTGCAGGATGGTCAGGCAGCGGGATAACCCTAACCGCGTCGTTTATTAACTCCTGTAATTCTCTTAGTTTTCTCATTTAAATTGGTTGATTGGGTGAGTGGTTGATTAGGTGAGCGGTTGATTGGATGAGCGGTTGATTGGATGAGATCTTAATTGCTCATCCAATCAACTATTCACCATTCACTACTCACTAACACACTAATCCTGCACTAATGTAAAATCAATTTGCTTTTTGGTCAAATCAACACTTTTTACCCTTATTTTCACTTCATCGCCCAATTGGTAAACCTTCTTTTTCCGCTGGCCGATGATGGCGTAATTTTTTTCGTCTAAAGTATAAAAGTCATCCGAAATATCACGCAGGCGTATCATGCCCTCACATTTATTTTCGATAATTTCGATATACATGCCCCATTCGGTAACGCCGGATATAACCCCGCTGTACACATTACCAATCTGATCGCGCAAAAATTCAGCTTGTTTGTATTTTATGGAAGCGCGTTCGGCATCAGCCGCCTTTTTTTCCATTTGCGAACTGTGCTGGCACAGCTTTTCATAATGCTCGGCGTTGGCCGATGTTCCGCCATTTAAATAATGAAACAACAGCCGGTGTACCATTACATCGGGGTAACGGCGAATAGGAGAGGTGAAGTGGGTGTAGTGGTCGAAAGCCAAACCGTAATGACTGCTGCCCTTGGTGGTATAAATAGCTTTGGCCATGGAGCGGATAGCCAAATGGGTTAGCACGTTTTGTTCCTTTTTGCCCTCCACATCTTCCATCAAAAAATTGAGGGATTTGGCAGTTTCCTTGTCGGATTTTGTATTGATTTTATAGCCAAACCTGGCAGCAAACTGTGCGAAATTAGCCAGTGCCTCGGGTTTTGGCGAATCGTGTACCCGGTAAACAAAGGTATATTTATGTTTGCCCTTGCCCATTTTACTCACATATTCGGCCACTTTACGGTTGGCGAGCAGCATAAAATCTTCAATTAGTTTATGGGCGTCTTTACGCTCTTTTACATAAACACCGATAGGCTTACCTTGCTCGTCCAGCTTGAATTTTACCTCGGTAGTTTCGAAACTGATCGCGCCATTTTTAAATTTACGTTCGCGCAGCTTGTAAGCCAGGGCGTTAAGTGTAAATATTTCCTTTTCAAAATCGCCGGTTTTGGTTTCAATTACCTCCTGCACTTCTTCGTAAGTGAAACGCCTGTCGGAATGTATAATGGTTTTGCCGTACCATTCGGTGATGATATTCGCTTCTTTATCCAGTTCAAAAACCGCCGCGAAACAAAGTTTATCTTCTTTCGGGCGCAATGAACATAAACCATTTGATAACCTTTCGGGGAGCATGGGTATTACCCGGTCGACCAGGTAAACTGAGGTGCCACGTTCATCAGCCTCTTTATCCAAAGCCGAATCGGGTTTTATATAATGCGATACGTCGGCAATATGCACGCCAACTTCATAATTCCCATTTTCTAAAACCTGGAACGATAAAGCATCGTCAAAATCCTTAGCATCAAAGGGGTCGATGGTAAACGTAATCACCTTCCGGAAATCACGTCTTTTGGCAATTTCATCAGGGGGAATTGCATCCGAAATTTCTTCTGCCTCATGTTCAACTTCTTTTGGAAAGGATAAGGGGAAGCCAAATTCGGCCAAAATGGCGTTCATTTCTGTATCATTCTCCCCTTGCTGACCTAAAATATGCTTGATGCGGCCTATCGGGTTTTTGGCATCAACTGGCCAGTCGGTAATTTCAGCAACCGCTTTTATCCCATTTTTGGCACCGTTTAGCTCGGCCATCGGAATAAAAATATCGTGCATCATTTTCCGGTCGTCCGGGATGAAAAAGGCATACCTTTCGGAGAGTTTTACGATACCTGTAAACTCCATTTTGGCCCGTTTCAGTATTTCGATTACTTCACCTTCTTTGTTTTTGCCCTTGCTTTTCGCATAAACATAAACCTTCACGCGATCACCGTTTAAGGCATTGCGGAGTTTACGGGGCGCGACAAAAATATCGTTTTCGAACTCGTCGTCAGTCACAATAAAGGCAGATCCATCGTTGGTAAGGTCAACCGTGCCTTCCACAAATGTTTTTAACTCAAGCAGTTGGAATTTTCCCGGCGCGACTTCTTTTAAAACTTGTTTTTGCGCTTCATTTTTTAATATATCGAAAATTACTTCCCTTGCTTCGGGGTCGCGGATGTTTAGTTTGGCAGAAACTTGTTTGTAATTTAACGGCGTATTGCCGTTTTGTTCAAATATGTCAAGCACCATTTGGGTGAATACCTGATCGATAGATGAATTATTTTTCTTTTTAGACATGTGTATTATTTGGACAAAGATAAAGAAGTTTTTGGATGCGGAATGCGACGATGTTGTAAGTAATATGTCAGGAGATGGACACAAACTTTAATGCTTTATTTATAACTGATATAGACTGAGAGAAATTAATTTGAGTGTTTCAGCCAAATATCAGTTCCATTCGTTACGGATACCTTTAATATGTATTTGAAAATCATCGTACTGTTCGTCTGTCAGTTTCAGAGTGCCTCTGAAATCAGATGGCTTTTTGTTCTTTAAATTTTCCCGCTCATTCAACTCATCAACAGCATATAGTAATACTTCTATTTGCTTGCCGATGTATTTTTCGGGTATATGTATAGATATATCCTGTTTTTCTGGAGTTACAATTGTGCGAATCATATTTTAACAGAATGAATGATTAAGTCTTTTTGTAACAAACTTAGGCATTATTGTTTAAATTCGACGCAAAATTAAGGTGCTATGACGGATGGTGTCGGTAAGATTACAATGTGGCTTATAAGTCCCCAAAAGTCAAATAACTACATAAGATTGTAACATAAAAGTATTTTGTTAGAACAAAAAGAGGCGTAGCCTCGGCACATTTTGTAGCAACGGATTTTAATCCGTTGAAAAAGAGGTGATAAGCAATAAAAAGAACCATAGGTTCGGCATATATTTGCCATAAATATCAAACGGTAAAGCAATAATCAAATATAGTTTGCTAAGATGGATCGTGCCGATGGCACTTATTGGGATGCGCTTATTTTCAACGGGTTAAAACCCGTTGTTATAATATCGGTCGAGCCGATGGCTCTTTAAAAAGGAAATCTGTTCCAGAAATAACAAATCTGGATTCAATAACACACACCATCCGTCATAAGAGCCATTGTTAAGTTTTGCCCCCCGGTATCGAACTAATCAACTTTTTCGTATAATCCTCCTTCGGATGATAATAAATCTCATCCGGGTCACCCATTTCAGCTATTTCGCCTTTATTCATCACCATCATCCGGTCGGATATATGTTTTATTACGGCGAGGTCATGCGAAATAAAAATATAGGTAAGGTTAAACTCCTGTTGAAGTTCGCGGATCAGGTTCAGCACCTGGGCCTGTACCGAAACATCGAGCGCGGATACTGACTCGTCACAAATAATAAATTTTGGTCGTAGCGCCAACGCTCGTGCTATCACGATGCGTTGCCTTTGTCCGCCTGAAAACTCGTGGGGGTAGCGGTTGAAATGTTCGGGCAGAAGATTTACCCGTTCGAGCAATGCCAAAACTTTTTGTTTGCGTTTGGTATCATTATCGTAAAACTGGTGAACTTGTAAAGGCTCCATAATCGAATCACCGACGGTTAGGCGGGGATTTAAAGAGGAGTAGGGGTCCTGGAAAATAATTTGAAGATCGCGGCGTATTTCCCTTAAATCGTTTTTATGGAGGCTTAATAAATTCGTGTTTTCGAATTGTATACTTCCCGATGTAGGCTCAACCAATCGTAAAATACTTCTGCCCAGCGTTGTTTTTCCACAGCCGGATTCGCCGACAAGGCCAAGTGTCTCACCCGGATAAACTTCAAAACTTACCTGGTTAACCGCCTTAACTACTTCTTTCGATTTGCCGAAAATATTGCCCCCAACAGGGAACCAGGTATTAAGTGCCTCTATTTTTAATATCGGTTGCTGACTGTAGAGTTTCTTTTTCCGCTCCTCAATTTCTGTTTTTGGATAATTATTTCGTTCCCTGATATTTTCAATGGTAACAGCTGGTTGTGTTCCGTTCGTTAAGAAATCGGAAATCACCGGCAGTTTTTTTAAATGGTATTGCGGCGCGGGGCGACAAGCCAGCAAACCTTTTGTGTAAGCATGTTTTGGTTCGGCAAACAGGGATTTAACAGGGCCTTCTTCAACTACTGCTCCTTTGTACATCACCAGCACCCGGTCGGCTATTTCACTAATTACACCTAAATCGTGTGATATAAATATCAAACTCATCTCGCGCTCTGCTTTTAGCTTCAGCAACAGCTCAATAATTGTTTTTTGTACCGTAACGTCGAGGGCGGTAGTAGGTTCGTCGGCAATGAGGATTTCCGGGTTGCAGGATAGAGCCATCGCGATCATTACCCGCTGCTTTTGCCCACCCGAAATTTGATGCGGATAACTGTCAAAAATGGCTTCTGGACGAGGCAATTGAACTTCGTTAAACAAGGCAATCGTTTTTTTCTTCGCTTCGGCTTTACTTGCGCCCAGATGTAATTGTATGGCTTCGGTGATCTGGAAACCGCAGGTTAAAACCGGGTTAAGCGAGGTCATGGGCTCCTGAAAAATCATAGCCATCCGGTGGCCACGTATTTTTCGCATCTCAGCCTCCGGCAAGTCAAAAATGCTGGTGCCATTTAGTAAAACCGACCCGCTAATTAATGTTTGATCTTCGTTTAGCAAACGCATTAAAGCAAGCGATGTAACCGATTTCCCCGAACCCGACTCGCCAACAATTCCGACGGTTTCACCTTTATTTAAAACAAACGAAATGTTTTTAACCGCTTCAAATAAACCATTTTGGGTTTTAAAAGTAATATTTAGTTGGTTTACTTGCAGCATTATGGCCCTACTATGGTTATATGTTCATCTGCTATTAATTCTTCCCCGCGGTAACGCCTTAATAGTTGAGCTGTCGCTACCACGTCTTTTTTACAATAGGTGCTTATGCGCTCCAGTTGGTTTTCGACCCAATAAACATGGCCCACCATACTGCCGTCGATATCGTCTTTGGGGCTTGGGATGTTAAAAATAGCCGTGAGCAAATTAAGTGAGGTGTAATTTTTATAATCGCCAAATTTCCAAAGCTCCATCGTATCTAAATGATTTATTTCCCAGGGCTTTTTCCCGGCAATTTCCAATTGGGTTGGGATTTTTAAACCATTTACCAACATGCGGCGGCAGATGTATGGAAAATCAAACTCTTTGCCATTATGGGCACATAAAATAAGACTCGCGGGCTGTGAAGTCAGTAATGCCGAAAATTGCTCCAGTATCTCTTTTTCCTGATGGGACACAAAAGATTTCACCCGCAATCCCACATTTTTGCCAGCGGTAAAAATCCCGACTGAAATACAAATGATTTTGCCAAACTCGGCCCATATACCTGCCCGTTCATAAAAATCTTCTGGACTCTCATCTTTACGCTGGTGTTGTGTTTTGAGGTCCCAAAGCTTTTGAAAATGTTCGGGTACCTGGTCGAAACCCGGGTATTGCGGAACCGTTTCAATATCTAATACCAACAAATTATGAAGGTCGTATTGTTCGAGCATGGCGTACCTTTTTTATGATGTGCCAATATAGACATTTGAACCGATTTTTAAAGTCAGGCCAAAATCAAGTTGTGGGAGCCTAAAAAACAAGTAAGGCCGAAAAGGCAAGGATTATTATTATTTTTGATTTTTTTAACCGGTTTTAAAAACCGATTTGAATGTGTATTAATGAAAATAAAAAAATTATCAATTGTTATCCCCGCTTATAATGAAGGCCGAACTATCCATCTGATTTTGAATAAAATTAAGCTGGTTGATTTAATTTATGATATAAAAAAAGAGATTATAATTGTAAATGATTGCTCGACTGACAACACCGAGCAAGCTATTATGAATTATCAGCGTGAAAACGCTGATATCGAAATCACGTATGTAAAACATGAGGCAAATAAAGGGAAGGGTGCGGCACTGCATACCGGCATTTCAAAAGCAACGGGCGAATATCTTGTTATACAAGATGCAGACCTTGAATATGACCCGGAAGAGTATAATGATTTGTTAAAACCTGTTTGTAAAGGCTTCGCCGATGTGGTTTATGGATCGCGGTTTATGGGAAGCAACCCGCACCGTATTTTGTTTTTTTGGCATACAATCGGAAATCGCTGGCTGACATTTGCATCCAACATGTTCTCCAATTTAAACCTCACAGATATGGAGACCTGTTATAAACTTTTCGATACAAAAATTATTCAATCAATTGTTTTAAAAGAGCAACGCTTCGGGTTTGAGCCCGAGGTTACCCAAAAAATTGCCCGTGTACCTAAAATCAGGATATATGAGGTAGGTATATCTTATTATGGCCGTACCTACGAAGAAGGCAAGAAAATAGGATGGAAAGATGGCGTACGTGCGATTTATTGTATTTTAAAGTATGGGTTGCTAGGTATGTAATATAGCTAATGAAATCTAACACTACTATATTAACCCAGGACAATGGTAAAAATAATGCTTTTGCTGTAACTTTTAATTAAGCCCCTCGTCTATATAGTTATAAAAGGGATGCCACGAATGGTATTTGACCGATTGAAGATTTTTATCACAATTTGACATTAGCTAAAACAAGGTGCATATTGCGTCCTTATCAAAATAATAACTTAAAAATTTAGCCTTGTAATTAATAATTAAATCAATATTTTAGCAACAAATCAAATTAAATATGCAAATACGAAAACGCGTTTTGTGTGCCCTGACTGCTGTAACCTTTATGGGTTTGAATGCAAAAGCACAAAAAGTAGAATTTACAGAATACGATTTGCCCAATGGCTTGCACGTTATTCTGCACGATGACCACCATGCGCCCGTTGTGGCCGTATCGGTTATGTACCATGTTGGTTCAAAAAATGAAGTGGCTGGCCGTACCGGCTTCGCGCATTTTTTTGAGCACCTTTTGTTTGAAGGCAGCGAAAATATTAAGCGGGGACAGTTTTTTAAAATTGTATCGGCTAACGGCGGACAAAATAATGCGAACACTACTCAAGACAGGACCTTTTACTATGAGCTGTTCCCATCGAACGATCTGGAAACCGGCTTATGGCTGGAAAGTGAACGTATGATGCACCCTGTAATAAACGAAATAGGTGTTAAAACGCAAGATGAAGTAGTAAAAGAAGAAAAACGACAAAGCTTTGATAACCGCCCTTATGGAAATTTTATTAATGTAATAGGGGAGGACCTTTTCACCAAGCATCCCTATCACAATGGTGTTATCGGTGCCATGAAAGATATTGATTCTGCTAAATTGGATGAATTTAAGGCGTTTTTTAAACAGTATTACGCGCCCAATAACGCAGTTTTAACTATAGCCGGAGATATTGACGTCGCTAAAACCAAAAAGCTGATTGAGGCTTATTTCGGGCCTATCCCGCAAGGCGCACCAGTTGTTTATACTAAAACTGAAGAGCCTCCGATTACCAAACAAATTACCGACACAGCCTATGATGCCAACATACAAATCCCGGCCATATTTTCGGTTTACCGTGTGCCCGGAAAAGATACCAGGGATGCTAAAGTGATGGAAATGATCTCAACATTACTTACTGGCGGCGGAAGTTCGAGGATGAATAAGAAAATGGTGGACGAGAAAAAAGATGCCTTACAAGTTTTCGCGTTTAATTATTCCCTGGAAGATTACGGCATGTATATTATCGGTGCCTTGCCCAGCGGTGGTGCCGAACCATCGGGTTTGTTGAAAGATATGGATGAAGAGATTGTGAAGCTGCAAACAGATTTGATTTCGCCGGATGATTACCAGAAATTACAGAACCAATTTGAAGATAATTTTGTGAGTGCCAATACCAGAATGCTTGGCATTGCCGAAAACCTGGCAAACGGATATACTTTTTATCATAAAAATACCAACGAAATTAACGAAGAGTTAAAAGAAATTAAATCGATCACAAGGGAAGAAATAAGGGATGCTGCGCGCAAATACCTGGGCTCTAATCAGCGTCTCGTATTATATTATTTGCCCGGAAAACCAAAAGCTCAATAATTAATTTATAGCAACAACAATGATGAAGAAATATATAATATTAGCTGCCGGGGCGTTTTTTTTACAATACGCACAGGCACAGGTAATTGACCGCAGCACTCCACCTAAACCCGGACCAGCCCCGGTTATTACCATAAAAGATCCGGTAGTTTATAAAATGCCAAATGGTATAACCGTTTTGGTGGTTGAAGACCATCGGCTGCCCAAAGTTTCGGCAAATTTTATAATTGATGCCGGACCAATAAAAGAAGGCAGCAAGGCTGGCGTACTCTCAATTATGGGCGGCATGCTGAATGAAGGCACCAAAGTATTGCCCAAGGCCGCCTTTGACGAAGCTGTTGACAAAATGGGGGCATCGGTGAACCTTAGTGCTTCCGGTGGTTATACATCGGCTTTAAGCCGTTATTTTAAAAGTGCCTTTGGCCTGATGGGACAAGCACTGAAGGAACCGGCATTTACACAGGAATCTTTCGATAAGTTAAAGACCCAGGAAATAACAAATATTCAAACTGAGGCTAAAGATGCCAAAGCGATTTCCGCAAGGGTTACCAATGCCATTGTATATGGTAAAGCGCACCCCTATGGAGAATTCGAAGACGAAAAAACAGTGCAAGGGCTTACTTTAGCCGACGTTAAGGCCGCTTATCATAAATACATCACGCCTTCGAGGTCATATCTGACCATTATTGGCGATATTACCCCTGCGGAAGCTAAAGCTTTAGTAACAAAAGTGTTCGGTAGCTGGAAGGGTAATTTGTTAACTTTGCCTATACTGGCGCCGGTAGCCAATCCGGTGAAAACCGAAATAGATGTAATCGATGTACCCAACGCGGTGCAGTCGGAGATTGATGTGGTTAATTTAGTTAACCTGAAAAAAAATAACCCTGATTATTTTCCTGCCTTGTTAACCAATTATATTTTGGGCGGCGGTGCAGAGAGCCGTTTGTTTATGAATCTTCGCGAAAAGCATGGTTTTACTTATGGTGCTTACGCGAGTTTAGGGTCTGGTCGTTTTCAAAGTGTATTTAAAGCCTCGGCTTCGGTACGTACCCCAAAAACAGACAGCGCAGTTACCGAGTTTTTGCGGGAAATAAAACGTATCCGCACCGAAAAAGCTACAGACGAGGAGTTGAAAATAGCCAAGGCACTTTATAATGGCTCGTTTGCCCTGGGTCTGGAAGATCCGGCAAGGACGGCCACCTTTGCCAGCAACATTTTAATTGAAAAACTACCTGCCGATTTTTACAAAACATACCTGCAAAAAGTAAACGCGGTTTCCGCCGCTGACGTGCAACGTGTGGCCCAAAAATACATGAACTATGAAAATACCCGTATAGTAGTAGTAGGCAATGCCTCGAAAATATTGGAAGGCTTAAAGAAAAGCGGTTACCCGGTTAAGTTATATGATACTTATGGCAACCCTGTAGTTGAGGGTGCTGCCGCCGCCGTGCCAGCAGCAAAGGCAGCGGACATTATCACCAATTATATTAACGCCGTTGGTGGTGCCGATGCCTTGAAAAAGGTTACTTCAGTTTCTGAAACAATGACCATGGCTGTACAAGGGATGTCGTTGAATGTTGTAGAGAAAAAAATGGCCCCGAATAAGGACGTAATGACTGTGTCGATGGGTGCCAATGTAGTAATGAAATCGTTATTTGATGGAGAAAAGGGTTATGAGCAACAGGGGCCAAGTAAAAAAGACATGGCTGCCGATGATATTGCCCAAAAGAAAGTATTTACATCGTTAACAGAGCAGCTTGATTATTTAACTAATCCGGCATTTAAACTGGTTGTGAAAGGTGTACAGAAAGTTGCAGGCTCAGATGCTTATCAAATTGATGTTACCGACCCAACCGGCAAAACATCGACCGAGTATTACGACTTAACCAGCAAATTGCTCGTTAAAAGCGAAAATACGAGTGGCAGTGGCGATAACAGCCAGGTGCAAACTATGGAGCTGAGCGATTACCGGAAAGTGGGTAATGTGTCATTCCCCTACAAACAAGCGCTTACTATTTCGGCTGGTGGCCAGTCGCAAAATATTGTGATGACAGTTTCGGATGTGAAAATCAATGAAGGTGTGACGGCTGACGATTTTAAATAGGTATTTAGATAGTGTTTAAATTTATAATGGAGGGCTTGCTGATTGGCAGGCCCTTTTTTAATACTCGGGATGTTCCATGAGACTGCTATTGTAGTAAAGCAAAGATACCCCGATAGGGATTAAATATTGGTAGAAAAGCAAGTGGCAAGTAAATCCGTGCCAGAGGTACGGCACTTCGCGAGGTAGCGTACCTCTGGCACGCAAAGTCCCTGGTAATGAATTTTCTACCAAGATTTGGCACCTAACGGTGCTTTCTGTGCGGTTCAACTTATATCATTAACGAGATCATGACGGAACGAGAATGTTTTTACCTACTTCCCCCCAAGCCACTCCTTAAACCCATTCACCCTATCCCGGCTAACGATGGTTTCCACTTCGGGTTTTAATGCTAAATCCAGCTTTAACCTTCCACCAAACCAGATGTGGACTTTCTGCACAGCATCAATATTAACCATTAATGTGCGGTTGATGCGGTAAAAATTTACGGGTTGCAATTGCTCTTCGAGTTGCGTGAGGTTTTGTTCTAATAAATATCTATTGTCGTTAAAATCTACCGCGAAACACAATTTACCATCGGCGAAGCAATAGGCTATGTTTTCTGTTTTCAGGAAACTAAGCTGCTGGCCTTTTTTGATGAGCAGGCGTTCTTTATACCGGGCCGTATTCAAATCGTTAACCAGTTTTAATATTTTATCGGAGAAATTGCTGTTGCTATTGCCATTTAATTGCCTGAATTTATCAATGGCCTGTTTCAGTTCCTTCTCATCAATGGGTTTTAACAAATAGTCGATACTGTTTACTTTAAAGGCTTTTAACGAATATTGATCGAACGCGGTGGTAAAGATGATGGGCGTGGTAACCTGTATCTCGTCGAATATGTTAAAACTTAAACCATCGGCAAGCTGAATGTCCATAAAAATAAGATCAATATCTTCGGCCTCGCGCAAGTATTTGATGGAGGATTCCACACTGTCCAGTCTTGCCGCAACTTCTATATCGGAGCAAGTAAGTATCAACAACTTTTCGAGCCGGTTAGCGGCCGGTATTTCGTCTTCTATAATTATTACCCGCATATTCAATTGTCGATTAAGGGAATAGAAACTGTAAAATCGTTGTCACTTTCGTTAACCAATACAGGTTTACCCGTTAAAATTTTATACCTGTTGCGTATATTATCCAAACCTATGCCAGTTGATTCAATAACCTGGTTTTTCTTTTGCAGGTTATTGGTTACAACTAAATTCCCATTTTGCGTGTAGATTTCAATTTTCAAAGGTTTATCAGATGATGCGATGTTGTGATTAATTGCGTTTTCGAGCAATAATTGCAACGATAAAGGCACAATTTTATCTTCCAATTCAGCGTCTGGTACGCTAATATCTATCTGAAAACTTTCGCCGAACCGCGTTTTTAACAGAAATACATACGATCTTAATACCCCTAATTCTTCCCGTAAGGGGATAAAAGTTGCGTCTTTTACCTCTAAAATATGCCGGTAGACTTTTGATAATTGCTGTACAAAGTTAACAGCGCTTTTGGGGTCGTCTGGAATGATGGAACAAAGCGTATTGAGATTATTAAAAAGAAAATGAGGATTTACCTGGGTTTTTAGCGCGTTGAGTTGAGCTTGCAGGCTTGCCCGTTTTAGCAATTCCTTTTCTTCTACAGAATGTTTCAGCTCGTTTATATAATATTTGCTTTCGTAAATAGCTACGACGGTTAGCGTACAAAAAAAAGCCGCGTCGTTTGAATTGATGAGCACGTCTATCAGTGTAAAACCGGGCCGGTGCCAGCCTTCGCCGACTTCGCAATATCCTCGTAACAAAAAACCTAAAACATTGGTGACTACTATCGCATATAAAAATATAGCGATGGATTGCACAGTCAGGCGTTTTTTTATTTCTTCGAAGTGAGGGTATTTAGTACGTGCCCACACCATAATAAAGCGGCTGCCTATCCAGTTTGCACCAGTTATCACCATCGTAACCAAAAACATTTTTAAGGTATAGTAAGGTGCTTGCTGAAACCTAATGTCGAAAAAAACAATTGGGATAAGAAACGCCATAATGGGCACGCCCAAAAGCATCACCCATTTGTCGTTAAAGCCGATTTTATTGCTTATCGTCTGACTAAACATTTTCTGTTCCAAGTATTTAAATTAAGCGTTCTTTTGTCAACTTCGCAATAGCAAAGGTAAAACTATCAGCCTTTGCCGGGCACTTTGGTTGTAAGTATTTGACTTTTATATGAAACGAGAATTTAAGCATTAATGTAATGCCTCACCCCGGCCCTTTCCAAAAGAGAGGGAGATTAAAGTCCTCTCCTTTGGAGAGGATTTAGGTGAGGCTTAAAAAGTTATCTGGTAATTAATATTAGGGAAAAAGCCCATCTGATATATATCGCCTATAGCTTCTGTAGAGGGGTTTAGCGTGCGGATGTACAGGTTCTTTTTGCTCGTAATATTTTGTAGATCGACGTAGAATTTCTGGGTGATTTTTTTACCGTTTTTTATGTACGAAAACTTGATGTCCCAGCGCGAGTATGGCGAGTTTTGCAAGCTGTAAGCTTCATTGTCTTTGTAAATAACGTATCCGGCAGCATGAGAGGCGGATATATCAAAAGGAGTGTATCGTTGACCGCCCGCTATCGAAAACTTGGTATCGACAACAAAAGATGATTTCTCGTTGAGTTTAAACTCTTTGCCCGCCAATACGTTTGCTACTTCATTGCTGTTAAAAGCGGTGTTGCGCCAAACACCATCGCTGCCCGCATATCTCGACTGGTATAGCGACCCGGTAATCAAATAGTAAAAACCTTCGTTCAAAAACTTTTCGAGCGTAAGCTCTAAACCATAATTATAACCTTTACCGCTGTTTACGAGATTTGTTTTATCCGGGAAACCGAAATCGGCACCATAGTTCAGCATACTGAAAGATGATGGCGTACTTTCGACCGCGGCATTAAAAATATATTGATAATAGGCCTCTGTTTTTAATCGCAAATGATCGGACAAACTGATTTCATAACCAGCAACGGTATGCAAACTCCTTACAAAATCCAGGTTTTTGTTGGTTAAGTCTGTCTGCCCGTCGGGCATTTGGGTTTGGAAAAAGTACACTTCCAAAGGCTGCATCTGGCTATGGAGACCTGTGCCAAAATTAAATGCCTGGTTATCTTTAAACTGGTATTTCAAATTCCAGCGCGGCTCGATGCTGAATGAATTATTTAGCCCAAACCATTGCGAATATAGTCCAAGGTTAGTCGAAAATAAATTATTGAAACGGTGAAAGTAACTGATATAACCCTTTAACAAGACTGCCGAATTTTGAGCGTTGAGCAACGATCTTAAAACCGAATCCCCGTTGGGGATATAGTTTTGCTTTAGGTTCAGCAAGTCGATATCGGCCGTTAAACCCATTGTAACCTGATTTTGCTTGTTTATCTTTTCGTTAAATGTATAGCCTGCAGAAATTTTCCCTTGTTTGTCGTTGATGTCATTGGTCGTTTTGTCGGGCATATTATTTTCGACGGTCTGGTTGAGAAACTTCGACTGAAAAAAAGACGCTGCAAGCATAATTTTACCCGAAGTATTCGCATTGTAAAAAATGGTGTTTGAAAGCCCCGTGACGGCCGTAATGGATTTTAATGATTGGTTCGACAGTGCCCCATTATTACTGGAATATAAATTATTTGAAGAATCGGCTGGCAAATTAATATGACTTTCGCCACCTAAGCCAAACCAATCAAACACTCCCGCGGTTTTGGTTACGATATGCAACTTAAAACTGCCGTCCTGATAGTAAGGGGTAGCAGCGCCGGTACCCACATTGAGGCCCAATTTTTGAATAGTGCCCACCATAGAATAACGGTAATCGACCAGGAACGATGATTTAGTTTCGCGGTTTACAGGCCCCTCTGCCTCAAATTCGAAGCCATTAAAACCCATTTGCGCCAGATATTCATTTTTTTCGGTATTCCCGTTACGGGTACGCAAATCAAATACACCCGCTATTGCGTTGCCAAACTGGGCCGGAAAAGCGCTTGTTAAAAAATCGGAATTCTTGAGCGTATTGGTGTTGAGCATAGAAACCGGTCCGCCAGTTGCCCCAATGGTACTGAAATGGTTAGGACTGGGAATATCGATGCCATCCATACGCCACAAAACACCATCCGGCGAATTTCCACGGATCACTATATCGTTCCGCGCATCGTTGGTGCCACTCACTCCTGCAAAGTTTTGGGCCATCCGGCTGATGTCGTTACGGGTACCCGAGTATCGCATTGCTTCGTCGATACTCAGTTGCCGGTCGCTTACGAGGGCGTTGGCGTTGATGGGGAGGTCTTTTCTGCCATCTGCCTTCACAACCACCTCGTTTAGGGCTTTTAGATCTTCAACGAGGCGGATTTCAAGTACAACTTCCTTCGCCGAAGTTATTTCTACAATTGGTTCGATAGCGGTTTTATAACCTACGAGACTTATCTTAAAGGTTTGCCGACCCACCGGGACCGCTTTCAATTTAAAACTCCCTGCGGAGTCTGTTGTTCCGTAAATTGGTTCGTTGAGTTGATCGTTAATAACTACTATGGTTGCTCCATGCAATGGGCTGCCAGATTGCTCGTCGGTAACCGAACCAATTACTGTTTGTGTAAATGGGCTTTTCTGTGCCGAAGCAAGTAAGCCCGAGAAAGTTAAAATGAGTATGGTAAATAATTTTTTCATCGTTTTGTCGATTTAGTTTACAATCGGGTGTTAGTTATAGGTTGAATGCTACGATTGCTATACAATGTTATGCCATTGGCAAATGGGCTACAATGAAAAAGGAGTGAGTTGCATAAAAAGCGGATTAAACAGTAAAATATAGAAGAAAAGAATTTGCGGTTCAACTATGGTGGAAATAAATCGAATCAAACGGCGTTTATCGTTTAACTATTCATCATATTTTACCTTATTGCATGAAAAACGCAAACTGTTCACTTATAGCCCTGTTTTTAACTTATTCTGTTTGTTGCGCGCAACCCAAACCCGACCCAACACCAAAGCAAGTGAAATTCTTTTTTCCGGGGGCTGCACTGCCTAATAATTACGTTTACAGTTTTCCGGTTAAATTTCAGGAAGTTACGGTTAAAACCAAAGAAAGTACCGACCTTAGTGCGTTGCTCTTTAAATCCGATTCGGCAAAAGGGGTGATTTTATTTTTGCATGGGAATACGGGTTCGTTGCAGCAATGGGGTAATATATCCAAGATATATACCAGCTTGCATTATGATTTATTGATGCTGGATTACCGGGGATATGGCAAAAGTGCTGGTGCCATAAAAAATGAAGAACAACTGTTTAGTGATGTACAGCAAGCCTACAATTACCTAAAATTAAGTTATCCCGAAAATAAAATTATTGTTTTAGGATATTCAATCGGGACCGGTCCTGCTGCATTTTTGGCAGCCAATAATCATCCGAAGGAACTTATTTTAGAGGCACCTTTTTATAGTTTACCCGATGCGATCCACCATTTGCGCCCCTCATTTGATACTTCGAAAATAGCCTTTCATTTTAACACCTGGGCATTTCTTCAAAAAACAACTGCACCTGTTTATATTTTTCATGGCGATCAGGATAAAATGTTTTATTACGGTTCATCTGAAAAATTGAAAGCATTTTTTAAACCCGGCGACGAGCTAATTACCCTCAAAGGCGCCGGGCATCCTTTTATGGATCAAAATCCGGATTATTTGACCGGATTGAAAAGGATTTTGCAAAGCCGATAGCCAGGGCAATGGGAAAAAATGCCCGATGATTTTTCTAGTTACCAGTGGCGGAGTCAATAAACCTTAAATAATATGATCTTAGTCACTTTCTATACTGGTTTTACAGTTTGTGGCGGCTCTCTTTTCTGCCATCAATATTCTTTTTAGTTGAATACCTACACTATATTCCTTTATACTAAGCATTTGATTTTTTGCCTGAAATCAATGTTTCTGTGTGTGAATTCAAAATAAAATTTCGTATTTGTTGATTTTGTGAAATTATATTTTGATTATGTTTATTAAGATGAAATAAGAAAGACCTATTTCGGAAATGTGCATCTGAATATATGTAATTTTTGGTCAACTAATTTTCTTACAATTAAATATTATTATTTAATAATTAGTATAGGTTAAAATATAATCGATTAGCCTGAATGTTAGCTAAAAAGTCCATCGATAGGGCTGTTATGCTGATGAAATCTTGAGAATGACACTGTTACTGCTACGATCGGAAACAGCTAAATAGAAACGGGGCACTTGCTTTGCAAGCATGCTGATAATGAAAACCATTATTAGAAACCCATTATTAATCGATTATCATCATGAAAAATAATTTTATCAACAGTAGTACCCCTATTTTAAATAACCATTTTAGGCGCTTAGGCTTTGTTTGTTGTTTGGCGGTAACGTTAGCAACCGCGTTTACCGGATGTACAAAGGATAATACCAACACGCCTTCTACCAACTCGGCAATGCAGTCAAATGCATCGTTAGTGAACGCCTCTACGACCACAGCAATGTCTCTTGGGCCCATAAACCTGAGAACCGCGAATGATTTTACCATTTTAACAGAAACCGGCATTACCACTACCGGCACCACTTCAATTCTGGGCGATATTGGAACGAGTCCAATTGCGGCTACAGCTATTACCGGTTTCGGGCTGATAATGGCTACCAATAATCAATCGTCACACACACCGATTGTAACCGGAAATGTTTATGCCGCTACCTACACAGCTCCAACGCCATCGAAAATGACGACAGCAATTAGCGATATGAAAACCGCCTTTACTACTGCGAATGGTATCACAAATCCGTCACCTATTGTTAACATTTATGCTGGTAATATCAGCGGCCGGGTGTTAAAGGCCGGTCTTTACAAATGGAGCACTGGTGTGTTGGTTACCAATGCGGGGGTAACCTTAACCGGTGGTCCGAATGATGTGTGGGTTTTTCAGATTGCGCAAAACCTGGTTGTAAATAACAGTGCCATTATTACCCTGGCAGGTGGTGCACAGTCTAAAAATATCTTTTGGGTAGTCTCAGGAGAAGCAACCATCGGGACTTACGCTAATTTTAGCGGTATTGTATTAAGCAAAACCTTAATTTCATTAAATACAGGAGCTAAAGTTACCGGGAAACTATTTGCACAAACAGCAGTAACCATGATTGCCAATACGGTTAAACCGTAATTATCAATTAACATAAAAAAAGAGGCCGCCCGAAGTTCTAATCCGGCCGGCCTCTTTTCAATTTAAAACTAAATTTGTATTTTTAGTTTAGCTGATAATTAACATTTCTTTCGGCAACCCGCGTTAGCAGGGCATCCGCTTCTTTTTCTTCGGTGAGCGTTTTCCTTAAAATATCTGCCGCATTACCAAAACCAATGTTTGAGGCCAGGTTAACCAACCCATTATAGGTGGCTATTTTATAGTGGTCGGCTTTTTGACTGGTAAAAATCAGGACGGTATCCCTTTGCGCGGTTCCCTGCTTTGTTTCGTCAATAAATTCTGTGCCTTCGTCCATAATATCAGCTATGGCCGAACACCTGGTAGATTCAATTCTTTCGTTGACCAGGCCAAACACTTTTTCCAAACGTTCAACATGCGTCTGGGCCTCCTGATGATGCCGACTAAAGGCTTCTTTCAATTCCGGCGTACTCGCAGCGTCCTGTAAACGGGGCAAAGTTTTGAACAGTTCTTTTTCCGTCCAATAAATGTCCTTTAACTGGTCAACAAAAAACTCCTTGAGTTTTAAATTTGTTGCATTTACTGTTTGTGTTTCCATTAATTTGATTGTTAGTTTATATTAAAAATTGTTATTAATGCATTTTAATAGCGCACATAAATAGTATTCACATGCTTTGAACACAGGCGTAGCCTTAAAGAAAAATGTTTAAAAATATTGACTAACCTTCCCCCCAAAATAATTTGTTGCATTTAACTTAAAATTAAATTTACGCTCAGTATTCTAAACCTTTTTTTAATCAATTTATAGAATATAGACGCTTTTTTTTGATAAATATTGTCTTTTGATGGACTTGCTTAATTAAAACGGGCGTAAAATTTCAAATTTTACGCCCGTGTTTTACCTTAACTACTTTACTTATAATTAAATATGGGGATTGGAATTTAATAAAAAAAGTTGCTTTTTTTATTTTCTGAAAGTCTATTTTGAGGTTTTAATCTATTGCGGCGCACCCTCGTGTTTTGTCAGCAGATTAAATAAACTTCCTTTGATGTGCCTGTTCCAACCTGCTTCGCAGGCAGTAAAACATTCTACCTCCGGTACCAGACCAACATGCGTCATGGCAACCTGTGTCTCATCGCCTACTGGTGAAATTTCAAATACAACACTGGTGCCATTCCACTCCGTTTTGTCGTTCAGCCAGGGCAAATAGCAATCTGTAACGTCCCACACTACTTTTTCATCCGCTACCATTTCGGATATTTTAAAGGTGACGAAGGTGTCGCCGAAACGGACCGTAAATACATCATTCCGTTTTTGCGAACTGCCTTCAAAATTTTTTGCCCACCATTGGTTAACCTGGTTAATGCTTTCGAACGCTTCTGCGGGTGTAACATCGGCAGCAATGCTGCACTGAAAATTTTGCTGATTCATTTTGATTGGTTTTTATAGTTAAGATATGTTGTTTCGAACTAATGGGTGATGACGTTTTTAATATCATCATTGCGGTTGCGCAAATCAAGGCCGCCTTCCAGTACCGATTTAAGATTGGTGAGGTAAAATATCCAGCCCTTCGAGTCGCCTACATAATGTTTCCTTATGGTTTCTTCGTCGGTTGGCAGGTTGCTTTCAATCAGTTCCACGATGGTTTCGTTATGTTCGGAATAAATGGTTACGCTTACCGGGCAACCTTTAGAGAAACTAAAGCTGTAAGTATCTTTACCATTGGCTTTTAAAACCTTTCCCTTTATGATCACAACACCCGGCTTATTGGTAAAATAACAGGTGTATTCGTCATTTGGCTCTGCGGGAGAGTCGACTGGGCGTTCTACGCCGTTTGCGTCGGTGAAGACCATTCCACCTAAAAACCAGGCAGCGACGCCGGAGGAGGTTGTCCAGGCGCGGTAAGCATTTTCGATGCTGGTTTTAATGTTAACCCGGAGCTTAAATTGACTGAAATCGTTGTTTGTTAATTGTGCCATTGTCTTATTGATTAATTTATAAGACAAATGTAAACCGCTTAAGTTGAGTGGATTTATCGAAAATGGAGAATTTTATTCAGCTTTGCGGAAATAGGAGGGAGCCATCCCAAAACGGTTCTTAAAAAGTACACTGAAAGAAAAAACGCTTTCGAAACCGATGGCCCGGCAAATATCGTTAATGGGCATAACGGTAGTTTCCAGCAATGTTTTAGCTTTTTTTAGTTTGAGATCGATAAGATATTGGTGCGGCGTAATCAAGTACACCTGTTTAAACATACGTAAAAAATGCTGGCTGTTCATGTTGGCGATGGAGGCGATATCTTCCAGACTTAGATCTTTTTGCCAGTTTTCCTCCATCCAGTCTTTCGCCGAAGCCACCCTTTTAAAAATTTCGAGGCGCGTTGACGCTTTCACTGCCTGGATATTTTGCGAGCTTTTATAAGCTTCCTGGTTTTTTAGTAGCAAGTCTTCAAATAAACTGCGGATAATCATATCCGCCCTGAGCGATGCAAACGACGAACAACTCGCACCAAAATCTATTAAAGACAAAATGGTTTCATGCAAGTTTCCGTCGGTGTGTATCCGTTCCAAATACGAAAAATCGTAGGGCAAATTATCGAAGGGTTTTTCCAGCAAAACCTCATCGCCATAATTGAGGCTATGCTGAACCAGATCGGGAAGCCCGGAGTTAAAAAACAGTAGTGCTGGCGCGGAGTCGTTTTCTGTTGTCCTAACCGCGAGGTTGCTACCACGGTTAACAAAAAACACCTTGTTTTGATCAATGAGATTTTTTGCTCCATTCACATAGTAATTACATTTTCCCTTCCCGGTGATCAACAAGCCCAGTCCAGATGGATGTTCGGGACACTGATAGGGCCTGCTTAAATGTTCTGCAAACAAAAAATGATCACCATAAACCGGCGGCAATATCCCGTTATCAAAGTTAAATGAAGCTGGTAAAGGGCGGACAAGCATAAATGTCGATTTTTTATCCTTTGGCTAAGATAAGTATTTTAGATAATCAAAAATAAGCTAACTATTTTAGAATTATTATTAGATAATTTAAAAACTTAACTAATAATAAAAACAATATTGTAATAGTTATGTTACATTGCTATACAATCAATCTACATAATTATGAAAAAGATCAGTTTAATATTATTACTAGTGGCTGGCACGGTTTGGGTGAGCCAAACAGCAAGTGCCCAGGTAATCGACAGCTCAAAAAATAAAGTTGAAATCAGGAAAAAAGTAAAAGTTGGAGCTAATGGCCGTAAAGTAACCACCATAAAAATGGAAGGCACAGGAACGCCAAGCGCGATAACCGGTGCCGCAGACGGTGCTGTAACGGGCAAATTACCCACACCAGCTCCTGTTGTGGTAACACCACCACCTGCGCCAGTAGCTACGCCACCCGAGCCGGTAGCGCCTACGGTAATAATGGTAACAACGCCTGCACCGCCCGAGGCAAAACATGAAGCCCCATCAACTACAGTAGTAACAACCACTACAGAAACCGCGCCGGTGCCTGCTGCCAACGCAACAATGGTACACAAAACAAATACATCGGCACATGTAGTTCACCACAAAGGCGTTTATCATAAAACTTATGTAAAGAAGGCCACAGTAGCACCTGCTACTAAAACGACTACCACTACTACCACAGTGAAGAAAAGCGAATAACCGCTTACGATAATTTAATAGCTTATTTAAAATTAAAAACGGCCTTAACGATTGCGTTAGGGCCGTTTGTTGTTAATGCCTTGTCGGGATATTGGTTAGCAAATATCCATTGTTAAAAAATAAATAATGTAAAATTGACATTTATTAATGGAGTTGAATGAAATTATTTATATGTTTGAAAACTGAATTGCATGATACATCACCAATTATAAAAACCGATAAAAGGCCCAATTAATATGACTGATACTTTTAATCAAAATGAGCACTCGCACACACGTTTAAATATCCTGAACGGAGAATGGATTTTAGTTTCGCCGCATCGCACAAAACGCCCATGGCAGGGAAAAACCGAAGCAGTAGCTAATTCAAAACGCCCGGCATACGACGAAAAATGTTACCTGTGCCCAGGAAACAGCCGCGCTGATGGCAGCGTAAATCCCAACTATACCAAAAGTTTTGCCTTTACCAACGACTATTCGTCGTTATTGAAGGATACGCCAAAAGGGGAATTTAATAAAGAAGATTTGCTGGTAGCCTACAGCCAAAAAGGTATTTGCCGGGTTATTAGTTTTTCGCCCGCGCATGATAAAACCCTGCCGGATTTGACGATACCAGAACTGCAAGGTGTTATTGAGGTTTGGAAAAGTGAATTTACCGAGTTATCCAAAGATGCTGATATTAAAAACATCCAGATTTTTGAGAATAAAGGCGATATCATGGGTTGCAGCAACCCGCACCCGCACGGCCAGATTTGGGCACAGAACAGCCTCCCAGTTGAAATCGCAAAAGAAACGCGCCAGCAAAAACTGCATTTCGATAAAAAAGGCACATCATTACTTTCGGACTATATAAAGCTCGAACAACAAGAAAAAGTGCGACTGGTATATGAAAACGAGCATTTTGTTGTGGTTATACCTTTTTGGGCCACATGGCCTTACGAAACCATGATTGTAAGCAAAAGACATATTACCAGTATTGTTGATTTTACCCCAGCCGAAGAAATTGGTTTCGCGGACGCTTTAAAAACCCTCACCATGGGTTACGACCTTATTTTTAATACGTCATTCCCATACTCTGCCGGGATGCACCAGGCACCGGTTAACGATGGCCCGCATCCGGAATGGCACTGGCACATGCATTTTTTTCCGCCTTTGTTACGCTCGGCAACGATTAAAAAATTCATGGTGGGCTACGAGTTGCTAGCGAATGCCCAACGCGATATAACTGCCGAAGCCGCCGCAGAAACACTACGGGAATGTATTTCGAGGGTTAAGTTTTAACAAACGCTCGCCTCACCCTCAATCTATCGTAACCTGTTTATCCGGGTTGTATAAATATTCGAACATAAGGTTAATTTGCGATGCAATAACCCTATGTTCGGATAATGGTGGGATATTATTCTGCGAAAAGAAACCTATATCGAGGATGTCGAAAGCAGGTATATAACCCCCATCGACAATTTCACACTGGATAAACATTTTATAAACGTAATCTAAATAGGGAGGGTGCGGATGACAACGTTTATCTAAAACAGCCAGCAGTCTTACGGCTTTCACCGAAAAGCCAGTTTCTTCCAGCACTTCTTTAACAGCGACTTCGGTGGGTGTTTGGCCAATATCCGCCCAACCGCCCGGTAATGACCATTGTCCATCAGCTTTTTCTTTTACCAGTAAAATCTCTTCCTTATCCTTGAAAATTACCGCGCGGATATCTGTTTTGGGAGTAATATACTCTTTCGCATCGTTATAGTAGTTGGATAAAGCTTCCAATGGCGCAGCAGTAACCTCGTGCATCATTTCCAAACTGATCTGTTCCAGTTCTTTATAACGTTCCATATCGTATTCGTTGGTGGCATAGGTTAATCCCAAATGAGCCATCGCCTTTAGGCGCTTGGTGTAATTTAAAAGTGTGGATATGGACATTAATGTTATAATTGAAGGGTTACAATTTTACTTTTTGCGTTGTGAAAAACTTTATCGCCTCATCGAAATGTTTTCGTGTACCCATTTAGCTTCCTCCTCCGGCGATATTTTATCAACCGTGCTGATTACCCTGCTGAATGTGGCTCTCGCGGAATCATAAGGTTTGCTGTCGTCAAAAAAAGGTCCAACAACACCCAATATCCAGCCATCGCTGGAAGCCCAATGTGGTGCATTTACCCGGTATTTGTAAACTTCATAATGCACAAAATTACCTTTTCCATCAAAGTCAAATGTTACACGCTTAATGTGTTCAATTTCATCGGGGCAGGCATCAAGCTCTGTCGGAAATTCAAGCCAAACTGCCAATGCGCTTTCACCACCTTTCTCAATTGAAATATAGGATTGCGGGAATAAATCCAGTTTGTTTTTCTCCCTTAAAAGGCGAAAAGTATTATCCCTCGTAAGCAAGTTTTCCGCGAAAGGCAGAACCTCTTCAGCCGAAATGTCTTGCCCGCTCTCCAATTTATCATACAAGGGCTTAATTCTTTCAAAACGCGCTTCGTTCAGTTTTTTGCTTTGTCGCTTAACTTTCACTAGCCGATAAATCACAAATATCAGCACCAATAAGACTAATG
>Ga0364866_10330_pt1 | contig 32097 bp, 16 predicted proteins | sample ExccelAu500001D3_3_FD_206913 | JGI IMG/M metagenome (GOLD analysis project Ga0364866, IMG submission 206913) | Enriched cells from Trout Bog Lake Hypolimnion, Wisconsin, USA - BchlTB.Aug13.5000.01.D3 | ecosystem: Environmental > Aquatic > Freshwater > Lake > Hypolimnion/Profundal zone | place... | reverse complement strand
AAATCGCAATAAGTTCTGCGATCTCTGAGGTATCTACATTTTTCCAGTCCTAAACCAATAATTCCTTGGCTCCCTGCTATGCGGCCCAGCCACTATTTTTCATGGGAAATTTGCACCCAGTAGGAGTTGAAAAGGTGGATAGATTGTGCGCCTGTGACAGATTCCCTATGTCAGTTAATCATAACTATTAGTATCAAATATTTTATAAATTTATAATATTCAGTTAGTTATGAATATTGTAAATTCATTGGCTGATATTTTCAGAGGGCTGTGGCAGGAGGTTTGTACTGTGTGCAATAGGAGAATCATCCTAGGTGTTTGGCTGATAGATTATTTTCAAACAATCTATACAATGCGCAACCTCATAAATTGGCTGTCGCATTGTTTTTAATAAATATAGAGAGTTACGTGGAATATTTGTACATAAAACCATGGGCCGATGATTGACGGAGATGTGAAAAATTTACACGAATGTACTGATTGCCCTATTAAATTACTAAAGTACTTGCTGATCCGATACTTTATGAATTTAATTTAGTTGATTGTATTTATAGAAAATAATGTTTTTTTAAGGAAAGTCGGGAAGTTATGTACTATAAAAAAACAGTACAAACCTCCTATGCAAATAGGTACTTTTGTCCATAGAATATTTTCATGCTTTCGTTAGAATCGTTAACGTGAAAAATTGAGTGGCGAATATTTTAATAATAAATATACAGAATTTGAATTATTCAAATAGAAGATTTTAGTAATAGTTTGCAGAAATCATGGTTGTTACCGAGAAGTCGAGCGGTTTAATTTATTAGGGAGCACAAACAATGAAGAAAGTTCAAAACAGATCTTTTAAGCTAAAACCGATTGCCGCATCGATCGTGTTTGCTATGGCCGCTCAAATGACGGCCAACGTGGCTTATGGTAACGCTGGTTATGGTGTAAACGTAAATATTTCGGGTGCGACAATTGCCGTGCCGACTTATTACGCCAACAGCCCTCAAGGCGTGCAACCTGCCTTGGATCCCACTACACACTTGCCTTGTACTGATCCAGCAGCAAATGCAACAACCTGTGCGACAGCGGGTACGATTGACACAGGTACAGCCTTGCGTAAATTCGTTGATCCTCTGGCGGGAGCCTATTTTGGTGTAGACGGACTGCCAAGCGCAGGAATCTCCATGGGTCTTCCAATCGGTGTTACTGATCAATGGGTTGATGCGAGTGGTAATGCAATCAATGGCAATACTGATGACTACTACGAAATCGCTGCGGTTGAGTATACCGAACAAATGCACAGCGACTTGCCAAAGCAAACCCGCTTGCGCGGTTATGTACAGATTGAAACACCCAACATGGTAGCTAAGGGTCTGAAAGACATTACCGGTGTGATTGGCAGTGAGCACATCCCCGGCACTTACCCTGACGGTACTCCGATCTACAGATGGAAGAAAGATCCAGTGACGGGTGTATGGGCGCAATCAACTGAACAAGTTTACTTTGTTCATGCTCCCCACTACCTCGGCCCAACTCTGTTGGCAAAGCATGGTCAGCCAATTCGCATTCTGTTTCACAACTACCTGCCCTATCGCGATATTAACGGCGTTTCGCATGGTTCCGACCGTGGCTTGGGTGGCGATTTAACTATTCCAACTGATGAAATCCTGGCTGGTGGCGGCCCGGTTGTTAATGCAGACGGCACGCCGATGTTGGATACCCATGTGGGATCACCCAATTTCGGTAAGCCCATCAAGTTTTCACAAAACCGTATTGCCGTTCACTGGCATGGAGGCGATTCTCCTTGGACCAACGACGGTACGCCGCATGAGTGGTATGCACCAGCAGGTGATGCATCTTATTCCTACACAGATGCGACTCATCCAAATGGCTTGGGCGTAGGTGACGCATATAACAACGTGCCCGACATGCCGGATCCGGGTCCTGGTTCGCAAACCATGTATTTCCCGAATAACCTGAGCGGCCGTTTGATGATGTACCATGACCATGCGTCGGGTATCACCAGACTGAACGCTTATTATGGTGAGGCAGCGGGTTACTTGGTTTACGATCCAACTGAGCTGACCTTGGCGGCTACTGCGCTTGGTACAACTCTCGGTGCAACTTCAACAATAACCCTGCCATCAGGTGCAACTGCAACGATTCCAAGTGGAACACTGGATGCAGTAGGTATCCCGCTGGTCATCCAAGACAAGGTGTTTGTACCGAAGAACATTGGGGCTGCAGCAACGACATCCGATGGTGTAACAATTCAATCACAAGATACCAAGTGGGACTTGACGCACTGGGGTCAACCAGGCGACTTGTTCTTCCCGCACGTATACGAAACCAACCAGGATCCAAACTCAATCGACGGTACTAATCCCGTTGGCCGTTGGGACTGGGGACCATGGTTCTGGCCAGTATTCCCCTCGCAATATTCCTTGCCTTCCGGTGTCTATGGGGATGTGACAACAACTCCTGAAGCTTTCGTTGATACACCGATTGTGAACGGTCAGGCTTATCCTACTTTGACTGTCGATCCTAAGACCTATCGCTTCCGTATTCTGGGGATCGGTAATGACCGCTCATGGAATTTGGGCCTTTATCAGGCAGTCGATGCCAATGGCGTAATATGTAGCTCAGCCGCCGCGCCAGCGCTGGCCTATCCTTTAACTGGAAATGCCGATGCGGCACATGGTCAAACAAAGGCAGTGGCGGCTTGTACTGAAATCGCAATGGTGCCCGCTTCCCAGCCATCAGCTACTGCACTTTCCACTGCAACCGGGTTGCCTTTAGCCCCCGCCTGGCCAGTCAATTACCCATTAGATGGTCGTGCAGGTGGTGTGCCTGATCCAACTACAATTGGTCCTGACATTGTTCAGATTGGTAACGAAGCCGGTTTGTTGCCAGCGCCAGCCATCTGGCCTGCACAACCCGTTACTTACGATCAAAACGTACGTAGCATGACGGTTTACAACGTCTTGCATCACCAACTGTTGTTGGGCGCTGGTGAGCGTGCCGACATTCTGGTCGACTTCTCCAAGTTCGCCGGCAAGACGGTTATTCTGTACAACGACGCACCGGCACCGATGCCTGGTTTCGATTCGCGTATTGACTACTTTACTGGTGTAGGTGACCAAACAGTGGGCGGTGGTGCATATAACACCATGCCTGGTTATGGCCCGAACACACGTACCATCATGCAGTTCAAAGTCAATGCGACCAACACCTCTAATGTGGGTGGTGCGTTGAACGTGGCAAATTTGAGCGCAGCGCTGCCGGTTGCCTATGCTGCAACACAACCTGCTCCAATTGTGCCTGAGTCGGCTTACAACACTGTATTCAACACCACTAACGGTGACAACTACGCTCGCATCTTCACCGGCTCGACCACGTCTCCAGACTTTGAATGGACCAATCCTGCAGTGGTTAACTTGGGAACAATAGACACAGTTTCCACTTCACCTACTTACAACAAGATTCTGCCAGGAAGCGGAATTAATGTTGTGAGCGGTGGAGCAGGCTACACCAGTGCCCCTACTGTGACAATTAACGGACCGTTAGTACCAGGACGTGGCGGTGTTGCTTCTAATGCACAAGCCACTGCCACGGTTACAAATGGTGTGGTAACGGGCATCACTGTAACCAATCTGGGTACAGGTTATGACGCAACGCAACTGGCTACAACGCCATTAACCGTTACCTTGACAGGTGGTACACCGACTACGGCTGCAACCTTATCACTTGCAACCAACAACCATCAAAGCGTCCATGTGATCAACAAGGCGATTCAGGAATTGTTTGATCCGATTTATGGTCGTATGAATGCAACGCTGGCTGTTGAATTGCCGTTCTCCAGTGCAACTGTAGCGACTACGATCCCATTGGCCTACATTGACGCTCCGCAAGACGACCCTGTCAACGTTCTGAACAACATGGATGGCATTGACGATGGCGAAACACAAGTCTGGAAGATTACCCACAACGGTGTGGACTCGCACCCAGTGCACTTCCACCTGGTTAACGTTCAAGTGATCAACCGCGTAGACTGGGCTGGTGTGGTTAAGCCGCCCGAGGCTAATGAAATTGGCTGGAAAGAAACGCTGCGTATGAACCCGTTGGAAGACGTGTATGTAGCAGTGAAGGCAGTGCGTCCAGTGATACCGTTCGGCGTACCCAGAAGCCAACGTGTACTGGATCCATCGCAAGCCGTTGGTTCGCAATTGGGCTTCACGCAGATCGACCAGTTGACCGGCAATGCACCGACATATCAGAATCAGATCACGGCCGCCTCGCCGCAAATCGTGAGTGCTGCACCTGGTTTGCCACCCGTGGCAGTATGGAATCTCCCTGTGACCCTCACCACAGGATTGTATTCCAACGTGTTGACAGACTTTGATAACGAATATGTATGGCACTGCCATATCTTGGGTCACGAAGAAAATGACTTCATGCGCCCATTCGTTTTCCACCCTGCAATGGCTACACCTGATGCACCGGGAGCTGTAACAGTGAATGGCAGCACCATCACTTGGACCGACCCAACGCCGTTTAATGGTCAGGATGCTCAAGGTATTCCAACCGCAGGTTTGAATGCGACAGGCGCAAAAGTCAGCAGCCCGAAGAACGAAATTGGTTTCAAGGTTCTGAATGCAGCCGGTACAGTGATTGCCAGTGTCCCAGCGAACACAACAAGTTGGACTGATACTACTGGATTGCTAAGCTTGACCGGTGCCACAGTGGTTGCCTATAACTCTGCTGGTACATCAGCTCTTGGGACTTCAGCTGCGAGTGGCGGTAGTTCGATAAACTCGGGTGCAGCTTCGGGTGCAATCGCCGCAGGAAATACGACAACAGCTCTAACTAATGCAGCAACGGCTGGAGTTACCGCAGCAACTACAACTGCAGCTGCAACTGCAGCAACTGCAACTGCAACTGCTACAGCAAATAGCGCAGCTAACGCCGCATTAGCTGCATCTACAGCGGCAGCAGGCGCACCGGTCGCATTTGCATTGGGTACGCCCGCTGTAACCATTTCTGGGGCGATTCCACTAGTTTGGGCGAATAACCCAGCGAACGTGGTTCCTGCTACGGGCTACACCAATGTGACAGGTTACACGCTGTCATGGGCGGGTAACCCGGCTGGAACAACGACGCTACCGGTGACGGCACATGGTGTGACGATAGAAGGGTTGACTACACGTAATAGTTATACGTTCACCCTCAATGCGATTGCGCCTGCGCCAGCTGCAAACTCAGCAACTGTAACGATAACAGGGATAGCACCGTAACTTGTCTTCGCCTCCTGCTTCCGCATAAGGAAGCAGGAGGCAGAAGCAAGGCTTAAGTAATTGAGTGGTGTATTTATAGAATTGTTTTCAGCAGTGGTCTGGCGAGCGGTATCTGGGGTTAGGCTTTTTTAGAAATGATGATGTCTGGTTCACCCGGATTTAAGGACTACATGAAATGCAAGCTAAATTGGCAATATCCGATTCGAGACTAGACGAACGACATCCTGTTTCATTACAGGTCAAAGTAAAAGAAACTGAAGGAATTACGCGTGATGTGAGTCCGTCGGGTGTGTTTTTGGAGTCAAGCTTAACTTTTGACTTGGGTGAGAAAATTGATTTTGTGATTGACCTGGATAGTCCGGGCGGAAAATTGATACTCAAGTGCAACGGTGAGGTGGTGCGGGTCGAAGAACAGAATGGAAAAGTGGGAGTCGCAGTAAAAATTGTAGAGTCTTCAATTCGATCCGCATAAAGCGAGTTTGAAGAGGGCTCAAAAGTTCAAGTTTCTGATGAAGTAGCTGAGCTAAAAACGAGATATTCAGTTTCAGCATCAGGGGCAAACCATAATGTGATAGAGCAAAACTGCATACGATCTAAAGAGATCAACAGTTGCCGAATCATGGAGTGATTTAATTTTATCAAGGGAGCAAAAACATCGTGAAGAAATCTAAACGGAATTCATTCAAGCTTAACCCAATTGCCGCATCGATCGTACTTGCGATGGCTTCACAGTTGCCAGTTAATGTGGCAAACGCAGGCTCAGGTTGGGGGAACGGAATTAGCGCAACCGGTTCACCGGTCAATCCGCAAACTTATTATGCCAACAGCCCGTCGGGTCAGGCTCCAGTATGGGCTGTCGGCGCATCGGGTGTTGTCACAACATCAACCAATGCGACTACCGGCTTGATAAATCAGGCAGATTCGGGTAAAGCCTTACGTAAATTCGTGGATACCCTGCCTGGCTTCGGTTCAACCAACGCTAACGATCTGGGCCAATATATTCCTGTTGCAGTACCAGTAAAATGGGTTGATCTGAATGGTAATACGACTACGGATGACTATTACGAAATTGCTGCAGTTGAATTCGCAGAAAAAATGCATAGTGACTTGCCCAAAGCGACGCACTTGCGTGGTTACGTGCAGATAGCAACTGCAGCTTCCATTGCTGCTGCCAAGATTGCTGACCCAAAATATGCTGGGCCCTATTTCCCAACTTCTGATGGAACATCTACAGGTGTAGCACTTGTTGGAGTTCCGTCTACAGTTCAATTTCTTTATCCACCGCACCATCTCGGCCCTATTATCAGTGCTACTAAAGGCACCGCAGTTCGCGTTAAATTTACCAACTACCTGCCAGTTGGCACCGCAGGCAATTTGTTCTTGCCGGTAGACACCACCATTACAGGTGCGGGGGCTGGTACAGCAGTAGATGCCAGCGGCAACCCAGTTAATTACACTCAAAACCGTGCAGAAATCCACTTGGTTGGTGGACAAACCCCTTGGATCAGCGCGGGTTCACCTCATCAATGGATAGCACCAGCTGGCGAGACAACTCCTTATCCTAAGGGCGCAAGCCAGCAAAACGTGCCAGACATGGCCGATCCTGGTCCAGGTTCTGCAACGCTGTATTTCCCGAACGACATGAGTGCGCGCTTTACTTTCTTTGAAGATCGCAGCTCGGGTATTACACGCTTGAACACCTATTCCGGTCTGGAAGCGGCCTATAAGGTTACCGACTCAGTTGAACAAGGCCTGATTACAGCAGGAACGATACCTGCTGCCGAAATTCCTCTGATCATTGAAGACAAGACATTCGTTCCAGTCAACGTTGTTCAACAAGATGCCTTGTGGGATACCACCCACTGGGGTCAACCAGGCGACTTGTGGTTCCCGCATGTATATGAACCCAATCAGGATCCAAATATAGCCAACGGAGCGAATCCTGTAGGTCGTTGGGATTATGGTCCGCATTTCTGGCCGATTTTTGAGGCTACTCAACCTCTTCCATCAGGCGGATATGGCAATGCGACCTTCGTGCCAGAGTCATATGAAGATACGCCAGTCATCAACGGTACTGCTTACCCAACGTTGACAGTTGATCCGAAAGCCTATCGTTTCCGCATTCTGAATGCCAGCAACGATCGTTTCCTCAACTTGGGCCTGTACAAGGCGAAAGCAGATTTCGCACTTGATGCCAGCGGAAATCCGATCCTTACGCAACCAACGGCGCCTCAGCTAGATCAAAACGGCAATCCGATTGTTAATGCGGCAGGTGCAATTCAATACTTCTCAGGAACTGAAGTGAATATGGTTCCGGCAGTGGCTGATGTAAACGGCAACCCGCTGACGCCCCCAGTAGGCGCGGCTGGTGCTGTCTACCCTCTGTATGATCCAACCTGTCTGTGTCAGTATGCAACACTGCCTCAATTGCAGCCCACCATCACCTTCTCGGGTCCTACCCGTGCATGGCCGATTGATGGTCGTGTAGGTGGCGCACCTGATCCAAAGACAGTAGGTCCTGACTTTATTCAAATTGGTACCGATGGTGGCTTTTTGCCTCATCCGGTTGACATTCCTGCACAGCCAGTTACCTACGAATCAAACCGTCGCAGCGTGACGGTTACCAACGTATATGGTTATGGCTTGCTGGTTAGCCCAAGCGAACGTGCCGATGTGATCGTCGACTTTTCAGCTTACGCAGGTCAGACACTGATTCTTTACAACGATGCACCAGCACCGTTCCCATTCAACGATCAACGTGTAGACTACTTCACCGGTGACGGAGACCAGACTGGTTCCGGCGGTGCGTACAATACACTGCCTGGCTATGGTCCTAACACCCGCACCATCATGCAGATCAAGGTAAATGCAGGTGTGAATGGCACAACAACACCAGCGCCTGCTTTCAATGCCACTCCCTTGCTGACAGCCATACCTGCAGCCTATGCTGCATCACAACCTGCTCCGATTGTTGCTGAATCAGCCTACAACGCCGCCTTCGGAACCACCGATACGGATAACTACGGACGTGTAGCGACCGGCTCTGCCGCTCAACCAACTCTGGATTTCACCACAACAGGACAGCTGACACTGACCGGCATTAATGTCGTATCGTCAACCGGCGCAGGCTCAGGTTCGGGTTCAGGCTATCTGACAGCTCCGCTAGTTAATATTACTGGCGGACTCTCAGCAACGGGTGTCGCCGCAACTGCGCATTCTGTATTGAATGCAGCAGGTCAAGTAGGTAGCGTGGTGATCGACACCTATGGTTCAGGTTATGTAGCAGCGCCGACGATCACATTTACGCCGGTTCCTGCCGTTACTGCGATTACCGTTGGGGATGGTGGTTCTGGATATACAACGCCAGTGGTGACGCTGAGTGCGCCGACATTGGCAGGTGGTGTACAAGCGACTGCAACCGCATCAATTCTTTCGACTGGTTCGGGGATTCTGCCGAACGTGACGATTAACAGTTCCGGTTCTGGTTATACGACTGCCCCAGTTGTGACCTTTACCGGAGGCGGTGGAAGCGGTGCGGCAGGACTTGCAACTGTTTCTACTTCGGCTTTGGCAACAACAACATCGGTTACAGCGGGTGGCGTAGGTTATACAGCTCCGGTAGTGGCTTTGACACCATCACAAACAGGTGGTGTGAATGCAACTGCTACAGTCTCAATTGCGTCTTCGATTTCGCCTACCCTTGCGATAACCGCCGGGACTGGTTTGGATCCAGCAACCACTTCTATAACAATTAGTGCACCTCAAGTTGGTACGAACGGGGCGACAGCAACGGTGACTGTTGATAGTAATTCACAGTCACCAACTTACCAACAAGTGATTGGATACACAGTAACCAACGTAGGCGCTGGTTATACCTCAGCTCCGACTGTTACGATCACCGATTATTATGGCAATGCAACCGCAACGGCAACAGCCTCAATCGCTGCGGGAACAGGAGTTGTGACCGGATTGACCATTAATAATGTGGGTTCAGGTTACACCTCGGCACCGATCGCAACGATAACGGATTCCACAGGTAAGGGTGCAATAGCAACGACATCACTGGCGGGTACAGCTGGTACGGTGACATCGGTTGTCATCACTAATACCGGTACAGGCTACACCACAGCTCCGACAGTTGGGCTTACCCAAACAGGAGCAACTGCGGCAAACGTGAGTGTGGCCTTGGCGACAGCACCCGGTGCAATTACTTCGATCAAAGTAACCAATCCAGGATCGGGCTATACCACTGTGCCGACCGTTACCATCTCTGATGCAGCCAATACCGGTTACGGTGCTTCGGCAACGGCAGCGATTGCTACCGCAGGTGTGGGTGCACAAGCAACGGTCTCCTCTACCAGAACAGTCTCGATTCCTGCCCTGACCAAAGCTGAACAAGAATTGTTTGATGCGAATGGCCGTTACAATTCAACAGGCGGCTCAGAGCTGCCTTATACCACCGCAAATATTCAGACCACGGTTCCATTGCAATACGTGGATACACCGACTGAAATTATCGGCGAAAATGAAGCGCAAATCTGGAAGTTGGTGGACAACGGTTTCTGGTCCAACTCGATCCACTTCGATTTGAACGATGTACAATTGATCAACCGTGTAGGTTGGGACGGCACGGTGAAAGCACCTTCGTCTGCTGAAGTGGGCTGGAAAGACACGCTCCGTTTGAACCCGCTGGAAGACGTGATTGTTGCGATTCGCGCCCATACACCCAAGGTACCATTTGGTCAGCCACAAAGTACCCGTCTGCAAGATCCTTCTATAGCAAATGGCGCAGCAGGTATAGCACTTGCAGCTGGTGTCCCTGCACCGGCCCGCTTTACAGCTGATCCAAATGTATTGAATATAGTTGCAGTACCAGGGGTAAATGTAATTAATCCTGCAACCCCATTGGTAGCTCCAACTAATCCGACGCTCATCCCGAACTTGCCACTGCTGACAACGGCTGTGAACACAGCTGTAGTTAACGGCAGCTTGTCGGTTGTAACCAGCACACCAGGCGTGGGTAACGGTAACTTCGACAACGAATTCCTTTGGGGTACAGCCGTACTAGGCCATTCTGAAGATGACTTCCAGCGTCCGGTGGTGTTTAACCCGCAAGTTGTCATTCCAGCAGCAGCATCTGGCTTGGCTGATGCAACGGGTTCAGGCACGTTGACTTGGACTGATCCAACTCCGGCAGCCAACGCACAGAACTTCCAGAACGAAATCGGCTTCCAGATTCTGCAAGCACCTGTAGCCAATGGCGCTCCTTCGGGTCCGTTTGTTCAAGTAGCAACGGTGCCAGCTAACCAGACTAGCTGGTCTTCAGCCTCGATCAGCAAAGCCGTGCCACCCGTATCTGTTCCAGGTGCTTATGAAGTGGTTGGCTATAACGCGGCCGGTGTTTCTTCACCCTCTAACATTGTCATTGAAGGGATACCAACTGCACCAAACTTGCTGACACTGACACCAAGCTTTATTACGCCGGCGACAACCACATCAGATGTGAGCCTGACCGCAACTTGGCAGGATAATGCTATCAATGAGACAAACTACGTTGAAACCCGCTCATTGTTGGTAAATGGGGTTGTTACCGGTACACCTTTGGTGACCACCTCACCAGCGAACCCGAACCCACCATCGACTACAACAACGTGGGTGGACCCAAATCCGCTGGTTGAGCAATCGTTCTACAGGTACGACATCGTTGCTAAAAACAGCTTTGGTACGTCAACACCCGTATTGTCTGGCACGATTCAAGCGCCAATCTCAGTACCGTTGGCACCTGCAGCACCAGTCAACGCAATACTCGTGGCTCAAACAACGAAAGCTGCAAACGTCAATCTGAGCTGGACGAACCTGGCCTTTAACCAGACAGGCTACTCGATTACCCGCACAGGTATTAATACAGCAACAGGATTGTCTGGCGGCGGCGCGTTTGTTCCGGTAACCAATTTGGCTGCCAACACCACTTCCTATGTGGATACTACAGCGCAGGAAGGTTTCACCTACACTTACAGTGTTTGTGCTACTAATACCAGCCTGGCCGGTGCAGTACAATCCGGTTGCACTTCGACTGCTGCGATCCCATCGCCAATTACAGTACCGCTACAACCAACCGATTTGACAGCTACAGCAGTTACAGCACCGTTGGATAGCAATGGCCTGTATCCTGATGTGGTTACCTTGACGTGGACTGACAAAGCGTTCAACGAAACCAGCTATGAAGTATTGCGTGGCGGTGTGGTGATTGGAACATTGGGTTCGGTTGCTGGAACAGGTACAGCAATGACGTTTACCGATCAGACCCCACCACCAGGCAACTTGCTGGATGGACATGCCTACTCGTATACAGTGGCTGCAGTCAACACGGTGAATCCGTCGGCAGCTGGCGTATTGGCTCAATCGAATACGGCGGCGATTACTATGCCTGGTCTGGCTCTCCCAGCTCCGACCAACGTTGTAGCGACAGCTAACCGTAACGGTGCCTTTATTGGTTTGACTTGGACTAACCCTGCCTCAACCACCGCACTACCAATTACTGGTGTGTTGATTCAAGAGCAAGTGACAACACCTGCAACTGCTACCACTCCAGCAGTAGTAGGTGCATGGGTCAACGCGACACCGATACTCCGTGCAGGTACAACCACATTCAACCGTGCAGCTGCAGTTGTGGGTAATATCTACAACTTCCGCCTCGCTGAAACGAACGTGGCTAAGTTCAGTGATTCGGCTTATACCTACATCGCGTCTACTCTGACCAGCCCTGCGGCACCGGTTGCCCCGGCATTTACAACGACGGCTCCAGTACCGAACGCAACAAATGGTACTGTAGCATTGACTTGGAATGCCATTACGCCAATCACCGGAACCACGATGACCTATAACGTGAATATCACGGTTAACGGTGTAACGACTACGCTCAATACCAACAGAACGAATTACACCTTCAGGCCAACGGCAGCACAAGTTGGAACAGGTGCAACCTTCAACATCACAGTTCAAGCTGTTCAGACCGCTACGAGAGTCGTTGGAGCAACACTGTTTGGTTCGGGCACCAGCGTAGCCTCAGCACCAGCAACGGTTACACTGACACCAGCAACCGCACCGGCAGCATTGGCCTCTGTGACAGCAACCGTGGCTTCGGCAACGACTACTACGCTGAGTTGGACGGATAACACCACTACTGAAACATCGTATCTGGTGACTATCCTTAACAACACCACAGGTGTGACAACCACAGCTACAGTGAATCGTACGGCTGCACAAACAACGTCAACTGGTACTGCGGTGACTTATACTGCAGCAACAGTGGTCGGCGACAGCTATACATTCTCAGTTGTTGCACAAAACACCAAATACGGTGTGACAGCGAACTCGGCAGCTGTTTCTGCATCGGTGACTGTTCCAACTGTTCCGGCCGCTCCTGCTACCATAACAGCAGTTGCAGGTGCTACTGGTACAAGGTCAGCAATAATCACCTTGCCTGGTGTAGCGGGTGTAACTTACACAATCCAACGTGCAACAGTTACTGCTGGCGTGGTAGGTGCATATGCTAACGTTGTTACAACGGCAGCAGGTGCAACGACTTACACCAACACTGGTTTGACAGCAGCTCGTGTTTACCAATACCGTGTCAGCGCTAACAATGTAGTCGGTAGCTCTGCATTCACATTGGCAACAACAACTGTAACAGCTAAGTAATAGTTAAACCCGGTGACTGGAAGTTTCAGTCCCCTGCGTTTGCAGTAAAGTAGTTTAACCAAGCCGGGAAATTCGGCAAGGTTGATGTTTAGAAAGTAAGCATAGTAATAAAAGGCCGGTAACTTTAGAGTTGCCGGCTTTTTTTTGCTATGCAGCGTGGTTTAGTTAGGGGGGTGACGTTGTAAGAATGGAATCCTTGGACAACTCAATGCCACTGCGGGGTATGTTAAACTCACCACATCAATTTTGCGGGATCACATCATGTCTGGAAACACACTCGGCACCTTATTCACGGTGACTTCATTCGGCGAATCGCATGGCGCGGCGATCGGCTGTATCGTGGATGGTTGTCCACCGGGGATGAACCTCAGCGAAGCCGACATTCAGCCGGATCTGGATCGGCGCAAGCCCGGTACTTCGCGCCATGTGACCCAGCGGCGGGAAGAAGACCGTGTGGAGATTCTCTCCGGGGTATTCGAGGGCAAAACCACTGGTACTCCCATCGCCTTGCTGATCCGCAACGAAGACCAGCGCAGCAAAGATTATGGAAATATCGCGGAAACTTTCCGCCCCGGTCATGCCGATTATACGTACTGGCAAAAATACGGTATCCGTGATCATCGCGGCGGTGGGCGTGCATCGGCACGCGAAACGGCAGGACGGGTTGCTGCCGGAGCGATTGCCAAAAAATGGTTGAATGAGCGTTACGGCGTGCTGGTGAGGGGACATTTGACCCAGCTGGGCGAGATCACCTTGCCGTTCAAAAGCTGGGACGAAGTCCATAACAATCCCTTCTTTTCGGCTGATGCCAGCGTGGTGCCTGCGCTGGAAGATTACATGGATGCGCTGCGAAAATCCGGTGATTCGATAGGTGCAAAACTGACCGTGGTGGCTGAAAATGTGCCCGTGGGCTGGGGCGAGCCGGTGTTTGATCGCCTCGATGCTGAGATCGCCTATGCGCTGATGAGTATCAATGCAGTCAAAGGCGTGGAAATTGGTGCGGGCTTCGGCTGCGTTACCCAGAAAGGCAGCGAACACGGCGACGAACTGACTCCCGAAGGGTTTCTTTCGAACCATGCGGGCGGCATCCTCGGAGGAATTTCCACCGGACAAAATATCATCGCGCACATCGCGATCAAGCCCACTTCAAGCATTCGCATCCCGCGTCGATCTATCAACAAAGCCGGCGAGCCGGTTGAAGTCTCCACCGAAGGACGACACGATCCCTGCGTGGGAATTCGCGCCACCCCCATTGCCGAAGCCATGCTGGCGCTGGTGTTGATGGATCACGCACTGAGGCAGCGCGGGCAAAATGGCGATGTGGTGTGTTCGACGCCGAAACTGCGTTAGCAGCCTGCTATAATTATCATTCCCACACTTCAAATCGGGCAATCAAAAACATGAACACACTCATCTGCGGCTCCATGGCTTTCGACACCATCATGGTGTTTCAGGATCAGTTTAAAAAACACATTCTGCCGGATCAGATTCATATTTTGAATGTGGCATTTCTGGTGCCGCAAATGCGCCGAGAATTTGGCGGATGTGCGGGAAACATCGCCTACAACCTGCAATTACTGGGCGGTAATCCGCTGATTATGGCAACGGTGGGGGATGATTTTGAAACCTATGTGACGCGCTTGGCAAAACTGGGCTTGTCGCAAAAACATATCCGGCTGATTCCTGAAACCTACACTGGACAAGCCTTTATTACTACCGATCTGGACGATAACCAGATTACCGCTTTTCATCCGGGTGCAATGAGCTTTTCGGAAAAAAATAGCGTTGCGGATGCCACCGATGTGACGCTGGGAATTGTCTCTCCGGACGGTCGCAGCGGCATGCTGCAACATGCACGCGAGTTTCATGAGGCTGGAATTCCTTTTGTGTTCGATCCCGGTCAAGGCATGCCGATGTTCGATGGCGGGGAGCTGTTGAATTTTGTCGAACAAGCCGATTATGTCACCGTTAACGATTACGAAGCCAAATTGCTGCAGGACAAAACTGGTAAAAGCATAGAAGAACTCGCTAAGCGCACACGTGCCTTGATTGTGACGCTGGGGGCAAAAGGGTCGGTCATTTATTCGGAAGGTAAAGAAATTAATATTCCGACAGCCGTTCCGACCGAAGTGCTCGATCCAACAGGATGTGGCGACGCCTACCGCGCCGGGGTGCTGCATGGTATTCAGCAAGGCTGGGATTGGGAGTCTACCGGGCGTCTGGCTTCATTGATGGGAGCAATTAAAATTGCCAGCCGGGGAGGGCAGAACCACGCCCCCACACGCGATGAATTGAGCGATTTATTCAAGAAGCATTTTGAGTATTCGATCAAGTTGTAGAGTGTCAGATTAACAAGCTGCTTCAAGTCACAGAGAAAGCAAAGTAACATCAATACTTTCGAGTTTTTCGATAGTTAACGGCGCTCCCCCTCCCTAGCCCTCTGATGAACTAACTAGCCATCTGACTAAGCTGCACAAAACGCAGCAAGTCATTGGTTACCCCGTTGGGAGAGGGGACTAAAAGCCAATCCACAACAGAGCGCAAGGGGTTGGTCCCCTCTCCCAACGGGGGAGGGTTAGGGAGGGGGTTGCTGAAATCCCTACGCCCGAACAAGTGAGCGAGGTGAGCAACGCGAACCCCTGCATGCCCAACTCACCAATCCTGCGCCGCCGGTGTGGTCGAGCACTCCACCTGAAACAACTTGCGATCTTCCAGCCTGATGGCAGTTAACGCGCCTCCCCACAGGCAACCGCTGTCCAGTGCGATCACCTTCGGTGTAATTTTTAAACCCAGCGCAGACCAATGTCCGCAAACGATTGTCGAGGATGCGCTGGCTCGTCCGGCTACTTCAAACCAGGGCAAATATCCTGGCGGAATATCCCGCACCTCGCCTTTGAATTTAAATTCCATTGCACCACCCGCCGAGCAGACGCGCATGCGCGTAAACGCATTAGTAATAACCCGCAACCGCTTGTAACCAGTAAGCTCATTTTCCCAACTGTCGGGGTGATTGCCGTACATGTGTTTAAGAAAATCATGCGCGTGTTTGCCGCGCAAAGCAGTTTCCACTTCGCGCGCAAGGGCTTCTGCCTGCGCCACGTTCCACTGCGGCAATAAGCCCGCGTGAACCAGCACCCAATCCCCTTCCACATGAAGCAGCCGTTGCATTCTCAGCCAGTCCAGCAGCTCCTCCCGATCTGGAGCCTCAAGAATTTCATTCAGCGTATCACTACGATGCAATTCGGCCACGCCTTCCGCAACAGCAAGCAAATGCAGATCGTGATTGCCCAGCACCGTGATGGCTCGATCGCCCAACGACTTAACCAGCCGCAACACCTCCAGCGAATCGGGCCCCCGGTTAACTAAATCCCCCACCAGCCAGAGCTTGTCTGTTGCAGGATTAAAATGTATCAGTTCCAGTAATTGCCGGAACTCGTTGCCACAGCCTTGAATGTCACCTACTGCGTAAGTAGCCAATTTATTGAACTTTCCAAAATACAAGAAGATATTTTACTTGCCGGGGTAAGTTTATGCCGCCAATAATTGATTATTACCTCTGAATGGTAGTTTGCGTGCGACAATCAACCGGTATCATTATCGCCTTCATGCGCCTGCCGCACTGAATCCGGTTCATCGTTATTTTCTCCGTAGTAAAAACCTTCGCTCAAGATGTATTGTTGCAAAAATACCACACTCGGCTTGCGCGGCGATTCACTCCTCTGACAGAATGCTATCTAACTCCTCGCAAGGAACATTTAACTTGAGTGGACTTACGGGTTTACCGAATAATTTAATTAGGAGAAATTGCATGAAAAAGAGTTTAATCGCTATTGCTATTCTGGGTGCTATCTCTGCGCCAGCTTTTGCTGATACAACATTGTACGGTCTGGTTGATGCGTTTGTAGGTCAAGCTTCTGCAACAGGCGTACAGTCCGCCACTCTGATCTCTGGCGGTGGCTTGGCTACCTCTCGTTTGGGCGTAAAAAACGTTGAAGATTTGGGCGATGGTCTGAAATCTCTCGTTGTGCTGGAATACCGTTTGGACAACACACTGAACCAACCAGTTGGAAGTAAGCCAACAGGTTTATCAGCTGCTTCTGGTCCAGCACGCCAACAGTTGCTGGGATTGACTAGCGCTGATTGGGGTACGCTTGCAGCAGGTCGTCTGCAAACAGCTGCTTATGACTGGCACGTGAAGTATGATCCACTAGGCGGTTCTGCCATTTCTCCTCTGCAAAACGTTAACGGTGGCTTCAATATTGGTGATACAGCAGCCCACGCACGAGCAAACAATGCTCTGGCATACATTTCACCAACCATTTTGGGTGGTCTGACTTTGGCTGCTAACTATGCGCTGGCATCTGAAAACGTAGGTACAGCAGGTACTGGTAACCTAAACGGCGCAACTAGCACACAAGTTAGCGCAACTTTGTTGTCTGCTAACTACGCTGCTGATGCTTTATCTGTTGGTGTGGTCTATGACAAACAATCTGGCGACAAGAATTATGTTCCTGTGGCTGGTTTTGATGCTAACAATACTGATGTAGCATTGGGCGGTTCTTATGACTTCAGCGTTGTTAAGCTGTTTGGTACATATCAGTCTCATAAGCTGGATGATGCTACAGGCGTTGCTGGTAACACTGACAAAGCCTACAGCTTGTCTGCTGCTGGTGCAGCTGGTCCGGGAACACTTGTTGCTAGCTATGGCAAATTGAAGAAAGATTCTGCTACTGATGTCAACGGCAATTCAGTCGATAAGGACGTAACTGCTTATACTCTTGCTTATGTTTATGGTTTTTCCAAATCTACTGTGTTGTATACAGCCTATAACCATTTGAGTGCTGGTTCAGCAGGTGATGTTGCCGCAGCAGCTTATGGTACAGTTGCCAATGTGGGTGATGCTAAGGCTGCATTAACATCAAGTTTGGGTGGTTCTGCTTCCATCTTCGCTGTTGGTATAAAGAAGACATTTTAATTTGACTCTTCCGGTGTAGTCAGCCGGAGTATCTGATTTCATATCTAAACGGCCACCTTCGGGTGGCCGTTTTTTGCTCTGACTTATTGGAACGCTGAAGTTTATTTTCCGGTTTTTTGCTTTGCGTGTTACGATGCTAATATGAGTTTAATTACTTTCGATACCCACAAGTTTGTTCGAAGACTTAAAGAGTCAGGCTTCGACGAAAAGCAGGCAGAGGCGCTAACGGAGGCCATGCAGGACGCGTTGCCGATTCGGAATTGGTGACCAAGAAAGACCTGCAGATCGAACTGGCTTCCGTCAAAACCGACATCCAGATTGTTAAATGGATGAATGGCCTCGTGCTGGGCGGAATCGTTGCCCTCGTGATGAAGACATTCTTCTGATCAAAAGTCACAACTATTCGAAGCTTAAACGATGGGTTATTGCCCATCCTGTAAACTATTCATAGACCTAATAAAGTCGTAGGGTCGATTGGGTATCATTGTAGTTATCCTCTTCCTTCGTTACAGAGTTCAGCAAGTTTTAGTCACCCATCACTTCCCGTGTTAAACTCAGCCCCGAAGCTGGCTAGACAGTCGCCGCGTGCGCAAGTACGGGGAGGAAAGTCCGGGCTCCACAGAGCAGAATGCCGGTTAATGGCCGGACACCGCGAGGTGATGAACAGTGCCACAGAAAATAAACTGCCTAAGTTCTTTCGAGAGCCGGTGAGGGTGAAACGGCGGGGTAAGAGCCCACCGCGGACGTGGTAACACGGACGGCACGGTAAACTCCATTCGGAGCAAGACCAAATAAGCAGGCTATGACGTTGCTCGCGTCGCTTGCGGGTAGGTTGCTTGAGCGTCAGGTAACGAAACGCCTAGAGGAATGACTGTCCACGACAGAACCCGGCTTACCGGCTGGCTTCACCTGATTTCAGTAGGGGTACAACCCATTCTACAATTGTGCTGGAGTGTTTGCAAAAGCCCCCTCCCTAGCCCTCCCCCGGTGGGAGAGGGGATTAGCACATCTCTGCTGAGGGTTGGCTTTGGGTCCCCTCTCCCACCGGGGTAACCAATGACTTGCTGCGTTTTGTGCAGCTTAGTCAGATGGCTAGTTAGTTCATCAGAGGGCTAGGGAGGGGGTAGGTTTGCAGTGCATAGTTAGACACCGAAAGCCTTGTCAACTATTTAGGTAAGCCAAAATAAGTCGGGAACTATTCAGTTGACGATGCGCTGATACAATCTGAAGTGTTCATTCTTGTCACCGGGACGGCCCCCTTCCCAGATGGGTTTCCAGTAGCCTTCAGGGGCAGTCAAGCCAGAAACTTTCGCGCTTTGAACTAATAATAGATCGCATGTATCCCACGCGTAGCGGTGTGCCGTGATGTGGCCAAAGTATTGCAACATAGCAAGCTGGGTGTCGCCTAAATTCTGGCTTGCGATGCATCCGTGTTTGGCGGGAAGTGAGTGAGTGAGTGAATCGATCATGCCCCGATAGCTTTTGCCACTATTCAGCCAGGGTAACCACAAGGTCATTGCCAGCAACCAGATCAGGGTGACCCCTGCAGCCCAGTTGATGACGGAGCGGCGCATGGATCGACCGACCCGCCAAACCAGCATGATCCACAGCACGCTGGCAACCAGCGCAATCCAGAAAGAGGGGGTATTCACTTCGGGCTGAAAACCCGGCTGGTATTCTTTCAGCCATTGGGTGATTTTTGCGTGGTTATCCAATAGCAGGCCGGCCCAGCCCCACCACATCAGGATGGCTATCAGGCCAAATGTCATGATGCCAAACCAGTTCAAGGCATTCGCCGCACCGCGTCGCAAGGTGGAAAGGGCCGTGGTGGCCAGCAGCGTGAGAGGCAGCAGCATGGGCAAGGCATAAATATCTTTATTATTGGGCAGCAGACTCAAGGTGATCAGCATGACGAGAAAGCTGGTCAACGGGATTTGAAATTCAATGGTGTGCCAAACTTTTTGGCGCGCCTGCCAGACTGCCCAGGCGGCGAGCGGTAAAGCGGGCCATGCGAACCATGGCAGCAGATTGAGGTAATAATAAACTTGATCAAAATATCCGCCGGGTCCGAACTTGAACCAGTTTCCTATGTTGTCTGTCCATGCCCATTCCATAAATAGTTGCGGTGAATGCAGGTACAGCAGGGTGGGCCATACGACGAGCCAGGGCAGGGCATAGATACAAGCGACTCCAAGGCTGTTGTAAAAAGGCCGTACCCGCCAGTTGCGAAAAATCAGCATCGCAAGGCTGATAAACAGAAACAGGATGGGGGCAATAAAGCCCTTGGTCATGAAGCCAATCCCCATTCCGGTACCCATGAATATTCCGCCGCGTGCGGGGCGGCGCAGACTCAGGGTAAAGCCGTATTGCATCACGGCACAGCCAGTCAGCAGCCCCAGATCCGTAACAAGTTGATGGGCGGTAAGCAGCATGCCCAGACAGCCCATCAGGATAATGGCGGCAGACCAGCCGCGTCCTCTGCCAAATAATTCTCGTCCTGCCAGGCCGGTAAAAAGGAGTGTGAAAAATGTATAAAAACCGCTGGCCAGTCGCGCAGCATCATGCAGCGGGAATAAAGGAGAAAACAGTTTGGCAAATACCGCAGCGGTCATATAAAACAGCGGTGGTTTGTCCAGGTAGGGTTCTCCCGCGATGACAGGAACCAGCCAGTCATTGCTTTGAAGAATGTGGTAGATTAGCCCGAAACTATGGGCATCTTCGGATTTCCATGGGTCATGTCCAACCAATCCGGTAAGGACCCATACCGCACAGAGAAACGCAAGGAACAACGCCTTGGTTTGTGTAATACGACTTTCTTGGTCGGATGGATAGGGAAACATAGGATGCTATTCTACAGGCAGTTCAGAAAATTCACATTTCGTCCGGGCAGATTGTGAGTCAGTAGAAGGTTAAAACAAAAAAGGCAGCTCGCGCTGCCTTTCTGTTGTTGTCTGCGAAAGAGGTTAAGCCGCAGCTTTTGCACCTGCTTTGCCATATTTCTGGTTGAACTTCTCGATACGGCCTGCTGTATCGACAATCTTCTGGGTGCCGGTGTAAAACGGGTGGCATTCAGAGCATACTTCCACATGCAGGGGTTTGCCCAGAGTGGATTTAGTTTTGAACGTGTTGCCGCAACTGCAGTTCACGTTGATTTCTTCATACTTCGGATGGATGTCAGCTTTCATTTTTTCTTCCTTGCTAAAGTTGGGCGCGGCGGTTGTACGCGCACGGAATACGGAATAAGGGCGCGGATTATCCATGAAATTGAGGGGTTGTGCAACTTTCATTTTATTTTAAACCGGGACAGCATATCTGAATATGCTTCGAATGGTTTTCAGCAGGATGGGTAATAACCCATCGCTTTGGCTTCGAATGGTTGCGGCATTGATGGGTGGATCACCCATCCTGCAACAGTTTCAGGCAGTGAAAGGGGCGCACAGAACCGGCTTCGTGTGCGCCCGGCGAAACAACCCACTGCGGATAGCCCCCGCTACGAATGAAGCAAAGGGGCCGTCTCCACAGAATCCAGCACGATCAGTTTGGCTTACTGATGCCTGGCGTAGGGAATGGCCAAGTTGTAGCCGGACGAACAGGTGCAGGTGCAGAAGGAGCCGGCGCAGCCGCAGCAGGCGCTGCAGGTTTTGCGGCTGCAGGGGCGGCTTTTTTAGCCGGAGCTGCTTTTTTTTCTGCTGGTTTGGCCGCAGGCTTGGCTGCTGCTTTCTTTGCTGCCGGTTTCGCGGCAGCTGGTTTGGCCGCTACTTTTTTAGCCGGTGCAGCCTTTTTGGCAGGAGCTGCTTTTTTAGCTGCCGGTTTTGCTGCTGGTTTTGCCGCTACTTTTTTAGCCGGTGCAGCTTTTTTGGCAGGAGCTGCTTTTTTAGCTGCCGGTTTTGCTGCTGGTTTGGCCGCTACTTTTTTGGCCGGTGCGGCCTTTTTGGCTGGAGCTGCTTTTTTAGCCGCCGGTTTAGCTGCTGGTTTGGCCGCTACTTTTTTAGCCGGTGCGGCCTTTTTGGCTGGAGCTGCTTTTTTAGCTGCCGGTTTTGCTGCTGGTTTGGCCGCTACTTTTTTGGCCGGTGCGGCCTTTTTGGCTGGAGCTGCTTTTTTAGCCGCCGGTTTAGCTGCCGCTTTTTTGGCCGGAGCCGCTTTCTTTTCTGCTGGTTTAGCTTTCTTTGCTACTGCCATATCAACCCCCCATTTTCATAGTCAAAAGTTTAAAGAAACACCACACTGACAACTACACCACCCTCGTTGCATACCCGTTAAGGTATGAGCCGAAGCCTTTTAACCAAACAGCATCTGTATGCGTGAACAGCTTTGCTGCAAGGTTTGAATATTAAAATCAACTGGGCTTATAAGGATTAAAATTTTTTCAGATCGCCTGATAATTTGGGCAATTGACAGCTTAATCTTTCATATCACCACAGCTAGTCTCTTTTGCATAAAAAAATACTACATTTAGTAGTTGAAACTATAACCTATTTGTGCATCATGTCAATAATGTTTTGCATGAATTATCGAATTTTTATGAATATATTTATCATGGAATGTATTTTTACGGGTTTGCCGCAAGTGAATTTCTTCATGGAATTAAAGCGGCCAAGAATGTCTAAAGCATGACAGATATTTTTTTGCTACTAAATTAGTCGGGATATTGGTAAAATAACCAAATCCATAGTTCGGCGCACCTCATGAATTTAAGTTCTTCACAAGCTGACTCTGTGTCATTGCACAGCCACAGAGGGTTATCCGAAAATGCGGCCCACGGGGCTGAGCGAATGTCACGCGATGACATTCGCCTCAAGCTACTCGATGCCGCACTGGAAATTTTGCTCTGCAAAGGGATTCAAGCTTTCACCCAGGCTCGCGTGGCCGAACGAGCCGGAGTTCGGCAGAGCCACCTGACTTATTATTTTCCGACGCGCAGTGATCTGTTAAAGGCGGTGGTTGAAAGCGGATCGCAGGTGGTGCTTGAAACAATGGGTGCCTCGTCTGCGATGTTGCCTCCCACTTTGGAAGATTTTCGACATGCGATGGCTGAGCATGTGAGTGGTACACGCATGCCACGTTTAATGATGGCCTTGTCGGTGGCGTCCGACGAAGACCCGACTCTCAAATTATGGATGGCAGAGTTTGAATCGCGCATTCAGGAAAACATGCGTCTGGCTCTCCTGCATTATGGACTGACTCTGGATGCCAATGAGCTGGCCCTGTTTCATGCCACGGTGGTGGGCATTAGTGTGCTGAACGTTAATGCTTCCACCAAGGAGTCGTCACAGCAGGCGGGCAGAATGTTTGTGATGGCATTCGATCGGTTACTGAAAAGTAAGGTGGCGGTTAAATGCCTGGAAGACCATCAGAAAATTGCCAGCCGCAAAGTTGTAAATCGGTCACGTATTAAAAAAGCAGTTAAGGTAGAAGGAGAGGTTTAATGCCAGTTTATTGTGAGGCGAAATCGGAAAGCTGTGAGTTGCAACCAATTGAAGGAATGCACCGCAGCCACTCGGGTAAGATGCTGCGGCGCATCGGCCTGAGTGTATCGATCGGTCTAATGCTTGCCGGGTGTGCCGTTGGGCCGGATTTCAAAACGCCCACGTCTCCTCAGGGGGTGGGCAAAGTGTATGGCTCTGCAGAGCTGCCTGTCACTACTGAAGCGGTAACGGGTGCTGAGATGGGTAGTGCGGGGGCTGCACAGCACATCAAGTACGGCGAGGAACTGCCCGCGCAGTGGTGGACATTATTTCACTCTGAAGCATTGGATCAATTGATTCGTAGCGCGCTTAAACAAAATCCGACTTTTGCCGGGGCACAGGCATCGCTGCGTCAGGCCAAGGAAAATTTCAATGCCGAGAGCGGATCGCTGGAATATCCGAACGTGAATGGTCAGCTGGGTATGACCCGTGAGCGGGCGCAACTTTACAATGCGACGCCCAGCGTTTTTAATCTCTATAACGCGTCCGTGAATGTTTCCTATACGGTGGATGTGTTCGGAGCGTCGCGTCGCCAGCTTGAAAGTCTGATGGCCGGAGTGGATTACCAGCAGTTTCAGCTTGAGGCAGCCTATCAGATGCTGGTTTCCAATGTGGTTACCACTGCCATCAGGGAGGCCTCGCTACGGGCGCAATTGCAAGCGACGCAGAATGTGCTGAAAGCCCAGCAGACGCAGCTGGATATTATTGAAAAGCAGCTTGCGCTCGGCGCAATTACCCGGCCCGTGGAACTTGCCCAGAGTACTCTGGTTGCGCAGACCAGAGCGCAGTTGGCCCCACTGGAAAAATCACTGGCCCAAACACGTCATCAGTTGGCAGTGTATGTTGGCAAGCTTCCGAGTGAATCAGGTTTGCCGGAGTTCCAGCTTGATTCTCTGGTATTGCCGCAAGATCTGCCTGTTTCGCTACCCTCGGAATTGGTTCGAAAACGGCCTGATATTCGAGCAAGCGAGGCGTTACTGCATGAGGCAAGTGCCCAGCTTGGGGTGGCGACGGCTAACCAGTATCCGCAAATTAATTTAACCGGAAGCTTCAGTGTAGATCGAGTCCAAATGGGCAGTAACAGCCCAAGCAGCACCTTATGGAATCTGGGAGCAGGACTGACGCAACCGCTCTTTAATGGTGGAGCGCTCAGCGCGAAGCGCCGCGCAGCAGTAGCGGCCTATGATCAGGCTGAAGCGCAGTATCGCGGGACAGTTTTATCTGCCTTTCAAAATGTCGCTGATAATCTGCGTGCGATCGATTCCGATGCCAGCACGCTCACTGCCCAAGCCAATGCGGAGAGATTGGCGCGCGAGTCGCTGGAAATCAGTCGGCAACAATATCAATTGGGAGGTGTGAACTATCTTTCCCTGCTGGATGCAGAGCGGGTTTATGAACTGGCCCGAATCAATCTGGTGGTGGCGCAGTCAGCACGACTGAGTGATACCGCTGCCTTATTTGCATCGTTGGGTGGGAGCTGGTGGAATCGCCCAAAAGACGAAGCCACTACGGCCAAGGATGTTCCCTGAAAAGAAATTGTAAATTGATTATTTAAAGAGAAGACTATGACTAAACGAATGTTAATCATGCTGGGCGGTGTGCTGGTGTTAATTGCGGCTCTGGCCTTTGGTTTTTACTTGCACATTCAGCAACTGATCGCGAATTCACCCAAGCCCGCGCCGCAAACGGTCACCACGGCTGTGGTCTCGGCTCTTGAATGGCAGCCGCAGCTCAACTCGGTGGGCACGCTGACTGCGGTGCATGGTGTCGATATCAGTAGCGAATTGGCCGGGCAGGTGCGTAAGGTTAATTTCAAATCCGGACAGGACGTCAAAGCCGGGCAGGTGCTGGTTGAACTGAATGCCGATTCTGATAAAGCGCAACTGGTTTCACTGCAAGCCGCAGCCGAGCTTGCGGCCATTACCCTGAAACGGGATCAGGCTCAATTAAGCGTGCAGGGTGTCAGTCAGGCTCAAGTGGATAGCGATGCAGCTGATCTGAAAAGCAAGAATGCTCTGGTTGCACAGCAACAAGCGCTGGTTGCAAAAAAAATAATTACGGCACCCTTTGCCGGTCGTCTGGGTATTACCACGACCAATCCGGGACAGTATCTGAATCCCGGCGATAAGATTGTCACTCTGCAGGCGATTGACCCGATTTATGTGGATTTCTATTTACCTCAACGTGAGGTGGGTGCCTTGTCGATCGGGCAGCCGGTCAACGCCCAAACGGATTCGTACGAAAATAAAAATTTTCACGGCAAAATTACCGCGATCAATCCAAAGGTGGATACCGCCACGCGCAATGTGCAGCTTGAGGCAACGGTTGCGAATCCCAAACGTCAGCTCCTGCCGGGCATGTTTGCCAATGCGACGGTCGATGTGGGCGTGAAAAAACATTACTTAACCCTGCCACAAACTGCGATCACCTACCATCCTTATGGTTCTACGGTATTTGTGGTTAAACCTGCGGCGGCCAAAGGCGACGCGAATGCCGCACCACCAAAAGGTGATGAGCTCGAAGTTCAACAGGCATTTGTTACAACCGGCGAAACACGCGGGGATCAGGTGGCGATTACAAGCGGACTGGTTGAAGGACAAACGGTGGTGACGAGCGGCCAGATCAAGCTAAAAAATGGTACCCATATTGTTGTCGACAATTCGGTTCAGCCGGCGAACAACCCCAACCCCACACCGCAAGAACACTAAGGCATAGCCATGAATTTCACCGATTTCTTTATACGCCGGCCGGTTCTGGCTACCACGGTGAGCTTGCTCATTGTGGTACTGGGGATGCGCTCGCTGTTCAATCTGCCGGTCAATCAGTATCCACGCACGCAGAATGCGGTGGTAACGATATCAACCACGTATTATGGGGCCGATGCCCAGACCGTTGCGGGTTTTATTACCCAGCCCTTGGAGTCGGCCATTGCCCAGGCGCAGGGTATTGATTACTTGTCGTCTTCCAGCAGTAGTGGAGTGTCAACCATCACCGCCACGCTACGCTTGAATTACGATGCCAACCGTGCACTGACCGAAATCAATACGCAGGTAAATTCTGTCAAAAACCAGTTGCCGGCCCAAGCGCAGACCCCCGTATTAACCGTGCAAACCGGGCAAACGACGGATGCAATGTATATGGGGTTTTACAGCGACACCTTGCCGACCAACAACGTCACTGATTATCTGGTGCGTGTGGTCAAGCCCAAGCTCGATTCGATCGAAGGGGTGCAGACGGCAGAAATTCTGGGAGCCCGCCAGTTTGCACTGCGTGCATGGCTTGATTCAGCCAAGATGGCTGCTCATGGAATTACGGCTACCGAGGTGAGTACCGCGCTCAGTAATAATAATTTTCTCGCCGCGCTGGGTTCCAGCAAAGGGCAAATGGTGACCGTTCCGTTGACTGCGGGTACCGATCTGCATACGGTGGATGAATTCAAAAAGTTGGCCATTAAACAGAATGGCGATTCCATAGTGCATCTGGAAGACGTGGCAACTGTTACACTCGGCTCGGAAAATTATGATTTCAACGTTGCTTTCAGCGGCGTGCGCTCGGTTTTCATCGGTATCAAGGTGGCACCCGAAGCCAATATTCTTGATGTGGCAAAACGCGTGCGTGACGCGTTTCCAGACATTCGAAGCCAATTGCCGGCGGGGTTGACCGGTCAGATTGTTTATGACTCGACGGACTTTATCAATACTTCGATCAAAGAGGTGATGAAAACACTGATCGAGGCCCTGCTCATTGTCACCGTCGTCATCTTCCTGTTTCTTGGTAGCCTGCGTGCGGTGCTGGTGCCGGTGATTGCGATGCCGCTGTCACTGATCGGTACTTTTTTCATCATGCTGATGTTAGGGTATTCCATTAATCTGCTTACTTTGCTGGCGCTGGTGCTGGCCATTGGTCTGGTGGTGGACGACGCGATTATTGTGGTTGAAAACGTTGACCGCCACATGCGGGAAGGTGCCACGCCCTTGAATGCGGCCCTGATTGCGGCAAGGGAGCTGGGTAGTCCTATTCTGGCGATGACTATCGTTCTGGTTGCGGTCTATGTCCCGATTGGTTTTCAGGGTGGGCTGACTGGTGCGTTGTTCACCGAATTTGCTTTTACTCTGGCCGGTGCGGTTACAGTGTCGGGAATTGTGGCGCTTACCCTGTCTCCCATGATGTGTTCAAGATTCTTCAATGCGGATCAGGACAATAGCCGTTTTGTACACTTCATTGACAAAACCTTTGACAATATTCGCTTATCCTACAAAAATCTACTGCACAGCCTGCTTAAAACCTGGCCGGTGATGATCGTGATGGGCGGAATATTGCTGGTTCTTCTATTGGTGATGTTCAAGATGTCACAGTCGGAATTGGCACCCGAAGAAGATCAGGGGATCGTTTTGTCCCAGGTGGTAGGTTCGCCAACGGCCACATCGGATCAGATGCAGACGTATGCCGACCAGATTTTTAAAATCGGCAAGAGCATGCCCGAGTACACGCAAATGTTCCAGATTACCGGCGTTCCCACATTGAACGCGGGGATAGGCGGGGTTCTGTTCAAGCCTTGGGATCAACGCTCGCGCAGTGCCCATGAAATACAGCAGGATCTTCAGGCGCGCTGGAATAAAGTGGCCGGTGCCCGCGTGGCCGCGTTCCAGTTTCCCCCTTTACCCGGCTCATCCGGACTGCCGGTTCAGTTTGTCATTACGACCACCGAGCCTTTTGAAAATCTGAATGGAGTTGCCGAGCAGGTGCTGGAAAAAGCCAAAGCCTCGGGCAAATTTTACTTTATCGATACCGACCTGAAGATTGACAGGCCGCAAGCGACAGTTACGGTAGATCGAGACAAAATCACTTCACTGGGGCTGACCCAGCAAGATGTGGGAAATGCCCTCAGTGCCGCACTGGGAGGGGGCTATGTCAATTACTTCTCGATTGATGGTCGTTCTTACAAAGTCATACCCCAAGTCTTGCAAACAGATCGATTGAATCCTTCTCAGGTTCTGGATTATTACATTAAGACACCCGGCGGTAGCTTGCTTCCGGTCAGCACGATAGCCAGTCTTAAATACGAAGTGGTACCGGAATCCATTACTCGCTTTCAGCAGTTGAATTCAGTCACTCTATCCGGAGTGTCCGGGTCATCGCAGGGCGATGTACTGCAATTCATGCGGGATACAGTCAAACAGATAGCGCCAGTTGGTTACACCGTGGACTACTCCGGACAGTCGCGACAGTATGTTCAAGAATCGGGCGGGTTTCTTATGACCATGCTGTTTGCTGTCATTATCGTGTTTCTGGCACTGGCTGGGTTATTTGAAAGCTTCCGGGATCCGATTGTAATTTTAGTGTCGGTACCCTTGGCTTTGTTTGGGGCCATGATATTTATCTTCCTCGGCTTTTCCTCGATGAACATCTACACCGAGGTAGGGTTGGTAACACTCATGGGGCTGATTAGTAAACATGGAATTCTGATCGTTGAAGTGGCAAACCAGCTGCGTAGCACCGGCCTCGGCAAACTGGAGGCGATTGTGGGGGCGGCAACCATTCGCCTGCGACCGATCCTAATGACAACAGCCGCTATGGTTTTTGGAGTCATTCCGCTGGTGATTGCTTTTGGGGCGGGTGCCGCCGGTCGTCACGCTATGGGGCTGGTTATCTTCACCGGCCTGTCGATCGGCACGTTGTTTACCTTGTTTGTGGTGCCGGCCATGTATATGTTTCTGGCCTCAAACAGAATCGTCGCTCAGGACGAGGAAACAGCACCTCTGCAATGAGCTAGGAGAGTATAGAAAGCTCGTTCAGCCACAGAGAAAACAGAGATCACAGAGAAGAAACAAATGGCTGTATCAAAACTTGACGTTATCATTTGGGTGAGTCTATAAACCGTGGCGAACCGCCTATTCTCTGTGATCTCTGTGGCTTGAACTAAGGAATTTAACGTAAAACTCGCGAAGCGAGACCCTGTCCCCCTCTACCGCTTGCGGGGGAGGGCTGGGGAGGGGGGAACGGGCACCACGAGTTTCATTATTCAGGGCGGCACATTGCCATTCCCGTTAGGATGATCCCCGGTTTTTAACGGCGATCATCTCTATGTTCATCCTTATGCTCGTCGCGATGTTCGTCCCGGCGCTCTTCATGTTGTTGGTTTCTTGGTTCTTCATGACGCGCCTCCTGATGATCCCGGTGTTGTTCCTGGTAACGTGGAACATACTCGCGGTTATACCAATCATCCCGAACGAAGAATACTCTCTGGCCGCAGGCATTGTATTCGCGGCAGTGCTTTCTCCAATGCTTGGCATAGTTCGGAGGAACGTGAAGGTAGAGCGGTGGGCGGTTCATCGCATTACCTTCGATAATGATTGGCTGGGAGTTGATGACTTGCGGCTGAGGAAAGTTGCCTATATCCAGTTGGCCGTAAAATCCGGGCTGCCCTATGCTGATCGAAACACCAACATCAGCAGAAAATGCCGATGTGGAAAGAGTGATGGCAGCTAATGCTGTTGTGATCAATAATCGTTTCATGTTAGATCTCCTTTGGTTAATAAATACCGAAATATCAGAGCGAACTTGCAGACGGTCGTCTCAAGACTTTCCTGCACCACCCCCCAGAGCTTTATACAGTGTAACCAGATTCGTTATTTTGGCCAATTTCAGGTTGATCAGGTTATGTTGAGCCGAATAAAGCGAACGCTGCGAATCAAGAACGGACAGGTAGCTGTCCACACCCGATTTAAATCGTTCTCCGGACAATTCAAAGCTGAGTGTGGTGGCATCAACCAAGGATTGTTGAGCGGCCACTTGCTCGTCCAGGGTGCCCAGATTGGCGAGCGCGTCCGCCACTTCCCGAAAAGCGCCCTGAATGGTTTTCTCGTACTGTGCAAGGAAAACTCCCTGATCCGCTTTTGCCGCTTTAAGATTGGCAGTATTACTACCGCCATCAAAGATGGGCAGATTAATTTGCGGTGCAAATTGCCAGGTTTTAGAGCCGGTTTTGAATAAACCGTTCAATTGATTACTTGCTGTACCATAGGAAGTCGTCAAGGTAATGCTGGGGAAAAAGGCTGCTCTTGCCACACCGATGTTCGCATTGGCTGCCTTGAGTTGATGTTCTGCTTCCAATATGTCTGGACGATTCTGAAGCAGGTCTGAAGGAAGCCCGGCAGGAAGATCATGGACGGCGGTGATGTTTGTAAACGGCGTGGAAGGCAACAGATTATTCGGAACCTCCACGCCGGTTAACAGGGTCAACGCATTGATATCTTGAGCCACGATGCTCGTATAGCGGGCGACATCGCCGCGCGCGGTATCGACAGCGGTCTGTGCCAGGCTTAAATCCAGCTGGGATGACGCTCCCAACTCGAAGCGGCGCTTGTCCATTTCATAAGTGGATTGCTGGGTCTTCAGCGTTTCCGAGGCCAGGGAGAGGTGTTCCTGATCTGCGGCAAGTGTCACATAGGCCGTTGCCACTTGGGCGATCAGGCTGATCTGTGTACTTCGATGAGCTTCTTCGGTGCCGAGGTATTGTTCCAGCGCCTGATCTTTCAAGCTGCGAACGCGGCCGAAAAAATCAAGTTCATACGCACTGAATCCAAGGCCAACATTATAGTTATGAAGCAGATACGGTTGGGCTGAGGGCGTAAGGCTTGCGGGTGTCAGTGATACCGTGTCGCTGGCAGTTGCATTAATATGCGGGAATAGCGTCGAGCGCTCGATCTGAAATTGCGCTTGTGCTTTTTCGATCGTCAAGGCCGTCACGCGCAGGTCGCGATTGTTCGCCAGCGCAAGGGTGATGATTTGCTGCAGCTTCGAGTCAGTCACAAACTCGTGCCAATCGACATTGCCAGTATTTTTCCCCTGTTCGTTTGTATTGACCTTATACGCGGCTCCGCTAGGCCAGTTACCCGGCACAGGCGAACTGGTGCGCTGGTAGCCCGGCACCAAAGTGGTGCACCCCGCCAGGATACTGATCGCCATGATTGAAAGACGGGTTATTTTCATGATGATCGTCCTTCTTCCTGAGGGCGGGTTTCCGGGGATTCAGGCTGTTGGGCCTTGAAAAGACGGCGCACCAGCACAAAGGACAATGGAACAAAAAAGATCCCCAAAGCCGTGGCGCTGATCATTCCACCCAGCACACTGGTGCCAATTGCATTTTGTGCACCGGAGCCGGCACCATGACTGATTGCAAGTGGCAGCACACCAAACCCGAAAGCCAGCGACGTCATCAGAATAGGACGCAGACGCATGCGTACGGCCTCCAGCGTCGACTCAATCAATCCGGCCCCATGTTCCATTTGAGCTTTGGCAAATTGGACGATCAGAATGGCATTCTTGGCCGATAAGCCAACGGTCGTCAACAGCCCCACTTGCAAATACACATCATCTGCAAAGCCCCGCAGAGTCGCGGCAAGCAACGCTCCCATGATACCCAGAGGTACCACCAGCATCACTGAAAAAGGAATGGCCCAGCTTTCATACAATGCGGCCAGACAAAGAAAGACGAACAGCATAGATACCGCATACAAGGCAGGAGCCTGGGAACCTGAACTGTGCTCCTGATCGGAAATGCCGGTCCATTCAAAACCGATCCCGGGGGGCAATTGGGCCACCAGTTTCTCCATTTCCGTCAAAGCCTCGCCGGAGCTTTTTCCAGGTGCCGCCGAGCCTTGAATCTCGATGG